>Ga0081539_10002476_pt1 | contig 25988 bp, 29 predicted proteins | sample TabmetS4T2R2_FD_71023 | JGI IMG/M metagenome (GOLD analysis project Ga0081539, IMG submission 71023) | Tabebuia heterophylla rhizosphere microbial communities from the University of Puerto Rico - S4T2R2 | ecosystem: Host-associated > Plants > Roots > Rhizosphere ...
TTCCTTGCGCGCCAAGCTCAAACGCGCTGGATGGAACGATACCTACCTCTTCGACCTCATCGGGCACATGCGATAGCCCTGCCCGTCATACGGGGGAGGCAGGGAAGGGGAGATCCGCATGGGAGATGGGCGAAAGACAAAGATCATGATCTGAAATGATCAGAAGGCTCGACTGAAGCCTACCCCTCCCGGCCTCCCCCGTATGACGGGGGAGGTGAAAGAAGAGCTCCGGAACGCTAGTCTTCCGCCAACCAAATCTGGAGGAAAGAGGATGGCCGACAAGAAAGGCGCGAACGGCAAGCAACGCCGGCTGCGCAGCCGGGACTGGTTCGATGCGCCGGGTGACCCGACCATGGCGGCGCTCTATCTCGAGCGCTACCTGAACTTTGGACTGACCTTGGCCGAGCTGCACAGCAACCGGCCGATCATCGGCATTGCCCAGACCGGCAGCGACCTCTCGCCCTGCAACCGCCATCACCTGCAGCTGGCCGAGCGCGTGCGCGACGGCATCCGCGACGCCGGCGGCATCCCGATCGAATTCCCCGTCCATCCCATCCAGGAAACCGGCAAGCGGCCGACGGCGGCGCTCGACCGCAACCTCGCCTATCTCAGCCTGGTCGAGAGCCTGTACGGCTATTTCTTCGACGGCGTCGTGCTGACCACGGGCTGCGACAAGACCACGCCCGCCATGATCATGGGCGCCTGCACGGTCAACATCCCGGCGATCGTGCTGTCGGGCGGACCGATGCTCGATGGCCATTACGCCGGCGGCCTGGCCGGCTCGGGCACCGTCGTGTGGTATGCGCGCCAGGAGCTGGCGGCGGGCCGCATCGACCTGAAGCAGTTCTTGGAAATGGTGGCATCGAGCGCGCCGAGCGTCGGGCACTGCAACACCATGGGCACGGCGCTGTCGATGAACAGCATGGCCGAGGCGCTCGGCCTGTCGCTGACCGGCTGTGCGGCGATCCCCGGGCCGTACCGCGAGCGCGGCCAGATGGCCTACGAGACCGGCAAGCGCATCGTCGACATGGTGTGGGAGGACCTGAAGCCGTCCGACGTCCTGACGCGCAAAGCGTTCGAGAACGCCATCGTGGCAGCGAGTGCGCTCGGCGCCTCGACCAACTGCCCGCCACACGTCAACGCCATCGCCCGCCATATCGGCGTCAAGCTCGACAACGCCGACTGGGACAAGATCGGCTACGACATCCCGTTGCTGGTGAACTGCATGCCGGCCGGCAAGTATCTCGGCGAGGCGTTCCATCGCGCTGGCGGCGTGCCGACGGTGATGGCCGAGCTCCTCAAGAAGAAAAAGGGCCACGGTGATGCGCTCACCGTGACCGGCAAGACCATGGCGGAGAACGTCGCCAAGGCGAAGCCGGCCGACGGCGACGTCATCAAGCCCTACGACAAGCCGATGCTGGGGCAGGCGGGCTTCGCCGTGCTGTCGGGCAACCTGTTCGATTCGGCGATCATGAAGACCTCGGTGATCTCCGACGAGTTCCGCAAGAAGTACCTCGAGCGCAAGGGCGACCCCGATGCCTTCGAAGGCACGGCGATCGTGTTCGAAGGGCCCGAGGACTATCACCATCGCATCAACGATCCGGCGCTGCCGATCGACGAGAACAGCATCCTGTTCATCCGCAATGTCGGCCCGGTCGGCTATCCCGGTGCTGCCGAGGTGGTGAACATGCTGCCGCCCGACCGGCTGGTGAAGGGCGGCGTGCTGCTACTGCCGTGCGTCGGCGATGGCCGGCAGAGCGGCACGTCGGCCAGCCCGTCGATCCTCAACGCCTCGCCGGAAGCCGCCGTGGGCGGCGGCCTCGCGCTGCTCAAGACGGGCGACAAGGTCCGCGTCGATATCGGCAAGCGGCGCGCCGACATCCTGGTTCCGGAGAAGGAGCTCGCTGAGCGCAAGGCGGCGTGGAAGCCGCACGTCAAGGAAAGCCAGACGCCGTGGCAGGAGCTGCAGCGCAAGTTCGTCGGCCAGCTCGCCAGTGGCGCCTGCCTCGACTTCGCGGTCAACTATCAGAGGATCGTCGAGACCAAGGGCGTCCCCCGGCACTCGCACTGATGGGAGCGCGGGCCTCTGGCCCGCTCATGATCATGAGGCGGGCCGGAGGCCCGCGCTCCCTTATCGAAACAGCCGCTGCTCGACGGAGATCGGCAGGTCAGCGCGCGGGATCAGGATGATCGCCCACGGCGAGGTTGGTTGGGCGACAGGACGGGTCGCCGGCGGCGGCGGAGGCGCGAGACTGGCGCCCGTGCCGGACGGCGCGAAGCCTGCACCGGCGCCGCCCGCGAAGCTGTTGGCGCTGGGCGCCTGGGCGACCGGCCGCGGCGCGGCAGGAGCGGGCATGCGCTGGGCCATCATGATCTCGGCCGGCATGCGCTCTTCGAAGACGACGACGATGCGGTCGCGCCGGCGGCTGGTCGACAGGATGTTGACCGCGTAGCCCTCGCTGTTGCGGCGGCCGAGGAAGATGCCGACGGCATTCATGCGGCCGGGCTCGAACACGTCAGGAGCGGGGCTGCCGACGCGGCCCCACAGGCTGCGCCATTCGGCGATCGTGCCGGCGACGACTTGCTCGGGCTGGCGGGTGATCGCCGTCGCGCCCTGCCAATGACGCCCCTCGATGGTCTGGGCCGAGATGTTGCTGGCCGGCAGCAGCAAAGCGCTGGCACCGACGACGCCATACGACAAGAGCCGCCGACGCGGCAGGTGATCAACGGTAAGGGGAACTGTCCTAGCGGCTAATCGCACAACAGATCTCGGGAACCCGGGCTGAACCAAGTGAGTGTCTAAAATGACCACTACACTTTGGCCCAATTGAGGCTGGCGCTGGCCATGTTCCCGCGGCCTTCGTATCAATCGTGGCCGCATGTGGCTTTCGTGCAACACGCGCGGCAATGGTTACCGCTACGCGGGTTTTCCGTGGCGTCCGATGCCGGCCGCGAAGCGCCGCGCCCCGGCCTCGGTCTCGCCGGTCGCGACCGTCGCAATGCCCAGCCGGAACTCGTTCAAGGTCGCCTGGTCCCAATCGAGCGACCATTGCTCGAGGGCCGACCGCCGGTCGCTGCGCAGAGCGGCCTGCGGCAGGCGTGCGAGTTCGTGAGCAAGGCGCAGCGATTCGGCAAGTGCCTGGCCAGGCTCGACGAGACGATTGACGAGTCCGATCCGCTCAGCCTCATCGCCCGACAGGCCGCGGCCGGTGAGGATCATGTCCATCGCCCGGCTGTGGCCGATCAGGCGGGGCAAGCGGACCGTACCGAGATCCATGAGCGGCACGCCGAAGCGCCGGCAGTACACGCCGAACGTCGCGTCGCGCGCCGCCACCCGGAGGTCGCACCACAGCGCGAGCTCCAATCCGCCGGCGACCGCATGGCCTTCGACCGCGGCGATCACCGGCTTGCCGAGCATGAGTCGCGTCGGCCCCATCGGCCCGTCACCGCTTTCGAGACGATGGCCGCGATGGCCGGCCGCCGTCCGCTTGAGATCGTAACCGGCGCAGAAGGCGCCGCCGGCGCCAGTCAGGATCGCGACATGCTGCGAGGCATCGGCATCGAAGCGGCGGAAAGCGTCGGCGAGCAGCGCGGCGGTCGGCGGATCGACGGCGTTGCGCGCCGCCGGGCGATCGATCGTGACGATGGTCACGGGGCCGTCGACCTCGCAACGGACTGTCGGAAGATCAGGCATGGCTCGATGATCGTGTCGTCGGCCGACAACCGACAAATGAATTGAACGGGCCGATCGTTGAACCGTCTTCATCGATAGGCACGTTGTCGTGACAGGTCCTGCGGCGGCGGGCACAATCCGGCCATGGCTGCACGCTCCGCTGCCGTCTCGCCGCCCCGGCTCCTGCGGGCGGCCGAGCCGATGCCCGCCGCGACACGGTTGAGACCGGCGTTGTTGCTCTCGCTGCAGGCGTTCGATGCGGCGGTGCGGCTCGGCAGCTTCAAGGACGCCGCCGAGGCGCTGCACATCACGCCGTCCGCCATCAGCCATCGCATCCGCAACCTCGAGAAAGCGATGGGCGACGCGCTGTTCAGCCGGGCGCATCGCGTGGTCGAGGTGACGCCGGCGGGCCGCCGGCTCGCTATTGCGACGGGCCGCGCGTTCGGCGAGCTGATGCGCGCCACGACGCCGCTCGCCGGCAGCGAGGCCAATCGCCGATTGCGCCTCAGCATCTCCTCGACCTTCGTGACGGCCTGGCTGATCCCGCGCATCGCTGGCTTCATGGCGAACCATCCCGAGATCGAGCTCTCGATCGAGAACTCCAATCGGCTGCTCGACCTGGAGAACGAGCCGTTCGATGCCGGCATACGCGCCGGCGACGGCAACTGGCCGGGCCTGGTCGCGCAGCATCTCATGGACCTGCATGTGACGCCGGTGGCGGCGCCAGCCATGGTCCGGCAGCTCAAGCTGCGCCAGCCGTCGGACATTCCGCGCGCGCCGATGATCCATGTCGTGTCCTTTCCGCTCGCCTGGCCGATGTGGCTGCGGCAGGCCGGGGTGAGCGCCGCCAAGGTGAAACAGGCGATCTGGGTCGACAGCTTCGAATCGGCCCTGCAGCTCGCCGAGAACGGCGCCGGCGTGGCGCTGGGCCTGGCGCCGCTATTCGCTGAGCGTGAACGGCTCGGCGCCGTCTGCCGTCCCATTCCGATGAGCCATGCCACGGGCGGCTACTGGCTGGTCCATCGCCAGCAGGAGACAGGCAATCCTGCCTTGCGTGTCTTCAAGCGCTGGCTGCGCAGCGAGCTCGCGAAGGACGGTTGAACGCGATTCATCCCAGGCTGCCGCGGTTTCTTTCGTCGCCCGGTCGGGCGGGCGTATGCTTCGAGGATGAAAACGGCAATGGATGACCAGTCGGTGGCGCAGCGCGTCCTCGACCACATCGCCAACGGCACCACCGACGTCGGCGAGGAGGTCTGGCGCGAGCCGGTCGCCAACTACCAGTCGAAGGAACGGCTGGCGGCGGAGATCGAGCGCGTGTTGCGGCGCTCGCCGACGCCATTCTGCCCGGCGGCGGCGCTGCCCGAGGTCGGCTCCTACATCGCCCGCGACGCGGCGGGCACGCCGACCGTCGTGGTGCGCGGCGTCGACGGCAAGGTGCGCGCCTTCCGCAACGCCTGCCGCCATCGCGGCATGCAGGTGGCGAGCGATTCGGGCTGCACGCGCGCCTTCGTCTGCCGCTATCACGGCTGGACCTACAATCTGGAAGGCCATCTGCGCCACATCCCGCACGAGGCGGGGTTTCCCGGCTTCGACAAGGAGGCGCATCCACTGGTGCCGATGACAGCGGGCGAGCGTTTAGGCCTGGTGTTCGTCACCCAGGACGAGCCGGTGCTGGGCGACGATTCACTGGGCGGTCTGGAGAGGCTGATCTCGCCCGAGCAGCGCCTGTTCGCGACCACCGAACGCGAGTTCGAGGTCAACTGGAAGATCCTGCTGGAGGGCTTCATCGAGGGCTATCACATCAAGTCGACGCATCCTGAGAGCTTCCTGCCGTATGGCTTCGACAATCTGAACGTGATCGACCTGTTCGGCCGGCACAGCCGCGTCACCTATCCGTTCCAGCGCATCAAGAAGCTCGCCAAGGTGCCGCCGGCCGAGCGCCGGGTCGAAGGCCTGCTGACCTACGTCTATCACCTGTTCCCCAACGTGCTGATCACCGTGCTGTCGCGCCACACCAACGTGGTGATCCTGGAGCCGCTGGCCGTCGATCGCACGAGGCAGATCACCTACACCCTGACCAACGGCGGCGGCGATGATCCCGCCGCCCTGGCCGAGGCCCGGCGCGATGCCGACTTCGTCGGCAACACCGGCGCGCAGGAAGATCGCGCGGTGGTGCAGGCGATCCAGCGCGGCCTCGGCAGCCGCGCCAACGACGCCTTCACCTTCGGCCACTACGAAAGCGCCATCGTGCACTTCCACAAGACGCTGACCGCGGCGCTGGCGTGACCCTTCTCTTCATCCTCCCCCGTCATACGGGGGAGGGTAGGGAGGGGGCAGGCCACAGCAATTGCCTTCGGGAGAGGGATTTGAGAAGAGCTAAGACCGTCTCGCCCGGTCCGCCGCGTTGGTCGACTGGATCTGCTCGCGGATGCGGCGCCAGTCGTCGTCGCTGTAGGCCATCATGTTGGAGAAGGTGCCGTTGCCCATGATGCCCATAGCGCCGTCGATGGCGATGACCTCGCCGTTGATGTACTCGACCTCGTCGCTCATCAGGAACGCCGCCATGTTGGCGAGCTCGGCCGGCCGGCCGACGCGGCCCAATGGATTGCGCGCCTTGTAGCGGTCGTCGTCGCCTTCCTTCATGGGATTGAGCCGGGCCCACGCGCCTTCGGTCGGGAAGGGCCCGGGGGCAATCGCGTTCAGGCGGATGCCGTGACGCCCCCACTCGACGGCAAGACTCTGGGTCATCACCGCAACGCCCGCCTTGGACATCGCCGAGGGCACGACGAACGGGCTGCCGGTCCACACCCAGGTCGTGAGGATGCTGAGCACGCTCGCCTTGCGTTTCTCGGCGATCCAGCGCTTGCCGCAGGCATTCGTGGTGTAGAACGTTCCGTGCAGGACGATATTGGCGATGGCGTCGAAGGCCCGCGGGCTGAGATCCTTGGTCTGGGAGATGAAATTTCCGGCAGCATTGTTGACCAATCCGTCCAGCGGGCCGGCTGCCCAGATGCGGTCGACCATCTCCTCGACCGCCGTGGCCACCCTGATATCGACCGCATGGGTCTCGACCCGCCGGCCGGGGTGCTTGGCCATGACCTGCTTGGCGGTCTCCTCCAGCACGCCGCCGCGGCGGCCGCAAATCACGCAATCGGCGCCCAGCTCGACGAACTTCGCCATCATGATGCGGCCCAGCCCGGTCCCGCCGCCGGTGACGAGGAAGCGCTTTCCCTTGAACAGATCGGTCCTGAACATCAAACGCTCCTCTGATTGCACTGGCAGTGTCGTCTGGCCGGGCCGGAAAGTTCGTTACAAGAACTGTTGCAAGGCCGGGTTTGGGTGATAGGATTTCTGAATAACAACATGGGATCGTTGAAATGACGACCCAACAGGGAGAGACGGGCGGGGACGTCGGTACGGTTGAGCTGCGTGGTAAGGTCAAGTGGTTCAACGCCGTCAAGGGGTATGGGTTTTTAGCCCTGGACGCCGATAACAGCGACGCGTTCCTGCATGTGACGACACTGCGCCAGGCCGGGCATGAAGATCTCAAGCCCGGGGCGACGGTGACTTGCGCCGGCGTGCGCGGCCCCAAAGGCTGGCAGGTCATGAAGGTGCTCGACGTCGATTCGTCGACGGCGGTGGCAACGACGCCAAAGCCGCCGCCTGTGCCCGACGGCATCGCCATGGGCGACTACATCGCCGCGCTGGTCAAATGGTACAACAACGAGCGCGGCTACGGCTTCGTCACGCGCGAGGCCACCGAAGGCGACATCTTCGTGCATGCCGCGGTGCTGCGTCGCCACGGCATGGAATCGCTGGCGCCCGGCCAGAAGGTGATGATCCGCATCGCCGAAGGCCAGAAGGGCCTGCAGGTCGTCGAGATCCGAGCGGCTTAGAATTCATTGTCCTCCGGAAGACCTACCTGATCTCCCGCAGATAGCTGTCGGGCGGGGGTGCCTGCTTGATCAGGCCGCGTTTCACCAGGAAGTCGGCAAACGCGGTATAGCGCGCCCGATCGAGCGCTGTCGGATCGGCGGCCAGCAGCGGCAGCGTGTCCTTCCAGGCAAGCTTGTTCAGCTCGCTGTCGAGTTCCTTGCCCGACTTGGAGAAGATGCCCCACGCCTCGTCGGGATTGGCTTTCAGCCAGGCCGTCGCCTCGGCGATGGCGGCGAGAAGCTTCTTGGTGCGCCCGACGTCGACGGTCTCGCGTCTGGCGACCAGGATCAATTCGTCATAGGTCGGCACGCCGTTCTTCTCGACCTCCCACAAGCGGCCCTTGGCCTTGTGCAGGGCGAGATCGTTCAGCTCGAAATTGCGGAAGGCGCCGATCACGCCGTCGACCTGCTTGCTCATCAGCGCCGTGGTCAGCGCGAAGTTGACGTTGATCAGGGTAACGTCCTTCAGGGTCAACCCGGCCTTCTCGAGGATGGCGCCCAGCAGCGCCTCCTCGAAGCCCGCGATCGAGTAGCCGATCTTGCGGCCCTTGAAGTCGGCGATGTTCTTGACCGGCCCGTCCTCGAGCGCCACCAGCGAGTTGAGCGGCTGCGCGACCAGCACGCCGACACGCGCCAGCGGCAGTCCTTCCGCGACAAGCATCTGCAGGGTCGGCTGGTAGGACAGCGCGTACTCGGCCTGTCCCGCCGCCACCAGCTTCGGCGGTGCGTTGGGATCGGCCGGCGCGATCAGCTCGACGTCCAGGCCGTGCCTGGTGAAGATGCCGCGCTGCTTGGCGATCACCAGCGCGGCGTGGTCCGGATTGACGAACCAGTCGAGCAGCAGGCGGACTTTGTCCTGCGCCGCCGCGGGCAGCGCCCCACCTACCACCAGGCTCACCAGCGCGGCTGCGGCGATCAGCCGAATAGGAAGTCGCATCGTCATCCTCCTTGCGATTGCCAGGGTACCAACACGCGCGCCGCCCAGTCGGTCGCGTAGTAGAGCGCGAGGCCGAGCAGGCAGAGCACGACGAGAGCGGCGAAGGCGAGCGGCGTCTGCCCGCGCGCCAGGGAAACCGTCATCAGGTAGCCGAGACCGGCGCTGGCGCCGACCCATTCGCCGATCACCGCGCCGATCGGCGCCACGGCGGCGGCGATGCGCGCGCCGGAAGCGAAGGCGGGGAGGGCGGCCGGCAGTCGGATCTGCAGCAGGACGGCGCTGGGCCTCGCGTCCATGGTGCGCGCGAGGTCGAGCCAGCCCTCGTTGGTACGGCGCAATCCGTCATAGAGGGCGCTGACGACGGGGAAGAAGATCACCAGCGCCGCCATCGCGACCTTGGAAGCCATGCCATAGCCCAGCCAGAGCACCAACAGCGGCGCAATGGCGATCACGGGGATCGCCTGCGAGACGATCACCAGCGGCAGCGCCCAGCGCCGCCAGCCGGCCGAGGCGGCGAAGACGATGGCAAGAGCCGCGCCAAGGATCAGGCCGAGCAGCAGGCCGACAATCATCTCCGCGGCGGTCCAGGCGGCCTCGCCGATCAGAAGGTCGGAGCGCTCGACCAGCACCGCGAGCACGCGCGACGGCGACGGCAGGATGTAGGGCTGCACGCCGGTCGCCCATACCAGCGCTTCCCAGCCGAACAACAGGCCGATCGCTGTGATCAGCGGCCTCATGATGCGAGGCCGCGCAGTTCGGCGACAAGGCGGGCGTGCAGGCCGAGCAGGCTGGGATCGGCGGGATCGCGCGGCACGGCGCCGGCCGGCTCGATTGCCGGGCCGGCGACGAACGGCGTCCCCGACAGCACACGGATCTGATGGCCGATGCGCAGCGCTTCGAGCGGATCGTGCGTCACCAGCACCGCCGTGCGGCCGGCCAGCAGGCGCGCAGCGAGATCCTGCAGTTCCAGTCGCGTCACCGCATCGAGGTGGGCGAACGGCTCATCCATCAGGACGACCGGCCGATCCTCGCACAGCGTGCGGGCGAGGGCTGCACGCTGGCGCATGCCGCCGGACAATTGGGCCGGACGATCGTCGAGCCGATCGGCCAATCCGACTTCCTCGAGCAGAGCGCGCGCGCGCCCTTCGGCCCCGGCAAGCGCCGCGCGATGGCCGCGCAGGCGGTAGCCCAAGACGACATTGTCGAGCACGGAGAGCCAGGGCAGCAGCAGGTCGGACTGGGCCATGTAGGCGACGGCCTGCGAGCGCGGCGCGTCCGGCAGCAGGCCGGCCAGCCAGCGCAACAGGGAGGTCTTGCCGACGCCCGAGCGCCCGAGCAGGCAGGTCGTGCGGCCGGCCGGGAAATCCAGCGTGAGATCGCGCGCAACCAGCCGATCGCCGAAGGCGATGCGCGCATCACGCACGAGCAGGGGAGGAGCAGCCGCCAAGTACGTCACCAGTCCCTACGCCGGTACTAACCGGATCAGGTTGCCGGGGTCGTTCTGGCGAACCTCTCAGCCCAGACTGGGCTCCCCCCGGTGAACCCGGGCACTATGGAAAGCCGGGGACTGTCACGCAAGTGTCTTGAGTTTGACGAAATCGCCGTGCACCCGTTATTCCATGGCCATGGCATCCCTTCGTTCCGGAACGCGGCTCGGCCGCCGTCTGCTGCTCGCTGCGCCCGCTACGCTGATGGCGGGAGCTGCACTGGCGCAGAGCTCCGAGATCACCTTCAAGAAATCGTCGTTGGTCGTGGTGACGGCTGGGCGCGAGATCAAGTTCGAGGTCGAGCTGGCGCTGAACGAAGCCGAGCGCGCGCGCGGGTTGATGTATCGCGAGAAGCTCGGGCCCTATGACGGCATGCTGTTCGACTTCTACCAGGACGCGCCGGTCAGCTTCTGGATGAAGAACACGCTGATCCCGCTCGACATGGTGTTCATCGCCGGCGACGGCACGATCAAGCATGTCCACGCCAACGCCACGCCCTTGTCGACCGACGCCATCCCCAGCCAGTTCCCGGTGCGCGCCGTGCTCGAGATCAACGGCGGCAGCGCGCGTCTCCTCGGCATCAAGCCCGGCGACAAGGTCAAGCACGCGATCTTCGGAAATGCGTAGGCTCTTGCCGGACCGCGGGCCTCCAGGCCCGCTCATAATTCGTGCTCTTCCGGATCGCGCGCTGGGTCGCGTCTGACGCGACCTCCTCGTTCGCTCGTGATCATGAGCGGGCCTGGAGGCCCGCGGTCCGGCAAGGCTAACGCTTCAAGGCACACGTCATCCCGTCGCCGACGGCGAACAACGTCAGGTCAACGCGCTCGTCCTTTCTGAGCTTTGCGTTGAGCGCGCGGATCGCCTGGGTGTCGGCATCCTTGTCGGCGAGGTTGGCGACCGAGCCGCCCCAGATGACGTTGTCGATCAGCAGCAGCCCACCACGGCGCACCAGCTTCAGGCAGCGCTCGTAGTAGGCGTCGTAGCTGGTCTTGTCGGCGTCTATGAAGGCGAGGTCGAGCTGGTCGCCAAGACCCTGGGCCAGCAGCCAGTCGAGCGTCCTGAGCGCAGGCGCGACGGTGAGCTCGATGCGGCGCTCCAGCCCGGCCTCCTTCCAGTAGCGCCTGCCGATTCGCGTCCACTCCTCGCTGACATCGCAGCACCAGAGTTTGCCGTCGTCCGGCAGGGCTTCTGCGATGCATAGCGCCGAGTAGCCGGTGAAGGTGCCGACCTCGACCGCTCGCCGCGCGCCGACGGCGCGGGCCAGCAGGCCGATCTGCTGGCCCTGGTGCGCGGAGATCTGCATGCCGGCGCCCGGCATCTTCGCGGTTTCCTCGCGCAGGCGGCGCTTCAGCGGGCTGTCGCGCAGCCAGTTGCCGTCGACATAGTCGGCGAGCGCGCCGTCGATCTTTGGCCAGCTCTTCATCGCTACACCTCGATTACCTTGCACATCATCGACCCCGCCCGGGCATCACGCCATGTTCTGCCCATGAGCGACATCCAAACCTTCGTCCAGGACTACATCGCCGTGTGGAACGAGCCCGACGCCGGCAAACGCCGCCAGCTCATCCGCACACTGTGGCAGGAAGACGCCAACCACCTTGCGCGCACGCTCGAGGCTGTGGGCCATGCCGGCATCGAGAAGCGCGTGACCGACGCCTACGACAAGTGGGTGAAGGAGAAGGGCAACGTCTTTCGCCTGCAGGGCAGCGTCGACGGCCATCACGACACCGTCAAGCTGCGCTGGGAGATGCTGCCGGCGACGGGCGGTGCCGTGATCTCGGTCGGTTTCGACTTCCTGGTGCTGGGCGGGGACGGCCGCATCCGCACCGGCTACCAGTTCATTGAAGCCTGACGGCGTACTTCTTCAGGTCGTCGAGTGAGACGATGTGCAGGGTCACGGCATGCGTGGCCTCGAGCACGACCTGAGGGGCGGCGCCGGCATCCAGCGCCTCCTTCCAGCGGCTGGCGCACAGGCACCAGCGGTCGCCCGGCTTCAGCCCGGCGAAGCCGTATTGCGGCATCGGCGTCGACAGGTCGTTGCCCTGGGCCTTGGAGAAGGCCAGGAACTCGGCCGTCATGATCACACAGACCGTGTGCAGGCCGAGATCCTCGCGTCCGGTGTTGCAGCAGCCGTCGCGATAAAAGCCGGTGACGGGATCGAGTGAGCAGGGCTGCAGGGCGCCCCCCAGGACGTTGATCGAGGGGGCACGGCCCGGGCGGCCCTGTTCGGGTGTCTGATCGAACATGAGCCCAGGATACCACTCGGAAATTGCGCTTTCGAGCGGTCCCGGTCGCTGGTAGAAAACCCGCGCCTAACGGTCATAGCGGCGGGGCGTAGCGCAGTCTGGTAGCGCGTCTGCCTTGGGCGCAGAAGGTCGTCGGTTCAAATCCGGCCGCCCCGACCACGCCGCCGCCGTGCCCAGCTTTCTTCGGGGGAGTCTCGACGTTCATGCAGGTTCGCATCTACAAGCCGGCCAAGACGGCGATGCAATCAGGCCAGCGCAACACCAAGGAGTGGCTGCTCGAGAGCGAGCCCGCGCCCAAGGAGATCGACCCGCTGATGGGCTGGACCAGCTCGCGCGACACCATGCAGCAGGTGAAGCTCTACTTCGCGAGCGTGGAGGAGGCGACGGCCTACGCCACGAAGGAAGGCTGGCGCTACACCGTCGAGCTGCCGCATGCGCGGCATGTCAGGCCCAAGGCCTACGCCGACAATTTCGCCTACAACCGCATCGGTCGCTGGACGCATTGAAGGCCGGGGCAAGCCGTCAGCGCTTGCCGGCCATCGCTCGCTGATAGGCGGCGTCGAAGGCGCGCACGATCTCGGCATCGAGGTCGGCAAGCCTCAGATACTGCTGGCGCGCTGCCTCGCGCAGTTCCTTCCACGCCTCGAGAGGGACGGCGACGCGGCCACTGCTCCAGTCCTCGATGGTGCGGGGTTGTTGCTTCAGAGCGGCGGCCATAGGGCCCTGCCAGGAGGGCCCCCAGATGGTCTGTCCGATCTTGGCGATGATGTCTTGGTCACTCATGGCGGCGGTCATATCGGCGTAATGGGGCACGGTCGAGGCCGAGATGGTATGGTGAGGTCATAGGCGCCCGTAGCTCAGGGGATTAGAGCAACCGCCTTCTAAGCGGTAGGTCGCTGGTTCGAATCCAGCCGGGCGCGCCATTACCCAGGAATTGCAGTTAGCATGAACTCCTGCTTCTCAGTTCTACTTGCAAATAATTCTCACTTCCCAATAAAGTCATGATAATGACTCGCATTCGCTGAATTCCGTTCGGCGAGCTGTGTGTATTGGGGAGAAGTTGGCGTGACGCGTAGCATTTCCGCAACGACTGCCGTGGCTGGCCTGCTGTTCGCCTCCGGCGCGATGGCCGAGCCGGCACCTGATCAGAACGCGCAGGGTCCGGCACCGACGCCCCCGCCGCCGGACCAGAATCCCGCCGCACCAACGACGGCGCCCGCCACCATGCAACCCGTCACCGTCACCGGCTCGCGCCCGAGCGAGGACTTCCAGACGACCCGCGGGTCGATCTTCCGCATGGGCGCCGAGAACCTCATGGACGTGCCGCAGACGGTGATCGTCATCAACCGCGCGCTGATGAACTCGCAGGCCGCGACGACGCTCGACCAGGCGGTGCGCAACGTGCCCGGCGTCACCATCGGCTCGGCCGAAGGCGGGACGATCGGCAACAACATCAACCTCAACGGCTTCTCGGCGCGCACCGACATCTACCTCGACGCCATGCGCGACCGCGGCCAGTACTATCGCGACACGTTCGCGCTCGAGGCGATCGAGGTCCTGATGGGCCCGTCCTCGATGCTGTTCGGCCGCGGCTCGACGGGCGGCGTCATCAACCAGGTGACCAAGAAGCCCGGCCTCAAGAAGGCGACGGAACTCACCGGCCAGGTGACGACCAACGGGCTCATCCGCACCACGGCCGACGTCAATGTGCCGTTCGAGGAGACCAACGCGGCGCGCGTCAACGGCATGTTCCAATGGGGCAAGGCCTCGACGATCGACAACACCGACGTCATGGACTTCGGCCTGGCGCCGTCGGTCAAGCTCGGCATCGGCACGCCGACCGAAATCACGCTGGGCGCCATCCTGCAGCACCGCAAGGACAACATTAACTACGGCGTGCCGCCGCTCAACGGCTTTCCGATCAACGTGCCGCGCAACGTCAACTACGGCCTGAGCGACGACTACACCGAGCAGGACGTCATCCAGCTCAACGCCACGGTCGAGCACAAGTTCAGCGGCGACCTGCGGTTCCGCAACCAGAGCGAATTCCTGTGGGTCAACACCTCGGTGCGCCAGACCTCGGGTGGGTTCGTCGGCACCCTCGGGCCGACCCTGGGCTTCGTCCAGGCGACGGCCGGCCCGAACAACACGCCTTACAGCGCCGCGCCGCTCAACCAGCTTTACATCCGGCAGATCAGCCGTGACCGCAACATCAACGACATCACGCTCGAGAACCAGAGCGAGGTCGAGGCCAAGTTCCTCACCGGACCGGTCGGTCACTTGCTGCTGATGGGCCTCGACCTCAACTACGAGCAGTACACCAACAAGACGTTCACCCGCAGCGGCAGCTGCAACAACGTCCCGCTGGTGGCGGGCTCCGTCGGCTGCGTTCCCGCAGGCTTCACCGTCGGCACGGGCACGCCGGGCAACGTGGCGTCGATTCCCGGCAACTACGCGTCATCGCAGGCCTGGGGGCTCGGCGCCTATTTCAACGACACGATGCAGGTGACGCCCTGGCTCAAGCTGGTCGGTGGCCTGCGTTTTGACGTCTACTCGGCGCAGTTCGGCAACTCGATCAACTCGGCCAACACGGTCGGCAGCACCGCCGTGCCCTACCAGTTCCAGACCGACTACTTCACCAGCGTGCGTGCCGGCGCGATCTTCGAGCCGACCAAGGAGCAGTCGTACTACGTATCGTACAGCACCTCGTTCAATCCGTCGCTCGAGCAGCTCACTTCGACGACCGGTGCGCAGTCGCTGCCGCCGGAGAACAACGAAGGCTACGAGGCCGGCGTGAAGTACGAGTTCATGAACGGCAACCTCTCGACCAACGCCGCGGTGTTCCAGATCACCAAGTACAACGCGCGCACACAGAACGCCGACGGCACCTTCACGCCGACCGGCACGGTGCGCGTTAAGGGCGTCCGCGTCGGCGCCGCCGGCCGCATCACGCCGGAATGGCAGGTCTTCGCCGGCTACGCCTACCTCGACGCCCGCATCATCCAGGGCATCACGAACATCGGTGGCGTCGGCAATACGACCGGCATGGTGCCGCTCAACACGCCCAAGGACTCGGGCAACATCTGGACGACCTACACGATCAAGGACACCTACGAGCTGGGCGGCGGCATGTTCTATGTCGGCCAACGCTACGCCAACAACCAGAACACCGTGCAGGTGCCGGAGTATTTCCGCTTCGACCTGACGGCCGCCTACAAGCAGCCGACCTGGGAGCTGCGCGCCAACGTCTTCAACCTGTTCAATACGATGTACTACGACTCGTTGATGGCGTCGGATGGCGGTCGCGCCGTGCCGGGCTCGGGCACGACCGGCCTGCTCACCTTCACCTACCGCATGTGAGATCATGCTGGTCTGCATTCCCGACGTTCTCGACGCGGGGCAGCTCGTCAGCCTGCGGGCGCGGCTCGACGGGGCCAACGAGGCGTGGGTCGACGGGCGCGTCACCGCCGGCTACCAGGGCGCGCCCGTCAAGTTCAACCAGCAGATCGACGAGGCGTCGGACGTGGCGCTGGCCTGCCAGCGCATCGTGGTGGGTGCGCTCGAGACCAATCCGCTGTTCATCAGCGCCGTGCTGCCCAACGTCATCTACCCGCCGATGTTCAACCGCTACGGTCAGGGCATGAAGTTCGGCGCCCATGTCGACGGCAGCGTGCGCATCCATCCGCACAACGGCGCCAAGCTGCGCACCGACGTATCGGCGACGCTCTTCCTCACCAATCCCGACGAGTACGACGGCGGCGAGCTCGAGGTCGAGGACACCTACGGCCGCCACAGCGTGAAGCTGCCGGCCGGCAGCATGGTCGTCTATCCCGCGACCAGCCTGCACCAGGTGACGCCGATCACCCGCGGCGTGCGCACCTCGTGCTTCTTCTGGGTGCAGAGCCTGATCCGCGACGAGACCCAGCGCGGCGTGCTCTATCAGATGGACGAGGCCATCCAGCGCCTCAACCAGACCAACGCCGACGAGATCGCCCGACGATCCTTGATCGGCTGCTATCACAACCTGGTCAGGATCTGGAGCGAGACCTGATGGCTGAAGCCGCCGCCACAGCCCTGCCGGGCAACCGCGTGAACCGCAGGCTCGCTTTCGTGCGCTGGGTGCGTCGCACGCACGGCTGGTTCGGCCTGTGGGGTGCACTGCTCGGCCTGATGGCCGGCACGAGCGGCATCTGGCTCAACCATCGCGGTGTCATGAAGCTGGAATTGCCCGACCAGCAGCAGACCAGCACGCAGCTTGCGATACCGGAGTCGCGGCCGGAGACGGCCAACGCCATGGCCGACTGGCTGCAGGGTGCCCTCAAGGTAGATCGCCCGGCGAGCAACGTGCGGGTCGAGCGTTCGCGGCCTGTTCCCTGGGCGGAGCGGGGCAGCGAGGGGCGGCCAGCCATGCAACCCGAACGCTGGACCTTTGCTTTCGGCGGTCCCAACAAAGTGATCCAGGTCGAATACTGGGTCGGCAACAAGGCGGCGAGCGTCCGCACCACGCAGAACGGCTTCATCGCCACGCTCACCAACCTCCACAAAGGCACGACTATGCCGGCGCCCTGGATCCTGCTGATCGACACCTTGGCTGGCGCCATGATCTTCCTTTCGATTAGCGGCACCATCCTGTGGTGGGAGACCCATCGCCGGCGACTTGCAGGGATCGTGATCTTTGGCGTTTCTGTGGCGGTCACGGCGGCACTTGCGATGTCGCCGCTGCAGTGGTGAGTAGGCGGCCGTGAGCCAGGAAATCCCTCTCATGCCCCTCCTGGAGGCCGAGGTCGGCCCTTCCAGGGACCCGCTGACGCCCACGGTCAAGCGGGCCCTGCTGGCGCTGGTGATCTTCTTCCATGTCGGCGGCGGCTGGGCTTTGACTCAGGTCGAGCCCACCAAGCTGGTCGTGGGCGACATTGCGCCCATGGAGGTGCGCATGGTGCCGGCCGAGCAGGCGGCCGATCCCCAGATCGAAAACGCCGAACCGCCGCCGCCGGTCGAGATGAAGCCGCCCGATCTGGCCGCGATCGTCGAGCCGCCGCCGGACGACCTGCCGCCGCCGCAATTCCCGATCGCCAAGATCGACATCCCGCCGCCCGAGGAACCGCCGCCCCCGGTCATCCGGCCGCTCGAGAAGAAGCCGGATCCCAAGCCCGAGCAGCCGAAGCCGGTGCAGCGCAGGCCGCCGGCGCCGGCGGCGCAGGCGCCCATCGATCCACAGCAAGCCGCTCCACAGGCGGCGGCGGCACCACGCGTCGTTTCTGATTCGCAGCTTGGCTACCTCGTGAAGCCCAGCCCGCTTTATCCCGCCCGCTCGCGAAAGGCAGGCGAGCGGGGGACAGTAATGGTGCGCGTGCTGATCGACCCCACCGGCCGGCCTTCGCAGGTGACGGTGCAAACTTCGTCCGGACATCCGCTGCTGGATGAATCAGCATTGAGCGCGGTGCGCGCGGCGCAGTTTCGCCCCTATGTCGAAGGCGGCGTGCCAAAGCCAATCTGGGTCTTGGCACCGATCACGTTCAACTTGCAGTAGGAGTACGCCATGGGTGACACATCCGCCCTCGGCTTCGGCCATTTCATCGCGAACGCCGACATCGTCGCCAAGGTGCTGCTGGCGGTGCTGGCGATCATGTCGGCGATCTCCTGGTACCTGATCGTCTACAAGGGCGTCAGCCAGGTCGTGCGCCAGAAGCGCAGCCAGAAGTTCCTCGCCTTCTTCTGGAGCGCGACCTCGCTCGAGCAGGTGCAGAACGAGCTGAGCGTCCATGGCGTGCACGAGCCGTTCGGCCATCTCACGGCGCATGCCATGCACGCCCAGCAGCATCACGCCAAGTTCGGCGCCGCCAAGCTCGAGGAGGCGGGCAGCGAGCAGGAGTTCCTGACGCGCACCATCAAGAAGGTGCTCGACGAGGAGACGACGGCGCTCGAGAACGGCCTCACCATGCTCGCCACCATCGGCGCCACCGCGCCGTTCGTCGGCCTGTTCGGCACGGTGTGGGGCGTTTATCACGCGCTGGTGGCGATCGGCATGTCGGGCTCGGGCATGCTCGACAAGGTCGCGGGGCCCGTCGGTGAGGCGCTGATCATGACCGGCATCGGCCTTGCCGTCGCCCTGCCGGCGGTCATGGGCTACAACTGGCTGACCCGTTCCAATCGCGTGCTGACCACCAAGCTCGATGCCTTCGCCTTCGAGCTGCTGAACTTCCTGCTGATCGGCCGCACCTTGCAGACCGCCGGTCGCGGCGGCCGGCCCGGCAACGTGCCGCTTGCCGCCGTGAACTACTAGGCGAGGAGGAATCCATGGCTTTCGGAAGCTTCGATCGCAAGACCTCTTCCCAGCCCATGGCCGAGATCAACATGGTGCCGTTGATCGACGTCGTGCTGGTGCTGCTGGTGATCTTCATCGTCACCGCGCCGCTCCTGACCAACGTGGTCAAGCTCGACCTGCCCAAGGCGACCTCGGCGGCCGACATCCAGAAGCCGGAGAAGATCGAGTTCGCGATCAACGCCGATGGCGCGCTCTACTGGAAGGGCGAGCGCATCAGCCGCGAGGAGGCGATCGCCAGGTTCGCCGAGGAAGGCCGCAAGCGGCCGCAGCCCGAGGTCTACCTGCGCGCCGACCAGAACGTGCCTTACCGCTACGTCGCCGAGACGCTGGCTGACGCCTCGAAGGGCGGCCTTTCCAAGGTGGCCTTCGTCAGCGAACCGGCTCGCTAGGCTTGGGGGCGCGCCACTAGCCTAGCGTACCGTCCAAACGGCCAATTCGTAGCCGTCGGGGTCGGAGAAATGGAACCGCCGACCGCCGGGAAAATCGTAGGCCGGCTTGACGATGCGCCCGCCAGCCGACTCGATGCGGCGCTGAATGTCGGCAAGGTCGTTGGCATAGAGAATGACCAGCGGACCGCCGGCGCCGCGGAACTCGCAGTAGCCCGGGCCGTAATCCTTGAACGTCCAGCCGAAGACGTCGCCATAGAACTTCTTGGCCCGCGGCACGTCGGCGACGTCGAACTCGACATAGTCGATGCGGCGGTCGTTGTTGCTGTCGGTCGTCGCCATGATCGCTCCTCCGCGCAGGAGAGGAGCGATCCTGTCCGATAATCGCCCCGTCGTCTTGACGCGAAGCCGTGATCGTCTGCCAGCACTGCCGTCAATTGTGCTTGGCGAGCTCCAGCTGGCCGATCTGATTGCGATGCACCTCGTCGGGGCCGTCGAACAGCCGCATCGCCCGGGCCGAGGCGTAGCCCCTGGCCAGGCCGAAATCGCCGCAGACGCCGGCGCCGCCGTGCGCCTGGATCGCCATGTCGACGACGCTCGTCAGCATCTTCGGCACCGCGACCTTGATCATGGCGATCTCGGCGCGCGCCACCTTGTTGCCGACCGTGTCCATCATGTAGGCGGCCTTGAGCACCAGCAGACGCGCCTGCTCGATCATGATGCGCGCTTCGGCGATGCGCTCCAGGGTCACGCCCTGCTCGGCGAGCGGCTTGCCGAAGGCGACGCGCGACTTCACGCGCTTGCACATGTCCTCCAACGCCCGCTCGGCGGCGCCGATCGCGCGCATGCAGTGGTGGATGCGGCCCGGTCCCAGCCGGCCCTGGGCGATCTCGAAGCCGCGGCCTTCCCCCAAAAGGATGTTCGAGCGCGGCACGCGGACATTGTCGAACGTCACTTCGGCATGGCCATGCGGGGCATCGTCGTAGCCGAACACCGACAGGGGCCGCACGAGCTTGATGCCCGGCGCGTCCATCGGCACCAGCACCATCGACTGCTGGCGATGACGGCTGGGATTGGACGGATCGGTCTTGCCCATGAAGATCGCGACCTTGCAGCGCGGGTGGGGCGCGCCGGTCGTCCACCATTTGCGGCCGTTGATCACGTAGTCATCGCCATCGCGCAGGATGGTGCTCTCGATGTTGGTGGCATCGGACGAGGCGACGGCGGGCTCCGTCATGGCGAAGCAGGAGCGGATCTCGCCCGCCAGCAGCGGCTTCAGCCACTGCTCCTTCTGCATCTCGTTGCCGTAGAGCTCGAGCGTCTCCATGTTCCCGGTGTCGGGCGCCGAGCAGTTGAACACCTCCGGCGCCATCGGCGCGCGGCCCATGATCTCGCACAGGGGCGCATATTCGAGGTTGCTGAGGCCGGCACCGTGCGGCGAGTGCGGCAGGAAGAGGTTCCAAAGCCCTTCCAGCTTTGCCTTCTTCTTGAGGTCCTCCATCAATGCCGTCGGCTGCCAGCGGTCTCCTGTCTCGATCTCGTGATCGTGACGGGCCTCGTTGGGATAGATGTGTTGGTCCATGAAGTCCCTGAGCTTGTCCTGCAGGGCCACGACCTTGTCGGAGTGGGTGAATTGCATGGCAGGCCTCCTGATGCTGCAGGGGCATCGTTAGGGCTACGGTCGCCATCAGGAAATTGAATAGATTTCATGATATCTCATGCACATGATTAATCTGTCGCGCATCGACCTCAACCTCCTGGTCGTGCTGGAGGCGATCGTCGCCGAGGGCGGCGTCAGCCGGGCCGCCGAGCGGCTCAACCTCACGCAGCCCGCGGTGAGTCATGCCCTGGCGCGGCTGCGCGAGCTGTTCGACGATCCGCTGTTCGTCCGCGAGGGCCGCAGCCTTGCCCCGACTGCGCTGACCAAGCGCCTTGTCGAGCCGCTGCGCCAGTCGCTGCAGTCGCTCGGCGCGCTGATCGAGAAGGGCGAGAGCTTCGATCCGGCGAGGAGCGAGACGAGCTTCACGGTGTCGATGCGCGATCCCATGGAAGTGCTGATCCTGCCGGACCTGATGCAGCGGCTCGGGCGGACGGCGCCAGGCGTCGACCTGCGCACGGTGCAGGTCCGGCGGCGCAGCCTGGAGAGCGGCCTCAGCGACGGCACGATCGATGCCGCGTTCGATGTCGCCCTGCCTCTGTCGGAGCGCATCCACCGTGAGCGCGTGAGCGCCGACTATTTCGTGGTCGCCGTGCGCAAGGCCCATCCGCGGGTGCGGCCGGGTTTCACGCTCGCGACCTACCTTGCCGAGAAGCACGTCATGGTGACGTCGCGCCGGCGAGGCCCCGGGGCGGAGGACATCGAGCTTGGCCAGCACGGCAAGCGCCGCCATGTCAGCCTGCGCTGCCGCAACTACCTCGCGGCCTTCCGCGTGGTGGCGGAGAGCGATCTCGTGCTCACCATGACGGCGCGCTACGCGAGATTGCTCCCCGGCGGGTCGGGCGTGCGCGTCCTGCGCATGCCGCTTCGCATGCCGACGCTCGATCTGTTCCTCTACTGGCACGACCGCGTCGATGCCGATCCGGCCAACCGCTGGCTTCGCTTGCAGCTCGTCGCGGCGTTGGGCAAGACTGCGCGACGTTGAACAAATACCGGAGATTGCCCGCGTGTCGCTCGATTTCAGGCCGACAGTCGCTCACCCCGACGACGATCCTTACCTATGGCTCGAGGATATCGAGGGCGAACGGGCGCTTGCCTGGGTAGGGGCCGAGAACGAGCGGACGCTCGAGGCGTTCGGCAATGCGCGGTTCGCCGCCGACCGCGACACCTTGGCGGCGATCCTCGACCGGCCCGACAAGCTGCCCTTCGTGGCGCGGCGCGGACCGTGGCTCTACAATTTCTGGCTCGACGCCAGGAACCCGCGCGGCCTGTGGCGACGGACCACGCTCGAGAGCTTTCGTCTCGATCAGCCGGCCTGGGAGATTCTGCTCGACGTCGACGCCCTGGCGGCGGCGGAGGGCGAGGACTGGATCTGGGGTGGCGCCCTGACGCGGCAAGGCACGCATGACCGCGCGATCGTGCGTCTGTCGCGCGGCGGCAGCGACGCCGTGGTGTTGCGTGAATTCGATCTTTCAGCCAGGAGCTTCGTCAAGGACGGATTCGTGCTGCCCGAGGCCAAGGGTTGGGTGAGCTGGCTCGATCCCGACACGCTGCTGCTCAACAGCGCCTGGGGTGGCGAGGCGACGACGTCCGGTTACGCGCGGACGGTGCGGCTGTGGCACCGCGGCAGCGACGCGGCAGCGGCGCCGGTCCTCTTCGAGGTGCCGCGTGAGAGCATGTCGGTCGGCGCCGGCGTCGACCTCGAGCATGCCGCCAAGCTGGTCTGGTACGTCGAGCAGGTCGGCTTCTTCGACTTCAATCTCTGGATGGCGGACGGCGAGGCCAACAACCGCGTCAAGCTCGACCTGCCGACGGACGTCCACCTGCTGACCCATCGCGGCTGGATGGCCGTCAAGCGGCGCACCGACTGGACGGTCGGCGGCAGGACCTGGCCGGCCGACACCTTGCTCGGCATTCGACTCGACGCGTTCATGGCGGGCAGCCGCGACTTCACCGTGCTGTTCGAGCCGGCGGGACGCCGGGTGCTGCAGAGTTTCGTGTGGAGCGCCGGCCGCCTCGTGCTGTCGATCTTCGACAACCTGCAGCCGGTATTCGAGATGCTGACGCCGTCCGACGATGGCTGGGTACGCCAGGACGTCGCCGGCCTGCCGGCGATCGGGGTGGTCGAGCTGTCTCCCCTGGATGTCGAGCCGTCGGAAGGCAACGGCGACCTGGTCGCGACCGTGCAGGATCCGCTGACGCCGCATTCGCTGATGCTGCTCGCGCCGGACAAGGGTCCGGTCGTGCTCAAGCGATCGTCGCCTGCATTCTCGCCGGACGGGCTGGTGGTGACCCGCCACGAGGCGATCTCCGTCGACGGCGAGCGCATTCCCTATTTCCAGACCGGTCCGGCCGGGGAGACCGGCGAGGCGCCGGTGCTTCTCGGAGGGTACGGCGGCTTCGGGATGGCGAGCCGGCCCATCTACAATCCGATCATCGGCAAGCTCTGGCTGGAGCAGGGCGGCACCAGCGTCATCGCCAACATCCGGGGCGGCGGCGAGTTCGGCACGCCGTGGCACGATGCCGGCCGCAACGCCGGCAAGCGGCTGTCGCACGACGATTTCGCCGCGGTCGCCGCCGACCTGGTGCGGCGCGGCGTGACGCGGGCCGGCCGCATCGCCGCCGAAGGCGGATCGAACGGCGGCATCCTGATCAGCAACATGCTGACGCGCTATCCCGAGCGCTTCGGCGCCTTGTTCTGCACCATCCCGCTGATCGACATGCGCCGCTATTCCAAGCTTCTGGCCGGTGCGAGCTGGATTGCCGAGTACGGCGACCCCGACAAGCCGGAGGAGTGGGCGTGGCTCAGCACTTATTCGGCCTATCACCAGGCCGTGCCCGGCCAGGCCTATCCGCCGATCCTGATCGCCACGACGCGTCGCGACGATCGCGTGCATCCGGGTCACGCACGCAAGATGACCGCCAAGCTGCGCGCCATGGGCTACAACCAGGTCTATTTCTACGAACCCCCCGCCGGCGGCCACGGCTACGGCAAGGACAACAGGGAGCGCGCTACCTTCTCGGCGCTGGGCTACACGTTCCTCAAGCAGAAGATCGGCTGGTCGTGACAGCCATGGACGATGGTCGGCACGATTTGTCGGGCACCTGGCAAGGCCTCTATTCCTATCGCGATGCGCGCCAACCGGTTGCGTTCGTGGCGGTGCTGATCGATGCCGCCGGAAGCCTCGGCGGGACCACGCACGAGCGACGCCGCGAGGACGAAGCTGCCGGCGGCTATCTGTACGCGACGCTCAGCGGCCTGCACGCGGCCTCGACCGTCACGTTCGTGAAGACTTACGACGGCACCGGCGGCTGGGAACATTCGGTCATTTACGAAGGAACGATCAACGAAGACGGCACCGAGATCACCGGGCTGTGGCAGGTACAGGACGCGTGGACCGGCCCGTTCCTGATGATGCGGGCCAACAACAAGGAAGATTCGGTCGTGAGAAGGGCCCTACAGCCCGCCGACGAATCATAGCCGCTTGGCCAGCATGATGTCCGGCAGGCCGGCGCCGTTCACGTCGGGCAGCAGCCCGACGATCTCGTAGCCATGCCGGCGATAGAAGGTGAGGGCGTGGCCGCGCACCGTCGCCGCTGCCGTTGCGACGTGGCTCACCACGTCGGGCCACAGGGCGCGACCGGACAGGTTCGTGCCGCCGTAGTCATCGTCGCTGCCGAGGAAGAGCGTCAGCACCCCTTCGCGGCGGGCGTGCGCCTCGAGCGCCATCAGCAGCGCCGAGCCGATGCCGCGGCGCTGGCGGTCCGGCGCCACGACCAGGGGATGGATCTCCCAGCCGTGGCTATAAGTCCGGATCGCGCCGATCCAGCCCACCAGCCGCTCGCCGTCCAGGGCGGCATGGCCAAGCCAGTCGCTGTCCGCCGAGCGCTGTGCGACCTCGGCTTCGGCTTCGTCGGGTGCGTTGTAGGCCGACGGCAGGTGGGCCAACGCCTCGCGCAGGATCCTGGCCGCCTCGGCGTACCGGGCCGCCGCGAGGCCGGCGAAGTCGACGATCTCCATTCAGCTCCGTGAGCCCGCCAGGGTGACCGTCGCGGCGCCGGCGCCGATCAGCAGGCCGCCGCCGACCTTGTTGACGATGCCGATGGCGCGCGGATTGGCGACGAAGCCACGCGCACGGGCGGCGACCAGGGCGTAGCCGAAGGCATTGGCGAAGGCGAGCAACAGGAACGTCGTCTCGAACACCACCATCTGCGTCAGGAAGTCGGCGTGTGGATCGAGGAAGGCCGGCAGGAAGGCGACGAAGAAGGTGATGCTTTTGGGATTGAGCGCCGTCACCAGCCAGGCGTGGCCCAGCATCCTGGCCGCCGACACCGCATCGGTGCGAGGTGCGGCGTCCAGGGTCCCGCCGGCGCGCCAGAGCCTCATGCCGAGGTAGACGAGGTAGGCCGCACCCACCCACTTCAGGATCGTGAACAGCGTCGCCGAGGCGGCCAACAGCGCGCCGAGGCCCAGCATGGAGAGCGTCATGGCCGTGAAGTCGCCCAGCGCCACGCCCACCGTCATGGGCAGCACGGTGCGCCAGCCCTGGCCCAGGGCATAGGAGACGACCAGCAGCACCGTCGGCCCCGGGATGATCAACAGCACCGCCGAGGCGGCGGTGAAGGCGGCCCAACTTTCGAACGTCATGCAATCCTCTGGTTACGCACCGGGGATCAAGCCACAGGCTTTGGCCGAGGTCAGCCGGCTTTTGCCGTCTTGCCGCCGTCGATCACGATCTGCGCCCCCGTCATGAAGGGATGCTCGTCGGAAGCAAGCGTGAGGGCGAGTGCCGCGACTTCTTCGGCGGTGGCAAGTCGCCCCAGCCCGGGCACGTTGTTCTTGACCCACTGGTTCAGGCCGACCCGCCACACCGCGTCGGGCACGTTTTCCATGCCGGCGGCCCGGCGCAGGAACGGCGTGTCGGTCGTCCCCGGGATAAGGGTGTTCACGCGGATGCCCTGCTGGGCGTAGTCGAGTGCCGCACCCTGCACCAGGCCGACCAGCGCCCGCTTGCTCGCGGTGTAGGCCGAGCGCTTCGCTTGCGTGGAAATGGCGTTGGAGGAAGCGGTGACGACGATGGTGCCGGCGCCGGCTTTCAGCATGTGCGGGATCTCGTATTTCATGGCGAGGAAGACACCGCGCAGGTTGGTGTTGTTGACGCGATCCCATTCCTCGGCGCTGTACTCGTGCAGCGGCTTTTCGATGGTGATGCCGGCATTGTTGAAAGCGACGTCCAGCCGCCCGTAGGCGCCGACCGTGGCGTCGATGAAGGCGCGGACCTCGTCCTCGATCAGGACGTCAGCCTTCACGTAAAGCGCCTCGCCGCCGGCCGCCTTGATCT
>Ga0081539_10002477_pt1 | contig 25988 bp, 24 predicted proteins | sample TabmetS4T2R2_FD_71023 | JGI IMG/M metagenome (GOLD analysis project Ga0081539, IMG submission 71023) | Tabebuia heterophylla rhizosphere microbial communities from the University of Puerto Rico - S4T2R2 | ecosystem: Host-associated > Plants > Roots > Rhizosphere ...
AAAGGTCCGCGCGTCTGCGATCCGTCCCTCGCCGCTGACGAGAGAGCGCTCACTCTCTCCCAGCGGTTCCTTCTTCGCCCATTCGGCAGCAGAAGTCATAAGACAAGCGCGTCGCGATCTTTCAGATTCGCTTCCGCGCTTTAGTTCTTTGTTTTCATGCATGTCTTTATCCCGAAACCGGGGTCACTTTCGGGAGACATGCTGTAGACGGCAGGCATCGAGCAGGACTGATCACTATTACTGTCAGGAGTAGGTCCCTCTGACCTGACAACTACCAAGTGATCCCCGAGAAGGTTGAACATCTGGTTCTCCGCGGTGGGAGAGTGCTGTACGAAGACGGGAGACGAGACGAATGAAACACAGACAGTTGGGCGACCTGCAGCTTAGACGCATTGTCGAGTCTATATGGAATATCGATCCAGGTTTTTTCTTTACGGACAAGCCGCGGGACCTGTGGGAGCCCCACTTCTCATGGCTTTGCCCGGCTGCCCTCGATAAGGGCTCTTGGCAACTGCAGCTGCCGATGCAGAGCTATATTGTACAAACACCTCATCACAACATTCTGATCGACACCTGCGTGGGAAGCCGCAAGCGCCTGCCTCGCCGGCCCGAGTGGGACGGCACCACAGCCCATGATGGCTATGTAACGGCGCTGAACGGGCATGGTCTGCGCTTTGAAGACATCCACTTTGTCATGTGCACGCATTTGCACACCGACCATTGCGGGTGGAACACCCGGTTAGCGGAGGGTAGATGGGTGCCTACCTTTCCGAATGCTCGATACATCTTTTCGAAAGCAGAATACGAATATTTGGACCGCCACAAGAACGAAATATACGAACAGAATGTGCAACCGATCGTTGAAAGCGGACTTGCGGATCTTGTCACCGGCCATTTCGACCTCAACGAATACGTCAAAGTCGAACCCACTCCCGGCCATACGCCTGGGCATTATTGCGTCCACCTGCGGTCGAAAGGTGAACATGCCGTTGTCACTGGGGATATTCTGCATTCCCCGATCCAGTGCGTCTATCCTGAATGGCACAACAACTACGATTGGGACAAGGAACAAGGCGCCGCGACACGGCGGACGTTCATGGAACGATACGCCGATACCGACTCGCTGATATGCCCGATCCACTTTCCGTTGCCATCGGCCGGCAAGTTCCGGCGCCGGGGCAACAGCTTCGGGTTTCTTTGGGATCATCACGACTGGTAGGACGAGTAAGTTTCGCGGCCGACGAAACTTTGGCTAACCCGACTCGAGCAGAGCTGTACACGATTGGCATGAAGGCGGACCTGCTCCGATCCGCCCACTCAGCAAAGCTGATCACGAAGCAACTGTAATCGGCCCTTACAAAGCCCTGCACGTCGACATATCAGCCGAGCCGGCATGTGTGCCTAATGCGGCAGCTTAAGGCGATACACATCCAGTGCGGTCTTACGGAAGAGCGACTCGCGTTTGGCAGGCGAGTATTGCGCTGCCAGCCTCTTAAAGGCATTCCAGTATGTAACGTAAGAACACACTTCTGCATCGACGGGAAAGTTGCTTTCGAACATGCAACGATCCGCCCCGAATATCTCGATCACTGGCTCGACATACGGGCGCCAGGCGTCCGCAAGAACTTTGGATGATGGAGGCGACTCGAGTTGGTGAAATCCCAAGCCCGGCCACCGTCCCGCCAATCCTCCAATTTTTATATAGACGTTAGGACACGCAGCCAGTGCCCTTAAGCCCTGGTTCCAGATAGCAAAGACCTCCTCGCGTCGACCCATATACTGGCCACCGCCCAAAGGCCCCCCGACATGATTGACAACGATCCGCGTCTGTGGAGCGTCCCTGGCGACCTCGGCAAGTTTCTTCAGTTGGGTAAAATAAAGCCAGCTATCGAACACAAGGTCTTTTGCTCCGAGGCGACGCATGTTCTCGCGGAACATCGGCATATCCATGGCATTTTCTTCGGGATCGATGCGTGGGTCACGCAACTCAATGTCATGATCCCACGCAAGAATATCGCGTATCCCGCATAACCTTCCTTTCCCAGCTTGGATATGTGCAGCCAGGACTTCTTCGAAATTGTGAGTGGTCCTCAAGTTCGCGAAGGCGACGATGCCGGTTGCCACCTTACCCTTGGTGGCTTCTGCCATGTGTGACGCGAACTCCGTCTCCCCAATACAGCGCATCTCTTCGGGGCCGTCTGCGCGATAGGCCATTGACCCTTCGAGGTAAACTGTTGCCTCGATATTGTGGCCGCTTTGTATGTCTTTTAGAAAATCTGGAAGAAGGTAGGATTGGTTTGGCAGCACCCACAAATGATGCTGACAATCGATAATAGGTACATCCGGATCAATCGCTTCTTCTTTATGCCTTGAAAGCCAGATTGGATCAGCCGCAGGGATGATCCAGGGGCGACCGCTTTTTGTCGAGATCATGTCAATGCCCTCCCGCACGTGCACCGCAATGCAATGCATAGTCCAGTTCTGGTCAACAGATGCGTCACTATGCGGGAATTAGTCGAGTCACGCCCATAGATGCCGCTTATGGGCGAGGCAACTCGCTCTTCCTGATTTCCATCTCCGTTATATGAAATCGGGGGCGCATTTCCTATTCACACGATGGAACGACTAGTATCAAGTCATGAGGGGACGGCCATGTCCGGCAAAGATTTCACAGGCAAGGTAGCGTTCGTGACGGGCGCAGGTAATGGCATCGGACGCGCCACGGCAGTCGCATTCGCAAAAGCCGGCGCTAACGTCGCTCTCGCCGATATTGATATCCTCGGTTGTCAGGACGCAGCCAAGGAAATTCAACAGGATGGTGGCAAGTGCCTGAGTATCGGTTGCGACGTCACCAAGGAGACGGACATCAGGGACGCTCTCGACGAGACATTGAAGACTTTTGGTAGCCTTGACATCGCTTTTAACAACGCGGGAGCGTACCAGAAAATTGCTCCCCTTGCTGATTTCGGCGAGGAAGATTGGCACCGGATTATGGATGTCAACGTCACCAGCACATTTCTTTGCATGCGTAACCAGATCCCGATCATGCTGGAGCGCGGTGGCGGGTGCATTGTGAATACATCATCCGGAGCGGGCGTGATTGCCAATAAAGGCGGAGCAATTTATGGCGCGGCGAAGCACGCCGTGTTGGGGCTCACGCGGTCGGCAGCACTCGATTACGCCACGAAGAATATCCGAATAAATGCGGTTTGCCCCGGCGTCGTCATTTCCAATTTGACCCGAACGATTTCGGGAGATACGCTCGAAGGTCTCGCAGCTCTCGCCGCGATGGAACCTATCGGCAGGCTGGGCCAGCCTGAGGAGATTGCCTCTGCCGTGCTGTGGCTCTGCTCCAAAGACGCCGGATTCACTATCGGGCATGGGCTTGTTGTTGACGGTGGTTACACGATCGGTTGAACCGACGGTCGGCGGGCGCGTTCGATGATGGCGATCAATTATCGCCATGCTCGATCCCGTTGGTCGCTGGCGAACCTCGCATCCGCGCTACTCGAGCGAAAACGCGAGCGCGAGCGCGGCAGATTCGAAGGAAATCCAAACCGCCCGCCGGTCATGTCCATGTCTACGACCGGATCGACCTGATCCCCTGCGACAGCTGGAACCTTCTTCGACCAGCATTTGGTGCAAGACTGGCGATGAGACTGCACTATGTGATGCGGCCGCATCGACATTTTCCGGGAGAAGGGTTCGCGGTGCGGGGAAAGGTCGCCGCCGAGCTGGCCGACAACGGTCACCCGTGCGCTGTTGAGATGCTGCCCCCGTAGATCGAGATGCGCGATCATCTGCGCCAAGAAATGACCGGCAAACCTGCCCTTGCCATTACCCGACCTCAACCGGCAGCTCGACTTCTCGGTCGTACGCCGGAGCTCAGGAGTTCAGGCGGCCCCGCCACATACTATCGCGCCGGACGCATCCCCGCGCCCGGCATCGCTATCGTCGGGTAGCAGGCGACGTCTCGATCTTCGATCGCCCTGGTCCAATTACAGTTCGAGTCGAGCGGGTCGACCAAACGTTCTGGAACGACTGGAGGCTCGCAGATCATTTCTTGGAACGTCGCAGCAGCCCGCGCTCCTACACGCGGTGCGCGGCTCAGAAGCCTTCGAGCACAATCTTGCCATGAACCTTTCCCGTCTCGAGGCGGCGATGCGCTTCTTTGAGCGTCGTGGCGCCGATGCTGCCCAACGTCTCCGTCAGGGTCGTCCTGATCTTGCCCGCGTCGATCAACTCCGCCACCCGACGCAGAAGTGTGCCCTGCGCGGCGAGGTCGACGGTCTTCATCACCGGCCGGGTGAACATCGATTCCAGATGGACCGAGAGCGACTTTCCCTTGAAGGGAATGACATCGAAGGTCTCCGGATCGTCGATGAATCCGAAACGCCCTTGGGGGGCGAGCAGTTCGATCACCTGATCGCGATAGCCCAGCGAGTCGGCTGTCGAGAAGACGATGCCGGGTGCTCCGATACCAAGGGCCTCTATCTGTCCGACCAGCGGCTTGCGATGGTCGATAACGTGGTGCGCCCCTAGTGCGGAGCACCAGTCTCTTGTTTCCGGCCGGGACGCCGTGGCGATCACCGTCAAGTCGGCTAGCGCGCGCAGCAACTGAATCGCCATCGACCCGACGCCGCCCGCAGCGCCAATGATGACCACCGCATTCGCTCCGCCTGGCACCCGCCGCGTCACGTCGAGGCGGTCGAACAGCATCTCCCACGCGGTAATGGTGGTCAGCGGCAGCGCCGCGGCTTCCGGATCGGACAGCGTCGCGGGGGTCTTCGCCGCGATCCGTGCGTCGACGGCATGATACTCCGCGTTGGTTCCCTGGCGGTCCAGTGCGCCTGCGTAGTAGACGCGGTCGCCGATTTCGAAACCTTCGGCCTCCGGCCCTTTTCCGACAACGATGCCGGCCGCGTCCCATCCCAGCACGCGATATTGTCCTTCTGGCGCCGACATCCAGGACCGAATCTTGTAGTCGACGGGATTGACGCCGATCGCCTTGATCTCGACCAGCAAGTCATGCTCGGCCGGTTCGGGTTTAGGCAGCGTGATGTCGACCAGCGAGTCCTCCCGGTTGATCGGTCCTTTCTTTCTGTAGCCCACAGCCTTCATGTTGGTGCTCCTTTCCCATATCCGCAGACCAGGCGTTTCGATTCTATACGCACCAATCGGCCGCTAGTATCTGAAGGGATACCGTCGGTAGGGTAGGCCAACCGCTGCGGTTCAACACCATTCCGCTTTGCTCGGTCGAGGCGGCGGTCAGCCTGATCGGCGGCAAAGGAAATGCCTGATCCTCTGGTGCCACCTGGCGGACGGCACCTTGCGCTTGAACCCGCGGTGCATCCACTCGGCGAACCAATATCCCCGTCAGTGAGTACCCCTGTACGCTCTTCGGACGGCTAACTTGGCGATCTGATTCTGGACTGCACCAGAACATGTCACGTACCCAGCGACAACAACGAGGAACGCGAGGACATAAACGGGAATTATGTCGGCAAATTTCGTCGTCTTGGGCATCAGGCCAGATTGCCCGATCGAGCGGTCAGACGCCGCAGCATCGAGTCTGTATGTCGGTTCGAACGCGGAGTTGATAATGCCGCCGGGCCGGAGTGCATCGTGAGCGGCACGCATTAAAAGCCTGCCGCTAAAGCGGACACCTCCACCTTGATCCGACCATCGTCGATGGCTCGAACTAAGGCCGCGACCGGCGTTAATGCTTGGAAAAATGAATGCTCTTGCAGAGAAGCGTGCCGACTTTCGCAACATGGTCGACGAAATCGCGGCAGGCCTGGTCGAAAAGTGACCTTTGCCGGAAGAAAACCGCGATATTGCGGTTTAAGATATGGGAGGTTATCGAAAGAGGCACCAGCCTGCCCCTAGCGATATCGTCTTCGATGACGTGGTTGGGAAGTATTCCAATATTGTCGCTGCGCTCAACCACCGTTTTCATAAAACTGACGGAGCTACACTCGATGATCTGCTTCGGCGCACAAACACCTTCGGCGCTCATCACTTGCTCTATCATCGGTGGATGGCGACTAATGAATGGATTTATCCACGAATATTTAGCAAGCTCCTGCCAGGACAGCGTTCCTTTGGTAGCCGGATGACCAGGGCGCACGAAGACAATCTGGCGGTCCCTGAAAAGTACGCGCTGCTTGATGCCGTCCGCGACGTCGGAGCACCCTGCCCAGGCAATGATGAGGTCCAGGTCCGTCCGCAGGAGACCGAGAATGAGGTCAGGATGCGAATTCTCTACGATCCGAAGGGGAACGTCGGGGTGGCTCTCCTGCCAGTTGCAAACAGCCAGCGGAATGACATTGGCGACGATGCTGGCGATCGCGCCGACGGTGAGGTGCTGTTTGACGGCATGGTCCTTGTCCTGCATTTGCTGGCGAGCGATGTCGATTTCATCCTGGATGAACCACGCACGCGAATAAAGCAGTTCCCCCGCGGGGGTTGGCACTACCCCCGTAGGACCGCGTTCCAGAAGCTTTACGCCCACCGACGCTTCAAGCCGGTCCATCGAAATAGAAAGCGCCGGCTGCGAAACCTGCAGTTCTCTAGCTGCCTTGCTAATGCTGCCATGATCCACGACGGACTTCATGTATAGCAGCTTTCGCGGATCCATTGTGTCCTCCTGCACAATGCGGTCGCGAAACCTCGACCGTGGACCTCCCTCCAGCGCTACGCCAGCGTCCCGCATCGCCAAGCAGACTAATATCAAATAGTAAGATTATTCAAGGCCCGGTTTGGCTCGAAGCGGGTGCCCTCGAATCACCTTTGGTCATTCCGCGAGCCTGCCCGTTGTTCATTTCCGCCGGTATGGTGTGTGTGCATGTGTACCTCCGTCGGTTTCCGGCAAGAAGCGACGAGCCCGGAAGCCGGTTGATCAACGACGTATCACATACTGAGATTCTAGATACCGGATGAGATTCCAGGTCGTCACCACCAACCTCAGCTTCAGCGAATCGGCTACCGTCTTCGGCGATGCCAAGATGACCACGGCGCTGCCCGATCGCCTCACTCATCATTGCCACATCCTGGGGACCGGAAACGATAGCTTCCGCTTCAAGAACAGCTCGGGCAAAGACACCCGCAGCAAAGAAATAGAAAGCAACCACATTGACCAGATCCTGAGACCCAAAGCATAAGTGAAGGCGGGGCACTTCTCGGCGAAAATCCGGAGTCAGTTCTCAGCATAAATCAATAGTCTGGGAAGAGGACCGCCGGATACATTGCGCAATATTCGCTACCCAAAAGGATACTTGAACATCGCGAAAAAATAAAATAATAGAAACCAGCAGGCTGCCGAGCATTAAAATTCTTATCCAATGTTTTCGACGTTTTGTCCCACCGCGTTCAGTGCCGTAGCCTGACTATCGGGCTCGTGACGGTGTTGAATTCGGCGAGGAAACCGGTCGGGCCAGGTCCTGCGTGACTATGGGGGACAGAAGATGGAAGCCCTCAAGTACAACAGCGGGTTTAGGCCGGATGATAGGGGACGTTCGATTGACGCGCGGTCCAAGTATCTCAAGCCGCCAGGATCCCGGATTTCCTGGTGTCCGTTCCCCATACCGACGATGTGTAGGCCTTGTTGTAACTCATCCGGACATTGAGCGGAACGGCGTCGTCCGTGCGCGCGAAATGCACCATCTGCCCGCCGGGATCGACCACGGCGACGGCAAATTTCTTCAGACCGAGCCTTTCCGCCTTGTCCATCATCCCGTCCACAATTGCCCGCGCTTCTTTACGGCCAAGTTTTTCCGCCATGTTTCTTCCCTTCCTTCAAGTTTGAGGTCGCTCGAGCATTGCCGGACGGTCGCCTGTCGTACATCGATACATTTGCCGCCTCACAGAAACGAAAGCAGGTCGGCATCCATGGCCGCCTCGACTTCCGGAAAGACCGCGGGGTCGACGGCCCCCTTGCCGACCGGAAAGTTCGACCGCTGCGCGATCACGACGGCGACGCGCTCTCCTGGCTTCAGTTCCGAAATCGCGACCGGATCGCCGGTTCGGGGATCGAGCATGCCGATCATATCGGGGAAGGTCGCAACCCGCCTGCCGCCGATCTCGGCGGTCATCAACTCGTTGCAGACGCCGAGCGTCGCCTCGCCCTGGATCCCTCGCACAGCCATCCGGCCCAGGTCGAAGCCGCCCTCATAGGTCACGGAATTGGAGACGACCTCGCCGGAGACCAGGACCTCGCCCTTTAGAAAATCGGCGGCGGCCGTCACGCGATCTGGCCCCATAGCAGCCAGCATGGCGCGGCCGAGCTCTAGCTGGAAGGTGATGGCCCCTGGTGCCCCGTTCTCACGAACGAAGTCCGCCCGCAACGGCCCGCGCGCTGCCCTGACCAGGCCGTTGTTCAGCGCGGCAGCATGACGCAGTATCTTTTCGGTCAGCGAGATGTTGCCGGTCGCAATGACGCAGATGCGCGAGTCGTCGGCCGTCGAACCGCCCATGCCAACCTGTGTGATGGAGATGTCGGGACGCGAGGCGAGCCCCATGCCGCCCATCATCACGGTCGGGTGACCGCGGCCGTTGGAGGCGGCGTCGACATATTTGATGCCGAGGGCAGCGGCGACCAACCAGGCGTTGAAGCCGGGAACGTGACCGCAGATGACGCCGGCCGGCGCCTTCGGCAGGTAAGGCAAAAGCGCCCTTGCGCTCTCAACGGAATCGCGCGGCGCGACGACCGGCGCTCCGCCGCCGGGCGCGCCGACGCCGGTCGCGGTGATGATGACGTCGTCCGGGTCAAGCTCGTCCAGCGAGGCAAATTCTACCTCGCCATAGTCGAGCGCCATGCGACCGAGCCTGCGCTGGCCGACCGCCGCTTTGCGGCCGCTGCCGCCGGCCGAAAGGAACAGGCCGGCAATCATTGCGGCTTCGAGATCGTCGGAGTCGAGTTTGCGTCCCACGGGCGTTCTCCGGCGTTCGCTCTCAGGCGCCGGTCGCGGGCGCGAGCTCGAGGCCGGCTTCGCGGCGGGCGACGATGGCCGTCTCGTAGCCAGCCTCGGCATGACGGACGACGCCGATGCCGGTGTCGCCGTCGAGTACCGCGGCGAGCTTGGCCGCGGCGAGCGGCGAGCCGTCAGCCACGCAGGTCTGGCCGGCGCTCTGCGAGCGATCGTTGTTGCTGTGCAGGGCGACGAGGTCGGCGCCGTTGGCGCAGGCAAGAAGAGCGTTGAGGATGGGCCAGTCGGAGATCGCTTCGGAGCCATCCGTCATTTTCTCCGACTCCCGGAAAGGATTGGCGACGGAGCCCGAATCCAGGTGGTCGCGGGTAAAGACGATCGGCCCCCTGAGCCGCCCGTCGGCGACGGCGTCGTTGACCTTGACTGCCAGCCGGCTGCGCTCGCCATGGCCGAGCCAGCCGATGCGCGCTGGAAGGCCCGTGAACCGGACATGCTCGCGCGCCAGCCCGATCCAGTGGTGGATCGGGTGATCGTTGGAGAATGTCTGGCGCACCAGATCGTCGATGACGTCGATGTCCTGCGGATCGCCCGAGATGGCGACCCAGCGAAATGGCCCGAATCCCTCGCAGAAGAGCGGGCGGATGAACATCGTGACGAAGGAGCCGACCTCCAACATCTCGGAGATGCCGAGATCCCCCGCGCGCGGCCTGAGGCCGTTGCCGTATTCGAAGGAGAGCGCCCCACGCTCACGGAACTTGAGGAAGGCGGCCACGTGCCGGCGCAGAGTGTCGTTGCCGCGGCGAACCGCCTCGTCCGGATCGGTCCTGCGCAGGTCGGCGGCTTGGTCGGCGCTCAAGCCGTCCGGGATGTAGCCGCGGCGAGGGTCGGTCATCGTCTGGTCAGTCAGGATGTCGGGCTGGAAGCCGCGCTCGATGAGTTGCTCATAGACCGGGGCGACGTTGCCGGCGAGGCCGACCGAGACGGCGCGGCCTGCATCCGCGGCGCCGCGGATCCACGTCAGCGCTTCATCGACGTCGGCAGTCATGCGGTCGCAATATCCGGTCGAGATGCGTCGTTCGATGCGGCGAGGGTCGGCGTCGACGACCAAGATGGCGGCGCCTGCCATCTTGCCCGCCAGCGGCTGGGCCCCTCCCATACCGCCGCAGCCGGCGGTCAGGATCGTGCGGCCAGCCAAGGTGACACCGAAATGCTGTTGGGCCGCGCTCATGAAGCTCTGGTAAGTGCCCTGGAGGATGCCTTGGGGGCCAATATACTGCCACGCCGCCGCGGTCATGCCGGGCGCATAGGTTAGGCCCTTGCGTTCAAGCTCGTAGTAGTCTTCGTCACCGGCCCAGCGTCCAAGCACGTTACCGTTTGCCATCAGTACGCGCGGAGCACGGGCATGGGTGCGCATTTTGACGATCGGCTTTCCCGACTGAACAAGCATTGTCTCGTCGTCCCCGAGCAGTTTCAGCGTCTCGGCGATTAGCGCATAGGCATCCCAGTTGCGGGCGGCGCGGGCACCGGCGTAAATGACGAGCTCTTCAGGCTTTTCGGCATTCTCAAGGCTGTTCTCCAGCATCCGGAGGATCGATTCCTGGCTCCAGCCCTTGCAGCGCAATGTGTTGCCACGTGCGGCGATGAATTTGGTCATGGCGGTGACTCACATTGTCGATGGAAGCCAAAGCGTAATCGTCGGAAAGAAGACAATGAGCGCTAGCACAAAGAGATCGGCGAAGAAGAACGGGGCGATGCCGCGGTAGATGGTACTCAGCGGGATGTCGGGCCTGACGCCGTGCAGCACGAAGACGTTGAGGCCGATCGGGGGCGCGATCATCCCTATGGCGATCACCATCAGGTTGACGATGCCCCACCGGACCGGGTCGTAGCCAAGCCCGACGACCAGCGGAAAGACGAAAGGAAGGGTGATGACCATCGCGGCCACCTCGTCGAACACGGTGCCGACGATGATATACATGACGATCAGCGACCAGATGACCGACATCGGGGCCATGTTGAGCGAGGTGATCCAGTCCACCACCATGTGTGGCGTCTGCGAGATGGTTATGAAATAGGAGAAGATGTGGGCGCCGAAAATCGTCAGATAGATCATTCCGATGTTGCACGCGGTCTCGAAAAGCGCGGACCAGAAGGACTCGCCTCGCAGCTTCCCGCGAGCAGCGGTGAACAGCAAAGTAAGGCCGACGCCGACCGCGGCCGCTTCGTTGACGGTGAAGATGCCGCCATAGATGCCGCCCATAACCATTAGCACGATCAGCAGGATCGCCCAGGTTTCGCCGAGCACCATGATGCGCCCGGGCCAGCCGACCCGCTCCCCCAGCGGTGCGGCCTGCGGCCAAAACCCGGTATAGATAGCGACCGCCGCCGCATATGCGGCCATGACGAGCAGGCCTGGTACGACCGCCGCCATGAACAGTTCGATGACGAATTGCTCGGTCAGGTAGGCATAAAGGATGATGATGGTGGAGGGAGGAATAAGCTGGCCGAGCGTGCCTCCGGCAGCGATGGTTCCGGCCCCAAGGGCCGATGAATAGCCGCGCTTTTCCGTTTCCGGAAGGCCGATCCGAGCGAAAGTCAGCATCGTCGCCACCGATGAGCCGCACACCATGCCGAAGCCGCCGCAGCCGGCCACGGACGCATATGCCAGACCGCCGCGCCGGTGCCCGAAGAAGGCGCTGGCCAGCCGGTAGACGTCGGCGGAAAGTCCAGCGGTTCCAGCAAAGCTGCCCATTAGCAGGAAGAGCGGAATAATCGCTAAGTCCGTCGAGGAGAAGACCGCCACGGCCTCCGTCGAGAACAGCGAGAAGGCGGCGGAAACGTTGCCGGTCTGCGCAAGGTAGCCGAAGAAACCGACGACGGTCATGGCGATGCCGAGCGGCACATGCAGGAAGATCAATCCAAGCAGCGCTACCACGCCAACGATGACGATGGTGACCATGTCCATCAGACCGCGCCCACGCCGTGCTCGTTGAGTTCGGCCAGGTCCTCGGTTTCCGACCGTACGCCACCGGGCGCGTTGGCGCCGGGCTCGCTCGGCGCGACGAGTCGCATGAGCTGGATGGCGACGACGACCGTCTGCACGGGCGTGCAGAGGACGATCATGGCTGTCGCAATCGCCCAGGATGGGCCCACAGGGATGCCGAGCAGCCAGGTCGTCTGACCGGTCGCGAACATCTGCTGGGTGTGAAGGGCAAGCTGCCATCCCAGGATGATGCAAACCGCCAGGGTCAGCACATGGCCGAGCAGCTCCAGCGCCTCACGCGCTCGCCATGGAACGACCTTGCCCAGGAAGCGCACGGTGATGTGGTGGTTGCCGGCAAGAGAGGCCGGGAAGGAAGCGACGACCATGAAGATGACGACCAGTTCGTAAAGATCCGACAACCCGTGGATGGGTGCGGAGAAGACCGCGCGCAGGACGATGTCCACGATCGTCGCCAGCGTTTGCGCCAGCAGTGCCAGCAGCCCGACAAGCGCCAGCATGCGAGTCCAGCGTCTCGAATACGCTTCGAGGCGGCGAGTCCAGGCAGGCATGATCGAACTCCGGTCGATCGCGCCTACTCGGCGCGTATCTCCTCGAGGGTCTTCGTCACTTCCGCGTAGAGGTTTATTCCCTTGGCGTTGGGCTTGTTCCATTCGGCCTTAACCGGCTCGAGCGTCTTGCGCCATTTCTCTAGCTCGGCCTCGTCGAGCGCGTGGACCGTGTGCCTCCCGTTCCGACGTCAGTTCGGCCAGGTATTCGGCCTGCGATTCATCCGTGTATCTGGCGACCATGCGGGTGAACCATCGCCTGCGTACTTGTCGATCGCGGCCTTCGCCTTTTGCGGCAGGCTGTCGTACTTCAGCTTGTTCATCGGAAAGATCACGGAGACCGAGCCCATGGGAATCTGGTCGAGGTGATGCATCGCCACATCGTTTATCCGGAAACCGTAGACGCTCCCCACGGACATCATAGTGCCGTCAAGCAGGCCGCGCGAGATCGACTCCGCGATCTGCGGCGCGCCGACATTGCCCACCGGCACGGCGCCCAGGGCCTCTACGATGGCACCCTGCACGGGACCTCCGGCGCGTATCCTCTTGCCCGACACACTATCGAGTCCGGTGATGGGGAAGGTGCCGTGAAGGCCGTACGGCCCGCTCTCGAGAAAGCCCAGCATGTGCAAGTTGTCGAAGCCTGAAAGGTGCCCGCGCTCAAACATGCGCAACGCGGCGAGCGACCCCTCCACATTGTCCTTGGCGAGGAACGGCAGTTCAAACACCGCGAGATCCGGAAAGCGGCCGGGCGTGTAGCTGGCGACGACCTGGCCCATGTCGGCGACACCGTCCTCGACTAGCTTTAGCTGGATCGCCGGGCTGCCCCCGAGGGTGCCGCCCGGGTAAAATTCGATCTTGAGGGTGCCTTCGGAAGCCTCCTCCACAAGCTTGATGAACTCGGGAATTCCTTTGCCGTTCACTTTGCCCTGTGGCGGGGTGAAGCTCGCGAACTTGAGGACCACCGGCTCCTGCGCTGTAGCCGGCGCCGACAAGGTTGCAGCCAGCATCAGAACCCCGGCCGCGGCAACCTTGGCGAGATTGAACCTGTTCATGGGTTTGTCGTCCCTTATCGATGTCTGCTGCAGACCCTAGGGACAGGCTTACGCGACGGCTAATAATAGTTTTCGATAATGCCCATTGGTTTCTCCGATGGCGAGCGCATGAGAACCCCAGATCCCTGGTATTCTCTCTCAATCGCCACGGTCGGCGTTGTGATCCAGCGTCAGGATCGCTCCCAGAATGGTCTCGGTGCCATCAGCCAGATCCTTCTTATCCGCCCACTCGTCAGGACAATGGCTCTTACCTTGCCGACAAGGGACGAAGACCATCGCCATTGGCGCAATTTGGGAAACGAACAAGGCATCATGACCGGCCCCGCTCGCGAGAGACATGGTTGCCAAGCCGCATTCACGGGCTGATTCAGAAAGCGCCTGCATAAGAACAGGATCCGAGATCCCCGGCTCGGAACGGGAGATGACATCCAATGTCGAAAGCTTTGCCCCGTACGCGAACGCTGCGGTGGAAGCCGCTCTCTCGAGAGCTGCAATGAACCTGCTGGCATCGTCCGATTTGCCGCTTCGGATGTCGACCCATATCGTGCATCTTGCGGGCACGACGTTCGGGGCGTTCGGCTCGGCTTCAATCTTCCCTACGGTTGCCACGAAATAATCATTGCTCGCCGCAGCTATTCGTTCTGCCTCTCGCCTGACGTCGACGATGGTCTGGGCGGCGGCAAGCAGAGCGTCGGCGCGCAAAGAAAAAGGCGTCGCCCCGGCGTGATCCGCCAACCCTTCGAATCGGATGGCCAGCCTGCTGACGGCGGCTATCGAGAGCACGATCCCGACGCTGATGCCGGCGCTTTCGAGCGAGCGAGCCTGTTCGATATGAAGTTCGAAATAGGCGCCGATGTCCTCTCGCAAGGGTTTTGTAAGCTCCTTCGGCGCGCCGCCGGCTGCAACGATAGCATCGGCCAGGAGGCGTCCGTCCGGGTGGCGATAGCCAAGCATCGCAGGCGTCAGGGCGCCGGCGAGGCCACGACTACCGACACAGGACAATCCAAAGTCGCTGGGCTCTTCTGCCAGGAAATCGATAGCCTCAAACGCATGATCAAGTGGCAAATTATGTTCGGCAAGCGAACGCGCGATCTCCAGGCCTGCGCAAACACCTGCCATGCCATCAAAACGTCCTCCTGCCGGCACCGTGTCGGAGTGCGATCCGACCGCGATCGTGGCGACGCCCGGTCGCAAGCCTTCCCGGCGCCCGATCAGATTGCCGGCGGCATCGACCCGAACGGAAAGCCCGGCTTCCTGCATTCTATTCTTTAGCCACTCCCGTCCTTCGTCGTAGCGGAGCGTAAAAGAACGCCGTGTCCACGGCTGGCCAGGCTCGGTTATCTCGCCCAGAGCCATGAGGTCGAACCAAAGTCTGTCCTCGTCGATGCGACGTGCTCTCATACGGATCACTGCGGCATCAATGGAGGTACGGGCGTACAAACCTCCCACCCCCCGGTTTGCCGACCGACTGCCCGTCGAATACGTTAACGCCTCGCAAAAAGGTCGCTTCGATCCGCCAGGGCAATTCGATGCCTTCATAGGGACTCCAGTCCACGACATTGTGGCCGCTGGCCGACGGATCGTAGCGGCGTGGATCGCGCCGGACCACCACGATGTCGGCTTCGCGTCCTACGGCGAGGCCACCCTTGCGGTCGGCGACCCGGAAGAGCCGGGCGGGATTTTCGGCAAGCAAGCGGGCGGCCCATGAAAAATTCAGCCCTCGTCTTTCCAGCCCTCGCAGGAGCAACGCATAAAGAACCTCAAGCCCAGGCACGCCCGAAACGTTGTTTAGCATCACGGGATCCCGCTTGCGATCAGCGCTCCAACTTACATGGTCGGTCGATACGATAGTGACGTTGCCGGCCGCCAAATGGCGCCAGAGCGCCTCCACCTCGGACCGGCGGCGGATGGGTGGGTTGATTTTGGCGAAGCCGCCAAGGCGCGAAACGTCGTCCTCCTCGGTCAAGGTCAGATAGTGAATGCACGCTTCGATCGATGCTTGATAACCTCGTTCGCGATAGGCAGCGCACATTTCGTATCCACGCGCGATCGAACAATGCACGATATGCGCATGACACCCGGTGTCCGCGCCAATTTCATAGACCTCGGCGGTAGCCAGGGCTTCGGAGATTGGGGGGCGGCTCAGAGCGTGGGCGCGATAGTCGTCGATCTCCGATGCGAGAACCCGTTGAGTGTAGGCGCGGACCACTTCGTCGTTTTCGTTGTGGACTCCGGCGATCAGCCCATGGGGAGCCAACGCCGCGAAGCATTCATGAAGTTGGTGAGGCGGTATGCGCGGGAAGCGCGTCGGATGAGTGTCGAAAGCCGAGAACTTGAAGGCAGCCGCACCTGCATCGACCATTTCACAGATGCGAACCGCACCTTCGAGAGGATCGATGGTGGCGTAAAGCGCGAAGTCGACACGGGCCTGTGCTTCCGCACTTTCAGCTTTTTCGCGAAGCCTCTCGGCCGTACAGATCAGATGCGCGTCATCATAGGGCATGTCGACAATCGTCGTCACCCCGCCCGCCGCGGCAGATCGGGTCGACCAGATGAAGTCCTCCTGATTGAGCTGGCTCCGGCTGTGTACCTGGGCGTCGATCGCGCCTGGCAAGATGAAGGCATTCGCATCGCCATGACGTTCGCCTGCGGGCGGCGTTCCGTCGCCGATGCGAACGATCCGACCGTCAGACACGAGAACCCAGCCATTTTCGAGGACGCGATCGTTGAGCGCTACTTTTCCTGAGAATACTTTATCGGTCATGGTACGTATCCTTGGCGGTGCACGGACCCAATCAACATGGCTTCGTGCGTATCAAGCGTGACAAGATGGGTTCAAAACAGTCAGCGGGCCGCCTGGTTAACCGCTGCTGGACTTGACCGGTCTGCCGATCCCGCGTCCTGCGGCACCAGAGGTTCCCAGGCGGGCCGATCGGCGAGCCTGCGCAACCACGCCGCTATGCCGGGAAACCGACCCATCTCGTAACCACCCTGTTCCGCGAGCGCCACGTAAGGAAACACGGCAAGGTCGGCGAGCGAAAATGCGTCGTTCGATAACCAGCGCCTCTGAGCTATCCAAGATTCCAGCCTGCTGAGAGCCAAATAACCGGCCTGATGATATTCAGCGACTTTCTCCTGCATCTCATCGAATTGACCGCTCAATTTGTAAAAACGCGGCAGCCCAAGCGGCTTCACCAGGTCCGCCTGCTCGAAGAACAGCCAACTTGTAACTTCTGCGCGCAGAAAAAGATCGGCAGGGAGGAGCGGCGAGCCTTCAGCCAGAAACAGCATGATGGCTCCCGATTCGATGATATGTCGACCGTCCTCAGTTTCGAGAACCGGAATTCGACGAAACCGGCTGATACGGGCGAATTCCGGCAACTTCGCCTCGCCTTTCGCAAGGTCGAGCGTGACGCGCTCGAAAGGAATTCCGAGTTCGCGCATTAGGATGCGCAATTTCCATGCGTTGCCGGAAAGCCGGCTGTCGTAAAGTCGATACACTGCCAACCTCACAGGTAGGACGTTAGTTGCCGCTCGAAGGAAAACAGCCCTATTTGCCCGCAAGTGGTTCGAGTGATACGACGTGAGATAGCGCCGGTATCGTATTTTCCATGACGGTTGCCGCACAACCGAAGCAGATTGTGGTGGTGGTTCGACGCGACCGTCGCAACCTCGCTAAGCAATTTCATCTCCGGTTAATGCACCTGGATAGGCGACCGGACCTTCGGTCGCATATCGCTCTGCAGAAGGCGCATGACTGCCTTCTCTAGCCGGCTAGTACATCGCAGAGCAGGACCGCTGGTCGCTATCATACGGTTCATGTCGTGGCGTTGCTCACGGATCAAGATGACAAGGTCGAGCGCACCAAGCCAAGCAACTCACCGTTGGCGATGAGTTCGGCAACGAGTTCGATATCGGGCGTGGTCGCACGATCGTCGTCCAGTGGTGCCACTCGGTCTCGAACGGCCGCGGCCAACGCGCTTACCACGGGAGACACCCGCTTGAGCTCACGCATTGCAAGCGCTTGCGTACCCACGATCAGTTCGCATGCCAGAATCTGACGAAGCAAGCCGATCTGCTCATATGCCTTGCGTACGGCGACAGGCGTCATGGGTGCGTGGTCTTCGACATTGACTGTACCGCTGTCGTCGGTCGATACCGGCGAGGCGAGATAGCGCAATTCTCGCGCCAGCGTTGCCGCCGTAAGCCCAATCAGTCCGAAGCCGAAGCGGGTAACGCCTCTTTTCGAAAGGCCGAAGGGAAGTTCGCTAAGCTCCGCATCCAAGAGCCGCGCGGTGCGCTGGGCCGAAATGCTCCCGGCCTGCGATATCGCCAAGCGCAATGCGTCGAAGGCGATAGACATTGAGGGAGTGTGAAAGTTGCCGGTGTGCAGGATCTCCTGATCGTCCAAAAGTATGAGCGGATTGTCGGCCGCCGCATTCAATTCGATCTCTACATTCGGTCGGGCAAAGTCGATGCCTGCATGCAGGGCGCCCAGGACATGCGAGGCGCATCGGAGACTGATGGGATCCTGAATACGTCGGGCCTCTTCAGCGTCGAACAATGCCGAGCCGCCGAGCATGCGCCGGATCAGCGCTGCCGCGGGTCCTTGCCCGGGTGCGGGTCGAGCGTCCACGGCGCGGGGATCGATCGGGCTGAGATTCGCGCGAAACGCTTCGAATGACAGCGCGATGACCGCTGCTCCAAGTTCCACATAGTCGATAATATCCTGAAGCACGAGCGCACCCAGCCCGACCGAGACGGCGTTGGAACTGCACAAGGCAAGCCCTTCGCGCTCCACCAGCTGGACAGTCGGTATGCCCGAACGCTCCATCGCGACAGCGCCGGGTAGAACATTCCCGTCATACTCCGCTCGTCCCTCGCCTATCATCGGCAGGGCGAGGTTTGCGCAGAGCATCAGGTCGGAGGCGCCTATCGATCCGACTTTGGGAACGAGGGGATGAACGCCGCACCCCAACATCCGTAGTTGCGTCTCGACGATGATCGGCCGCACGCCCGCACCGCCTCTGACCAAGCCTGCCGCGCGTGCAAACAAGGCGGCGCGCGTAACTTCCCGCTCGAAATAGCCGCCGGCCCCTGAAGCACGAGCCAGCACCACTGCTTTGCTGTAATCGTTTCTCTCCGCAGCGGCTACGCTTGTCATGGCGCGCCGCCCTAAGCCGCGTGTCACACCATAGACCGGGCGATCCTCGCGCGACCAGGTTTCCAAGATCGCCCGCGCCGACTCCAAACGGCGAACCGCGTCATCGTGGAGTTGCAACGGAGGCCGTCCCCTCGCCACACTTGCAACATCTGCGATCGACAGTTCGTCCTTACCAAGCACAATACCCATGGCGAAGCCTTTTTTTGAACAAAGTTGGCTCAGCTTTCCAGCCACACTTTCTCGTAATTCGCCTCATGCGTGGGATGCATGGGATTGTTCTTCACGATCTTAACCGAGTGATTGTACAGCGATCGCCAATACGGCTGGACGATGAGGCCCGCATCTTGAATGATCCGCTCGATGCTCTCCATCATCGCTTTCCGCTTTTCGATATCGGCCGTCGACAATGCCTGTTGAAGCTTGCGGTCGAATTCCGGATTGGAGTAGCCAGTCTCGTTCCAAGCTTCGCCCGTACGGAAGGCGAGTGCGAGCACCTCCACGCCGAGCGGTCGCATTCCCCAAGGCGTTATTGAAAAAGAATACTTGGTCCAATCGTTCCAGAACGTTGAGCTGGGCAGCGCAGTGCGCTTCACCTTGAAGCCAGCTTCACGCATCTGACTGGCGATCACGTCACCCGTGCTTTTCTGAAAACCCTCATCGGCGGTAATCAGTTCGTGTTCGAATTCTAGCTGGCCGGCTTCCTCCATTAGCCTGCGAGCATCATCGAGATCGCGGCTCTTCTTGGGCAGCTCGAAATATTCCGGATGAATGGGCGAAACTAAATGGTTCTCGGCTACCGTACCCAGGTTGTTGTAAGAGAGACTTAGGCAGGCGGCATTGTCGATTGCCATCTGTACCGCGTTACGCACCCTTTGATCGCCATAGGGATTCTTGGTCACGTTCATACGCGCGACCAGCGTTTGTGCGGTGGAAATCTCGGATTTCACGAGATCCAGTCCGTCCAAGATGCTGACATAATCGGCAAGCGATTCCATGTTGGTATGAATTTCGCCGGACTCGAAGGCGTTGACGGTGGCCGACTGGTCGCTGCCATAGTCGATGAATTCCACGCCATCGAGATAGGCTTCGCCGCCCCACCACTTGCCGTTTTCGCGTCGCTTGAAAACAACGCGCTCGCCAGCTGCGAAGGAGACCAGTTCAAAGGCTCCGGTACCTACCGCGAAGGCCAACAGGTCACCCCCATTTTCATCGAATTTCGGATGGACAATGAGCGCAGTATAATCCGCGAGTGTTGGTATTATGGAGATGTTGGGCTCGGACAGATGTAGCACGACTGTATAATCGTCCTGCTTGACGACGGCACCCTCCCGCAACTTGCCCGTATTTGGATCGACGAGCGTCGCTAGGCGTCCTGCCATGGAATTGCCAGCCGCGTCCCGGTCGCACCAGCGCGTAAGATTGTATTTTACGTCTTCCGCGCCGAATGCATCGCCGTTGTTCCAGGTCACGCCGCGGCGCAGCCGCAGGACATACCGGGTGGCTTCTTCGTTGACGTCCCAGCCTTCGAGCAGCATCGGCTCGAATGTGAATTGGGGCGTGTATCTCACCAGAGTTTCCAGGAACTGTCGCGCAACGTTTCCTAGTTGTGGAAAATCGTATGTGCGAGGGTCTTTCTGCGCGATCACACTCATCGAAACCTTGAGCACCCCGCCTCGCCGCGGTTCTCCATCCTGCGCCGACGCGGATACGGTTTCCCCCAGCATGCCGTACGCCGCGGCGGTCGAAGCCCCGAAGATGGTGGCCAGGGCCAAAAACTCCCTCCGATCGACCGCATCGCGACGAACTGCTTCGGCCGCGCGCGCAATCATCGCTCTGTGGAACTCCGATCCGAATGTCATCCAATGGCTCCCAAGTCTTCTGCGGATGAAGCTTGACGTCTCCCGGACGCGGGATCCGTCGACACCCCTGCGACGAAGGTAGTTCGCCAGCTTGCGCGACATCCAATAGTTGTTTTTGATGTACCCCATCACTTTCGCCGAAGGAGATAATGTGAACTTTCGTACGCTGCGCTACTTTGCCAGTGTTTGTGACTGCGGGGGCATCGGCCGCGCAGCACGTCAGCTTTCCGTGGCGCAATCGACGGTAAGCTCGGCAATTGCCGATCTTGAGGAGGAGTTTAGGGAAACCCTTCTTGAGCCCACATTGATAGGACTTCGACCGAGCGCGGCGGGACTGCGCTTGCGCCAATTCACAGAATCCCTCCTGCTCGATGTCGAGTTGGCCTGCCAAGAGATCGCCAACAGAAGGCTTGCTCCTACGCCCACACTGTCGGTCAATTTCGCCAGCGTCGCCGAAGGTACTCTCGTTCGTCGGGTCGTGGTCGACGCGATCGCGGCTCAGGCAGCGGGGCCGGCAGGCCACCGCGTTCGTTTGTCTTCACAGTTGGCGTCTACGCAGGATGGGGCGTCTGCGAGCAGCATTGTCGTTGGTTACAAGGCGGGCAATGTGCCCAGTCAATTTAAGATCGGTGACCGCTGGCACCTTCTCCGGCTGCGCGAAGAACGACCTGGTCCAGTGCCTCGCAGCCTTAGAGATCTCGCGGGTCTACGCATAGTTGCGCCCGATCTGGACAAGGCGCTGCAGGCGCAGCTCGTCGCCGCGCTTGGTGGCATACACCCACTCTTCGTCGACCTGGAAGAGGCCGGCTCGGCCTTTACTCTCCTCGCACACAAGGAATGTGTCCTGTTGTTGCCGTCCGGCTTGCTGCCCTCAGGCGGCACGAGCCGGAGCCTTGAAAGTTACGAACTTGAACCCGGACCAGCCGATCCCGTCCTGGTACTCGAACAACGGAACCTCGCGAAGGCAGGGAACTCGCTGCTCGAAGGATTGGCGAAGGCGCTCGCGGCGGTGCTGCCAGGGCGTGGCGAGCCGACAGTCGCCCAGCCACGGTTTTGGCAGCAACACCGGCTGGACTATCATACGCTGCGATGCTTCACGACCGTGGTCGAGACCGGCAGCATCACGCGGGCTGCGGCAAGCTGTAACATCGTCCAGCCTGCCCTTTCGATGCAAATACGCAAGCTTGAAACCGCATTGGGAAGCAAGCTTCTGGGCCGACCCGGGAACGGTATTGTCGTCGAGCCCGCGGGCCACCGTTTTTACGATCTTGTCCAGCCGTTGCTTCAGGACACGGCGGCGCACGCCGCCATTCTGCGCGCAGGCTCCGTCAAAGCTGCAATCGCCCGGGTGGGCTTATTGCCGGCTTTGAACGAGGACAGCCTGCTTGCCGAAGCAATGGCTGAAACGATTGCCGTGTGGCGCGATGGCCACCCGGGGTTTGGGCTATCTGTGGCGGAAGGCTACTCGGACCAGTTGAAGCGCTGGCTTCGCAATCACCTCCTTGACGCAGCCATAATCGACAATACGGATCCAGAAGTGGGTTTGAGGATAGAGCCTCTTCTGGCGGAGCCTCTATCACTGATTCACGCTCCAGGCGTGTATCAGTTGCCACGAGGAGGAGGCGTCGACGTGGCTCTCGTGCGCAACATGGACCTTGTCATGCCATCGCAGCGCTTCGGATTGCGATCCTTGGTAGATCGGACACTCGAAAGCCATGGACCGGCTATCGTCCCTTCGATGGAGATCGATTCACTTGCGGCGATCGTGCGACTGGTGCGGATGGGCCGGTGGGTGACTATCCTTCCGGCAAGCGCGCTCAAACGGGACCTGCGCGATGGACGGCTCCTCGCCAATCCCTTGCGCAATCCGGAGATTGTGCGTCGGCTTGGATTGGCGCGCCGCCAACGCTCGCAATTGCCGGAAGGGACGAGTGATTTTGTGCGTGCGCTGCTGGAGAATATCCGCGGGATCGCGCCTGCGGTCGAAACCATAAGCGGCGGCGTGGGCCTTGGCGGAGGTCGGATGCCGCCACCAATCCAGACATGAGATTGGAAGCGATCATCACACGATGTCCGCTATGGAGAGAAGCCGTTGAAAATTGGTGCCCGCCCGGAAGCGGGTTAGTGCCCAGAGCATGATCCCGAAAAGTTGCAGACTTTTCGGACAAGATCATGCGCCAGAACAAAGAGTTAGAGCAGGATGAATGACTCCGCTCCAATTCATCTTGCTCTAGTGTCGCTGGATTTCGATATCGCGCGTCAGGCGAACTTCAAAATCAAAACGACACTAGAAATCAAGGAGTTGCTAGTGTCCTTCGATTCTGAAATTCGCTCGGCCCTTGATATCGAACTCATGCGAATTTCAGAATCGGGACACTAGTCTAGTCTAAAGCTACGAATCAGGTCCTCTAGCCGACCGGCGGTCTGCGGCGACCGGAGCAGTGGAGCGCCGCGGCAAGAGCGTCGGCGTTGCAATGCGAATTCGTTCGTCCAGCCCGTTGTTGCCGGACTGTAAGAGCTCGATGGCCGCCGCCGCGATCTGGTCGAATGGCACGCGGACCGTCGTCAGAGGCGTTGCCAAGTGCCGCACGATGGGAATGTCGTTGTATCCCACGATCGAAACATCATGCGGTATCGACAAGCCCATCGAAGCGATGCCGGAAATCGCGCCGACCGCGATGTGGTCGTTGACGGCAAAGATTGCGGTTGGTTTCTCCGGATGGGACATCAGCCTGGAAACGGCATCGGCTCCTCCCTCAATTCCGAATTCCGAGCCTACGACCCAGCTATCCTCGATGTCCGCACCGGCTTCCTCCATTGCAGCGCGATAGCCTTCTTGCCGGGCGGCTGCGCTTGATACGTCGGAATGACCGGTTATCATCGCGATGCGTCGATGTCCCAGATCGAGCAGGTGGCGTGTCGCCAGATACCCACCCAATCTGTCGTCCCCGAGAGAAGCTATCGCGCTTCCATTCGTTCGAAGGACCAAGACGTAGGGAACGCCTTTTGCCTCAAGCTCCGTGAAATCGTCGCCGAGCCTGGCCGTCGCCAGGATCAACCCATCGACGCCACGGTTCAGCAGGGTCTTTGCGGCGCGCAGGTCATCGCGAGGCTTGTCGTCGGAAGTGGCGACGATCGCGAACAAGCCGGCTCTCTCGCAGCTACGCGCCAAGGCTTCGTAGATCATTGCCATGACGGTGTCGGTCAATTTCGGAACTATGATTCCGATCGTCTGCGTGCTGCCGCGCCGAAGACCGGCCGCCGAAGCGTCGCGCACATAGCCGAGCTCCTTCGCAATACGGCGAACCCGTTCGGCGGTCTCGCTGGAGGAGCGCGGGAGACGTTCGTCCAATATACGCGAAACGGTCGATTTCGACACAGCGGCGGCCGCGGCTACATCATAAAGGGTTACCCGGCTCGGCTTTCCGGAAATGCCCGTCATCGACAGCGTCCTCTCTGCCCTCTGCAGTTCATAAATTTACGTCTCTTGACTTATTTTTCTCATAATATAGGATTGGGAACGTTCCTGATAACGATCCCGGTCGACTCTAGGTCGGAAGCATTTGCGATGTCCAGTCGTATCTTGGTCCAAAGCGAAATGCTGCTATTACGCATCGTTTAACGCTCCTAGAAGGGTTGTATGCATCAGCAAGGTTGAGGACGGCGGCGATGCCGCGGTGGGAGGAAGTGAAATGCACAAGAACTACTTACGCAGCTTTATTAGCGCAACCGCCCTGCTTGCGCTGTCCGGACTTTACACTTTTGCAAGTGCCGCAGACCCGGATCTCTCTGAATATGAGAAGGTTGTGGAGGATGCTTTGGCGAAAGCCCCATGGGACGGGCCGACCCAACCGGTGGCCGCTCCGAAGGACAAGTTTGTCGTCGAGATCTCGTGCACGCATGCGGTGGAGGGGTGCAAGAAATCATCCGAGGACATCGAGGCCGTCGCCAAGCGTCTTGGCTGGAAGTACAAGGTAATCGTGGTGAACGATCCGACCGGATTCGACGCCGCGCTGCAGACCGGCGTCAACGCCGGCGCCGAAGCGATTTTCCTTCAGGGCGTCGACGCAAAGATGGTTCCCGGTGGCATCGCCGCTGCCAGAGCCAAAAAAATCCCGCTGGTCAGCTCGCAGCTCTACAACCCGGTCGGTCCGGACGGAGTAGATGCCGACGTGAGTTCCGACGCGGCGCAGATTGGCAGGATCCTGGCCTCCAGCGCCATCGTCGATCACAAGGGCAAGATGCATGTGCTGATGCTCAACATCGCAGAATGGCCGCTGCCTGTAAAAATTATGGATGCCGTCAAGCAGACGTTCGACGGATGCAAGCAGTGCGAAATCACCTACGCCGACCCGATCAACTTCACCTCCTCGGTGATCGGAACCACACTGCCGCAGCAGGTGGTCGCGGCCATGCGCCGCGATCCGGCCATCAACGTGATCGTCGAGGGGATCGACCCCATGTCAAACTTCATAGTGCCGGCGATCGATGCCGCCGGCATGTCCGATAAGGTGAAGCTGTACACGTCGCTCGGCAACGCCGGGCCGCTCGCCCTGATGCGTGACGGAAACGTGGTGCAGGCCAATGTCGGCGTTTCGCTGAAGTGGGCGATCTGGGGCGCTTATGACCAACTGATCCGCATCATGAACGGTCAGAAGACGGTCGAACAGAACATTCCCGTGCAGTTGCTGTCCATGTCGGCGGCCGACCAGTTGCCCGAGGCCGGCCAGGGCTTCACGGGAGATCCTAGCGGTTTCGCCGACAAGTATCTGGCGCTCTGGGGCGTCAAGTAGGTCGCGGGGCCGATCCGCCTCTCATGCTCGGAGCCAACGCGAACCCATCGCGCGAAGGTCAGGCCGTCCGTGCGATCGGCTTAGTCAAGCGTTTCGGACCACGCGCGGTGCTCTCCGATGTGGACCTGACGGTCGAGAACCGTCAGGTCCACGCTCTGCTCGGCGCCAATGGCTCCGGCAAGTCGACGCTTGTAAAGATTTTGTCCGGCTATTACTCCCGCGATGCAGGCAACGTCGTGATCGGTGGCGTCGAGGTAGACGCCGAAGCCCGCGTGGCGGACGTTGCGAAACTCGGTGTTCGTACGGTGCATCAGGATCTCGGTCTCGTGAACGGAGTCTCGGTGCTGGAGAACGTCGCCGCCGGCCTCGGCTTCGTAAACGGCCGCTTTGGCCTCATCGACTGGTATGCCACGCGCCGCCGTGTCGTACGGGCGCTCAGCCTCGTCGGCCTCGACGATCTCGACCCTGACGATCTGGTGGACAGGCTGCCGACGTGGCAGCGCGTCGCCGTCGCCTGCGCTCGGGCTCTCTACGACGGGCTGGAGAACGTTCGTCTTCTTATCCTCGACGAGATCACGGCTGCCCTGCCACCTGGAGAGGTGCGCCTGGTGCTTGATCTCGTCCGGCGGATTAAGAAGCTT
>Ga0081539_10002478_pt1 | contig 25981 bp, 20 predicted proteins | sample TabmetS4T2R2_FD_71023 | JGI IMG/M metagenome (GOLD analysis project Ga0081539, IMG submission 71023) | Tabebuia heterophylla rhizosphere microbial communities from the University of Puerto Rico - S4T2R2 | ecosystem: Host-associated > Plants > Roots > Rhizosphere ...
GCTACTTTGGTGCATCGAACAGAAGATCGGCGGGTGAGAGCCGGCGAAGAGCTTGAGATAATTTATGCCGGATCGGTCACCGGATTATATCTCTTCGATGAGATGATTCGGTTCTTTCTGGTATTGAAGAAGCGGTGGCCGCAGGCATTCTTTCGAGTTTTAACCGGGTCGGCCAACGATCAGGTTAAACAAAAGTTGTACGACTCGGGATTGACCGATCGTGACTTTTGGGTGGGATTTGTCGCGCCATCCGACCTGCCTCAATTTTTGAGCCGGGCCAAGGTCGGTTTATCGTTCAGAAAGCCCACCTTTTCACAGATCGCCGCCTCTCCGACCAAGGTTCCCGAATATCTGGCATTCGGAATCCCGGTGGTCGCCAATGCGGGGATTGGAGACACTGATCAACTTCTGCGCGAGAATAATGTGGGGGTGATCATCGATGAATTTAGCCCCGAGGCATACGCAGCGGCGGTCAAAAAATTGGAGGACTTGCTCAAAGACGGCAGCATCAAAAACAGGTGTCAGGAGATAGCAAAGAGATTTTTTGATCTGGTGAGGGTCGGCGGAGCCAGATACCTCAGCGTCTATCAAAAAGCATGCCCCGAAAGCATGCGATGATCTCTTTGCCGGGGGCGCCGGGATCGCGGGCAGTATTTAGAGGTAGTAGAGATTATGAGACCAGTAGATAATGACTTTTTTTTCAGTCTTGTCTTGATATTCTTGTTCGCAGCACTTGGTAGTTTCTTAATTACCCTCACCAACAAGCATTATCAAACGCGTCACGAGCAGATTAAACTCTTCCTGATTGCGCTCGGAGTACGATTCGCCGTATCAGTGATTATTTATGACTTTGGGCTTGTCAATATCATCGGCGACGAGGACGGAAGCGGATGGTATGGCGGCGTATACCTGGTCAATCAATGGTTGCAACAGCATATTAGTGTGACTCAGCTGCCCGGTACTCTGTTGGCGGCCTATCAGGAGCAGCATCGAGGTTATCAATACCTGGTCGGAGCATTGTTTTTTGTGACCGGTTCGGCAGCGCGTCTGCCCGCTGCCGCGTTGAATTGCTTCTCCGGGGCTTTGACGGTGGTCTTCGCCTATCGCATCGCCATGAGCCTCTTCTCGCGCTGGTCAGCGGTCAGAGTCGGATGGATCACTTGCTTCTTTCCATCCCTGATCATCTGGTCTTCACAGACTTTAAAAGAGCCGATTGTGATCCTTTTGGAGACGGTCGCGCTCTATGCCTGCGTGCAGCTGAAGTTATCCGGATTCTCGCTGCGCTATATCCTGCTCTGCGCGGCGTCGGTCATCCTTCTCTATCCATTCAGATTCTATGCGGCTTTCGTCGCCGCCGCCGCCGCCGGTCTGACCTTGCTTCTACCGCAGGTCAGCAAGGGCCGAAGTTCTATTGCATCGGCGATTGCGACCGCCGCGATCGTTCTTCCGCTGGCAATCTCTTCGGGAGTTCTGGCGCGGAGTCAGGCCCAGGTCGAGGCTTTTGATATCGAACGGATCCAGAAGTTCCGCACCGCCATATCTGCCGGAACCGGCTCCGGTTATAAGCAGCAATATGATATGCGAACCACCTCGGGCTTTGTGGTCGGCACGGGAGTCGGAGTGCTCCACCTCTGTTTGGCTCCTTTTCCCTGGCAGCTGGGCGGAGCCAGTCTGCGAATGGCCTTCACCTTGCCCGAGATGTTGGTCTGGTGGTGGTTATTTTTTGCCGGATTGATACCCGGGATCTGGTACTCGATCAAGACGAAATTTCAGGAGATTCTACCGCTTCTCATCTTCATCGTCGGATTGGGATTGCTCTACAGTATGATGTTCGGCAATGTGGGGCTCATCTTCCGCCAACGCGCACAGTTGCTTCCGTGGCTGCTGGTCTTTGCCGTGGTTGGTCTGGAACAGAGAATCATCAAGAAGTTGCTCAAACGTCGAGGACTTCAGGGTAGTAATCCATTGGTGGGCAATGCGCCTCAACCAATCCGGTCTGCGACCACTGCGACTTAAATCTGCTATGCGTGTTCTGGCGCTGGTTCCGAGCATATACGATACGTCTCCGGGTCAGAGGTTTCGGATAGAGCAGTGGGAACCTTTACTGCGGAAACATGGCGTGGAGCTCACGTATCGGCCGTTCGAATGTGAAGAACTCCATTCTTTGATCTCTCGACCAGGAAACGCTTCGCGAAAAATCTGGTTGATCGGAAAAGGGTTTCTGCGCCGAATCGATCATCTCCTCAGGGCACGGAATTATGACGCCGTCTATGTCTTTCGGGAGGCGGCAGTCCTGGGGCCGGCGATTTTTGAGCGATGGACGAGATCCTCCGGCGTGCCGGTTGTCTTTGATTTCGATGATGCCGTCTTCGTCCCATATAAGAGCCCATCCAATGGGTATCTGAGCATGCTGAAGTTTCCCGGGAAGACGAGGGCGATTTGCCGGCTCTCCGCGCACGTGATGGCGGGCAATCCGTACCTCGCCGATTACGCGCGCCAGGTCAATTCGAACGTCACGATCATTCCGACGACGATTGATACTGATAAATATCCGGCAGCAGTAGCCAAGACCTCAGCCGAGGCGCCGGTCATTGGTTGGAGCGGGAGTTTTAGCACAATTCAACATCTCGACATCTTACGTGGAGCGTTGCAGCGCCTGGCTCGACAAGAGAGATTTAAGCTGCGTGTCATCGGGACGCCGAGGTATGAGCTGAACGGCGTCGAGGTCCATTCGATGCCCTGGCGCGCAGAGACGGAGGTCACGGATTTACAGCCGATCGATATCGGCATTATGCCGCTTCCCGACGATCTCTGGAGCCGGGGGAAATGCGGGCTGAAAGCTTTGCAGTATATGGCTCTCGGTATTCCAACCGTTTGTTCACCTGTTGGAGTCAACACGGATATTATTCAAGACGGGAAAAATGGCTTCATCGCCGGAGACGAAGACGCCTGGGTGAAGAAGCTGACGCATCTTTTGCGCTCGGTCGAATTGCGCCGAGAACTGGGAATGGCAGGTCGAAAGACAGTTGAGGAGCAGTATTCCGCGGCTGTTCAAGCGCCGCGCGTCGCCGAAATTTTCAAATCGGTCGCGGGCGAAGCCCCGAGCCCGAACAGGGCGAGAGAAACCATGATGAGCGAGGAATTGAGAAATTGAACATTCTGGTAACTGGCGGAGCGGGGTTTATCGGGTCACACCTGGTGGACGCCCTGGTTATGCGCGGACACCGCGTGCGCGTGCTGGATGCTCTGATCCCACAAGTTCACGATTCGGGAGAGCCGCTCAACTTAAATAGTGAAGCAGAGTTCATTCATGGCGATGTGCGCGATCCGGAAGTCGTCAGTAAGGCGATCGATGGCATCGATGCGATCTATCATGAGGCCGCTGAAGTAGGCGTCGGACAATCGATGTATCAGATTCGGCGATACGTCGATGCCAATGACCTCGGGACGGCGGTTTTGCTTGAGGCGGTGGTCGCGAATCGCGATCGAATTCGCAAACTCGTGGTCGCTTCTTCAATGTCAATATACGGAGAAGGAGCTTACAGCTGCGAGGGGTGCGGCAAGATCTATCCCTCGATACGTTTGACCGATCAATTGATCAGGCGGCGTTGGGAAGTCGAATGTCCGCATTGTGGAAACATACTGGCGCCGATACCGACGGCTGAAGATAAACCGTTGTTTCCCACTTCAGTTTATGCCGTCACCAAACAGGATCAGGAGCAATTCTGCCTGATCGTTGGACGAGCTTATGGGGTCCCAACCGTCGCGCTCCGTTACTTCAATGTTTATGGCCCGCGACAGTCACTCTCGAATCCGTATACCGGCGTCTGTGCGATCTTCTCTTCGCGGTTATTGAATGGTCAAAGCCCGGTCATCTTTGAAGATGGCGCGCAATCGCGTGATTTCGTCCATGTCAGCGATATCGTGCAGGCCAACCTGCTGGCACTTGAATCAGATCGGGCAAATTATCATGCGATCAATGTCGGCACCGGAATTGCGACCTCGATCCGAGAGATGAGCCGGATCTTATCGGAAGGCCTCGGGAAAAAACTAGACCCGGAGATTGTTGGTAAGTATCGTGAAGGGGATATCAGACATTGTGTCGCTGATATCACGCGCGCGCGCCAGCTGCTGGGCTATGAACCACAGGTTTTATTGGAAAATGGCGTGCTGGAGTTGCTCGAATGGGTGAAACAGCAATCGGCAACCGATCGCGTCGCGCAAGCTACAGCGGAGCTCGAAGCACGCCGGTTGGTCAGATAGTTGAGAGTGTGACGGTAATTCTCTGACCCCTGATCTCTGTTACGATATAAAACAGGGATCAGGGATCAGGGATCAGTATAATGTACCTGAGTAGTAACGAAACAAAAGCATCTGGTCTCTCTCGAAAGACGTATCTTGGAATTGTTATCTCTCTTTTTATTGTTCAACTGTTAGTTTTGATCGTCCTTGGTTACAAAGCCCGACCATGGCTGACGGGAGATAGCGCCCGATACCTTGCGCTTGCCGAATCACTTCAAAACGGCCGATTTGGCCTGGCCACGGACATCGGCATCGAGCCCGAAGGGATTCGATTACCGGGTTATCCGTTATTCATCCTGATCTGTCAAAAGTTGTTCAATGGTCGAACGGCCGGCGTGGTCGTCACACAAGGCGCGTTATATCTGATCTCGGTTTGGATGGCATGGCAGGTGACAACCACCGTTTTTAGCCGGAGAGCAGGGATCGTACTGCTAGTTATCCTGGCTTTTTACCCATCTATTGCTTACAGCTCCTGCCAGGTTTCGCCGGAGATGCCTTGTGTATTTCTGATCACATTCTCGGCCTTCATCTTGATCAGATTTCGATTGAAGCTTGTTAATTTCATTGTTGCGGGAGTCCTGCTGGGACTATCAGCCTATGTCAGGCCGAACCTCTTCCCCTTGAGCATTATTCTGACTGCTGTTTTAATCTTCTATCATCGTCGCATGTGGCGCGCCGCGGTGGCTCTGACAATCGTCCCGTCATTGATGCTGAGTTTCTGGGCAATTCGGAACTACCGGACGTTCGGGTTGTTGACGCCGACTACGGTTCACAGCGGCCTGGGGCTCTCACTCTTTCTGGCCAGCTGGCGGGCCAACGTCTCCACCGCCTCGCTGGTTCAATACGGAATGTATGGAAAAGCTGATCCTGAGCTGGAAGGGTCGGGGATGTTGGAGCAAGTGCATGGAGTCAATCTGAGAATCGGAGTTGACCGGGACCTACCTCCGACCAATATGGGGGCCTATCCTAACAATGAGAAGAGAGCCCTGGCGGACAAGGCGTTCAAAGAGGTGGCGATCGAAAATATCAAGGTTCGACCCTTCGCTTATACTCTGAGCACGTTGACGAATGTTGTTCGATTGTGGTTTTCCACTCATCTGCCGGAGACGATCCCTGTCATCATCCGATTGGCTCTTGTGATCTCCGGAATGTTGGTCTGGATTGCGGGGATTTTAGGCATAGTGCAAGGATTGAGGAGCAGCGTAGAGAACGAAAAGAGATTTGCTTTGGTGGCGGCCGGTACGGTTCTATATTTCAGCTTTTCACTCTGCTGGTTGCATACAGAAGCTCGTTACACGATCCCGGCGAGGTTGATTTTACTCTCCGCAGCGGCTAGTTTTATGGCAAATGCGGTCCAGAGGGCTTCCGCTGCTGTCGGCAGCAGGTGAGCCAACTCTCCTGATTAGCGATGAAAAGACGTCTTCGGATGGCCAGTCTGATTGTGATCTCGGTCTTGCCGGGATTTTTGAAGCGATTGTGCTATCGCCGGCTCTTCGGTTATCGGATCGGCCGAAAAGTGCGGATTGGATTGGCCTATTTAGATTGCCAGAGACTGGTGATCGGCGACAACACGCGGATCGGGCATGGGGTCGTCTTTTGGGGGGGAGGAGACTGCCGGATCGGAAGCAATGTGGTGATCGGTCCATTGAATCTTTTTCGCGGCGGAGATGTGATCGAACTGGGTGATTGGGCGATGGTCTTGCGCTTGAATGTGATCAATGCGATTCCTGAGAACGATTGTACCAATCAACCTGATTCGTCATTCTATCTCGGTTACGGCTCGATTATTACCGCAGAACACCGGATCGATTTTACGGACCGCGTCAGGATCGGGCGCCGGTCCATCCTCGGGGGACGCAACTCATCGATCTGGACGCACAATCGGAGAGAAGGGTTGTCGGTCGAGATTGGTGATTATTGCTATGTCGGATCGGAGATTCGCATGGCTCCGGGAGCACGGGTGCCTGACTATTGCATTGTCGGCATCGGCTCTGTCGTGACGCGGCCGATCACCGATTCCTACTCGTTGATCGCCGGGGTTCCGGCCAAGCGCCGGCGCGGATTGAACAAAGAGGACTACGAATTGATCTTTGGAAAGACCAGAAAAGACCTCCCGGATGAAGAACTCCCGCTGCATCCGGAATACTTATCTCATGAGATCACTCGTCAGGGATCACGGCATCGCACAGATTGAAGTTGGATAACGTACTAGTTACACGGAGAGTTATGGTTGAAAAACAAGTCGAAAGTATTCTTCAAAGGTACCTTCTGGAGTTACGGTGCCCGGGTTGCGGAGGACGGCTTGCTTCAAGCCGGGAATCAATCCGACCCACGGAGGAATACTTACTTGTTTGTCGTGGTTGTCACGAATCTTATCCGGTGCAAGACGGGATCCCGCGGATGCTTCCGCTCCGTTTGCGACGGGCGCTGGATGGCGAAAGGATCGCCGCCGGAGCGGATTCGGCCAGCATCTCGACGGCGGAGAGTTTTGGTTATGAATGGAACCATTTCTCCGAGATGCGCGAAGAGTGGAGGCAGAACTTTCTTGATTATATGGCGCCGCATGGTCCGGAGTTTTTTCCGGGCAAGAGAGTCCTTGATGCCGGCTGCGGGAGCGGAAGGCATTCGTATTATGCTGCGCTCAGCGGCGCGGAGGTGTGGGCCGTTGACATGGGATCGGCGATTGAAGTCGCGCATCGTAACACTCGAGGGAGCGGCTCGGTTCAGGTTGTCCAGGCCGATTTGCGTCAGCTGCCTTTTGAGCCGGAGAGCTTCGATTTTATCTACTCGATCGGCGTGCTCCATCACCTGAGTGATCCCGAGTCCGCATTTCGTAACCTGCTTCGTTATTTAAAACCAAACGGGGAGATTCAAGTCTATCTATACTGGAAACCGGAAGGTCAGATCATCAAGAGGGCATTACTGGCCGCCGTGTCGGCATTACGACAGGTTACGACGCGGATCCCTTATGGGGTGCTTTATCGGTTGTCATACCCGGCTGCCGCGATTGCCTATGCGGGTTTTGTCTGGCCGTATCGATTGTTGAAGGCGACCGGGTTAGGCAGCGCGGCAGAGCGCCTGCCAATGAAACAGTATGCGCGGTATCCATTCCGCGTCTGTGTCAATGACCAATTCGATCGGTTATCTGCGCCGATCGAATATCGCTACACGCGGGCCGAGGTGGTGGCCTGGTTCGAGCGGGCGGGCCTCAAGAATGTGACGGTGAGACCCAACTTCGGCTGGTGTGCGACAGGTCGCAAGGTTGGAACCCTGGACTAAAATTATGTGTGGCATTGCTGGAATCGTTTCTCTGAAGGATGGGGCGTCAAATCGGCCGCTACAATTGATGATCGACGCTCAAGCGCATCGAGGACCTGATGATCAGGGGGGATGGTCGGACGAAATCTGTGCTTTAGGCCATCGCCGCCTCGCGATCATCGATCTGACCGAGGCCGGGCGGCAGCCGATGTCGAATGAGAACGGCAGCGTCTGGATCACTTTCAACGGAGAGATCTATAATTTTCAAGAGTTGAGGCGTCAGCTCGAAGGTCTCGGCCATCACTTTCGCACGCGGACCGATACCGAAGTGATCATTCGCTCCTACGAGCAATGGGGTGTTGATTGTCTGAAACGTTTGCGTGGAATGTATGCTTTCGGAATTTGGGATCGGAGCAAGCAGACGCTGTTTTTGGCGCGTGATCGAGTCGGTAAGAAACCGCTCTTTTATACGCAGTCCGGAGGGCGCTTCCTGTTTGCCTCTGAGCTACAGGGGATCTTGGCCGACCAGCAGGTGACGCGCGAAGTCTGTACCTCCGCGATAGATGCCTACCTGACCTATGGTTATGTGCCGGCGCCTCAGACTGCTTTTCGCCAGGTCTTCAAATTGCCTCCGGCTCATTACCTGACGCTCAACGCCGCATCCGGAGAGATCAAGGTCGAAAGGTATTGGTCGTTAAATTACCTTCCGAAGCAGCGAATCGACGAAGCTCAAGCCTGCGAGGCTTTGCGCGAGAAGTTGACCGCAGCGGTCAGATTGCGAATGATCAGTGATGTGCCGTTAGGCGCATTCCTCTCCGGCGGAATAGATTCGAGCATTGTCGTCGGTTTAATGGCGAAACTTTCGGATCGACCGGTCAAGACCTTTTCGATCGGATTCAAAGAGGCTGCGTATAACGAACTTGATCACGCACGCCGGATCGCCCAGCTCTGGGGAACGGATCACCACGAATTTGTCGTTGAGCCCGATGCGCTCAATATTCTGTCTCGGCTTGTCCGGCATTATGGCGAACCTTACGCCGACTCTTCGGCTCTGCCGACATTTTATGTCTCACAAATGACTCGTCAGCATGTGACTGTCGCGTTGAACGGTGACGGCGGGGATGAGAGTTTTGCGGGATATGAGCGTTATCTCGGCAATTATATGGCCGAGCGTTTACAGGCTGTCCCCGGAATCGCCCTTGCGGCAAAGGCCCTGAGCCGCGTGATTCCGGACTCGATCAATCCCAAGAGCCGCGTCAGGCAGGCACATCGGTTCTTGTCTGTCGCTTCGCAGCCGATGACGCAACGGTACGCGCATTGGTTGACCTATTTCCCGGACAGTATGAAGGCTGACCTTTACACCGCAGAATTTGTCGCGGAGTTGAATGGCGCGCGCGATGGATGGCTCAAATCGCTGATTGAGGATTTGCCGCGGCTTGATCCGATTGATGCGGGAATGGCGGTCGATATTGCGTCGTATCTGCCCTACGATCTGTTGGTCAAGGTCGATATCACTTCGATGGCCAATAGCCTGGAGGCGCGATCACCGTTTCTCGATCATGAGGTGATGGAGTTCGCCGCGCAGCTACCGGTCGAGATCAAGTTTCGCAGCAAGCAGTTGAAATACCTTCTCAAAAAAGCCTTTGATGATCTTTTGCCTGCTGAGAATGTCAATCGTCGCAAGATGGGTTTTGGTGTGCCGGTCGGCCAGTGGTTTCGCGGCCCGCTCCGAGAATTGCTCTGTGATCTGTTATTATCGAACGGATCGCTCAATCGTGGATATTTTCAAAAAGTAGAAGTCACGCGGCTGATCAATGATCACCTGGAGGGACGTGCGGATCGGTCCTTCCATCTGTGGAGTTTGCTCATGCTCGAACTATGGCACCAGGAGTTTATCGGGCATCACGCCGCCGCCTAATTTTTAAGATCAACAATCAATAGAAGGCGAAAGACGCAAAAAAGCGCAGATCACGAACGAGGCCGAATCTTTCGTGATCATCGTTCGATTTCGCGTTTTTCTTGTTGTCTGTTTAGATATGAGTGAAAGATCTGGGCAAAACCGGCCGATTCGCGTCATCCGCATCATCGATCGATTGAACATCGGTGGGCCGGCAAAGCACGTTACCTGGTTGACGGCCGGGTTGAACGCGGAGGAGTTCAAGACCGTTCTCATCACCGGCATGGTACCTCCGGGTGAGGGGGATATGAGTTACTTCGCGCAGGCGGCGGGCGTCGAGCCGCTCGTCATCAAAGAGATGAGCCGGGAATTGAGTCTGGGCGACGTGGTTGTAATCTTTAAGCTCTTGCGCAAGCTATTCAGGCTGAGACCTCAGATCATTCATACACACAAGGCGAAGGCCGGAGCGGTCGGACGAATTGCCGCGATGCTCTACAAATGGTTGACGTTTTCGGCGATCTGGTTCTCACCGCGTCGATGTCGAGTGGTTCACACTTATCACGGACACATCTTTCATAGTTATTACGGCAGAGCCAAGACCCGGGTGTTTATTACCATCGAACGATTGCTCGCCAGTCTCTGCACTGACAGAATCATCACCATCAGTGAACAGCAGAAGAGAGAGATCTGTGAAACCTTCAGAGTGGGCAAGGCGAAACAGTTTGCCGTCATTCCGATCGGCATCGATTTCACCGAGATCAAATCGCAGCGGGGGATGTTGAGAAAAGAGATTGGGGTCGATGATAACACCCCATTGATCGGTATTGTCGGGCGATTGTGTGAGGTCAAAAATCACTCGATGTTTGTTGAGGCGGTCGCGGAATTGAAACGGCGTGGAGTCAAGGCGCACTTCGTCATCATCGGGGATGGTCATTTACGCCCCGCCATCGAAGAGCAGGTCAGAGGGCTGGCCGTCAGTGACGTCGTGAGTTTCACCGGCTTTCGCGAGGATGCCGTTTCTCTCTATGAAGATCTGGATATCGTCGCTTTGACATCACTCAATGAAGGCACGCCGTTGACGCTGATCGAAGCGATGGGTTGCGGTGTTGCGGTTGTCTCCACTGAAGTCGGCGGAGTCATCGATCTGATGGGCGCGCCGCGTGACCAGGTCGATGGATTCAGGATCTGGGATCACGGTTTAACTGTGCCCAGCCGTCATACTGAGACCTTTGCGCGCGCATTGCAGTATTTGATCGAAAGGGCTGAATTGCGGCGTGAGCTGGAGAAACGAGGAAAAGCATTCGTGCGGTCACGGCTCTCGAAAGAAAGATTGATCAATGATGTCGAGGACTTTTACCGTGAGTTAGCATAACAGAGGATGAAGGATGAAGAATGAAGAACCAGGAATGAGAAAGAGAAGGTGCAGGAAGGATGGAGAATGAAGGATGAAAAGAAATGAAGGATGAAGGTGGGAAGAGGAAGAAAATACCTTTTATTTTTTTATAAAAATAAAAGATTCAACCCCTCTACCGTGAACTCGAAATGAAATGAAAAGAATGAATGAAGGATGAATGAAGAATGAATGAAGGGTGAATAATAAGGAAGGAAGGGTGAACTCTTCATGCTTCTACCTTCATGCTTCATCCTTTAATAAGGAGGACTATGAAAGTTTTGATCACCGGTGGCGCAGGATTTATCGGATCACATTTGGCGGAACAACATCTCAAACATGGTGATGAGGTCTATATCATCGATGATCTCTCGACGGGATCTATGGAGAACATCGATCATCTCAAGGATTCATCGCGTTTTCATTACTATCTCGAATCGGTGACGGAGCAACGTCTCAGTGCGGAATTGGTCGATCTGTGTGATGTGATCTACCACCTGGCTGCGGCGGTTGGTGTGCGGTTGATCGTTGAAAGTCCGGTCAGGACCATCGAGACCAATATCCGCGGCACTGAAGTGATTCTGAGCCACGCCGCCAAGAAGCGCAAACGAGTGCTCATCACTTCGACTTCAGAGGTCTATGGCAAACGTGACCGCATCCCATTTCAAGAGGATGATGATCTGGTGATGGGGCCGACCAATAAAGGCCGCTGGAGCTATGCATGTTCAAAGGCGATCGATGAATTTCTCGCGATCGCGTATTGGAAAGAGAAGAAAGTGCCGACAGTCATCGCCCGGTTGTTCAATACGGTCGGTCCGCGCCAAACAGGCCGTTATGGAATGGTCATTCCTAACTTCGTAAGACAAGCGTTGAGTGGAGAAGATCTCACTGTTTTCGGCGACGGAACTCAAAGCCGTTGCTTTACTCATGTCTCGGATGTTGTGGGAGCTCTCATGAAACTGAGCGAGCATCCGCGGGCGGTCGGTGAGGTTTACAATATTGGTAGTGCTTCCGAAGTGACAATTTTGCAGCTAGCTCAGAGGATCAAAGAGCTGACCGGATCTAAGTCACAAATCGTCTTTTTGCCTTATGAGCAAGCTTATGAAGAAGGATTTGAAGACATGTTAAGACGCGTCCCGGATATCTCTAAAATATCTGACTTGATTGACTATCGGCCGAAATTTAGTTTGGACGAAATCCTGATGAGTGTGATAGATTATCAGCGTGAGAAGATGGCCAGTCGGTACGGTGCCCTGGCTCCTAACGTATTCCAATAATGAGCCAATCCGATTAAGAGCCGTTCCCCAATGCCAATGTGTTTTACGGCAGAATCTGGAGCAGCGACAGTTATCCCCGAGGCAAAGTTGTTTTGAAGCTAAAACGATTGTCTTCTGTATAACCAGTTTCCATTATCTGGGGGAGAATATGAGGCTAGCTGCTGGTGTAGCTTTTACCACACTACTCAGCTTTGTTTTTACTTATCTTGTTGGAAATACCGCCCACCGGTATGGCATCGTTGCTATTCCGAGAAATGATCGTTGGCATCAACGGCCGACGGCCTTGATGGGTGGTATCGCGATCTATCTGGCATTTGTTGTTGGCCTACTCTTTTCTGCGCCGGTTTTATGGCGCGCCCTTCCGATCTTGATCGCCGGGACAATTTTGTTTGCGACCGGAGTCGTTGATGATCTGGTGCAACTCAAACCCTACATCAAATTGGTGATGCAGTTGGTCGCATCATCGATTGTGGTCTTTGGCGGTCTCTCATTACCTTGGACATCAATCGACGTCGTCAATTATCTGATCACAATCTTCTGGTTGATCGGAATTACGAATGCTGTCAATCTTCTCGACAACATGGATGGCTTGTCCGGCGGGATTGCGCTGATAGCTTGTCTCTTTCTGGCAATCAATTTTATTCTCAACGGACAGGTCACCGAATCGGCGTTGCCGCTCATGCTGGCGGGAGCGATTGTCGGATTTCTCTGGTTCAACTTCAATCCGGCATCGATCTTTATGGGAGATTGCGGCTCGATGTTTCTGGGCTTTGCGCTCGGAGGAATTGCGCTGTTGAGCGATATGTCGCGGACACGCAATGTCTCGGCGGTGCTTCTGACTCCGGTGCTGATTTTGTTGATTCCGATCTTTGATACTTGCGTCGTCACTGTCACGCGGAAGCTGTCTGGGCGGCCTGTCTCACAAGGAGGGAGAGATCATACGTCGCATCGACTGGTCGCGCTCGGAATCTCGGAGCGAAGAGCGGTTTTGATGCTCTACCTCTTCGCCGCAATCTCAGGGACGCTCTCCCTCATGGTCAGACAGATGCGGATCGAGGTGACGTTGTTGATCATCTCCGGATTTGCATTGACGGTGCTGTTTCTCGGCCTCTATCTAGGTAAAGTTCGAATTTACGAAAAGGGAGAGGACTCGAGCGGGGTTCTCGTCGATGTTTTGACCGGATATCCATACCGTCGAAGGTTTCTGGAAATTCTCCTCGATTTTTCTCTCATCCTGCTGGCCTATTACGGCGCTTATCTGCTCCGGTTTGACGGTGATCTGCCGGCCGAGCAGTTCACGATTTTTATCAGGACGCTGCCGATCTTCGTGGCCATTCAAATTCTCGCGTTCTTGGCCTGCGGCGTCTATCGTGGAATGTGGCGTTATATCAGCGTTGACGATCTGATCTTGGTCGTTAAGGCTGTTTCGATCGGCGCCGGGGTCAGTTGTCTAGCGACGATGCTCTTATACAAATTTCAGGGGCCGTCGCGAGCCGTCTTTATCTTGAACGGACTGCTGCTCCTCTTATTTGTCGGGGCCAGTCGAATCTCATTCCGCATGCTCGCCGCGGTGATCGTCGGCAAGCGGCTGGCGACACCTGATTCTCGGCCGGTCGTGATCTATGGCGCCGGTGACGGCGGCGAGATGCTTATCCGCGAACTGCTCAACAATCCGGCTTATCGTTATCAACCCATCGGTTTCATCGATGACGATGTCAGTAAAAAAGGGAAGATCCTGCGCGGGTACCAGATTTTCAGCAGCAAGGATCTGCCCGAGTTGATCAATGAACATGGAGTAAGCGAAGTCCTGGTATCGAGCGGTAAGGTACCGGAGAGTAAGCTTGATTACCTGCGCGGTTTGGGCGTAGCTCTGAAACGGCTGAGAATTCAGCTGGAGTAAGTATAGCTTGTTATCGATTTCATGTTATGTTGAGGTAACACGGTATTACCTCAGCATAACATGAAATGATTGAGAATTGAGACCTACAGGATACGGACGACGACCAGCGTCTGGTCGTCTTGTGGATGAGTGGCGCCCAGAAATTTTTGGACGTCCGACATGATCAAATCTCGGGCTTGTTCGGCATTCATCCCATCGATTTTAGCGGCAATCGCCATCAACCTTTCTTCACCATACTCCTCATTTTTTCCATTCATTGCCTCAGTAATACCGTCGGAATAGAATAAAAGAACGTCCCGTGAGTTCAGCTGCAACGATGCTACTTTGAGCGACTGATCGAAGATCTTTCCGTTGTTCAAGCCCAGGCCGATTCCCGGCGATTTTAAGAGCATCGCGCTTTGCTCGGAAGCATTGAGAAAGACGGTCGGGTTGTGCCCGGCTCGGGCATACTCGAAGGTCTTTCTGGCGGGATCGATCACGCCCAGAAAGAGCGTCACGAATACCTTTCTCCGGCAGACCTCATAGAGGTGGCGGTTGACTTCACGCAAGATCTCACCGGGGTCCGTCTTCTCCTCTGAGACCGAATCGAGCAGTCCCTTGGTCAATGTCATATAGAGCGATGCCGGAACTCCTTTACCCGAGACATCGGCCACGACGATACCCAGTTTCCCCTCGGGCAAGAGGAGAAAGTCGTAAAGGTCTCCGCCCACATCTTTTGATGGTTGGCAGACGGCCGCAATCTCGATCCCCGGAATTTGTGGCGGCGCATCCGGCAGCATCTGTTGTTGTGCTCGACGAGCGACGTCGAACTCGGCCCTCAGCCGTTCTCGCTCCGAGCGGGTGGACAACAATCCAGGAGGCACCGCAACCTCGTCGTCCCTTACTTCCCGAGCCTTGAGGAATCCAACCATCGAGGCGACGGTCAATGTGATCATCCCATAGATGATATTCCGCCCTGATGATTGTAAGGATGGTAAAGGCTGGGCGAGCAACGCAGCCGAATTGACGGCTGCATTTGCTGCCATGACCGCCGTCATCACCGCCAAGACGTCGAACCGGTAATAAATACCGATCAATAAAAGCGCTTCGATCAATGCTACCAGAGAGAGCGCGGGGGCCGAGACAAAGATGACGTTTGTGCCTAGCACTCCCAGAAAAATGATCACGAAATTTAGCACTCGTGCGATCAGGCGGCGTTTGACGAAGAGATTGACCAGCGAGCCCAGAAAGGCGACAGTAATGAAGATGAGGATTTGGCGGAAAGCCGCGAATGATGAAAGAGCGGGGAAATGAGCGACGAAAATGTCTTCGAAGTTCGCGGGTCTCATCTCGGCTCGCTTAAATATTCCGCTCGCAATAATCAGATAAGCTATTGCGCTTAATGGACCGCCGAAGAGCAACCCCGCCAGAATACTTTTGAGCACCGGTTTAGTTACAATTTTTCCTTTGAATAACAGCTCCAGTCCTATTGTCCGTCTGTCCGGCGTTCTGATGGCGAGCGCAAGGCCGGCAGCCCACGAGAGGTAGAGCACAAGCGCCAGGGGGAGAGCGAACAACCCAGCAACCAACCAGGGAATGAACGATCTGATCCAGTAATTAACGCCCGGAACGTCGATCGAGATATCATCGCGAATGTTATCGAATGTACTGCCGACAAATATAATCAATAACAGAAATAAAAATGTTATTCCCAGGAATATCAAGGTATTCCGATGCATTACTTGCTTCAACGCCAACCCGATAAAGTAAAAAATAACAATCAGGACAATCGACGGCCAGATCACTAGATTGTCGAGACCGGAGAGTACTTTGATCACAGAACTCCGGCGGCCATCATATTCACTGCGGAAGAGAGTGGTGAAATTCGTGTCCAGAGAGATCAAAGTTACTGCCGAATCCGAGATCGTCATCTCTATCACAAGTTTTAAATATGGGTCCGAGGACGTCCAGGTGAACTTATGACCATTTTTGGCGGAACCTGCGTCTGATAACGTTAAAGAATCAAGACGACCACCATAGAGCAGTTTGGCTGTGGATTCGGCGAGGTTCCGATCTTTGAGTTGATTGGCACTCGTTTCTCTCTTGCCTGAAGATGATGCTGCTTGAGTGAAGAGCTGGTCTTTCCCTGGGTTATCGTTTAATTCACCCTTGTGTGATTCTTTGGGTGTTACAACCTGAGCAGGGCTCTGGTTTTTACTTAGATCACCGCTGCTAGTCCCTCTCTTGTCCGGTTCGTTCGATGCAGTTGTTTGGGGAGGGCTTTGATCTTTACTTGGGCTGTTGCTCGGGTCTTTACTGTCTGATTCTTGAGATACTGTTAATTGAACGGGCGAACTATCTTTTTGGGATACTGATACATGAACGGAAGATGGCTCCTTTGTTGAGTCGGCGCTTGTGTTTTTCTGGTCGGGCTCTTTGGCTTTGGGTTCTTGGAGGCGGAACTCAGTGAATTCTCCCCTATTATTGAGGGTAATGCGAAGCTTGCGGTTTGTGTGATAATCCGCGAATGTCACGGGAACGGTCGTTGGGGTAAGCAATTGAGAGATCGCCCGAGTGGGGTGATTGGTGAGGTCATACTCAATCTCACTGTGGTACCTGGCGACGGCCATGGGGGTCCAACAGTTTGTGTCATATCCAAGCTGAGTAGCAACCGCGCGCGCTTTGGCGATGGCCGCATCTCTATCGATCACGACCCCCCATCGTGCCGCCGAGTTGACTCTGGGAAAGAGAAGATAGGTTGTAGAATAGGCGATCAGCGCAATAACCGTGAGGGCTGAGAGGCGGGGGGCTTTCATCAAGATTTCTCCTCTCCGGCAGATGGTTCAGGTCCGGCTTCGAACTTCTCCAGCCTCACAATGATCGATGTCAGATCATCCTGGACGCCTGACTTTCTGGACCTTTTCGAACATTCATTGACGGCTTTAGAGAGGGCATCCTGCAAGTTTCCGGTCGATCCATTGCGATTGCCGGCGAGCAGCTTGTTGAATTCGGTGTGGGGCGAGGTTCCGTGGTCGGCCCACTCCTTGGCGATGCCGTCTGTGAAGAAGATCACGTTATCTCCGGGTTGGAGCGCGAGCGTGCCTTCGATGAGACGAACGTCTTCTTCGACACCAAAGGCCGATTTAAATCGCAAGATTCTCTCTTCGGCTTGAACGAGTTTTCCCGTTGAATTCGAGTGTTCGATCAGGATGAACGGACACTCGGCGGTGCGGGCATAACGCAGAGTGCCGTCTGTCACATCGATGACGGCATAGGCGATGCTGAGGTTCGTCTCTTTGGCCAGCACCGTCAACAGACGATCTTGCAAACCGCGGAGCACCTCGCTGGGTGAATCGTCCGACCCCATGCCGCCTTTGATTTTAGGCATCAGGAAACCTTTGGCGAAGGCGATCGACAAGGCCGAACCGAGTCCGGCGCCGCCTCCTTCCGCGAGCAAGACGCCCAATTTACCGGGCTCGATTTCAAAGAGGTCATAGAAATCTCCCCCGACTTCAAATGCCGGAAGACACGTTGCGGCAATCGAGAAATGAGAGGTTTGAGGCAGCTCGTTCGGCATCAATCGTTTTTGGGCTTCGCGAGCGGCTGTCACTTCGGCCTGCATCGAGAGCCGCTCGGCGAGGTTCTTGGCATAGATCGGGCGGACTTCATCTTCACGATAAAGGCGGCCTTTGAAGGCGAAATATAACTCGACTACGATTGCAATCAGCGCGATCGTGAGTGAGATTGCGCCCGATGAACGCAAAGAGTGAGACGGTTGAGCCATCAGCGAGGTCACGGAGCCGACAAAAGTCGGGATCCCGATGCCGGCGAGCGCAGTCAGCAAGTCGAACCGGAAGAAAGCTAACATGATGAAGAAGGTTCTGACCGCGGCCATCGCCAGAATGGCAGTCCAGGGACGGAACTTGAGATAGGGGGCGGAGCAAGCGACCAGGATAAAAACGGACAGTAATGGAATAATATATTTCGGGGAACGGAGTCGCCGCTGGAGCAGTGGCAAAGGAATTAGTAGTCCGATGAGGAGGACCAGCGTCATATCGAGCGGACCACTCATAAAGGCGGAGAACCAGGGAGCTTTGCCGAACCAGGCATCCAGCGGGAGCAACTCTCGCCCGTAAGTGGGGTTTCCCAGCCACGGAAAGAGGACTGCATTGGTGCAAAGTAGCATCCATCCGCCGAAAGCGAATCCGGAAATGGTCGATCTGGCGACATTGCGAGAGACGAGCCTGCCGGTCAATAAGGCATCGAGAGAGGAGAGTTTACCGGGATAGGCTTCGCGGATGTCACCTTCAGCGCTGCCATAAGCGAGGCCGAAGAAGACCGCCACCACCAAATAGAACATTGAACTGGAGAAGATGATAATGAGATCGGGAAGGGGAAAATCCGGGACGCCGGAGATCTCGAAGATGGCGGCGTCAGTGAGCAAAACATAGCTGGAGAGCATGGCCGTCAGCATCAGCGTCAACAGCCAGACCCGTGAATATGAGACCTCTTTTTGCCGAGTGCGCTGGATGAACCGGTAGATTCCAAAGACGACGACGATCAACGTGATGAGACCGTAGATAATGGATGTGACAATGTGGAGAGTCGAGCCGGCATGCAAGTTTCGCTTGGCGAATCCTCCATCGACCTCGGCTTTGACAATGTCGCCGACCAGCGTCTTACCGCGGACAGAGACCACGCTCTCGAGTTTCAGTTCGGGATGCGAGGGCAGCGGCCAGCGCCAAACATATCTTCTGACCTGTCCATTATCATTGGTTGATTGGGGAGACTCGGAAGGTTTGAGTTCAACGGGTTGGAGTCTACCGACCGACGCCAGCCGTGATTTCACTGCCTCCTCGGCGATCTTTCTGGCGGCGCTCTCATCAGTCTCGACAAGCTCCAGGGATTTCGACAGATTTCTTGTATAGCCGAGAACCCGGCCATCTTCTCCGAGTTGGACTTCGATATTCTCCTTCTTGTCCGGTGAACGAAAGCGAAAATCAATAGTCGCCTCGGGAGCCAGCTGGCGCGCCAGGTCTCGGTCGGCCCCCGATTGCGACCGATAATAAAAAAGGAGGTCGTTGTTAGGTCTAAAGCGGCAAAAATTGTCCCATCCTCTCACCTCGACGCCCTTACTTGCGGCGTACCGGGACGCGATCTCGGCGGCATCGTCCCGATCAATGCCCACTCTGAGATGAGGATGAGGATCATTCTTGAGGATCATCACAACGCCGGCGAGATAGGCCAGAGGCGAGAGGACAAGAAAGGCGATCCAGACCCAACGGGTCTTTCTGGTAACAATTGTTCTAGGCAGCATAGGCGAGTACGTCGATTGATTGTGGAAACGAAGGCAGGATAAAGAGAGAGGGGGAATGATGTCAAGGAAGGACGTCGCTTCGTCAATGAGGCCGGAGAGGGGAGAATGCGAGAGGCGCGAAGTCTGAGGTTAATGGGTGGGTGCCTCAGAGCTAGCCCCTCTCGCGTTCTCTTTCCGTCATAAAACGCCAACTCTTTCAAAGTAACTGGTCATCAGTTTGATGCCTTCGAGGCCGGGCAGCGTGCCCATCTTTTCGTCAACCTCTCTTACCAGTTTGCGGCCAAATTCGGATGGGAAGAGAATTGAAAAGAGTCGTTTCACCTCATCCTGACTTTTGACGCCCGCTCCGACCGGGACCCAGTTCAATTCCAGCAGTTTGCGCGCGAGGATCCGAGCGCCGCGTGATTCCTTCAGGAGATCGCGGGCGTGATTGAAGTACCAGGCGAAATGACGGCGCTCCTGTTTGGCGATGCGATCACAGAGGGCTTTGAGCACAGGGTTGTTCGTAAAATTGCTCAGGTGTTCGTAACCTCTGAGGGTCGTCAGCTCTTGAATGGCTCCGAATGATAAGTAGACCGCGGGGAATTGATGATAGAAGATTCGAGAGAGCAACGGACCAAACAGGGCCTCCATCAGTTCATTGAGACGGGCTCGGCCCTTGACCACTTCCACCCGGTCCTCTTCGAGGGGATGACCGCAAACCGCAAGTAAATTGGCGAGTTCGTATCCATGAAAAAACTCTTCGTAGCTCCAGGTTGTCAGGAACGCGGCGACCGCCGGTTTGAAAGCAATCTTCATCTGAAGCAACGTCCTTAAATAGCGGATCGTTTGACTCTCGATATCCGAAAAATAAGTGAGAACAAACTTTTCGTCTTCCGTCAGTCCGACTCTTTGAGCCTCCTCCCAATCAAGGTCCTTGGTTTCAATCTTGGCGGAAACAGATATGTACCGCTCGATATCCGATTTCATCTGCTCGTCTCCAGTGTTCGCATCAAATTTGTGTTTCAAAAAAGTTAATGAGCACCGATTTTACAAATCGATGTTCGTCATAATTACGATAGATCTGGGAAGAATGGATGCCGCTCAGAAGGGGAATTATTATAATTGAGCCTCTGCGCTGGCGCGCATTTCACCGGCAAACTGGTGAAATGCACATCCTGGAAAGCGCGCGGCTCGCCAGAGTTGATGGGCGAGAATAGTTAGTTAAATATTGATTGAACCCTTCGTGAGAGCGGGCGCGAACGCCGCGCCCGGATTTCCGTACACGTTACTCAACTACTATGATCAAGCAAATCGTGCCCGTGCGCATGAGCGTGCAAATGACGGGCGGAGCGCGAAGATTTTTGCGCCGCTGGAAATTTATTTCCGGTCAACTCAGTGAAGACCTTTTCAACTTGAGCGGCCAGAGAAGGGCCGGCATAACGAGCGATACTGCCGTCGCGCTTGATCTCCTGCTCAATTTGCGCGACTGAATCACGAATTTGGAGGGCGGTCTTCTTAGTCTTGACCAATGCGCCGACGCGGTCGCGCAAGACCCGGAAAAATTTCTGCTGATCGCCCAGCAAGGTCTCCTTGTCGCGCGGGCCGTGGCCGGGGCAGATGACGCTGGCGCCGAGCTTGCGCGCTGCTTCGAGCGTCAGAATCCATTTCTCGACGTCACCGTCACCGACATAATTGTAGGGGCCGTTGACACAGACATCACCCGTAAAAAGGATCTTCTCATTTGGGAGCCAGGCGAGCGCATCGCCATGAGTGTGCGCAATGCCCAGATGCATCAGTTCGACGCGGCGTTTTCCGTCGTCAAAGATCAGCTCGCGGGGAAAGAGCAGGGACGGCGGTTTCAATTTGCTGTCCTTGACGTCGGGACGTTGCTTGGCCGCATCTTCCCACCTTCCCGGAGCATTGCCGTAGTACCCGGTCTCGTATTTCTTGAACTCTTCGATGACGCCCGTATGGGCGACGGGCGTTGCTCCATTCTCATTCCAGACCTGATTGCCGTAAGCGTGGTCTCCGTGGTGATGCGTATCGAATGCGAAGCGAATCGGTTTGTCCGTGAGGGCGCGAATCTTCGGAAGAATTTCGAGCGCCCCGGAAGGGAAGTTGGCATCAATGACTAGCACGTAATCTTCAAAGATGATCCATCCATTGTTGCAATGGCCCTTCAAAATATTCCCTTCATGAAAATAGATCTGATCGGCGATTGGATCTACTTTTCCAACCTCGACCCGAGGCAAGAGCGACAAGATCTCTTTTTCATTCGCCTCCCAGTCCTTCATCGTCAACCCCAAAAGGGCCGTGCTCCCGAGTAATAGATTGCGACGTGTGAGATCAGACATAAACGTTCTCCTTGGGGAAAGCAGGTTCGAACTTATCGACCGTAAAGACCGATCAAGACCAGAGCTGCGCCGACCACCACGTGTAGAACATCATCAAGACGAGTCCACCTGAAATATTTCTTGGGAAAGAGATTGACGAAGCTCGCGAGGGCCTGATAAAGATCGATCACACCGAATCCGATATTGAACGACCTGATGGAAGTTTCGTGATCACTGAGCACGAGCGCCGCGCCTATCAACCCGAAAACAATATGGAAGATATTATACGGGGTCGCTCCGCTTGTCAGGCTTTTGTGAGCAGGCACCACAAATCCGAGAATCCCGATCAGAACCAACAATGGAGCAAAAATGGCAAGGATCAGAAAATTCAGGTTATCTAGAATCATGAGGTCCCTCAGAACTGATTCAGCCAGATCCGGCGCTCCAGTCTGCGCTACCTTACATTCAGCAGTTCAACTTCAAAGAGCAATGTGGAATTGGGTGGAATTTTACCGTTACCTCGCGAACCATAACCGAGTTCGGGCGGAATGATCAACCGGCGTTTGCCACCGACTTTCATCGTCAGGATCCCTTCATCCCAACCTCTGATGACCTGTCCTACACCAAGAGGGAACTCATAAGGTTGTCCCCGATCGACCGAGCTATCGAATTTGGTCCCATTTTGAAGCGTGCCGGTATAATGCACGGAGACCATCTTGCCGGGCGAAGGGCTGGGACCCGTCCCGACCACCTCGTCGATGTACTTCAGACCTGAAGCGGTGGTGATCTCTTGACCTGGATTACTTGCCTCTCTGCCGCGCGTAAACCAGTAAACTCCGACGGCGATGACGAGAACCATGAGCACGAGGACATAGACCAGAGACCCGGCGCTTATTTTATTTTCCTGTGTCTTCGAAGTTTTGGGAGCGTAACCACGGCCTTTTTTAGGACTACGGTGACGATTCTTAGACAAGAGAGTTATTCCCTCCTCGATCTATCGATTATCTGCCTATCCAACGGCCTGTTTGGGCAGCCTGTTGAGAGCGATCAATATACAGATTTGACCTTCTACACACAACTCCGCCGGGCTCAAACTTTTCGTTCACGCCGGGTCCGCGGCGACCTCTTTGATCTCCAGCGGGAGAGGCAGTGAAGCTAGCTCGTTGAAGCTGACCCGAACCTCGGTCTCACCGGGTCTGGTCCCTTCCGGCAGTTGGACGGTGACCAACCAGACAGCATTACCGGGGATGAAGGAGATCGATTCGGGGACGAGGCTTTCAGTCCCCAGGTGAACGCGAACGTTTGTCGTATCGGCACGTTCATTGAGCCCTTCCGTAAAGAGCCTGATTTTCGATTTCGGTCCGCCGGCGTAAATTTCGAGCCCTCCGTCAAAAACATTGCTGATCAGTTGTATTTTGGGAGCTACTGGTTGGGGAGGCAAGATGGTGATCGTCATCGATTCTGATGCAGCGCCATCAGCCCTGCGCAGGAGCAGACTCGCCTTGCCGCCGGGATGATCCGTGGGAACCGGAAAGTCGATCTGCAGTTCTGCGGTTAAACCGTCTCTCCGGGGACCGACATAGCATGGTTTGATGCTCCTGCCATCCAGTTCGATGGTCAAATTGTTAGCATCGACCTCCTCCGGATTCAGCCCCGTCACAATGAGGCCGACAGATGCGCCCTCGCCGGATGAAGGAACCTCTTTGATGTTGAGGTCATCATGAGATCCGAAATCGACGATGGCGGGTCGCTCGCGGCGGTCACGCTGATCGTTCGCGCCACTCGTTCTCTTCATGAGGGATGGCCGGGGTTTACGCAGCAGTATCCAACAGTACTGTGTGCCCACACCGGTAATCCGCATCAATTGCGCGCCGATCTCGCGGGCGATCCGGCGAAGATCTTCTTCAAAGAGAGAGACGCCGGTCCAGGTATCTTTGGGTATTTGCAGGAAGTCGCTATTGACAACGCCGCTGACGGCGAATTTGAAGAGACAGCCCGGTTTCAACAATCGATAAGCGTCTCGGATATTGGAGTAGATGATCTCTTTGCTGGGCACGTGCTGAAAGACATAGGCGGAGAAGATGAGATCGAAGGATTCGTCCGGTAATCCGGCGAAGTCACAGCCGTTAGTTTCGATCAGCCGAATGTTGGGCCGGGAATGTAAGCGTTCGCGCGCCATCCGGATCATCTCGGCCGACACATCCGTCCCATAGACCTCGCCGAAGATGTCGGCCAGATGTTTGGTCATTCGTCCAATGCCGCAGCCGATCTCGAGCAGCCGTAGTGAACGAGGATCGCGATCTCCGATCAAGAGGCGGAGATCGGCGGTAATAAAGCGTTGGACTTCAGAAAGACCGGTCGCATCAAACTCTTCATCGGTCTGGCCGAGTTTGACGCAGTTGATGAACCACTTGGCGTCGATCGCCGCACGCTCGTCCCAGTCTCGTTTCATTTGCCGGGCCGACTCTCCCAGCGCTGTATCGGTAGTACTTGACATAGAGAAATACTTATTTTGAAAAATAGAAGTAAGAATATACGGATCAATTTGAAAAGAGATCGCGAAAGAAGATCGGATCTCACTTATCATACCTTCATTCGTGACCGGAGTCATGTCCGCTCTTTTCAGTTTTCAGTCGCAGCGCTGAAAACTGAAAACTGTTCATTGACAGGTAGAACAGCATGCGTCGATAATTTCAGGGTCATGGTAAGTAAACGTTAAGCATTGATCAAAGATAGTTCAAACATCGTTCAGTGCCTTCCTTGAAGTTTTCGGCAGAAAGAAGGAAGGCGGTCGCGTCATGGAAAGTCCCGTCGTTTCAACCTATCCTATTATCGCCATCGGGGGCTTCAGCTCGGAGGTCGGCAAGACCACATTATTATGCGAGTTGCTGCGCGCTTTTCCGGGATGGGAGGCGATCAAGCTCACGCGCGGGCATTATCGCTCGTGCGGCAAGGATCCGCATGCTTGCTGTGTCAGTCATCTGCTGGGCGATGAGCCGGTGGTCTATGCGGGCCGTGAGCGGACATATGTGCCGGGTAAAGACACCGGCCGATACTGGGATGCGGGCGCATCCGATGTGCAATGGGTAATTGCGACCGACGACCAGGTTGAACGAGGGATTAAACAGGCGCTCGCCCGCGTCCGGGCTCCGGGAGTATTGATCGAAGGCAACAGCTTCCTCAAATACGTCGATGCGGAATTCACGGTTATCGCCGCCCGCACCGACAGTAATAAGATCAAACCGACCGCGCGACAGGCATTGAAGAAAGCACATGCCCTCTACCTTTTTGATAGTGAAGATAAAATTATCAATGGGCGCCGGTCGTTCTCATCTAATAGTTTGATCGGCGATCTACCGATCTATACGCCCACAGAACTTCCTCAATTGATTGCGCAGATGCGAAAGGCATGTCGGGTTTGAGGTCTTCGACATGGGTCGAAATGCCACCTTGATCCGGATTGGCTCGCGACAAGTTGCCGCAAGCACTTCGCAAATGATGATTGCCGGCAAGAAAATTAATTGAGCGCTGAGTGCCAGTACAGATACCGTACGGTAACCCTGTATTGGCTTCGATCAAAGCCTCAAAAACTACTGATTTAAAGACCATCTCAGCTGCTCCGCTCAAGCCCTCTCGTTGTAACTTCTACTATTTTGCACTTCCAGCTCAACCAGTAGCAACCAGCCCTCGTCGAATTATTTTCGTGTGCGGTGAGGCACGGGTCTTGCTGTTTTTTGAGACCCCCGTTAACGGTCAATTGTTAGTAGGTTGTTGAGATGGAGCAGACATATCAGATCTTTACACGATTTCTTCTGTACGGGTTATTGGGGTGGTGTGGAGAGGTACTATGGACGGCAGTCGAAGATTTTTTTCGAAAGAGGGCGCGTGATTGGCAGCTGAGAGGCCAATCGTACCTTTGGAGCTTCCCTCTCTACGGACTGTCCGCCTTCTTCTTCGAACCATTGCACAATGCTCTTCGGCCTTTATCGTGGGTCGTGCGAGGCGCGATCTACGTTGTTTGCATCTGGATCGTCGAATATACGGCGGGATGGATACTGAAGCGGACGATTGGCAACTGCCCATGGGATTACACATGTTATCGGCATCACCTCCAGGGGTTGATCAGCTGGGACTATTTTCCAATCTGGTTCGTTTTCGGTCTGTTATTGGAATACCTGCACGACAAGTTTGTCGTGCTCACGCCTCATATTATTTCGGTCTTCGGATTTTGATCGGACAAGAAGCGGGGCGCGAGTTGGGGCGATCTTTGTCATCAACCGGCTGATGACACGCGTTGCCAACCGGTCGGTGAATGAGCAAATCTTTCGGACGAGACGCCGGTGAAA
>Ga0081539_10002479_pt1 | contig 25969 bp, 23 predicted proteins | sample TabmetS4T2R2_FD_71023 | JGI IMG/M metagenome (GOLD analysis project Ga0081539, IMG submission 71023) | Tabebuia heterophylla rhizosphere microbial communities from the University of Puerto Rico - S4T2R2 | ecosystem: Host-associated > Plants > Roots > Rhizosphere ...
CATTTGGAGCCATGCGGCATACCGCAACTTTGAGGGCCGACATGCTTCTTCTGGCGCGCTCGATCGACATGGCGCTGACGGATGTCGAGGCGCGAACCGGCAAGGAAGCAGTAACATTGGGCGATATGGCGAACTCGGTCGCGCGCGAGGTCGAAAAGCTCTCCGAGCGCATCGCGCTCCGGGACAACACCGTCACCGAAACTCCGGCTGCAAGCGCCAGCAACGTTGTGCCGCATCCTTCCGCGCGGCGTGTGCGCGGCATGCCTCAGACCTTGGAGCTACCGGCGGCGGACCTCGACGCAATCGAGGCGGCCTATCGGAAAGCTGTCGCCGCGGGCCAGTTCGACATTTCGCTGCAGCCGATCGTCTCGGTGACGCAAGGCACTGCCGCCGGCTTCGAGGTTTTTGCCAACCTGCCGCTCGAAAACGGCCAGCGCATCGACATGCGCCGTCCGGCCGGTCCAACCGCGCCGGCGCAAGCCGCCATATTCGAACGAATCCTCGTCACCACTGCGCTGCAGGCGGGCCGCAAGCGTCTGGGCGCCGCAAGCATCACCATGCCGCTGCACGTCGCGATTTCCGAGGCGATCCTTGCCGACGGCAAGGAGTTGAGCGCGGTCCTCGACATGCTGCAATTCTACCCCGACCTTGCGCGATCCTTCGTGCTTTCTCTTCCGGTCGATCTTCTCATCCCGTCCAACCGGCGCGAACAGGCGCTGGACCTTCTTGCGAGAAGATCCGTTCGCCAGGCCGCCGAGGGATGGAACGAGAACGCCAGCACTGGACCAGCGATCAGGATCGCCGGGCTCTCGTTCATGAAAATTCCCGCAAACCGGCTGCTCGACCGCGAACGGGGCCGCCGCAAGCTTGCGCCTGCTTCGACAATTGTAGACCGGCTTGCAGCCGACGATCTTGAGATCATCGCAACCGATGTAGAGACCGACGAGGACGCCGTCACGCTCATCGATCTCGGCATCGATCTGATGTCGGGACCGCGCTTCGGCGGCCCCAAGCGATTCAAGCCCGACGGTGGCGGCAGACCGGGCAGGCTAGCGCTTATCTAACCGGCACAGGCGCCGTCTTACGCGGCGCCATATAGTTAACGGGCGTTGAAATAAGTCAGGTTTCTTTAATTGTCTGCGCAAACTCTGGGTTTATGAGTTTGTGCGAATGTATCCTATGGGCAATGAGTGCCCCGGGGTGCTGAATCGATGATCCTCACATTCTTCCGCGACAGACGCGGCAACTATGCAATGATAACTGCCGTTGCAGTCGTCCCGATCATGGGCAGCTTGGCGCTCGCCGTCGACTATACCGAAATGTCGAAACAGCGCCAGGAAACGCTCAATGCGCTCGACGCTGCCGGCACGGCCACCGGCCACCGTATCGCCGAAGGCGCGACCGACGATCAAGCCAAAGCCTATGCCAAGAGCTTTTTTGAAGCCAATCTCGGCTCCGTTGATCCCGCCGACACGGTCTTGCATGTCACTTTGCCGAGCACCGAAACAGGCGGCGGCACCCTCAAGCTCTGTGCCGACCTCACCTACCAGCCCTTTTTCTATTCCAGTTTCAAGACACTGATCGCCGCCGGAGGCAGCAGCGACAAGAATTTTTCCGCCTGCTCGGAGGTCCGTCTCAAGAACACGCTCGAAGTGGCGCTCGTGCTCGACAATTCGGGATCGATGGATTTCACCGGCACCGGCTCCGGCAAGAAACGGATCGATCTCCTCAAATCCGCCTCCAAGGACCTGATCACTACGCTCGTCAACGAAGCCGCCCTCATCAAGCAGGTCGACAAACCGGTGCAGTTCGGCCTTGTCCCGTTTGCGGCGTCGGTCAATGTCGGCAGCCAGAATGCGGGTGCGACCTGGATGGACAAGGACGGCATCTCCCCGGTCCATCACGAGAACTTCGACTGGTCGACCTTCACAAACACCAACAAGAAAGTGACGTTGATCGGCGGCGCCTACTACAAGAAAGGCACAGGCTGGGGCGCCCAGGAAAACGAGAAGATGACCAGGTTCACACTCTACAAGGACCTGCAGCGCATCACCGGCACGCATAACGAGACGACCTGCGTCGGCAAGAAGTGTACCACGACGACAGTGACCGACTACGCGAAGGACATCAGTTGGCAAGGCTGCGTTGAAGCACGCCCTTATCCGTACAACGTCAACGACGCCGCGGCTGCCTCGAGCACACCGGCTACGCTGTTCGTGCCTATGTTCGCGCCCGACGAGACTGACCTCACGGACAGTTCAAACCGGCCTGCCAACAACAATTGGTGGGGTGATGCGAGCATAAGCACCGCTTCCAGCAAAGATCGGCAGAAATCTTGGGAAAAGTATTACACCCCCTTTGCCATGAACAGCAAAGCGCTCGGCATGGACGCAGGCCCCAACGTAAGCTGTTCGACCAAGGCGATCACGCCGCTGACGGACGTCTCGAATTCCACGGGCATGAAAACGATCACGGACGCTATCGATGCGATGGCCCCCGACGGCGCAACGAACGTGCCCGAGGGGCTTGCCTGGGGCTGGCGCGTGGTTTCCCACGGTGCCCCGTTCACGGAGGGTCGCGCTGAAACAGAAAACGGCAACGACAAGGTCGTCATCGTGCTCACCGACGGCGCCAACACCTACTATACGCCCGACTCCGTTATCGCCAACGAATATTCAGGCACCAACTGGAGCAGCGGAGGCAACGACCTCGCAATAACAAAGGCCCTATATTCGAGCTACGGCTATATCAAACTATGGGGCGGCGGCGATGGTCGTCTTTTCCAGGGCACAAGCGTCTCGAAGACGACCTACAGCAACAGCAACTATACGGCCGCGCTGAATGCACAGATGACCACCGCCTGCGACAATGCCAAGGCCGCCGGCGTCATACTGATGACTGTGTCGCTCGACCTCAGCTCGACCAAGACTGATGAAAAGACGCAGATGGACGCGTTGAAGGCGTGCGCTTCGGAATCGCGCTTCCGCAAGGATCCGACGACCGGAAAGCCGGCCAAGCTCTATTGGAACGCTACAGGCGGCAGCCTTGCCGACAAGTTCAAGGAAATCGCCAACGAGTTGTCGAACCTGCGCATCGTCGGCTGACGGGTGACGCGAGCACGGACGACCCAAACAAAGACCTTCTTCCAATATTCAGGGCCCGCGCAAGCGGGCCCTCTGCTTAGGTGAGCTGGCGTCCCCTGCCAGAGATGTCAGAGCCAGCCGCGCCGCTTGAAATACACCAGAGGGAGGGCGGCTGAGGCGATCATGATTATGACCGCAAGCGGGTAGCCGAAAGCCCATTTCAACTCCGGCATGAAATCGAAGTTCATGCCGTAGACCGAGGCCACCAGCGTCGGCGGCAGGAAGGCCACCGAGGCCACGGTGAAGATTTTGATGATCTGGTTCTGCTCGAGATTGATCAACCCAAGCGTCGCGTCGAGCAGGAAGTTCACCTTGTTCGAAAGGTAAGCGGCGTGGTCGGCAAGCGCTGTGGCGTCGCGCTGCAGCGTCTTCGCTTCCTGCTTGAAGGCCGCCGTCACCTTCTTGCCCTCGCCTCCAGCCTGATGGAAGCTGGTCAGCCTCAGGATCGAGAGCAGGCTCTCGCGGGCGAACGTCAGAAGCTCGCCTTTGCGGCCGATGCGTTCGATCGTCGATTGCAGGTCGTGCGGCGCACGCCTTTCGGCACGGCTGCGGAAGACCTCGTGCGAAATGTGGTCGATCTCGTCGCTCGCGGTTTCGAGGATTTGCGCCAGCCGGTCGATGAAGGCCTCGATAAGACCGAGCATGACCGCCTCCCCGCCGCCGTTCGGCAGGCCGCCGGGTTTCGTCGCGCGGACGAGAAAGAGCTTGAACGGTTTCGGGTCCGAGTAGCGAACGGTGACGAGGATGTCCTCCCTGAGCACGAACGTGATCGGGCTCTTCACCGGCGCGTCGGTGTCCAGATTGGTCATGGCCGTCATAGTCATGAACTCGGCGCCTGCCTCCTTGTAGAGCCGGGCGGACGGCTCGATGTCCTGCATCTCCTCGCGGGTCGGGATGTCGATGCCGAGGCTCTCGCTAACGAACCGGTCTTCCTCCGGGGTCGGATTGAAAAGGTCGTACCAGGCCGCGCCGGCCGGCTTCATCGGCACGCTTGCCAGATCGCAGGCGCCAGCCTCGAGGGAACCGTTGTTTCGGACAAAAAGACGCAGCATCGGGAGCTCCTTCATGCGCAATTCGCGCCGGAGTGATCCGCGTCAGGCCCCGGCGGTAATCCTCTTTGAAACCGTCGAACTTCGACCGTCAGGGTTCATCGTTCCTGTCTCGATTGTCGGGAATGGACGGCGTCAGCCGCCCGTCGGGTCCATGCGCTATCCCATGCTGAAAGTCAAACCGTTCGGAGTGCCACGGCAGCGGCCGAACGCAGCTAGGTACGCGGCCGGAGTAGCGTTACTCGATACTGAATGTGCCGATGAAAACTCGAGCGTTTTCCCTCACTGCCCCTTCAAGAGTTTATGGAATTCTGCCTCATTGGCAGATTACCGGCTTGGGGTCGCATTCGTGAAGCGTGGTTTTCTCGGGGATCGTCGGGGCAATTATGCCCTGATGACGGCGGTGGCGATGGTGCCCTTGATGGGCGGGCTGGCGATGGCCGTCGACTATGCCGAGATGAACCGCCAGCAGCAGGCCGTCGCAAACGCTCTCGATGCTGCCGGCCTGGCGACTGCACGCGAGGTGGTCGGCGGAGCATCGGACAGCGAACTCACTGCCTACGCCCAGAAATTCTTCGAAGCCAATCTGAGCGACGTCGATCCTGCCGACACGCAGCTTTCCGTGACGCTGCCGACCAACCAGAACGGTGGCGGCACGCTGAAGCTTGCCGCCACGCTCGACTACAAGCCCTTTTTCTTTCCCGCTTTCACCGATCTTATCGGAAAGTCCGGGGAGAACGGCAATAGCGAGATCAGCTTCACGACCGATACCGAGATAAGGCTCAAGAACACGCTCGAAGTGGCGCTGGTCCTCGACAACTCCACCTCGATGAACCAGACCGGCTCCGGCTCCGGCCAAAAGCGCATCGACCTGCTCAAGGCGGCTGCGAAGCAGCTCGTCGACACGCTTTCCAAGCAGGCTCTGCTCATCAAGCAGGTCGACAAGCCGGTGCAGTTCTCGCTGGTTCCGTTTGCGGCTTCGGTCAATGTGGGGCCTGAGAATGCAGGCGCCTCCTGGATGGATATCGACGGGCTTTCGCCGGTCCATCACGAGAATTTCGACTGGTCGACGCTCGCCGACCCGAACAAGACCGCCGAGAAGATCAATGGCATCTGGCACAAGAAAGGCGCCGGGTGGGGCGATGAGGAAGGCGACCTGCTGACCCGTTTCTCCCTCTATCAAGACATGAAGCAGGTCAGCTCCCGCGAATGGGTGTCGACAGGTCGGGAGTACATCTGCACGAAGACCAGCAAGAAGACGGGAAAATGTACCGAAGGCTACTGGCAGGACACCGGCTACTATAACGAAGTCATAACCGCGTATGCGAGCTGGCAGGGCTGCGTCGAGGCAAGGCCCTATCCCTACAATGTCAATGATGCGCCGGCCTCGGGCGGTTCCAACAACACCGGCATCGGCTATGGCGACCCCGCCACCATGTTCGTCCCGATGTTCGGGCCGGACGAGCCCGGCGACCGGTGGGGTTCCGACGTCGACAATTTCAGCGCCGCGAACAACTGGTGGAACGACGAGACCGAGGACTCCTCCGGCCGCAAACGACAGGTCAACATGACCAAATATTTCGAGGTGCGGCCCTATGGCGTGAGCTCTTCGCAAGGGAGCGGACCGAACTATGGCTGCACGACCAGCCCGATCACGCCGCTGACGGACGTCAGCGTCCCGGAAGGGCTCGCGGCGATCAAAGCCGCCATCGATAAGATGACGCCGAACGGCTACACGGACGTGCCTGAAGGACTGGCCTGGGGATGGCGGACCGTGTCCAGCGGCGAGCCTTTCGCTCAAGGTCGGCCCGACAGCGAGAAGGGCAACGACAAGGTCGTCATCGTTCTCACCGACGGCGAGAACACCTATTCGGTCCCCTCCGCCGACCCGGCCGGCAACAAGTCGACCTATGCCGCCTACGGCTATCTGCAGCCGGGCTACAATGGCGGCGGCGTCGGTCGCCTGCTGCTCAACACCAGCGCGGGGCAATACGACTATTCCTCCAGCAACTACACCGCCGCGCTCAACGACCACATGGCCAAAGCCTGCGAGAACGCAAAGGCCGCCAACATGCTGGTCATGACGGTCTCGCTGGACCTCTCCACGCTGAACACGAACGAGAACAAGGCGATCGAGGCGCTGAAGAAATGCGCATCCGAATCGCGCTTCCGCACCGATCCGACGACCGGTAAGCCGGCTAAGCTGTTCTGGAACGCGACCGGCAGCAATCTTGCCGAGAAATTCAAGGAGATCGCCGACGAGCTGTCGAACCTCAGGATCGTCGGCTGATCACTCGGCGTGCACCGCCGGAGCGGTCCCGGATGGCATGGCGACGGCCCTCGGCTTGCGTAGCAGGAAAACCAGCGGCACGGCGAGGAGCGTCACCAGCATCATCAGCCAGAAATCGTTGATGTAGGAGATCATCATCGCCTGGTTGGTTACGAGGCCATTGAGCTGCGCCAGTGCCGCGAGGTCGCCGCTCGCGGCCGAAGGCGAGGCCGCCCAGAGATTCGGGTTGAACGGGTTGATCGCCTCGCCGACTTCGGAATGGTTGACCTGCGCGCTCTGCGTCAGCACAACGGTGACGATCGAAATGCCGATGCCTGAGCCGATGTTGCGCACGAGGCTGAACAGGCTTGCCGCATCGGCACGGAACCGAGGCTCCAGCGTCGAGAATGCGACTGTCGACAGCGGGACGAAGACGAGACCGAGGCCCAGGCCTTGGACGACGCCGCTCGTGACGATCAGGAAGTCGTCCATCTGCGGCGAGAAGCCGGTCATCTCGTAGAGCGAGAACGACGTCAACAGCAGACCCGTCACGACAAGGACGCGCGCATCGACAATGCGCACCAGCCTGCCGACGAGCAGCATCGAGATCATGGTGCCGACGCCGCGCGGCGCCATGACGATGCCCGTCGTGACGGTCGGATGGTTGAAGAGGTTCGACAGCATCGGCGGCAGCAGCGCCAGGCTCGAGAACAGCACGACGCCGATCACGAAGATGAAGATCAGCCCCGCCGCGAAATTGCGATCGAGGAATATCTTCGGATCGATGAAGGTGCTCTTGCCGGTCAAAAGGTGCACGGTGAAGACCCAGAAGCCGGCGACGGTCAGCGCGAGCTCGATCCAGATTTCCGGCGACTGGAACCAGTCGACCTGCTCGCCGCGGTCGAGCATGAGCTGCAGCGCGCCGACCCCGATCGACAGCATGGCGAAGCCGAAGAAATCGAAGCCGCGCAGGCGCTTGGGAACGCGCGGCAGGCAGGCAGCCGCGATGAAAAAGGCCAGGATGCCGACTGGCAGGTTGACGAAGAAGGTCCAACGCCAGTTCAGCGTGTCGGTAAGCCAGCCGCCCAGCACCGGTCCGGCGATCGGGCCGACCATGATGCCCGCTCCCCACATGGCCATGGCCGAGCCGTGCTTTTCCTTGGGGTTGATGTCGAGCAGGATGGTCTGCGACAGCGGCACCAGCGCGGCGCCGAACATGCCCTGCAGGATGCGGAAGGCGACAGCCGATCCGAGACTCCAGGCCAGGCCGCACAGCATCGAGGCGACCGTAAAGCCGACCACAGTGACCAGGAACAGTTCGCGCCGGCCGATACGGTCGGAGAACCAGCCGGTCACCGGCGTCATGATTGCGGCCGCGACGATGTAGGACGTCAGCACCCAGGTAATCGTATCCTGCGACGCGCCGAGATCGCCGGTCATTGTCGGCAGCGCCACGTTAGCGATCGTGGTATCGAGCGCCTGCATGATGGTCGCCAGCATCAGCGCAAGCGTGATCAGCCCGCGATGCGGAACTTCCTTGAAGGTTTCGGGCCGGCTCATTGCCTCATTCCTGCCAATACCCTTCCGGCTCCGGGGGGAGGAGCCGGAAGGGTTGCCACGGAAACTCAGCTATTCCGCAGCATTTGCCGACCCAAACAGGCCGGCAAAGACGCCGAGGCCACGGCTCTTGCCAATGTCCACGGAAACCGTCGCGCTCATGCCGGTGCGCAGCGCGAGCTTGGCATCCGGATCCTCGACCTTGAGCCGCACCGGAATGCGCTGCGTGACCTTAACCCAGTTGCCGGTCGCGTTTTGTGCGGGCAGCAGCGAGAACTCCGCACCCGTGCCCGCGCCGATGCTATCGACGACCGCGCGGAAGGGATGGCCTGGATAGGTGTCGAGCACGACTTCGCCCTGCTGACCGACATTCATGTTGGTGAGCTGGGTTTCCTTGAAATTCGCCTCGACCCAGGTATCGCCCGTCTCGACGAGGCTGAAGAGTGGCGTGCCAGCCGCGACGTATTGCCCGGCCTTGAATGCGGTCGACTGCGAGATGACGCCGTCGGCCGGAGCGCGCACCGTTGCCTGCCCGAGGTTCCAGGCCGCCTGGTCGCGGGCCGCGAGCGCGGCAAGCACAGATGGATGCTTGTCCGTCTCTATGTTGGGATCGCCGCCGATCGCGGCCCGCGCGCTGGCGATGCCCTGCAGGGCCGCAGCGTGCTCGTCCTCGGCCTTGGTGAGGTCGTGACGCGCCTGATCGAGCGCCGACTTCGAATTGATTCCCTTGCTGTCGAGCTCCGTCTGCCGGTTGAGCTGCGTCTTCAGATAGTCGACCTCGTCGGTCGCCATGCGCTCCTGCGACAGCGCCTGGTTATAGGCTGCGCGGAGCTGCTCGACCCCCAGCCGCGCGGCGGCCAGAGAAGCCTCGGCCTGCGACAGCGCGATCCTGTAGGGCTCCGGGTCGATCGCGAAGAGCAAATCGCCCTTCTTCACCGGTCCATTCTCGATAACGTTTACTTCGACGACACGACCGGCGGTGTCGGCGGCGATCGTGATCTTTGCCTGGCGGACCATGGCGTTGTCGGTTTCCTGGTAGCGGCCGCCGGTCACCCAAAAATAACCGCCGGCGACCGCAAGCAGCAGCGGCACGGACACCATCAGCAGAAAACGCAGGCCTCCGCGACGCGACCGCTTCGGCACGGCGACCGGCGGCGGCGCCTGCACCGTCGCAACCGGAAGCGGCGCAGAGGCCGCTTCCAGTCCTTCCTTGTCTACCCTTGCAACCGCGTTCATGCTGCTGTTCCTTTGACTTTCGCCTGTTCGCACGCCGGCGTCTCGCCGTCGGAAAGATTGTCCACGATGCATCGCAGCCCGTGGATCAGGATGCGGCGCTCCTCGCGGGAAAGCCCAGTGAGCGCCTGTTCGTAAACCTCGCCCGCGATGCCCTTCACCGTTGCGAAGGCGCTGCGGCTCTTGTCGGTCGGGAAGATCATGCGGATGCGGCGATCATTCACGTCCTGCCGCCTGGTGATCCAGCCGCCGGCCTCCATGCGGTCGAGCAGGCGCGAAACGCTGATCGGCTCGATTTCAAGGAATTCGGCAAGCCGCGCCTGCGGGGCGCCCTCGTCCTTGACGAGCCGCGCCAGGAGCCGCCACTGCGCGGAGGAAAGGCCATATTCGGCAGCACGCGCCTCGAAGCGCTTGCGCATCAGGCGTTGCGCGTCGTGGATCAGGAACCCAAGCCTATCCGTGCCGTCCGAACTCATAAGCAGGATATATTATAAGCGTGCTTATCATTCAATTGCACTGCACGCATGGCAGCCTTGCGCAATTGTCGCACCCGCTGGGAATGGGGGCAGATCGTCAGCCGGCCTCGACGCGGTCCAGGAGGCGTGGAAAGTCGGCTACCGTATCGATCACGTAATGGGCTCCGGCGTCCTCCAGCATCGCGTTGGCCCGTGCGCGAAGCGGCGCGATCTCTTCCGCAGTCATGGCCGCGAGTTCTTCAGGCGTCTTGCCCACGGCATTGCCCGACATCGCCACGCCTACGGTGAGGCAGCCGGCCGCAACGCCTTCCGCGATGCCCGGTTCGGTGTCGTCCACCTTGATGACGGCCGACGCCGGCCAGACGTCGAGGTCGATGAAGCATTGATACATGTTGATGGGCGTCGGGCGCCCATGGCGCATGTCGTCCGCGCAGACGAGGCAGTCTGGCTCGTAGCCTTGCGCCGCCGCAAGCGGCAGCACGCGCTCCATGATAGAACGCGTATAGCCCGTGGTCGAGCCGATCTTCAGCCCTCGCGCGCGCAGCGCCTGCACAGTCTCCAGCGCGCCTGGAACCAGCGTGGCGTAGTCGGCCACGGCCTCCTCGTTCATCGGCACGAAGACCTTGTATACGGCGTCGACATCGCCGTCGGCGGGCGCGGCCCCATGCACCCTCGCCCATTCAGCCGCGATGCGCGGCTGGTTCAGCATGGTGCGGATATGGTCCCATTTCGGCAGACCCATCGGGCCGCGCGCTTCGGCAATCGTGACGTCCAGCCCGAATTGCTTGAAAGCCTTCACGAAGACACCCATCGGAGCGAACGACCCGAAGTCGATCATCGTGCCTGCCCAGTCGAAAACCACTGCTTTGAATTTGCTCATGTTGAGGCTCCTCTCAGGAGAACAAGGCGGTAGGAAGTGGGCCGTAGGCAATAGAGCGCGCCAAGCCAGCAGAGTTCCGCATCCCGCTTTTGGTCGACTGGATCGCTACATTTTCCCCTGCTTCCCTACTGCCTATTGGCTAAATCCCCAAACTCGCGACGACTTCCTCGCCAAGTGCGAATCCAGTCGACGCGCCGGTTCCGCCGGTGACCATCGCGATGCGCACGTTCTCTTCCGGCGCAGTTGTGAAGACCGCCTCCGTCTTCGACGAAACATAGCTGCCGGTCCAGCGCTCGCTGACCGAGCGGCCGCCGAAGTCGAGCACCGTGTCCATCTCCGCGAGGATCAGTTCGTCAAAGCGGTCCGAGGCGAAGGGCGCCGGCGCGTCGCCATAGACGTGGCTGTCGCCAACGACCAGCGAGCCGTCTGCCGAGCGCACCACGATGAGGTGCACGCCGGCCGCGAGCGCTTCTGGTTCCTCAGCCGCAAGCCGGGCCTTTAACGGCGTCGCCTCGGGAAGCTCGGCAAAGCCCTCGTAGCGGCCAAGGCTCAGGTCGGACATCACCGCTGTATGCAGCTGCACGGACGCCTCGGCTTTCACCCGTAGCATCTGCAGTGTGCAGATGCTGAGCTTCGCCTGCGTGATCAAGTCGGCATACAGCGTCGAAAGGTCCGCTCCCGGGCAGACGACGCAGGCGCCCGCATCGATCTCGCCGCGGCTGGTCACAACCCGCGGCAGCGCGATTTCGCGCACAGCCGTACACCAATGGAAGTCGACGCCCATTGCCGCCTGCAGCCACGCCGCAAGCTGGCCGATCGCGACTCGCGATTCCACCCGAAGCTCATGCGGGCTGTAGAGGATTTCCGAACCGTCTCCGCGCCGCAGCGCCGGCGCCAACTCGTTGGCTTCCCTTGCGGACAGAAGCCGACAGCCCTCGCCCATCTCGGTGGCGAGAAATGCCTGCGCGACCGCAACGGCTTCCGGTCGCCTGGCCAGAATGGTCGTGCCGCGATGGACAATATCGATTCTGGCCTTCTCCGCTACCTCGGCCCAGACGTCGCGGCTGCGGCGAGCGCGCTGCCAGTGTGCGCCCCGGCGCTGACCTGAAACTGTGATGAAACCGAAATTGCGGATCGACGCGCCGACACAGCTTGCGTCGCGCTCGATGACTGCAACGCGTCTGCCTTTGCGGGCTGCTGCGAGCGCGCAGCCCAGCCCGACAATTCCCGAGCCCACAACCGCCAGATCGTAGCTTTTCATTCCGCTTCACCGCCGGGCTGACCCGGCTCTCCGCTCCGCCGACTGTAGCGTGCCGTTGTTACGGATTGTTGGCTATGGCCGTCATCGCGTCAACGAGCCACTGCACCGTCGGTTCGGGGTCGAAATTAACGTTCTGCCGCCGATTTCGGGCACGGCGATCCGCTCTGGCTTGACAGCGCGAAATGCAGGAATTATCTGCGCGGCACGTTAGCACTCACTCTGGTCGAGTGCTAACAAGTCCGGCTTTCCGGACGCAGGCAAATCTTCATACCCATCCCACCGAGGAACAGCAACATGGCAAAGACGAAGTTCCGCCCGCTCCACGACCGCGTGGTCGTTCGCCGGGTCGATTCCGAGGAGAAGACCAAAGGCGGGATCATCATCCCCGACACGGCCAAGGAGAAGCCGCAGGAAGGCGAAGTTATCGCCGTTGGCCCGGGCGCCTTCAACGAGGATGGCGAGCGCATCAAGCTCGACGTCAAGGCCGGCGACCGTATCCTGTTCGGCAAGTGGTCCGGCACCGAAGTGAAGCTCGATGGCGAGGACGTCCTGATCATGAAGGAGTCCGACATCATGGGCATCATCGGCTGATCGGCCGCAGACATCCCACACCATCAATCTGAATTCGGGCTGCTGGCCCAGGAGTAAAAAATGGCTGCTAAAGACGTAAGATTCTCCCGCGACGCCCGTGAGCGCATGCTGAACGGCGTCAACATCCTCGCCGACGCGGTGAAGGTCACCCTCGGCCCCAAGGGCCGCAACGTCGTCATCGACAAGTCGTTCGGCGCGCCGCGCATCACCAAGGACGGCGTCACCGTCGCCAAGGAGATCGAGCTCGCCGACAAGTTCGAGAACATGGGCGCCCAGATGGTCCGCGAAGTTGCTTCGAAGACCAATGACGTGGCCGGCGACGGCACCACGACCGCGACGCTGCTCGCCCAGGCGATCGTCCAGGAAGGCGCCAAGGCGGTTGCCGCCGGCATGAACCCGATGGACCTGAAGCGCGGCATCGACCTTGCCGTGATCGACGTGGTCGCCGACCTCGGCAAGAAGGCGAAGAAGATCAAGACCTCCGAGGAAGTCGCGCAGGTCGGTACGATTTCGGCCAATGGCGAAGAGTCGATCGGCAAGATGATTGCCGAGGCGATGCAGAAGGTCGGCAACGAGGGTGTCATCACTGTCGAGGAAGCCAAGACCGCCGAGACCGAGCTCGAGGTCGTCGAGGGCATGCAGTTCGACCGCGGCTATCTCTCGCCGTACTTCATCACCAACCCCGACAAGATGGTTGCCGAGCTCGAGGACGCCTATATCCTGCTCCACGAGAAGAAGCTCTCCAACCTGCAGGCCATGCTGCCGGTGCTGGAAGCCGTCGTCCAGACCTCCAAGCCGCTGCTCATCGTGGCTGAGGACGTCGAGGGCGAGGCGCTTGCCACGCTCGTCGTCAACAAGCTGCGCGGCGGCCTCAAGATCGCTGCTGTCAAGGCGCCGGGCTTCGGCGACCGCCGCAAGGCCATGCTGGAGGACATCGCGATCCTCACCGGCGGCCAGGTGATTTCTGAAGACCTCGGCATCAAGCTTGAGAACGTGACGCTCGCCATGCTCGGCCGCGCCAAGAAGGTGCGCATCGAGAAGGAGAACACCACGGTTGTCGACGGCGCCGGCAAGAAGCCGGAGATCCAGGGCCGCGTCGCCCAGATCAAGCAGCAGATCGAGGAGACCACCTCGGACTACGACCGCGAGAAGCTCCAGGAGCGTCTGGCCAAGCTCGCGGGCGGCGTCGCGGTGGTTCGCGTCGGCGGCTCGACCGAGGTCGAGGTCAAGGAGAAGAAGGACCGCGTCGACGATGCGCTGAACGCGACCCGCGCGGCCGTCGAGGAAGGCATCGTCGCCGGCGGCGGCGTTGCGCTGCTGCGCGCCACACAGGCGATCAAGGCGACCGGCGCCAATGCCGATCAGGACGCCGGCATCGCCATCGTACGCCGCGCTCTCCAGGCCCCGACTCGCCAGATCGCGGCCAATGCGGGCGCCGAGGCTTCGATCGTCGCGGGCAAGATCCTCGAGAACAAGTCGGCCACCTACGGCTACAACGCCCAGACCGGCGAATATGGCGACATGATCGCCATGGGCATCGTCGACCCGGTCAAGGTCGTGCGCACCGCTCTCCAGGACGCGGCTTCGGTCGCCGGCCTGCTGGTCACCACGGAGGCCATGATCGCCGAGGCTCCGAAGAAGGAAGCCGCTCCGGCGATGCCTGGCGGCGGCATGGGCGGCATGGGCGGCATGGACTTCTAAGTCCGGCTAACTCCGAACCGATCACGAAGGGCGGCAGCGATGCCGCCCTTTTTCGTTGTTGCCAGTCGTCCGCTCTTTCCCTTGCGTTAACCGTGCTTTGCTGCCCTCCCGCAAGCCGGCGCAATGGCGTGCCTGAAATACGAAACGTTTACTGCCCTGCCCCATCGTCAAGGCACGTGTCAGGGGGCATGTGATGGACTTCCTGTTTGGGTTTTCGGGCCGCATAGGGCGGCTGCAATGGTGGCTGGCGCAACTGGCGATATATGCCGTGCTCGCCCTCGGCATCGGCGTCGCCTTCGGGATCGTGGCCACCGACGACCCGGGACGCAGCGCCGCGGTGTCCGAAGGGCTGGATGGTCATGCCGCCGGCGTGTTCCTCGCCATTGCCGCCGCCGTGATTCTTATGACCTGGATCAATATGGCCAGCACCGTGAAGCGGTTCCACGACCGCGACAAATCCGGGCTCTGGTTCCTGATCATCTTCATTCCCTTCGTCGGCCCGATTTGGCTGCTCGTCGAATGCGGTTTCCTGCCCGGCTCGCCTGGAGCCAACAGCTATGGTTCGCCGCCCGGAACCGGCGGCACGGGCTATGCGGATATTATCGACGACGCGGCATCCGAATATTCGAGACCGGAGCCTCAGAAGCGCCAGGTGACCGCTGCCCTGCCAGCGATGAACGCGCCGAAGCCTGCATCGCCGGCCAGTCGGGCCGCGCCCTCGGGCTTCGGACGCCGCGGCCTCTCCTGACCCGTCACAGTTTGAAGCGGCGGCGATGCCGCCTTTTTGTCCAGTCGAGAATTTTTCTGCGCAGCGACTGCATGGACTTTCTTCTGGGGTGATGTAGAATATTCCGATCGAGCAATAGTCTCCATGTAGGGGAACTGCCGCCATGGCTCATTTCGGAGGGCATGCAAGGTGTATAGCCGATTTCATATTCCGGGTTTTGTTTTCAGTAAGTTTGGCGATGGCGATCTCGTCAGCGCCAGCCCTCTCACGTGATTTCAGCGAGCAAGATAAGCTGGACATAGCCCGGAAGTTGACAGCGCTGCTTCCTGCGTTGCAGGTTTCCTACACCGGGTCACCGGTGATCCTGAATGACAACGATCCGATCGTCTTCAGGATAACACCGTCCGGTAAGTCGAGTTTCGGAAAACTGTTTCTTGCTGGTCGGTATGACATAATTCATCGGCCCGACGACGCCTTCAATCTGGGTTCGTATCTATGTCATCTCGGGCAGGAATTCGTCAGGACGCGGCGCGCTCAGAATTCGAGTTTTCTTCTCCCTAAATTCGATGTCGGAATATCGTTAAAGTACGAAGACATAGGATTTGAGATCAGCGGCGATCAGGACACCTTGGCACAGTTGATCTATGGAATTCTCTATCTTTGGGATGCAGCGGCGGAGGCCGATTACGGGCATTTCGAAATTCTGGTCAGAGGTTCTGCCGATGAAGGCGGTGAGTTTGTCGGCACGATGTTGGACTACCACCCGATCAATAAAGTGACATTTCTGCCATCGGCTCTCCCCGATCCACTGTTGTTTTATGAGAGAACGCCCAAAGAGGCGAACGTAGGCCAGCAATTCGGCAACGCCGATCTTCCGAATTTGCGAGCCACTTACGTCAAGCAAATCATCGACGGCTTCCTTGAGGCGTGCAAGGTTCGAGGCAGCTTGGCGGAGTCCTCTTACGTCCTGAACGGGGCGGTTTTTTCCGGACAAAACTCGGACTACAGGTCTATCGAAATATTCTTCTACGCCTATCATTGACGCTTTGGCAGTAGCCAGCGACGGCGAGTACGAGAATTGCAGGCCCGAGCTGGCAGCGACGTCGCCCTTCTTCGTTGGCAAAATTTTTCTGGCCTCGGCCGGAACCATCTTCGGGGCATCGCGTTCGTAGGTCGTCGGAGGCAATTCGAAGGAGAAATCCAAAGAAGCGCCGAAGACAAAGGCGCCCCCGGAATTCTCACGAATCCGAGGGCGCTCTTTTTTGTTGCCCGGCGGTTGTGGCCAACCGTGTCGCGTCAGGTCAGTGTGCTGATCATCGACAAGACCTCCCAGCGAAAGCCGCGGCCCGACCTGACGGTCGGGTCGGCATCGATCAGGGCTCGCGTCGCCGCCTCGTCCTGCGCCTTGATGATCCCCAATCCCCACGGTCCCGCCGGATCGCCCACCGGTCCGAAGAGCACGCCGCTGCCGGCCTTCGTCAGGCCCCGCAGATAGTCGGCGTGCTCGGCCATCAGTGCCTTCTCCTCCTCCGTCATGGTGAAAGCGAAATCCGGCCGCGGCGGGATGAGACGGCAGTGGAAGGTCCGGAGCGCTGCTGGCTTCGGCTCGAGATAGGCCCGCAGCCAGTCGAATACGCGCGGCCAGCCCATCCCGTGGTTGCGGCAGGACTGCGCGCGGTCGCCAAAGCCCTCGTGACGCACCATCAGATTGGTGCCGCCTTCGGTCGGCTCCAGCACATATGTAACTGTCGTGGTGTTGCCGCCGTCCCACGGCGCCCTCCATGTCATGACCAGCCTGTGCGGTGGCTTGATTTCCAGATACTCTCCTTCGACGAAGAATGGCTCGCCGTCGCTGCCCTTGCCCTCCGTGCGCCACCTTCCTCCGGGGCGGACGTCGGCGATGTGGCTCATTGTCCGGTAAAGCTCGTCCGACCCCCACCAGCGTGGCAGTTCCGCTGGATCGGTGAGCGCCCGGAACACACGCTCCGGCGGCACGGCAATGGTAACGGTCGCAAGAATCAGCCCGGCCGAAACATCGGCGATGGCGCGGGCTTGGCTGTCGCTCATTTTTCGTTCTCCAGATAGGTTTTCAGATTGCCGAGGCTGTGCTGCCAGAAGGTGCGGTAGGGCAGTATCCAGTCGGCGATCTCCCTTAGTTGCTCCGGCTCCAGCCGGTAAAGCCGTGCCCGGCCGATCCTCTGTTCGGCGACGACCCGCGCCTCGCGCAGGATTCTGAGATGTTTCGAGATCGCCGGCCGGCTTTGCGAGAAGGCGGCGGCAAGCTCGTTCACCGGAGCCGGCCCACGCCGCAGCCGATCGAGGATCGCGCGGCGCGTCGGATCGGCGATCGCCCGGAAGATCGAGCGCTCCTGCTCCGCAGCTTGCATGATGCGTATCCGTTTGGTTACAGGTTAGACGCGACGTAACGGACCGTCAACGGCGAACCTAGTGTCGTGATTTTGAAGTTTGCTGGATTTCGATATCGCGCGTCGGGCGAACTTCAAAATCAAAACGACACTAGAAATCAATAGGTTGCCAGTGTCCTTCGATTCTGAAATTCGCTCGGCCCTTGATATCGAACTCATGCGAATTTCAGAATCGGACACCAGTCGAGAGCGTCACCGCTCCTGGCCGGTCGGGCGAATGAGAATCTCGTTGATGCTGACGCGCGACGGCTGTGTCACCACATAGGTCACGGCCGCGGCTACGTCCTCGGCCAGAAGTGGCTCCAGCTCGGCCTGCCGCTGCGCGAGATTGGCTTTCGCGGATGGGTTGGTGATGTGATCGCCGAGTTCGGTGCTGACCAGGCCGGGCTCGATCACCGTGACCCGCACCCTGTCGGCCAGAACCTCTCGGCGCAGGGCCTCGGAAAATGCGACGACGCCAAACTTGGTCGCCGCATAGGCTGATGCACCTGGATTGGCGACACGGCCAGCGACCGAAGCGATGTTGACGACATGGCCGGCGCTCGCCTTCAGATGCGGCAGCGCCGCCTTGGTGATGTTCATCAGCGCCAGCAGGTTGAGCTCGATCATGTGGCGCCATTCCTCGCTGCTCGCCTCGGCGATCGGCGCGTTGAGCATGATTCCGGCATTATTGACGAGGATATCGAGGCGTTCCCACTCCGCCGCGGTCACAGTGACGATGCGATCGATGTCGGCAGGCTTCGTGACGTCGGACGGAAGTTGCAGAACGGCTCCACCCGCCTCCTCGATCTTTCTCGCCAGCGTTTCGAGGCGATCGGCCCGGCGTGCGGCGATCGCCACATTGGCGCCGGCGCCCGCGAGCGCCGCGGCGGTCGCCTCGCCGATGCCGGACGAGGCGCCGGTGACGAGAGCGACCTTGCCCGTCAATGGGCGTGATGAAGACGCCGAGTTCATGGGAACCTCCTGATGCTTGTTTTGGATAGGCCGAAATGGTCGGACGACTCAACCGTCTTCGTTGGGGTCCGGCTCCGGCCAGGTCTCCGCCGTGGCGCCGGCATACCATTCCCGCATCGCCGGCGTCGCGAGCTTGGCCTGGACGTAGTCGCAGATCACCGGAGAAAGTTCGCCGCCATAAGTGTCGAAGCGGGTACGACCGGCGCACACATGGCGTCTGCTCCCCGTGAAAATGACCGAACAGGAATGGGCCGCGCGAGCCGTATTTCTCGCGTCGTTCGCACCAGATCGCCTCGATCCTCGCGTGTTGCGCCTCGCCTTCGGCGGCCAGTGGCCTCGCACGCTTCTGCCGCCGCAAATTCATCGGCCAGCCGTAGCGCACTTCGCGGAAGCCGGAATGCATCTCCATTGCCAGGCAGCGCGCGAAGGCGCGCGCATCGCGGTCCTCGGGGCAAAGCTGCTTCTCAGGGGGCACGAACCCTTCCTCAAAGGCTCTGTCGAGATTTTTCATCGCCACCCAGAGCCTCAATGACTAGGATGAGAAGCACTTGTTGCCGATGTAGAGCCTGAACGCCACGCAATCTTCCCGGAGGCTTCGGGCAGCCGAGCATGTAGCCGGCGGGCCCAGTGTCCAAATTCCGAAATTCGCACGAGTTCAATATCACGCGCAGAGCGAATTTCGGAATCCGCCGAGCAGCAGGCCGCCGGGGCCTGTTGAGGCCGTTCAGGCCCCGCCTCCCCGGGGCGGGGCCTTTTCCTGGAAGAAACTCAACCGATTTGATCTTCTTTCCTCGGCATTCGCGGCTTGAAGGGGTGCCAAGGCTGCGATAGGCCAACTGCGTCCGATAGCGGAGGCAGTTGTGAATACGCAGCAGAATACGAGAACCGAGACTGACACGTTCGGCCCCATCGAGGTGGCGACTGACCGCTATTGGGGCGCGCAGGCGCAACGCTCGCTGGGCAACTTCAAGATCGGTTGGGAAAAGCAGCCCGCCTCGGTCGTGCGGGCGCTCGGCATCGTCAAGCGCGCCGCCGCGGAAACCAATGTGGATCTCGGGCGGCTCGACCCGAAGCTCGGTGAGACGATCGTCAAGGCCGCGCAGGAAGTGATCGACGGCAAGCTCAACGATCACTTCCCGCTGGTGGTCTGGCAGACCGGCTCCGGTACGCAATCCAACATGAACGCCAACGAGGTGATCTCGAACCGCGCGATTGAACTGCTGGGCGGCGAAATGGGCTCGAAAAAGCCCGTTCACCCCAACGACCACGTGAATATGAGCCAGTCGTCCAACGACACCTATCCGACGGCCATGCACATTGCAGCGGTCGAGCGCATCGTTCACGACCTGCTGCCGGCGCTGAAGCATCTGCACGCCGCGCTTGAGGCCAAGGCGAGGGCCTTCGATCACATCATCAAGATTGGGCGCACGCACACGCAGGATGCCACGCCGCTGTCGCTCGGCCAGGAATTCTCAGGCTATGCCGCTCAGGTCGCCTCGTCGATCAAGCGTATCGAGCTGACGCTGCCGGGACTTTGCGAACTCGCCCAGGGCGGCACTGCCGTCGGCACCGGTCTCAACGCGCCGGTCGGCTTCGCCGAACTGGTCGCGGGCAAGATCGCCGCGATCACCGGGATTGCATTCACCAGCGCACCGAACAAGTTCGAGGCGCTCGCCGCCCATGATTCCATGGTGTTCAGCCACGGCGCGATCAACGCGGCGGCGGCCGCGCTGTTCAAAATCGCCAACGACATACGCTTCCTCGGCTCCGGCCCGCGCTCCGGCCTCGGCGAACTGGCGCTGCCGGAGAACGAACCTGGCTCCTCGATCATGCCGGGCAAGGTCAACCCGACGCAGTGCGAGGCCATGACGCAGGTCTGCGTGCAGGTGTTCGGCAACCATGCCGCGCTCACCTTCGCCGGCAGCCAGGGCCATTTCGAGCTCAACGTCTACAACCCGCTGATGGCCTACAACTTCCTGCAGTCGGTGCAGCTTCTTGCCGACGCCTCCATCTCCTTCACCGACAATTGCGTGGTCGGCATCGAGGCGCGGGAAGACAACATCAAGGCCGCATTGGAACGCTCGCTGATGCTGGTGACTGCGCTGGCCCCGAAGATCGGCTATGACAACGCCGCCAAGATCGCCAAGACAGCGCACAAGAACGGTACGACGCTCAAGGAAGAAGCGCTGAAGAGCGGACTGGTTACCGCCGCGGACTACGACCGGCTCGTGCGGCCCGAAGAAATGACGCGGCCGGGCTGACGCCGGGACCGTGTGAACGGGAGAGTCACCTTCGTTCGATTTTAATGAACGCAGAGTTCCAGATACAATCGGTTCGCAAACGCGTTCTGATTGGCTACACAGCGGCAGCGCATAGAGCGTCAGGAGACTACAATGAACAGCGTCATCGTGCTTATCGGCCGCATCCTGCTGTCGATCATCTTCATCATCGCCGGCTTCGGCAAGCTCACCGACATTTCCGGCACGGCCGCCTACTTCGCCATGTACGGGCTGCCGGGCGGTGCGGCGACGGCTGTCGTTACCGGCCTTGTCGAGCTTCTTGGCGGCCTGGCGATCCTTGTCGGCTTCCAGACGCGCATTGCCGCCTGGGTGCTGGCGATCTTCTCGGTTGCGACCGCGCTGGTCGCCCATACCGGCTGGTCCGACATGAACCAGCTCATCCACTTCCAGAAGAACCTCGCCATGGCCGGCGGCTTCCTGGTGCTGGCCACTTATGGAGCGGGCGCGCTTTCAGTGGACGCCCGCCGCGGTTCGACGCTCGCGACCGCCTGAATCCTCGCGGCAAAATTTCTCTCTTCCGAGGGAGGCCCGGACTATTCCGGGCCTTTTTTCGTTAGGCCCCTTGAGCGCAAGCCGCTAACCTGCGTACCAGCTTTCGAGGACACGATATGGTGTCGGGCCTGCTCATCCTTCTCGCGCGCATCCTGCTTGCGGCGATGTTCCTGTCGAGCGGGTATTCCGCGCTGTCCGACATCAACGGCACAGCGGGTTATTTCGCAGGCCTCGGCCTTGAACCGGCTTCTTCATTGGCATGGGTGGTCGGGCTATTCGAGATTCTCGGCGGCGCGCTGCTGGTGGTGGGTTTCCAGGTTCGGCGAGCTGCTGCGATTCTCGCGCTGTTCACTCTTGCCGCGACCTATCTCGGTCACTACGGCCAGGGCGGCGACGATCCCGCCGCCGCCTTCGTCCACATGCAAGCCCTGCTCAAGGATATAGCGGTCGCGGGCGGCATGATCCTGCTCGCGCTGCACGGGCCCGGCCGCCTTTCGGTCGATGGATGGTGGAACGAGGGCGATTCTGACGAGATCGCCTGAGGTGTGTTCACATTTCGGGTCAGGCCGGCAGCACCTGAATGTCAGCACACCTCAAGCCGTCTTCGCGACCGCCAGCCCCAACTCCTCGATCATCGCCTCTCGCATCAGATATTTCTGTGGCTTGCCGGTGATGGTCATGGGCAATTCGGCCTTCTCGCGCACATGGCGCGGGATCTTGTAATGGGCGATCTGGCCTTCGCAGAAGGCCCTGACCTCCTCCAGCGTGATCGTCTCTCCCGCCTTCGGCACGATCCAGGCGCACAGCTCTTCACCATATTTGTCGTCGGGCACGCCGAACACCTGCACCTCCTTCACCTTGGGGTGCCGGTAGAGGAACTCCTCGACCTCGCGGGGATAGACGTTCTCGCCGCCGCGGATCACCATGTCCTTCACGCGGCCGACGATGTTGCAGTAGCCCTCCGCGTCGATGGTCGCGAGGTCGCCGGTGTGCATCCAGCCCTCGCCGTCGATTGCCTCCGCGGTTTTTTCCTCGTCCTCCCAGTAGCCCTTCATCACCGAGTAGCCGCGCGTGCAAAGCTCGCCGCTTATTCCCACCGGCACGGTATTGCCGTCGAAATCGACGATCTTGACCTCGACATGCGGGTGGATGCGGCCAACGGTGGAGACACGCTTGTCGAGCGGGTCGTCGACATGGCTCTGGAATGAGACGGGGCTGGTCTCGGTCATGCCGTAGGCGATCGTCACTTGCGCCATATGCATCAGCGACACGACCTTGTTCATGACCTCGATCGGGCACGGCGCGCCGGCCATGATGCCGGTGCGCAGCGAGGACAGGTCGAAGCGCTCGAAGTCCGGATGGCCGAGGATCGCCACGAACATGGTCGGCACGCCGTAGAGGCCAGTGCAGCGCTCCTCGGAGACCGCTCTCAGCGTCGCGCCGGGATCGAAGCCCTCGCTGGGGAAGATCATCGCCGCGCCCTTCGACACGCAGCCGACCGTGCCCATCGACATGCCGAAGCAGTGGTAGAGCGGCACCGGGATGCAGAGCCGGTCGCCGGCCGTGAAGGTCATGGTGGCGGTGACGTTGTTGCCGTTGTTGATGATGTTGTCGTGGGTGAGCGTGGCGCCCTTCGGCGCGCCGGTCGTGCCCGAGGTGAACTGGATGTTGATGGCGTCGCCGGGCTGCAGCGCCGCCGACATTGCGTCGAGGCGGCCGCGCTCCGCCGGCCCTCCCATGCCCATAACTTGCTCGAAGTTGAACATGCCGGGCGATTTCTCCTCGCCCATGCGAATGACGATCTCGAGTTGCGGCAGCTTCGCCGCCGTCAGGCGGCCGGGCTCGTCGGTCTCGATCTCGGGCGCCAGCGTGCCGATCATGCCAAGATAATCGGACGTCTTGAAGCTGACTGCCGACACCAGGGCCCGGCAGCCGACCTTGTTCAGCGCATATTCCAGCTCCATCAGCCGGTAGGCCGGGTTGATATTGACCAGGACTAGCCCGATGCGCGCCGTGGCGAACTGCGTCACCAGCCATTCCCAGCGGTTCGGCGACCAGATGCCGATGCGGTCGCCCTTGGCCAGCCCGAGCTTCAGCAGCCCCGCCGCAAACGCGTCGACCGCCTCGGACAGCTCGTCCCACGAAAAGCGCTTGTCCTGCTGGAGAAACACCGCCGCCTCGCGCGGGCCGTATTGCGCGACCGTATCGGCAAACAGCGCGGGAATAGTCTTGTGCAGCAGCGCCTCGGAGCGGTCCCCCGAGACGTGGCTCAAGCCGTCGAGCGGCGCGACAAAAGTCTGCCCGAGACGCAACCCGTGGCCGCGCTGATGCTTCATGTCCCTGAGGGTCTGCTCGCTGATCGACATGGCGCTGTCCTCCCTGACTGCCAGCGAAGATTAGCAGGGCGGCAAGTGAGGGAAAATCCCTTTGGGTCGCACTCTACGTTGCCCCCCTCTGTCCTGCCGGACATCTCCCCCGCAAGGGGGGAGATTGGCTGTCTTTGATGATTTCGCCAATCGCGAACGGCGCAGAAAGGATGCCTTCAAAGCGGCCGGCCAATCTCCCCCCTTGCGGGGGAGATGTCCGGCAGGACAGAGGGGGGCAACGTAGAGCCCGGCTTTCGCAACTACCCAGCGGCGGCCTTCCCCAACCGCTCCGCCAGCTCCGCGACCAGCGCCTTCTCCCCCTCACCGCGCTCCTTGCGTGCCGCGACCAGGCAAGCCTGCGACTTCAGGATCACCCCGTCCGACAGCATCTTCAGATGGTTGGCGCGCAGCGTCGAGCCCGTCGTGGTGATGTCGACGATCACGTCGGCCAATCCCGCGGCCGGCGCGCCTTCGGTGGCGCCGAGGCTCTCGACGATGCGGTAGACCTGGATGCCGTGCTTTTGCGAGAAGAACTGCCGCGTCAGCCGCCAGTATTTCGTGGCGATCCGCAGCCGCCGGCCATGACGCTGGCGGAAGTCGGCGGCCACGTCGTCGAGGTCCGCCATCGTGTCCACGTCGAGCCAGATATCGGGCACGGCGACCACCACGTCGGCGCGGCCAAAGCCCAGCCGCGCGGCGATCTCGGCTCGCGCCTCCCAGTCCGCCAGCGTCTCGCGCAGCAGGTCCTCGCCAGTGATGCCGAGGTCGACCTTGCCCGCGCCCAGCTCCGTCGCAATCTCGGACGCCGACAGGAAGGCCAGCTCGATGTCGGAGCGGCCGGCAAGCCGCGCGCGGTATTTGCGCTCGTCGGCCGGCAATTCGACGGCAAGGCCGGCGCGGGCGAACAGGTCGACCGCCTGGTCGCGCAGCCTGCCTTTCGAAGGGAGCGCCAGTGTCAGGGTCATCGAACGACACCCGGCGCAAAGGACGAGCATTCGCCCTTGTTCCCATCCCGTAGACGGCAAGATGGGTGCATGTGGGGAGTGATACCCCTTCTCCGCCTCGCTTCGCTCGGCACCTCTCCCCCACTTCGTGAGGGGAGAGGATGGACGCCAAAATTACAGCCGGTGCATCCTCTCCCCCGTCGATCGGGGGAGAGGTGTCGAGGGCAAAGCCCGAGACGGAGAGGGGGTCGATTGAAGGGCATGAGCCGCATAATCATCCCGCCCCCCGCAACTGCTCGACGCGATCGAGCCACACCGAGAAGCCGACGCCCGGTATCGGTTTTTGCGCGCCGAGCAGCGTCAGCAGCCGGTCGTAACGGCCGCCGCCGACCAGCGGCCGGGCCGTGCCCTCCGCCGCGATCTCGAAGACCAGGCCGGTGTAATAATCGAGCGGGCGGCCGAAGGCGGCGTCGTAGCGGATCGCCTCGACCGGCAGCTTCAAGCTCCGGATCGCCTCCACCCGCGCCGCGAAATTGCCGAGCGCGCCGGCGAACGACAATCCCGCGCCTGCCGCAAAACCCTCAAGCGCCGCCGTCGCATCATCGAGCGGCACGTCGATGGCGAGGAAGGTCTCCAGCGCGGCAAAAGCCTCGCGCGAAAGCCGCACGGCGCGCAGCTCCGCCTTTTCCACCAGCCGCCGCGCGATCTCGGCCGGCGTGCGGCCGGCGGTCGGCGATAGGCCGGCCTCCGCCATGCCGGCCTCAATATGGGCGGCAAGCGCTTCCAGATCTCCGTCCGCGACCAGTGCCGCCACATCGTCGGGCATTGCGCCGTTCTTCGGCGGGTTGGCGAGGTCGGCGAGTGCGGCCTTCAGCACATCGGCTGAGCCGAAGGCGCGCGCCAGCCGCATGCGCCAGCCGCGCGGCAGGCCGAGCGCAGCCAGCACCGCCTCGAACAGGGTCTGGTCGCCGAGCGTGACCGCGAGCGGGCGTGCCGGCAGCGCAAGCTCCAGCAACGCATAAGCGTCGGCCACCGAGCGGGCGTCGGCCGCTGCCTTGTCCGTATCGCCGAGATCCTCGATGCCGGCCTGGAAAAACCCGCTGCCGCCCTCGCGGCGCTGGCGGAACACCTCGCCGAGATAAGCGTAGCGGCGCGGCGTGCCGGCGCGGCTGGCGATATGGTCGAGGCAGACGGGAATGGTGAACTCGGGCCGCAGGCACAGGCTCTCGCCGCTCTCGCTTTCGGTCAGGAAGATACGCCCGCGCAGGTCTTCGCCGGCCATGTCGAGGAACGGATCGGCCGGCTGCAGGATCGGCACGTCGATCGCCGCGGCGTCGCGCACGGCGAAGAGTTGCCGGATGTCGGCGGCGAGGGAAAGCGTGCGGGTCATCGGAAAGCGGATGCAATCGTAGAAGAGGTTGGCGCTCTACGTTGCCCCCCTCTGTCCTGCCGGACATCTCCCCCGCAAGGGGGGAGATTGGCTGTCTTTGGTGATTTCGCCAATCGCCAACGTCTCAGAACAGGCGCCGACAAGGCGGCCCGCCAATCTCCCCCCCCGCCGGGGGGGGGTCCGGCCGGGCAGAGGGGGGGGACGTAGAGA
>Ga0081539_10002480_pt1 | contig 25953 bp, 23 predicted proteins | sample TabmetS4T2R2_FD_71023 | JGI IMG/M metagenome (GOLD analysis project Ga0081539, IMG submission 71023) | Tabebuia heterophylla rhizosphere microbial communities from the University of Puerto Rico - S4T2R2 | ecosystem: Host-associated > Plants > Roots > Rhizosphere ...
GACCCACGCCGCTCTGAACGGCGACGAGGCTCGCTGTGAGCTCGTGACGGTTCGTAGCCGCCTCGCCGCCGCCACGTTCCACCCGGCGTCGGCGTTCGACATCGTGAGTGCCCTGCGGTTCGAGATGCTGCGTACTCAGGAAATCATGATCGGCTCGGCCGCGAGCAGGATCGCCCTCTTGGAACAGCGCATGCTGCACACGTCCGCAAGATAACCGCCTTCGGCGCGATAGGGATCGCCTAGACGATGATCGCCGGAATCTACGGCATGAACTTCACCCACATACCGGAGCCTGGCTCTGATGCTCGTCGTGGGCCTGCTGCTCGCGGCGGTGTTCCGCCGTCAAGGCTAGCTTTGAGACGCGCCTCGCACCGCCGGCCGACCTTGTGGGTTCTAGCGGCTCGCCCTCGCCACCAACGGGATACCCTCCCGGTACGTCGACACCGCCGGAGCCCAGTCGAGCTCGCGTCTGGCCTTGGCGTTGGAGACCCGCATCGACGTGGTCATGAGCGTGTGCAGGTACGGGATCGCGCGCAGCATCCAGGTGGGCACCCGCCACGGACGGCGTGCCCCGAGTTCGGCCGCGAGCGCGTCCAGGTAGTCGGCCCAGCGCACCGGCTCGTCGTCGACGATGTTGTACGCCTGTCCGGCGCGTCCCTTCTCCAGGGCGGCCACGGTCGCGGCGGCGGCATCCTCCAGGTAGATGAAGGTGGCGAAGCCGCCGCCGGACGAGGGCACCGGCAGCCGGCGTCTGCGGACCACATTGGTGATCATCCTGGTGAAGCTGTCCTGGCCGTAGAAGAGGCCGTAGCGCAGTGCGATGCCCTCCATGTCGTCGGCCGAGAACACCTGATCCTCGGTGGAGCGGATGGCCGTGATCGCGGGGGCGAGCGGGCCGGGCTCGGGTTCGGCCAGCGGGTCTTCCTCGGTGATCAGATGCGTTCCGTGATCGCGGTAGCCGTACCCGAACACGATCGACTGGGCGAGGAAGCGGTGGGCGCCGACCGCCCGCGCGGCCGCGAGGAGGTGCGCGGTGCCGGTCGTACGCAGGGCGTTCGTGGCCTTCATCGGCTCCCGTATCTTCATGGTGCCCAGCGCGGTCAGTTCGTGCATGACCGCGTCGGCACGCACGTCGTGCACGGCGCTCAGCAGGCTCTCGCGGTCCATCACATCGGCCACCACAGCCTCCGCGCCGGCGGTGCGCAGCCGTTCGGCGTTGGCCCGGCTGCGACTTATGCCGACGACCTGGTGGCCGGCCGCGATGAGCTGCCGGGTGAGCGGTGTACCGACGGCGCCCGAGGCGCCCGCGAGCAGTACTTTCATGGCTTCATGTCTCCGATAGGATGGGCGCTCCGTTGGCTGAAGGATCGGACTCGTCGTGGTGGAGTTGGCCGGGATCGTACTCGCGGCGGGCGCCGGGACGCGGCTTCGCCCGCTGACGACCGTAAGGCCGAAAGCTCTCTGTACGGTCGCTGCCGTCGCGCTCGTCGACCACGCCATTGGCCGTCTCCGACAACTCACGCCGAGCATCGCGGTCAACGTGCATTACCAGCCTGATGCGATGCTGTCGCATCTGTCCCGGCGGCCCGTGCACGTATCTCACGAAAAGGAGGCCGCACTCGGCTCGAGTGGAGCGTTGGGTTTTCTGAAGGACTGGATCGGCGGACGCGCCGTGCTGGTGACGAATGCCGACACGTGGATGGCTGACGGCCTGCGGTCCTTCTTCGAAGGTTGGGACGGTGTGCGTACCCGGCTCCTGGTCGAACCCAATACGGAGCGACCGGATTTCGACGGCCGTTGGCGGTACGTGGGTGCGGCCCTCATGCCGTGGACGGATGTCGCGGGCCTGTCCGCCGAATTCGGCGGGCTCTACAGCCAACGGTGGCGTGATCGACATGCGGCGGGCTTGGTCGAATTTCTACCGGCCACCGGCAAATGCGTTCCCTGTGACACGCCGGCCGAGTATCTCCACGCAAACCTCGTCGCCACGGACGGCGGCAATTCGGTGGAAGCCGGCGCCACGATCGAGGGTGCCGTGCAACGAAGCGTCATCTGGGCTGATGCCAGCGTGAAGTCGGACGAGAGTCTCGTCGAAGCCGTGCGGGCGAACGACGACCTGACACTCTATCCGTTTCGGCCTTGACAGATCCAGCTGACGCCGCGGTTCACCAAGCGGTCAGCCAGCGTGACGAATCTCTCGGTAAGCCTGCTTTCTGAATGCCGGCGCCCTCCTCGGGAAGGGCTGTTCACCGTAGCCGCGCGACGAAGCGCGTACCTGTACGACCTGCCGCTTGTGCCGGCCCCGAGAGCCGAGGGTGCACCTTGACCACCACGTTCGATCGCGTCCGCTCAGCCGCGTCCGTCCAAACCAGCGCCCGTCACCAGCACGCGACGCTGATCGTCGTCCTGGGGCTGCTGACCGCGCTCGGCCCCTTCACCATCGACCTCTACCTGCCCGCCCTGCCCGCGATCGCGCGACAGCTGCACACGGGTGAAGCGGCGGTGCAGATGACCCTGACCGGCACCCTGGTGGGGCTCGGAGTCGGCCAGCTCGTCATCGGCCCGCTGTCCGACGCGGTGGGCCGGCGCCGTCCGCTGCTCGCCGGGATCGGCCTGCATATCGGGGCCAGCCTGTTGTGCGCCGCCGCGCCCGCCGTCCTGCTGCTGGGGACGTTGCGATTCCTGGAGGGTCTGGGAGCGGCCGCGGCGGCCGTGATCGCCATGGCCGTGGTCCGCGACCGATTCACCGGGCACACCGCCGCCACCGCCCTGTCCCGCCTCATCCTCGTGGTCGGTGTCTCGCCGGTGCTGGCTCCGACGGTCGGCGCCCAGCTGCTGCGCTGGACCGACTGGCGCGGCGTCTTCCTCGCCCTCGCCGTCATCGGGGCCGCCGTCGCGCTGGTCGCCGGGCTCGTCCTTCCGGAGACCCTGCCGCCGGGGCGGCGCCGTGCCGGCGGGTGGCGCACCACCGTCGCCGACTACCGCCGGCTGCTCCGGGACCGGGTCTACGTCGGCCTGGTGCTGGTCACCGGGCTGAGCATGGCGGCGCTGTTCGCCTACGTGGCCGGTTCCTCATTCGTCCTGCAGGAACAGTTCGAGCTCACCAAGCAGCAGTTCGGATTGGTGTTCGCGGTCAACGCGGTGGCGCTCATCGGCGCCCCGCAGCTGAACGTCGTGCTGCTGAGACGCTTCACGCCGTACGGGATCCTGCACGCCGCTCTGGTCGCGGGAGCGGTGCTGGCCGTCCTGCTGGTGGCCGTGACAGTGACCGGCGTGGGTGGCCTGCCGGGGATTCTGGTGCCCCTGTTCCTGATCCTGGGCGCCGTCGGGTTCCGGGGACCCAACGCCACCGCCCTGGCCCTCTCGCGGCACGGTGAAATCGCCGGCACCGCGGCATCGCTGCTGGGAGCCGCGCAGTTCGGCGTCGGCGGGCTCGCCGCGCCCATCGTCGGCATGCTCGGCAACGACGCCGTCGCGATGGTGACCGTGATCGCCATGGCCACCTTCGCCGCGCTGGGCGCCTTGCTTCTGCTCGTCCGCCCGGGCAGCTGAACCGGATTTCAGAGGCGGAACACTCCGTATCCGAAGGCTTCCGCGGTGATGACCCCCTGCGATACCGCCACCCCGGAGACCTCGATCGGCGCCGGCTGTCGTCGGCGCAGCGGGGCCGCCTCGACTTCGGCGGGTTCGCGGCGCGGGTTGACCACCACGAGGTGCGTGCCGCCGCGGACGTAGGCGAACGGGTAGTCACGTGTCAGCACCTCGGTATCCGCACGGGTTCCGAGGGCGGCCGTGTTCCGCCGCAGCGCGATCAAGCGCCGCACCAGTGAAAGCACGGAGTCGGGATCGTTGCGCTGAGCCGCGACCGTCGGTCGTTGCGGATCGGGGTCCTGGGGCAGGTAGAGCCGGTTCGCGGGGGCGTCGGAGAAGCCGGCATTGGGCCCGCTGTCCCACTGCATGGGAGTGCGGCATCCCGCCCGGTTGTAGCCGGGAGCGCACACACTCCCTTCGTGATCGGGCAGCCCGGGCACGTAGCGCATGCCGATCTCGTCACCGTAGTAGATCGACGGGATGGTTCCCCAGGTCAGGAGGAAGGCGTACGCGGCGCCCAGCTGCTCCGCCGTGCGGTCGCCGCAGCACAACCGGGAGAAGTCATGGTCGGCGGTTGCCAGCACGATCAGCCGGTCGCCCCCATTGGCCCCGCGATGCTCGTCCCAGATCTTCAGGAAGGTGCCCAGCGACCCGGGACCGTCCGGGCCCCGGGCGTCGAAGAAGCAGTGCTCGTGGTCGGGCAACCAGAACAAAGTGCCCGCGCCACCGTTGTTGAACAGCGCGCTGTGAGCCGGATGGATCACGAGGAAGAAATCGCCGTCGAACCCCGACCGCACGCCGATGTCCGGCGGTGCCGGATAGTCGCTCTCCGGCAGCAGCACCGCGTCCGGGTAACGGTCCTCCAGCCAGCGACGCAGATCGCGCCACAGCTCGGCCGTCTCGCGCTTGTCAGGGTCGTCCTTCACCAGCGAGTACGCCATGTCGACGCGGAATCCGGAAATCCCCTTGTCCAGCCAGAACGCCATGATCTCCCGAAGTGCCGCCCGGTTCGCCCGCGGCCCCGCCGCGTCGACTGATTGCCGCCACGGCTGATCCGCGTCGAGTCCGGCGTAGCCGAAGTTGAGCGCGGGCTGCTCGTCGAAGAAGTTCTTCAGGTAGTAGCCCGGCCGGCTTCCGGGCGACGGCACGAAGCCGTCGCCCGGCCGGTCCGACCAGATGTACCGGTCGTCTTCCGGATCGTCGGCGGAGCGCTGGAACCAGGCGTGTTCGACCGAGGTGTGTCCGGCGACCAGGTCGAGGATCACCCGGATGCCGCGCTCGCGCGCCGCGGCGACGAAGGCGACCATGTCGTCGTTCGTCCCGTACCGCGGCGCGATCCGCAGGTAGTCCGACACGTCGTAGCCGGCGTCGCGGAACGGCGAGGCGAAACACGGGTTGAACCAGACCGTGTTGACTCCCAACCACTCGAGGTGGTCGAGCCGGGCCATCGCTCCGGGCAGGTCGCCGATCCCGTCCCCGTCGGAGTCGGCGAACGACTGCGGGTAGATCTCGTAGATGATCGCGTCGGCGAGCCAGTCGGCGGTCATTCGTCACCCCTTCGGTCACCACACCGTACCCACCAGCTGCGACGCGCGCCCGGCTCAGCGGATCGTGAAGACGGTCTCGAGGTACCGGGCCGGGATGGCGATGCTGTCGCCGCTGTGCCGGGCCGAACGCCGCGCCAGGTCGGTGAGGTCGGCCGCGAGAGCGGTGCGCCCTGCCTCGTCCAGCGCCTCGAAGGCTTTGAGCATCGGGCCGTACCAGCGACGGAAGAACGCGACGAAATCCTCGGCCGACGGAAAGCGCCAGGTGCACGTCCGCTCGACCGACCGTACCTCGGACGCGGCGTCGCCGAAGAGCTCGGCGAGGTGCTTCTCGGTGCCCCACAGCAGGGGCGACTGCACTCCGGCCGGTGCCGGCACGTGCGCGGTGATGACGCGGAACATCTGGCCGATAAATCCGTCGGGGGTCCAGGACGCGAGGCCGACCGTGCCGCCCGGCCGGGTGACACGCACGATCTCGTCCGCCGTCCGCTGGTGGTTCGGAGCGAACATGGCCCCGAAGACGGACAGCACCGCGTCGACGGACGCGTCGCCGACGGGCAGGTTCTCCGCGTCACCGAGCTGGAAGGTGACGTCCAGGCCCTCGGCGACGGCCCGGGTCCGGCCGTCCTCGAGCAGCGCGGGAACGTAGTCGACGCCGAGGACGTGGGCCCCGGACCGCGCGGCGGCGAGGGTCGCGTTGCCGTTCCCGCACGCGACATCGAGGACGTGCCAACCGGCGTGGATGTCGGCGGTGTCCGCGAGCAGCTCGCTGACGAGTACGAGGCGCGAGGCGATCACGGCGTAGTCACCGCTCGACCAGGTCTTCTGCTGGCGGGCCTTGATCGCGGAGAGGTCCGGACGAGTGGATGTGGCGGTCATGATTTCTCCTTCTGGACGACGACCCGGGTGGTCGTCTCGCCAAGAAGGATGTGTCCGGCGCCGGCATCCCGACGAGTGACGATGTCGTACCGGTCCTGCCGCCCGAAAACGCGCCGCGCAGCCATGACATAGAGCCACCAACGAGGCATATCGTCAAGCAGTCCAGCCTCCGTGCGGTACAGGATTCGTACTACTCTTCGGCGCGGTCCGGAGCGACGATGGGTCCATGACAAGCCAGACGGACTACTGCCCCATCGCCGTCGGTGTCGAGGTGCTGGGCGATCGGTGGACGCCGTTGGTCATCCGCGAGCTGATGGTCGGCGCCAACGGCTTCAACGAGATCCACCGGGGCATCCCGCGGGTGAGCCGTACTCTGCTCGCGCAGCGCCTCCGGCTGCTCGAACGTCAAGGACTCGTCGTGCGGGAGGCCGGCGAGCGCGGCCGGCCGGGACGATACGTGTTGACCGCCGCGGGGCAGGCGCTGACGCCGATCGTGTGGGCGATCGGGCACTGGGCCGCGGAGTGGGTGTTCGGCGACCCGACCGACGAGGACTGCGACGGGCTCTCCCTCATCTGGCGCATGCACCAGCTCGCCATCCCCGCGAAGCTGCCGGCGAACCGTACGGTGATCCATCTCGTCCTGACCGGCACCGGGGGAGCCGAAGGCTGGCTCGACATCAAGCATCGCGGCGTCAGCGTCTGCAAGGACGACCAGGGTCTCGACACCGACCTCGCGGTCGAGGCCGATACCGCCCAGATGCACCGCTGGCTCATCGGGCTCGCGCCGTTCCAGGATCTGGTGGCCGGGGGCCATGCCCGGTTGCTGGGACCAAGCCGGCTGGCGCGCTCCTTCCCGACCTGGTTCAACACGTCGTTGTTCGCCGAGGGGCTGCGTCGCCGGGAGCTACGCCGTACGGGGAACGCAGCGTGAGGTTCCCTCAGATGTCCCGGGCCAGGTGGCGCACCACCGAGCGGGCCAGCAACGCCGCGGCCACCGCGGAGAGGCCGGCGGCCGCCGCGATGACGAGGCGGGGCTCGGCGAGGCCGCCGGCCAGCGCGCCCAGCGTCGACGCACCGTACGAAACCGTTTTGACCAGGGCGTTGACGCGGCCGAGCAGGGCCGTCGGGGTGAGCCGCTGACGCACCGCGATACTGTGCAGGTTGAACATGCCGGGGCCCGCGCCTGCTATCGCCGCACCCACGATGATCAGGGCGAGGACACCCGACGTGGCGACCACGGCGATCCCCGCCGCGCCGGTCAGTGCCGCCGCGATGACGACCGGACCGGTGCCGAACCGGCGGGCCGCGGCCGGGCTGACGGCGGCACCGAGCAGGAAACCCCCGCCGTACGCGGCGACGGTGAACCCGTAGGCCGCTGCCGGCAGGCCCAAGCTCTTGGTGACCAGCAGGAGCAGTGCGGTCTGGAACGCCTGCGCGGCCAGATTGTTCACCGCCAGGTACGCCGTCAGCGCCCGTACGGTGGGATCGTGCCGCAGCCACGTCCAGCCGGCGGTGAATCGAACCCGCACCGGTTCGCCCGGCCGGTCGGCGCTCGGGTCCGGCCACCGGTTGACGGCCGTCAGTACGGCACCGGCGACGAACGACAGAGCGTCCAGCACCAGCACGCCGGCCGCCGTCAACACCCCGACCAGCACACCGCCGGCACCCGGCCCGGCCAGCGATGCCGAGGCGTGCGCGGTCTCGACCGCACGGTTCGCGCGCGGCAGGTCGCCGGCGTCATCGATGAGGGCGGGTAGAGCGGACAGGTACGCGACCTCGTACATCACGGTGAAGACGCCGGCCGCACCGGCGAGGAGCACCAGACCGGCCATCGTCAGACCACCGAGCAACGCGGTCAGGGCGACGGCGGCGACGAGCCCCGCGCGTACGGCGTCCGCGATCAGCATGAGCCGGCGCCGGGACGTACGGTCCGCGAGCCAGCCGATGGGCATCGCCAGCAGCAGAAAGGGCAGAGTCTGCACCGAGCGGACCAGGCCGACCCCGGCACCGGAGGCATGGATTGTCTCGACGGCGAGCAACGGCACCGCCACCACGGACAGGGCGCTGCCCATGGCGCTGATCGAGTCGCCCGTCCAGAACAACCGGAACCGTCGCTGCCGCCAGACGCCCACTACACCCCGTTTCGGCACCGGCGGACCGCTTGGATGATCCGCAAGTGGAGATACGGTACGGGGGTCAGCCCTGTCTGCCGAGCGGGACGGATGATCGGACGACTCCGCCCGGCGAATGGCCAGATCCCCGCCCGGAAGGGTAAAGGTGCTGGTAAGCGGCGCGCTGAACGGCGAGTATCGAACCGGTCGCGGAGCGCGGCCGTCGAGATCGGAGAGTGGCGTGTCCGAGTACGGCGCCGAGCAACTGGCGGCGGGTTTCCGGTCCATGAGCCTGCTCGCCGGCCTCGTGCAGCGGGGTGGGCGGCCGGCGGCGGTGGCGCCGACGATCCCGTTGCGGGCCGGCGAGAAGCAGTACGGGTGGTTCCCGGTTTCGGTGGACGGCGCGGCTCGGCGCCAGGTCGCCGTCATCACCAATCAGCGGCTCATGGTCGGTGCGGTGGAGCATCCGCTGCGCTCTGTCAGCCGGGTCGATTCGGTCGCGGGCGAGTGGTCGGTCGAGTTGAGCATCCGCGGCCGAAAGCAACCGCTCGTGCTGGGTGGGATCTGGGTGCCGTGGATGAGCGTGGTGATCTGCGCCGAGCTGTACGGCACGGCGTGGCCGCCGGAGTATGCGCCGCTGGCGGTGCTGCCGGCACCGCGACGCGTACCGCGGGCGGGCGTGCTCTGTCCGGGTCGTGGCTGAGGCGGACCGCGGAAAAAGCCCGATCAGGCCGTAGACCTGGAGCCCTGCCTGCTGCGACGCTAGCGATGTGTATGACTACGATCTGTTGGTTCTGGGATCCGGACCGAGTGGGCAGAAGGCCGCCATCGCGGCGTCCAAGCTGGGCCGCCGGGTCGGGATCGTCGACCGCCGGGACATGATCGGCGGGGTCTGCATCAACACCGGTACGGTCCCGTCCAAGACGTTGCGGGAAGCCGTCCTCTATCTGACCGGGCTGAGCCAGCGGGATCTCTACGGCAGCAGTTATCGGGTCAAGGAAGACATCACGGTCAGCGACCTCGCCGCCCGTACCCAGCATGTGATCAGCCGGCAGACCGACGTCATCCGCAATCAGCTGGCCCGCAACAAGATCGCGATGATCACGGGCACCGGCCGGTTCGCCGACGCGCACTCGATCTGGGTGGACGGCGGCAGCGGCCGGGAGAGCAAGGTCAGCGCCGACAACATCATCATCGCCGCGGGGACACGGCCGGCCCGGCCGGACAGTGTGGACTTCGACGACCGTACGATCGTCGACTCGGACGGCGTGATCAATCTGCAGGCCGTGCCGCGCAGCATGGTCGTGGTGGGTGCCGGAGTGATCGGCATGGAGTACGCCTCGCTGTTCGCCGCGCTCGGCACCAAGGTAACGGTGGTCGAGCGACGGCAGCAGATGCTCGACTTCTGCGACGAGGAGATCGTCGAGTCGTTGAAGTACCACCTGCGCGACCTCAGTGTGACGTTCCGCTTCGGCGAGGAGGTCGCCGCGGTCGAGCGGCACCAGACCGCCGCACTCTGCATTCTCAAGAGCGGCAAGAAGATCGTCGCCGACACGGTCATGTACTCGGCGGGCCGGCAGGGGCAGACGGACGACCTCAACCTCGAGGCGGCCGGCCTGGCCGCGGACCGGCGTGGCCGGATCGAGGTCGACGGCGACTACCGCACCTCCGTGGAGAACATCTACGCCGTCGGCGACGTCATCGGCTTCCCGGCGCTCGCCTCGACCTCGATGGAGCAGGGCCGCCTGGCCGCGCATCACGCCTGCGGCGAACCGGCCCGGGCGATGCACCAGCTTCAGCCGATCGGCATCTACACGATCCCGGAGATCAGTTACGTGGGTGCGACGGAGGAGCAGCTGACGGACGGCTCGACGCCGTTCGAGGTGGGCATCGCGCGCTATCGCGAACTGGCCCGAGGGCAGATCGTCGGCGACTCGTACGGGATGCTGAAGCTCCTGGTCGCACCGGAGGACGGCCGGCTGCTCGGCGTGCACGTCTTCGGCACCGGGGCAACCGAGATCATTCACATCGGCCAGGCGGTGATGGGATGCGGCGGCACGGTCGACTACCTGGTGGACGCGGTCTTCAACTATCCGACGCTGGCGGAGGCGTACAAGGTGGCCGCGCTCGACGCCTCCAACAAGATCCGCAACATCACCCGGATTGACGGCTAGTTCATCGCCAGTACCTGCGGTGGAGGCGGGTACCGAAAAGAATCAAGTACGCTTCGGCTATGTCATGGATGGCCAGCGCCCGGCACGGGGTCCGCGAAGCCCCCGCGGGCCTCGCGCTCCTGCAGGACATGCTGAACACCCGGTCGACCATGACGTACGCGCCTGATCTGCTGATCACGGCGGACGACGCCCAGCGCTGGCTCACGGAGGCGGTGATCACCTGGTCGCGCGTCTCCGGCCTGCCGGCACCCACGCTGCTGATCTCCTCGTCCGATCTGCGCTCGCTGCGCCGGCTGCGCTCCACGTTCGAGAACGTGATCCTGACCGGGGGCAGCAGCCAGCCGATGGGCACGCTGCCGCCGGCCGACGTGCCGGTGAGCCTGGTGCCCGACACCGACGGCTGGGTGCGCATCGTGCCGACCGGCCGCGGCACCCGCTGGCTCGCCTCCGCGCTCTGGGCCGAGGCCCTGCTGGCCCAGCAGGCAGGGCTGTGGCAGCGGCTCAAGCTGTGCCACAACATCGACTGCCGGGCCGCCTTCTTCGACACGTCGCGGAACAACAGCGGCGTCTGGCACGACGTGAGCACCTGCGGCAACACCGCCAACCTGCGGGCCTTCCGGGAGCGCAAGCGGCTGCTCGGCGGCGGCAGCGGCGGCCTGCCGCCCAGGCCCAGCGTGCAGGGGCCCGGCCTGCGCTGACCGGGAACTATGTCCGCGACCCGCGCGACTATCCATACATGGCTTGTGAGCGGTGGCGCGAGATGCTGTCTGCACAGCTGGACGGCGAGGACGACCCGGCGGACCGGCCGCTGGTCGACGAGCATCTGGCCGGCTGCGTCGGCTGCCGGGAGTGGCTGGACCGGGCGGCGGCGGTCAACCGCTTGACGCGTACGGGGCTCGCCACGCCCGCGCCCGACCTCACCGCGGCGATCCTGGCCGCCCTGCCGGCCCAAGCACCCCGGCGCCGCGCCGCGCGGCTCGCGGCGTTCCGGCCTCCGTCCGTCACGGGTGCGCTCTACGGTGCGCTTGCCGTGGTGGGAACCGTGCAGCTCATCCTCGGGCTGGACCAGATCGGCGGCGGCGTGACCGGCACGCACCCGCACACCGGGCTGAACGCCACCCCCGGCCACCTCTGGCACGAGTCGGCGGCCTGGAACGTCGCGATCGGCGCCGGCTATCTCGTCATCGCGCTGCGGCGGAGCCGGCCGTCCGGCCTGGTGCCGATGCTCACGGCATTCGTCGGCATGCTTTTGCTGCTCTCGGTGACCGACCTCACCGGCGATCGGGTGGACGGGCCGCGGCTGCTCGGCCACGGCTTCGTGATCCTCGGATATCTGCTGGTCGTGGCGCTTTCCCGGGCCGGTGGCGAGGTGGCGACGCCGCCCGGGGCGCGGGCCTACGGCGGGGGCTGGCGGGCCCGCTTCGCCGAGGAGGACGGTGCGGACGACACCGCGCCGCCGGTGCGGCCGGGGTTGCGGCTGGTGCCGCCCGGCGCGATGACCGCGGAACACGCGGACGGCCGCGCGGCCTGATCCGGCTCGGCGCCCGCCGGAGGCGCCGTCCTGGCAGCTCAGTGTTCCCGCGGGCGGACCGAGAGTTCCCGCCACTCGTCCGGGCCGGCGAGCAGCGCGCGCACGGTGTCCAGCGCCGCCTCCTCGCTGTCGTACTCGAAGAAGTGCGAGACGCCGTCGGTACCGCCCGCGCGCTGCTCGACATACCACTGGTCGCCACTCACCCGGAGGTAGACATCCTTGCGGGCGAGGCGGCCCCACTTGCCGTTCCACCAGTGCTTACGCTGCTCCATCCCGGCAGCCTATCGAACAATTGTTCGAACGGAGCGCGCCTGGGTTGATCTTTTTCCGGTGGGTCAGCGCGGCTGATCCCGGTGCCGGCCCAGCACGTCGTCGACGGCATTGCCGCGGACACCGGTGGAGTCCTGCCCGCGCACCAGGGCGTCGCGGATCTCCGTGAGCAGCACGATGTCCTCGCTGGGCGCCTTAGGCGGCGGCTCCTCCCCGCGGCGGCGGCGCTCGGCCAGCCTGTTCAGCGGGAAGACCACCAGGAAGTAGAGCACAGCGGCGGTGATCAGGAAGGTGATGATCGAGTTGAGGAAGGTCGCGTAGTCGAACTTGACGTCACCGACCTTCCACGAGCCGGCGTCCATGCTCGAGTCGCCGCCCATGAGCTGGATCAGCGGTTTGATGAAGCCGTTCGTGAACGCGGTCACCACGGTGGTGAAGGCTGCGCCGATCACTATGCCGACGGCAAGGTCGACGACGTTGCCGCGCATGATGAAGTCCTTGAAGCCTTGCAACATCTTGCTCACGAGCACTCCTGCGTACGCCGAGGGGGTTCGTCCGGCAGCAGGTGCCCGCCGCCGGTCGGCGACAAACTACGCCGACCGGGTGGTTCGCAGAAGAGGCTCGAGCTCAGTCGAGCGCCGGCTCCTGAGCGTTCACCGCCTCGTCCACCGTCGGATACGTCCGCAGCACCTCGACCAGGCCGCTGACCTCGAGGATGCGCAGCACCCCGCGCTGCGGCGCCGCCAGCCGGACCGTGCCACCGGCGTCGTCCGTGCTGTTCTTGGCCCGGACGAACACCGACAACCCGGTGGAGTCGCAGAACGAGACCTCGGCCAGGTCGAAGACCAGCCGGGTGCGCCCCTTCTCCAGCAGGTCGCTGATCTGGTCCTGAAGCTGGGGCGCGGTGGCCATGTCGAGCTCGCCCGCCACCGACACCACGACCATGTCGGCGCGTTGTTCCGTTTGTACCGTCAGGGACATTCAGGACCTCCAGTTATGAGCAGAACGGTACTCCAAGTCGCGCCCTGTCCGCAGAACGGGGAGGGACTGACCCTGCCGGGTTAATTGGCCGACAGCAACTAAAGGACCTCCCGGTGGTAAAGTCCGCCCGTTACGCGCGGAGACCGGGGAGGCGACAGTGGCGTTGAGTTCGGAGGAGGCGAATCGATTCGCCGCTCTGCTGGAGGAAAACCAGGAGCGGCTGGTCGGTGCGTGGACCGACCAGGTAGCCGCCTCGGTACGCGGACGGTTGAGCCGCACCGAGCTCGGGCGGCAGACCGCCGAGCTGCGCCGGGCCTTCCAGTTGGCGCTCGCCGGCGGTGCCCGTAACCTCACCGACGAGGCCGCCGCCGAGCTGCGGGCACAGCTCAGCGAGCTGTCCACCAGCCGGGCGCGGCAGGGCTTCAGCGCGACCGAGACGGCGGTCAGCGTCTTCGCCTTCAAGGACGCCGTGCTCACCGTGCTGGGCGGCAGCGGTGACAACGGCAGTGTCGTCGCCCTGCGCGACTTCGTGGCCCTGGCCGCGTTCGTGGACGAGGCCGCGCTCTTCACCTTCGAGAGCTACGTGCGGGTCCGCGAGGAGCTGATCGCCGACCAGGCCGAGCAGCTGCTCGAGCTCTCCACCCCGGTGGTCAAGCTCTGGGAGGGCGTGGTCGCCGTGCCGCTGGTCGGCACGCTCGACTCGGCGCGCGCCCAGGTGGTGATGGAACGCCTGCTGCAGACCCTGGTGGACACGGGCTCGCCGCACGCCATCATCGACATCACCGGGGTTCCGGCGGTGGACACCCAGGTCGCCCAGCACATCCTCAAGACCGTGGTGGCCGCCCGGCTGATGGGCGCGGACTGCATCATCTCCGGCATCCGGCCGCAGATCGCCCAGACCATCGTCGCGCTCGGCATCGAGTTCGGCGACATCGCCACGAAAGCCTCACTGGCTGACGCGTTGCGGTACGTCCTGCACCGGACGAACCAGACCAAGCGGCTGGAGCGCTGACGTGGATCGCGTTCCGATCCTCAAGATCGGGGACATCCTGCTGGTCTCCATCCAGATCGACATGGAGGACCAGGTCGCGCTCCAACTGCAGGAGGATCTGGCCGAACGCATCGTGGCGACCGGCAGCCACGGGGTGATCATCGACATCAGCGCGCTCGACATCGTCGACTCGTTCGTCGGCCGCACCCTGGCCACCATCGCGTCGATCTCACGGGTGCTGGATGCCGAGACCGTGGTGGTCGGGATGCGGCCGGCGGTGGCGATCACGCTGGTCGAGCTCGGCCTGTCACTGCCCGGCATCCGGACGGCGCTGAACGTGGAACTGGGCATGGAGCTGCTGGCCCGGACCCGCACCGAGGCGGAGGGCGACAGCGACCCCGAGGAAGAGGCCGAGACGCCCGCGGTACCCGCGTCGTGAACCACCGGAGCGAGCGGATCGAGGTCGCCTCCGACCAGGACGTCGTCCGGGTCCGCCAGCTTGTGCGTACCGTGGCGGTCGCGGTGAAGCTGTCCCTCGTCGACCAGACCAAGCTGGTCACCGCCGCCAGCGAGCTGGCGCGAAACACGCTGGTCTACGGTGGCGGCGGCAGCGTCGAGATCAGCCGCGTGGACAACGGCCGCCGGCAGGGCATCCGGATCGTCTTCGCCGACCGGGGACCGGGAATCGCCGACCTGGAGCTGGCGCTGACCGACGGCTACACCACCGGCGGCGGCCTGGGGCTGGGCCTCAGCGGCGCACGCCGGCTCGTGGACGAGTTCGACATCGAGACGGCGGTCGGACAGGGTACGAGCATTACCGTTACGAAATGGTGCCGATGAGCGGAGGCGCGGTGGCGTCGCTCCCCGAGGGACTCCTCGACGACGGGGTCTGGTTCCGGGTGGAGGCCGCCGCGACCGCCTCCGCCGTACGACGATCGGCGGAACGGCTCGCCGCCCAGCTGGGCCTGCCGGACCGCCGGGTGGCCGACCTGTCGATCGTGGCGGCGGAGGTGGCCGGCAACCTGGTCAAGCACGCCGACGAGGGCGTGCTGCTGCTGCGCGCGACGCGGACGGAAGAACATGCCGGCGTGGAGCTGGTGGCCGTCGACCGCGGGCCCGGCATGGTCGACGTCGCGCGGTCGATCGGTGACGGCCATTCGACCGCCGGCACGCTGGGCATCGGACTCGGCGCCATCATCCGCCAGGCGAGCTGGTCGGACCTGCATTCCGTACCCGGGCGGGGAACCGTGCTGACGGCCCAGGTCTGGTCGGCCGATCCGCCGGCGCCGCAGTGGGCCGCGGGCCTGACCCGCCCGCTGACCGGGGAGCCGGTCAGCGGCGACGCGTACGCCATCCGCGAGGCGCAAGGCCGGCGCCAGATGCTGCTCTGCGACGGCCTCGGCCACGGCGGCCTCGCCGCGGCCGCCGCGCGCGAGGCGGTCAACGTGTTCGCCGGTGCACCGGCCGATCCGCCCGGCGTGCTGGTGGAGACCCTGCACCGGCGCCTGAATCACACCCGCGGCGCGGCTCTGGCGGTCGCCGAGCTGGACCCGGACGCCGGCCTGGTCCGGTACGCGGGCCTCGGCAACATCGCCGGCACCGTGCTCACGGCGCCCGGCGCCCGGCGCGGGATGATCTCGCTGCCCGGCATCGCCGGGCATCAACGCCGCCAGATCCGGCAGTACGACTATCCGCTGGAACCCGGCTCGGTGGTGCTCATGCACACCGACGGCGTGGTCGAGCGGTGGAATGCGGCCGACTATCCGGGTCTGCTGGCACACTCGCCGGTGGTGATCGCGGCGACCGTGCTGCGCGACGCCGGCGTGCGCCGCGACGACGCCGGCGTGCTCGTGGCCCGGCTGCCATGAAGGAGGCGCGGCCATGACGGCGCCGGAACCGCTGATGCGCCTGCGCCTGCGCGTCGAGCAGGACGTCTTCGTCGTGCGGCAACTCGGCCGCGAGGTGGCCCGGGCGGTCGGCATGGAACAGCAGGACCAGACCCGGCTGGCCACCGCGCTCAGCGAGGTGGGCCGGGTGATGCTCGCCAGCGGCAACGATGCGGACGTGGCGTTCACGGCGCTGCCGAACGGGGTACCCACGTTGCGGGTGGAGGTGGAGAATCCGGTGCCCGGCGGCGCCGCCCGCCTCGGCCCCCAGCTCAAGCAGGTCGGCCGCCTGGTCGACACGATGGAGGTCGGCGATGGAGAGACCGGTACGGTCGTCCGGATGGCTCGACGACTGCCGGCGAGCGCGCCGCCGCTGACCCGGGAACGCATGGACGAGATCCGCGCCGGCCTGGCCGGGCACGTCCCGGGGACTCCGCTGGACGAGTTGAACGTCCAGAACCAGCAACTCATCGCCGCGCTGGACGAGGTGCGCGCGCAGCGGGACGACCTGGCCCGGCTGAACGCCGAACTGGAGGAGACCAACCGCGGGGTGATGGCGCTCTACCACCAGCTCTCCGACGAGCTCGAGGAGACCAACCGCGGGGTGGTGGCGCTCTACGCCGAACTGGACGAGAAGTCCGTACAACTGCGTGCCGCCAGCGAGGCGAAGAGCCGGTTCCTGGCCAACGTCAGCCACGAACTGCGCGCACCGGTCACCGCGATCATCGGCCTGGGCCGGCTGCTCACCGACTCGGCGTCGGACCGGCTCACCGAGGACCAGCATCGCCAGGTCGAGTTGATCCGCACCTCGGCGAGCGACCTGTTGTCCCTGGTCAACGACCTGCTCGACCTGGCCAAGGCGGAGGCCGGGCGGATCGAGCCGAACTGGGCCACCGTCGATCTCAAGGCCATGTTCGGGCAGTTGCGCGGCACGCTGCGGCCGCTCGCCACCCGACCGGAGGTCGACTTCCTCATCGACGAGGAGCCGGCGGTGCCGGCCATCCGCTCGGACGAGGTGCTGCTCGCCCAGATCCTGCGCAACCTGCTCACCAACGCCCTGAAGTTCACCGCGGAGGGGTCGGTCCGGTTGACCGTTCGGCGGGTCGGTGACGATGTCGAGTTCATCGTGGCGGACACCGGCACCGGCATCCCGGCCGAGTTGCACGAACGGATCTTCGAGGAGTTCTACCAGGTGCCGGGCAGCCAGGGAATCGGCGGCAAGGGCACCGGCCTGGGCCTGCCGTACGCCCGGCGGCTGGTCGGCGTCCTGGGCGGGGCACTGCGGGTGAACTCGACGCCCGGCACGGGCAGCACGTTCACGGTCCGGCTGCCGGTCACGTCATGAGCTCGGCCACGATCCTCGTCGTCGACGACAGCGCCACCAAGCGCTACCTGCTGGTGAGCTGGCTGACCCGGGCCGGCTTCACAGTGCGGGAGGCGGAGACCGGCGGTGAGGCGCTGCGGGTCCTGCCCGGCTCCGGCGTCGATCTGGTCGTGCTGGACGTCAAGCTGCCGGACATGAGCGGCTTCGACGTCTGCGAACGGATCAAGTCCGACTCCCGGTACGGGGTTCTGCCGGTGATCCACGTCTCGGCGCACGCCGTGGACGTGGTCGACCGCACCCAGGGCCTGAACCGTGGCGCGGACGCGTACCTGGTGGAGCCGATCGAGCCGGACGAGCTGATCGCCACCGCGCAGGCGGTGCTGCGCTACTACTCGGCCCGGCAGCGGGCCGAGTTGCTCGCCGCCCGGATGACGCGGCTCGCCGAGACCACCCTCGCGATCAACTCGGCGGCCACGCTGCCCGAGCTTCTCCGGGCGGCCGCGGTCGGCGCGCACGACATCTTCGGCGGCCCGGTGGTGGTGCTCGCCGAGACCGCGGAGGGGGAGAGCATGGCGGCGGTCGGCGCGCCGCCGGTGGTGCAACCGTGGTCGCTGGCGGCCCGCAATGTGGCGGTGGGTTCGCTGGTCCGTACGGACGAGCCGGACGACTGGGACGTCACGGACTGGCCGGACGGCGAGTCGGTCGCGGTCGCCGCGGCGCGGCTGCGGATCGACCGGCCCCCGGTGTACGTCGCGGTGCCCAGCAGTTCGCAGACCCCCGGCTTCCCGGTGCTGCGCCAGCTGTCCCAGGCGGTCGCGGCCGCCGTCGAGGCGCAGCGCTCCTACGACGAGGAGCACCGGATCGCAGTCACCCTGCAGCGCAGCCTGCTGCAGTCCCGGCTGCCCGACGTGCCCGGCCTGCAGATGGCCGTCCGGTACGAGCCGGCCGGCGCCCAGACCGAGGTGGGCGGTGACTTCTACGAGCTCACCATGCTCGACGGCCGGCTGCTGGTGGCGATCGGCGACGTGGCCGGCCACTCGTTGCACGCCGCCACGGTGATGGCCGAGGTGCGGCACGCCGTGCGGGCGTACGCCGTGGAGGGCCACCCGCCGGGAACGGTGCTGAGCCTGGTCAACCAGTTCATGCGGACCGTTCTGCCGGCCGACTCGGCCACCCTGTGCCTGCTCACCGTCGAGCCGGTCACCGGCGCGGTGCGCCTGGCCAGTGCGGGGCACCTGCCGCCGCTGCTGTGCACCGCCGACGGGGTGAGCTTCGTGGAGCAGCGCGGTCCGCTGCTCGGCATCAACGCCCCCGGTCACGTCGATCATGAGTTCGTCCTTCCCCGCGGCGGCACGCTGGTGCTCTACACCGACGGCCTGGTCGAGCGCCGGGACGCCGACATCGACGTCGGGCTCGCCGCGCTGGCACGGGCGTCCCGCTCGGTCGAGCCGAATTTGGACGCGTTCTGCCAGCGCCTGCTCAACCAGCTGGGCGGCGCTGGCCACCAGGCGGACGACATCGCCGTGGTGGCCCTGCGCCGATCCTGAAGATCCCGACCGGCTGTTCGGCGACCTACTCGGCGGCGCCCAGCACGTCGAGGATCCAGGCGGTCACGAACGCCTCCTCCTTCCAGGAGTCGTAGCGCCCGCTCGGCCCGGCGTGGCCGGCACCCATCTCGGTCTTGAGCAGATAGTCGCCGTCCGGTGCGGTGGCCCGCAGCCGCGCGATCCACTTGGCCGGCTCGTGGTACAGCACGCGGGTGTCGTTCAGGCTCGTCACGGCGAGAATCTTCGGGTATGGAAGCTTCGCCACGTTTTCGTAAGGGCTGTACGACTTCATGTACGCGTAGACGTCGGCGGACTCGATCGGATTGCCCCACTCCTCCCACTCGGTGACCGTGAGCGGCAGCGACGGGTCGAGGATCGAGGTGAGCGGGTCGACGAACGGCACCTGCGCCACGATGCCGGCGAAGTCCTCCGGCGCGAGGTTCGCGATCGCGCCCATGAGGAGGCCACCGGCCGAGCCACCGCGGGCGACCAGCCGGTCCGCCGACGTCCAGCCGGTGCGCACCAGCGTCTGCGCGCACGCCACGAAGTCGGTGAACGTGTTCTTCTTGGTGAGCATCTTGCCGTCCTCGTACCAGCGCCTGCCCATCTCGCCGCCGCCGCGCACGTGCGCGATGGCGTAGACGACGCCGCGGTCGAGCAGGGACAGGCGCGGGATCGAGAAGTACGGGTCGATGCTGTGCTCGTACGAGCCGTAGCCGTAGAGCAGCGCGGGAGCGGTGCCGTCGCGCGCCGTGCCCTTGCGGGCCACGATCGAGATCGGTACCCGGGTGCCGTCCGGCGCGAGTGCCCACTCGCGGAACTGCTCGTAGTCCTCCGGGCGGTAGCCGCCCAGGACGGGCTTCCGCTTACGCAGCGTCATCGTGCGGGTGACCAGGTCGACGTCGTACACCGAGTCGGGCGTCACCATCGAGGCGTAGCCGATCCGCACGGCCGTGGTGTCGTACTCGGGGTTCGAGCCGAGGCCGACGCTGTAGAGCGGCTCGGGGAAAGCCACGTCGTACGAGTCGGTGCTGCCGTCGCCCATCACCCGCAGGCCGGTCAGGCCGTCGCGCCGCATCGAGACGACGATATGCCGGGCGAAGCCGTCCACCGCCTCGAGCCGGGTGCCGGGCTGATGCGGAATCAGTTCGACCCAGTCGCCCGGCTTGTCCGCCGAGGTGTACGCGAGCGCGAAGTCCTCGGCGTTCTTGTTGTGCAGGATCAGGAGGCGGTGACCGTGGTGCTCCACCGAGTACTCCACGCCCTGTTCCCGAGCGGCCACGACCGCGGGCTCGCCGGCCGGCGTCTCGGCCGGGAGGATCCGCACCTCGCTGGTGAGCTTGCTCTGCGAGTCGATGAGGATGAACTTCTCGCTGCGGGTGAGCTCGACGCCGACCCAGAAACGCTCGTCGGGCTCCTCGTAGACGATCACGTCGTCGCTCGCCGGCCGGCCCACCGTGTGCCGCCACACCCGGTACGGCCGCCACGCCTCGTCGACGGTGATGTAGAACAGCGTGCCGCCGTCGGCCGACCACGCCGAACCGTAGAAGGTGTCCGGCACCTCGTCGGCGAGCACCTCGCCGGTGCGCAGATTCTTCACCCGCAGGGTGAAACGCTCATCGCCCTCGAAGTCGGTGGAGTAGGCGAGCCAGTTTCCGTCCGGGCTGACGTCGAAGGTGCCGAGCGCGAAGAACTTCTTGCCCCGGGCCAGCTCGTTGCCGTCGAGCAGGACCTGTTCGCCGGGCCGGTCGTCGCCCATCGGCGGGTCGGTCTCCTCCGGCCGCAGCGGGACGCGGCACTGGATGCCGTACTGCTTGCCCTCGACCGTACGGGTGTAGTACCAGTAGCCGCCCTTGCGGCTCGGCACCGACAGATCGGTTTCCTGGGTGCGGCTCTTGATCTCCTGGAAGACTTGCTCGCGGAGCTCGGCGAGGTGCGCGGTCGCCCGTTCGGTCCACGCGTTCTCCGCCTCGAGGTAGCCGAGCGTCTCGGGATCCTCCCTGTTCGCCAGCCACGCGTACTCGTCGGTGATGGTGTCGCCGTGGAAGCTGCGCTCCGTGTGCGCGTGGCGGACGGTGGGTGGGCTGCCGGGCGTTTCGGTCGTCACGGGGCTTACGTTACCGGGCGGCCGGTTCCGGCAGACTTTTTTCTCGACCCCCGGGGCGCGCTCGTTCGAACATGTGTACGATATGCCAGAGTGGACGATCTTCAGCAAGACCGATCCTTACGCCGTCGATCCCGGGGGACGTGGACGTGAGTGAGCCGCGAACCGAACGAGTTCTGGACGCGCTGGTCGACATCTGCGGCCCCGACTTCGCCCGCGTGGGCCGGTCGGTCGACGCCGTGGCGGGACACCGGGCGGCCTTCGTCGCGGTGCCGGCGACGACGCGGGCCGTGGCCGACACCTTGCGCCTCGCGGCCGACCATGGGCTCCGCGTGGTGGTACGCGGCTCGGGCAGCAAGATCGACTGGGGGAGGCCTCCGCCCGCGGTCGACCTCATCGTCGACACCGGCCGCCTCTCCGGCATGTGGAACCACGACGTGCCCGCGCTGACCGCCGAGGTCGCCACCGGGACTCCGGTTGCCGCGCTGCAGGCCGCCCTCGCCCTGCGGGGTCAGCGGCTGCCGGTGGATCCGCCGTCGCGCACGGCGACCGTCGGCGGCATGCTCGCGGTGAACGAGTCCGGGCCGCTGCGGTACCGGTTCGGCATGCCGGCCGAGCATGTCGACCGGGTCACCTACGTGGATGCGGCCGGCCGGGCGGCCGAGTCCGACGGTGAGCAGGGCCGTCCCGGCCTCGCCGAGATCGACGGCGTCATCACCTCGGCCGTCGTCCGCCTGCGGCCGTTGCCCGCCGCGCGGCGCTGGGCCGCGGTCCCGGTGCCCAATCCGCTGCGGCTGGCCGCGCTGGTAACGGCCGCGAGCGACCTGGAACCGAGCGGCGTCGAGGCCGACCTGCCGGCCGACGGCACCGCGGGCACGCTCGCGGCGCTCTTCGAGGGCGACGACGAGGCAAGCGTGGCCGGGCGCGCCGAGCGGCTGGCCGGGATGTGGGGCGACGGGGCGACCGTCGCTCCCATCGCGCCGCCGTGGTGGGGCCGCTACCCGTTCGGCCGCGACGAGATCGCACTACGCCTGTCGGTTCCGGCCGCCGACCTGCCGGCCGCGATCTACGCGCTCGGCGACGCGATCGGCGCCGCCGTGCCGTTCCGCGGCTCGGCGGCCCTCGGCGTCGGCCACGCGGTGCTGCCCGGCACCTTCACCCCCGACCGGGTGGAAAGCCTCCTCGACACGCTGCGGCACGTGCTCATGGCGCGCAACGGCCGGGTGGTGATCGTCGCGGCGCCCGTCGCGCTGGCCCGACGGGTCGAGATGGCCGCCCGGCACGACATGTTCTGAGCGCTGCGCCTGAGCGCTGTGCTTCTGAGAGCTGCGTTTCTGCAGCCCCGCTGCGTTTCTGCGCGCGCCCCGGTTTCTGCGCGCGCCCCGGTTTCTGCGCGCCCCGGTTTCTGCGTGCGCGGCGCTATTGCGCGCGCCGCGCTTTGCGCGTCCCGGTTTCTGCGTGCTTGCGTGCTGCGCGGTGCGTGCTGCGCGGTGCGTTCTGCGCGGTGCGTTCTGCGCGGTGCGTTCTGCGCGGTGCGTGCTGCGCGGTGCGTTCTGCGCGGTGCGTTCTGCGCGGTGCGTTCTGCGCGGTGCGTTCTGCGCGGTGCGGCTCGGCCTCAGCGCTCGACCTAGCCGTAGGCGGGCTCCCGCACGCCGCTCCGGGCGGCGGCCGGGTGGCGGCCCGGCATCGGGCCGCTCCCCACCGCGTATGTCAGATACGCGAAGCGGCCGATCTGCGCCGTGCCGGTGAGTGCGAGCTGGCGCGCGCTGAGGTGCCGGGGCAGCAGCGGCGTGCCCGCGCCCAGCAGCACCGGGGCGATGCCCAGGATGATCTCGTCGAGCAGGCCCTGATCGACGAACTGGCCGACCAGATCGCCGCCGCCGGCCAGCCACACGTTCCGGCCCTTAGCCGCCACGATCATCGCCTCGTGCACCCGCCGCACGTCGCCGCTCACCATGAGGATGTTGGCGTCCGGCACCAGCGGCAGCTCACGGTGGGTGAATACCCAGCACGGGGCGTCGCCGTACAGATCGTGCCAGTTCCCCGGCTCGGCCAGCACGTTGTCGTTGCGCAGCACCCACTCGTAGGTGTTCGCGCCCATCGCGAACGCGCCCACCCCGGCGAAGAAGCCCCCGAACGGGTTCTCGGTCCCGCCGTCGGCGTCGAAGAGCCACTCGAGGGAGTTGTCCGCGTCGGCGATGTACCCGTCGATGCTGGTAGCCGTGTAGTACTGGGTCTTCGCCCAGCCGAGCGCCCGCGTCGTCTCCGCGTCCGCCCCGGCGGCGTGCGGGATGCCGGCCATGCCCGATGTCGTGCCACTCGCCATACCACTCACCATGCCACGCGCATCGGGGTGAAAAGGGCAATTCGCTAATACGGTGATCCTGCTGCGCCGCGGCGCGCCAAGTCCGCCGTGCCGACCCAGGTCACGCGTCCTCCCCGCCGCCCCTTGCCGGATCTTGGAATCGCTTCCACGCTCGGAGGGGGACGCGGTGCCAAGGTCGCGGCGTGGGTCGTTGAGCGGCAGCTCACGGGCCTCGGCAACCCGCGCGTAGCGGACCTTGGCGCGGTTACAACACTCCCACGGGGACGCGGTGCCAAGGTCGGCGCCGCCGGCCGTGCCGGTCCCGGTCACGCGTGTCCTTCCGCCGTCCACCGCCGGATCTTGGCGCGACTACCACACGCCCAGGGGGTCGCGGTGCCAAGGTCGGCGGCGTGGATCGTTGAGCGGCAGCTCATGGGCCTCGGCAACCCGCAGGTGCCGGATCTTGGCGCGGAGACCACACTCTGACGGGTCTGACGGGGACGCGGTGCCAAGGTTGGTGCGGCGGGATGTGCCGTCGCACGTCACGCGCGTCCTCCCGCCGACTCCCGCCGGATCTTGGAATCGTCACCACGCTTCCCACGGGGAAGAGGTTGAACGACGGTGCCAAGACAGGTCGGCGGTCGCGGCGACCCCTCAGTGGCGGAGCGGCACCCGTCCAGCGGCCCAGCCTCGTCAGGCGTCGTTGCGCAGGACCAGGACGGCGATGTCGTCGCGCGGCTCCTCGACGGAGAAGTTGATCGTCGTGGAGCGCAACCGGGCGGCCATCACGTCGGCCGGATAGCCGGCCAGGGGACCGGCCGCGTCCCGCAGGCGTGCGGCGCCGAACAGCTCGCGGCCCCGGCGCCGCTCGGTCACCCCGTCGGTGTAGAAGATGAGCGAGTCGCCGCTCTGCAGGCGCACCTCGACGTCCGGGGAGGAGATGGTCTCGAGCAGGCCCAGCGCCGTGCCCCCTTCGCCGACGAACGACGTCTTCCCGTCGGCGCGCACCAGGACCGTGCGGTCGTGGCCGGCCAGGTACAGGCAGACGGCGAGCGTACGGTCCGGCTCGCGGACCACGGACGCCATCGCGAGCGTGCAATAGCGCCCGCCGCCGCGCTGGACCAGGGTGCGGTTGACCCGGCAGAGGATCTCCCGCATCGGCTTGCCGTCGTCGACCAGGATGCGGATCACATCGCGGACCAGGCCGGTGACCGTCGCGGCCTGCACGCCCTTGCCGGAGACGTCGCCGACCACCACCACCCAGCGGTTCGAGCCGGCGGGGACCACGTCGTAGAAGTCGCCGCCGACCTCCGAGCCGGTGGGCACGTACTCCGCGGCGAAGCCCACCCCGTCGACGCGGGGCAGGGCCGGGGGAAGCAGCGAGGCCTGCAGCGTGCGGGCGACCTTGTGCCGCTCGTCGTGGATGCGCGCGTTGTCGATGGCGAGTGCGGCCCGCCGGGCCACGTCCTCGAGGACGGCCACCTCGTCCGCGTCGTGCCGATGCCGGGCGTGCCGGCCGACCGCGAGGGTGCCGAGCCGGATGCCGCGGGCGACCAACGGCACGGCGAAACCCTCCGACGGGGTGCCCAACATGACCTGGGTGCCGAGCCGGGATGCCTCCTGGAGACGGCTCAGGATCGAGTCCGGGCCACTCTCGGCGAGCGTCGCGTGCAGCTGCGGCAGGGCGGTCTCGTCGGTGTGGGTGGCGGCCGCCAGCTGGAGCCGGCCCCACGCGTCGGTGGTGTGCACCGCGCACCACAGGCCCAGCCGGGGGACGACGAGCTGGGGGATGAGCGCCATGGTCAGGTTGACGTCGAGCGACTGGGCGAGCAGCTCGCTGGCCTCGGCCAGGAACGTGAGCCAGGCCTGCCGGCGCAGGTCGGTGCGGCGCAGGCGGTCGTTCTCCAGATACAGCGAGAAACGTTCGGCGACGATGGTGGCCAGCGGCTGGGCGTATCCGGCGGGCGACGCGTCCAGCTCCAGCTCGCCCGCGTACGGCCGGTGCACCGCGAGCGGCACGCGGATGGTGGCGGCGTTGTCCCGCGGTGTCCGGCCGTATCGGGCGAGCAGCTGGCGGCCGCCCCCGTCGCCGCGGTCCAGCCAGATCACCCCGGCCGCCGCGCCGGTGAGGCGGGCGAGCTGGGCCAGCAGGTCGGTGGCGAACTGCGTGAGGGCCTCCTCGGTCGGCCGTTCCGGAGTGATCTGCAGCAGCGTCGTGAGCGAGCCGACGCTGGGCGTGTCACCCTCGAGGACCAGCCCGGGGACCGGCACCGCGAGCCCGCCGGGTGCGTCCTGGCGTTCCAGCCGGAACCAGACGCCCTTGCCCTCGCCCTCGTGCACGGTGCCCCAGCGGCTGGCGAAGTGGTCCACCAGCAGCAGCCCGCGGCCGCGCTCCGCCACCTCGCCGATGTCCAGGCTCTCGTTGCGCGGGCCGACGGCGAGCTGCTCGACCGGGCCGGGCGCGAAGTCGGTGACCGTGACGGTGATACCGGCCGGATCCGCGCTGACCTCGACGTCCAGCTCGGTGTTGGCGTGCACCACGGCGTTGGTGGACAGCTCCGTGGTCAGCAGCAGAGCCTCGTTCAACAGGACGTCGAGCCCGGCCTCGTCGAGCACCGAGCGGACCAGGGCGCGCGCGGCCGCCGGCGTACGGCGGTCGTTGGGCAGCCGGACCCGGCGGACGAGTCCCCCGCCCGCGGGCGGGGCCGCGATCGC
>Ga0081539_10002481_pt1 | contig 25953 bp, 21 predicted proteins | sample TabmetS4T2R2_FD_71023 | JGI IMG/M metagenome (GOLD analysis project Ga0081539, IMG submission 71023) | Tabebuia heterophylla rhizosphere microbial communities from the University of Puerto Rico - S4T2R2 | ecosystem: Host-associated > Plants > Roots > Rhizosphere ...
AAAACCCTCCCTGCCGATCCCCCGCCGGTCGGAGGGCAGAACGCGCCCGATCCCGCGGCGATGCGCGAACAAGTCACCGCCCAAATCCAGAAAGCACGAAACGAACCGCAGAACTTCGAGGCGCAGGTCAACGCCGCCCAGCTTTACTACCAGATTCAGCGCTACGATCAGGCGATCGAGTATTTGCTGAAAGCAAACCAGCTCAAACCGGGGGACTATGACACGGTCGCGACGCTCGGCGTCGTAAATCTTGATGCCGGTCACTACGATCAGGCTGAGAAGTGGTATCGCGCGGCGTTGAAGATGAGATCGGATGACGTTCGCGTGCTGGCAGGACTCGCCGAAGCGACGCTCCAGAAGGGCGACGCAAAGGCTGCGGAGGTTGCCGTGGCGCAATTTGAAAAGGCGGCGCCGACGAGTGAAGATCTGCCGCGCTTCAAAGAGAAGCTGGCTGAATTGAAAAAGTAGTTCAAGGAGCGATCGACATCCTGATGACGTTCACCAGCAGGATGCGATCGATCTTGCCGTCCCTGCCGACAACGAGTACCTGACCGTTCTCCACCGTCACCCGTCTCACGCCGCTCATCGGTCGATTAATCAGTGTTCCATCCGTGGTTTCGATCACGAGGCGTGGACCGGCCTCGGGTTCCAGCTCAGGCGTCTCGACGGGCGGACGAGTTGTTTCCGTTGTGCGCGCGGTTTCGGCGGGTGGGCGCGTCGTCTCTTTTTTCGGCGCGCGGGCGGTCGTGCCGACTCTCCGTGGCGGGGCCTTGCGTCCCGGTATGCGCGCGGGTCGTGAAGGTCTTGCAGCCGTCTCGGTGGGCTTCTCAACCGTCGCCGGCGACTCGGTTGGTTTTGCTTCCGGCGACGCTGACGGCTCGGGCCTCGGCGCCGCTGCGACTTCCGTCACTGGCGGCTCAGGCTCGACGATTGTCGCGCCGACAGACGATACGCGCTTTGTCCTGCGGCCGCCGGCCGGTGTTTCTGTTTTCGGCGTTTCCGGTGACTCGTTCTCCGCGACGTCCGGTCCGCCCATCATCGGCTCGAACGAACCGCCGAAGAACAGACGATACGTTCCCTCATTATCATTCGGACTGCGCGCCTCGATGCGCAGGATCAGATCCTCGCGCTTGCGCAGGTAGATGCTTTTCGTCACCGGCGACGAACTCTCGGCATAAAGCGTCAGCTTCAGCAGCGGCCGCAACGTAGTCGCGGTGAACACGTCTACATCGCCGTTGAGGTTCTGACTCTGCACCGTGATCAGCAGATCGCCGGGCGTGCCCGTAAACGCGTAGAAATGATCGGTCATGCGCGAGTCGCCGAGATCGCGCGCGGCGATACTTCCGTTGACAGTGTTACTGCGCACCGGCGCGGGTGCATTCTGATTCAACGATTGAGCACACAACGAGGCGGCTGTCGCCAGCAGCACGGCGAGCAAACAGAAGCAGCGAGTTGCGTTCTTATTTAGCCTTTGACGACCGTTCATTGGCACCGCAAAAGCATACCAGATCTACATTATCCTAGTCGCATCTGAGTTATCCTAATAGCATGCGATTCGTTTTGCTGTTCATCCTTGTCTTAATCCCCTTCCCGGTTTTCTCGCAATCGTGGACTGCCAGGCTCGATAAGGACGTTCGCTTTTACCAACCAACCGAACTCGGCGTGCTCGTCGTGGGCACCGAAAAATCGCTCTACGCGATCGACGGCGCGTCCGGCGAGATACTCTGGCGGCGCAAAGACGTGGAGCTTGACGAAACGGACGTCGCGCCGGTTCCCGGCACCGACCTGCTGCTCGTCAGTTTTCAAAAAGGAGATAAAGCGCGGATCGAAGCCACGGATCTACTCAGCGGCAATTCGATCTGGCGCAGCGACAAGATCAAAGGCGCGGTGATGCAGATGGCCGTCGATCCATCGTCGAACCTGCTCGCCGTCGTGCTGGCGAAAGACGCGAAGAACCGCGCGCGCGAAGGTTTCAAGCGGCGGCCGCTGCTGCACGTGCTCGACCTAACTTCCGGCGACGAACTCTGGAAATACGAAGTCGGCGAAGTGGAGATGATGCCGGCGCGCTGGCCGGACGATTCGGGCAAGGAAGTCGATTACGTGTTCGACAATTACTACCCGCCCGCATTTATCGATGGCCGTCTGTACGTTTTCTACGAAGGCGTGACTTCGTTCGACGCGCGCAGCGGCAAGGCGCGCTTGCGTGAGAAGTATCGCGTCAACGAAGAAGGTCTGGCGCTCACCGAAGCGGAGCCGATCTTCGACGGCGACTTCATCTACGTTTCCGGCCACGGGCGCGTGCGCGCGATCTCGCGCGAGACCGGCGACACGGAATGGGAGGCAAAAGATCTCGGGCTGACGCCGGAGATGTTTCTCGCCGGTGACGTGCTTTACGTTCGCACCGGCGGCCAGTTCACTCGTCTCAAAGACGGCGAAACGATCGAACGTGGTCCTTACGGGCTGAGCGCCATCGACGTGCGCAACGGCAAAGTGCTCTGGCGTTACAAGGGCGCCGACAAAGGCATCACGAATCTGCTCGTGCCGGGGCCGGGCAGGTTTGCCCTCGCGGATCGCGACGATCTGATCTTTGTCGACGCGCAGAGCGGCAAACGCACGCTGCGCGTCTCGCACAAAATCGAGCGCGCGTCGTTTGGTTTATTGAACGAACGCGGCGACGTCGTGATCGGCGGCCAGTCGGAGATTGCCGCTTTCGATCCGGTGAGCGGGCGCGAGTTGTGGCGCGCGCGGCACACGCCGCCGGGCCGCGGCATCTTTCGCACGATTGCCGCGATCGCTGCGCGTGCCGCATCGCTTTATTTTCGTTACGGCGGCGCTGGGGTGACAGCGTTCCGTGGCGTGCAGATCGCGCGGGCGGTTTCGGGTTTGAGCTGGTCGGGTCTCAACGCGCGCTCGTCCATTTCAAACTTGCAGACGCTGGCGACCGCGTCGCGACGCCGTAGCTATCCCGGCTCGCAGCTCAAGCGCTTCGGCATACTCGATCGCGTAGATCCTTCACGGCAGCTCGATCGCTTGTCGCATTTTCTGTGGCATCGCGAGCGGCTCGCGGCGTTGCGCGGCGGTTGGATGTACTTTTACACCGACCTCGATACTCGCAGCGGCAATGGACTCGCCGGTGTCAACGTCAACAACGGACGTACCGAACGCGAAGTGCGGCTCTCGGATCTGGATGAAAGGTTCGTGACGGACGAGGCACTGGATCTGATGTTCACGGCGTCAGGCAGTCGTATGTTTGCACTCGAGTTACGTTGACGCTTTCAACCACCAGCGCGCCGGCGTACTCATCCAGCTCGAGATTGAACATCGACCAGCGGGACGTCGCTTCCGGGTCTCGATGATCGCGCAACAGCGCCGCCGGCGCGCCGGGCGCGAGCGTCACGTCAAACTCGTCCAACGGATGCGACAAACCACTGCCAAGCGCTTTGATGTACGCCTCTTTGCGCGTCCAGCAGCGGAAAAACGCCGCCGTGCGTTCCGCCGCGGGCAATCCCGTCAACGTTTCGACTTCGTCAGCGGAGAAAAAGTGGCGCCCGATGTCCTCAGTAGCGAAGTCTTCCTTCACGTACTCGACGTCGACGCCAATCTCGTGTTCCTGCACAAACGCGTACACCGCCAGCTCGTGCGAATGCGAAGCATTGAAACGCAACCGGCTCGCGCCGTGCTCGTCCAGCAACGACGGTTTGCCGTACGGACCGTAAGTGAAACGTACCCGCTCCGGTTCCATCTGCAAATAACGGCCAAGCAGGATGCGCAAAAACCCGCGGCTCAACACAAACCGCCGCCGGTGCTGCTCGAAATGAAACCGCGCCGCGCGCGCACGTTCGTCCTGGTCCAAGAGGCCAAGGTAAGTCTCCTGCAACTCCGGCGGCTGCTGCAAATCAGCACGCCACACGTGTACTTCGTCGTTAGCCAAAGACAGTTTTTCTGGTTTCGGTGACCACATGGACCGGCCAAATCTTAACGCGCAGTGACAAAAAGAACACTTCTGTGTCGCCAGCCGTCGATATAAAATGTGCGCAATTCGTTTGCGATACAACGAAGCAGCGTCTCCCCGGCCCTGCGAAAAAGATATACAGGTCCAACTAGCCACGGAGGTCTTGCAATGTCGCAAAGCAGTACCACTCTAGCCCGCGCGATCGCCTGCGGGCTTTTCATTTTGTTCGCCATGATCACGGCGCAGGCGCAATTCCGAGCGGGCATTCAGGGAACGATCTCGGATTCGAACGGCGCACTCGTGCCGGGCGCGCGGGTGACGCTCAAGCAACTCGAGACCGGAAAGACCCAGGAAGTCACGACTAACGATGAAGGTTTTTATCGCATCGTCGGACTTGCGCCCGGAAAATATGAGTTAACGGTGGAAAAAGAGGGTTACAAGAAAAGTCTCGCCGAGAACGTCGACGTCGCGGCCGAGACGGTTCAGGGCGCGGACGTGATTCTCGAGATCGGCGAGGTTACCGCCACCGTCACCATTACTGACGAAGCAGTCGCCCAACTGCAAACCGAAAACGCGAACGTGGCCAAGGCGATCACGCCGCAGGAAGTTAAGCGACTGCCGCAAGTCGGACGTGATCCTTACGAGCTCGCGCGCCTGACTCCCGGCGTTTTTGGCGACGCCGGACGTAGCGGCAATGGGAACTCGTCGGGCCTGCCAAACTCCGGTTCGGACACGGGACCCGGCGGCTCAAACAACTCGATCTTCCAGGCCGAGAACCAACCGCAGATCAGCGCCAACGGCCAGCGCGTCACCGCGAACAGTTTTCAGATCGACGGTGTGAGCGTGAACAGTCTGACACACGGCGGCGCCGCCGTGGTCACACCGAACCAGGAATCTGTGAAAGAGGTCCAGATTTCTTCCACGACATATAACGCTGAGGACGGCCGCAGCTCCGGGGCGCAGATCAAAGTAGTTTCACAGAATGGCACGAACGATTTTCACGGCAGCCTTTTTTTCAAGTACAACAGTCCGAAGCTCAATGCTTTTAACAAGTATCCGAATGATTTCGGCCGCGGCTTCACCGAACGAGTCGAACGTTTCTTCCGGCAGTACGGCGGCCGTATCGGCGGACCACTATTCTTTCCGCATTTCGGCGAAGGCGGACCCGTAGTCCACAGCGGGAGAGATCGCGCGTGGTTCTCCATCTCTTATGAGGCCCTGCGTGAGAACTCAACGACGCCATCAACGCAGTACGTTGAAACGGCACAATTCCGGCAGGCAATCATCGCCTCACGTCCGGGCGGCGTCACGGCGGCAATACTTGGCAGCACCGGCGTGCAACCACGCATCGCGGCCGTCTTAACGCCGTCGTGTACCGACATTCTCGGCAGTTTTCCCTGTCAGGTTGTCGGCGGTGGGCTCGACATCGGTTCACCGTCGCTAGCGTTGGGCCAATACGTGCCGCTCGGTGCTCCCGGCGGCGGCGGGCTCGACGGCATTCCTGACCTGCAAAAAGTGATCATCGCCGCTCCGACGACGAACAGGCCCAAGCAATACAATGCGCGCTTCGATTTCACGCCGCGCGCTGCCGATACATTCGTGTTCAGCACTTACATGACGCGAAGCTTCTTTGTCGGCAGCGACACGGGCGCGGCGGCGCGCCCCATGGCCGACATCACCAGCTCGCCGCACAACAACGCGGTCACCGGTCTCTACACCCACATCTTTTCGCCGCGTCTGTTGAATGAAGCGCGTTTCAACTTTACGCAGTTCAAGTTCAACGAAGTCGAATCTTCCGCGCAAACCAACTTCGGCATACCGCGGGTCGAAGTCGAAGGAATGTTGACGGACGGCCGCCGCGTTCGCTTTGGCCCGAACCAGTCGGAGACGACGCCGGGCATCTTTTCCGAAAGGACGTTCGAGTTTCGCGACAAGCTGAGCTACGTGCGCGGCAATCACGGCTTCAGTTTCGGCGGCGAGTGGCGCAAGGAGCTGAACGACGACAATCTCAACGGCGCGTCGCGGCCGTTGTATTCATTTGTCGGTCTCTTCAACCTCGCGAACGACACGCCGATTTTCTACCAGATCAATGCTGACCCGCGGACCGGCGGTCCCGCAGATGCGCAAAGACATTTTCGCTCGGGTGGTTATGCGCTGTACGTCCAGGACGACTGGAAAATCCGGCCGAACCTGACGTTGAGCCTCGGGCTCCGCTACGACTATTTCCAGGTGCTCTCCGAGCGCGACAATCGTGTGTCGAACTTCATTTTTGGACCCGGCGGCGGTTTGGCCGGCGCGCGCGTCGAGCCGACCGATCACCTTTACAATCCGGATCGCAATAACTTCGCGCCGCGTTTGGGATTCGCGTGGAGTCCCGGACGCTTCCGCGAGAAATTCGTCGTCCGCGGCGGCGCGGGCATTTACTACAACCGCATCGAGCAGGTGGTGTTCTCGAACACGCGTGGCAATCCACCGTTCTTCGCGCGCTATTCGATCTGCTGCGGCACGGCGCCAACGGACTTCGGGTCGCCCTTCGCCGGCGGCCAGATTCTTTACGAGCTCGGCACCAGCACTTCGCCGTTTAGTTTCCCACCGAATCCGGCGCTCGCAGTCGGCATCGATCCCGCTACGGGCACGCCGCCGGGCCGCACCGTTGAGATTTACGGCGCGCTCGCGGACACGCCGATACCTTATGTCTACGGCTACTCGCTCGACTTTCAATACGAGCTGCCTTTCCACCTTGCGGCTACCGTCGGTTATCAGGGCAGCTCGAGTCACAAGTTGATTCGGCTGGTGAATCAACGGCTGGTGCAGCCGGTGATTCCGGCCAACTTCTTCGCGTTTGCCGTCTACATTCCGACGCCGGACGTAAACGCGAACTACAACGCGCTGAACGCGCGGCTCACGCGACGCTTCTCGCGCGGGTTTACTTTCGACGCGTTGTATCGCTGGGCCAAGAGCATTGACACGCTCTCGAACGAAGGACCGGGCGCGGTGACAAACCAAACCTTTCCGCAGGACTTGCGACAGGAACGTGGCCCGTCAGATTACGACGTGCGCCACAATCTCGCGATTTCGGGTTTGTGGGACTTGCCGATATTTCGCGGCCGTCATGATCTCGCCGGCAAAGCGCTCGGCGGCTGGCAGCTGGACGGCATCCTGCAATGGCACACCGGTTTTCCGTGGACGCCCCACACCGGTCAATGCGTGCGCGCGCCCGGCTCGCAGGATTTCATTTGTCCGTCGCGTCCACCACATTATTTTGGCGGCGCACTCGACGACACGAGCAACGAAGCCTTCACTCGCCCGGGCGGAAACTTTCCCGGCGGCGGTTTGAAGTATTTCGATCCGAACAATCCAACGGGAACGCTGTTGCCCGGTATCGGGCGCAATTCGTTCCGTGGCCCGCGATACTTCGCCGTCGACATGAGCCTGGCGAAACGGACGGGCTTGCCGGGCTTTTTTGGTGAAGGAGCCTATCTCGAGGTCAAGGCAAACGCCTTCAACGTCTTCAACAATCTGAACCTGGCACCCTTCGGCTTCTTCTCGCCGAACGTCGACAATCCGGACTTTGGTCGCGCGAGGAACGCGCTCGCCGGGCGCGTCGTTGAGTTTCAGGCGCGCTTCAACTTTTAGCTCAAGATGAAACGAATCAGCTTAATCGGGCTGGTGGTCGCCTGCTTCGTGCTGGCGGCCATCGCGCCCGTGCGGTCACAGCGGCCGCGAAACGTCGAAGCCGAGGTCAACGCGCTGCTCGCGAAGATGACGCTGGCCGAGAAGTTGGGCCAACTGCAACAGCTCGACGGCGAAGGAAACGGAAACTTTCGTCCGGAGCACGTTGACCTTGTTCGTAAAGGCTTGCTCGGTTCGACGCTGAACGTTCGCGGCGCGCAACGAACCAATCAACTGCAACGTGTGGCGGTCACTGAATCGCGGCTGAAGATCCCGTTGCTGTTTGGCTTCGACGTGATTCACGGTTACCGGACGATCTTTCCGATTCCCGTCGGCGAGGCAGCCAGTTGGGACCCGAATCTGGCCGAACGTTCGGCGGCGGTCGCCGCGCAGGAGGCGAACAATGCCGGCGTGCGTTGGACGTTCGCGCCGATGCTCGACATCGCGCGCGATCCGCGTTGGGGACGAATCACCGAAGGCGCTGGTGAAGATCCGTTTCTCGGCGCTGCGTTTGCCGCGGCTCGCGTGCGTGGTTTTCAGGGCAGCGACTACAGCGCGACCGATAAAATTCTCGCGTGCGCGAAACACTGGGTTGCGTACGGCGCCGCTGAAGGAGGACGCGATTACAACACCACCGACCTTTCCGAAAACACGCTGCGCGGGATCTACTTTCCGCCGTTCAAAGCAGCGGTCGATGCGGGCGTCGGCACGTTGATGAGTTCATTCAATGCGATCAACGGCGTGCCCGCTTCGGCGAACGAATTCACGCTGACGAAAGTGCTGCGCAACGAATGGAAGTTTGACGGGTTTGTCGTCAGCGATTACACAGCGGTGCGCGAACTGATTAATCACGGCGTCGCGGCGAATGAAGAGCAAGCGGCGGCGCTGGCGCTGAACGCCGGCGTCGACATGGAAATGGTGAGCCGCAGTTTCAATCAGTTTGGGCCGCAACTGCTGGAGCAGCGGAAGCTGTCGCCGGCGACGATTGACGAAGCAGTGCGGCGAATTTTACGCATCAAGTTTCGTTTAGGACTTTTCGATCATCCGTACACCGATGAGGCGCGCGAGCCGCAGTCGTTGCTGCGGCCGGCGAGTCTGGAGCTCGCGCGCCAGATCGCGGCGCGTTCGATGGTCTTGCTGAAAAACGAGCGCAATCTGCTGCCGCTCGATAAGACTGTGAAATCAATCGCGGTGATCGGGCCGCTGGCGGACGATCGGCGTGCGCCGCTCGGCTGGTGGGCTGGTGATGGGCGTGGAGAGAATACGGTCACGCCGCTGGCGGGAATTCGCGCGAAAGTTGGCGCGAGCACGAAGGTCGGTTACGCCAAGGGCTGCGAGATCAAAGACGATTCGACAGCGGGATTCGCGGAAGCGGTTGCACTGGCGAAGGAGTCGGACGTTGCGCTGGTGTTCGTTGGTGAAAGCCACGACATGGTCGGCGAGGCTGCATCGCGCAGTTCGCTCGATTTGCCCGGGCGGCAGATGGAGCTCGTGAAAGCGATTCAGGCCGCGGGTAAACCGACCGTGGTCGTGCTCGTGAATGGGCGGCCGCTGACGATTGGCTGGATCGTCGACAACGTGCCGTCGATTCTCGAGGCCTGGATGGGCGGCACGCAGTCAGGCAATGCGATTGCCGACGTGCTGTTTGGCGACGTGAACCCGGGCGGGAAGTTGCCGGTTACGTTTCCGCGCACGGTTGGGCAGGTTCCGATCTACTACAACCACATGAACACGGGCCGGCCGCCCGAAGCGGAGAACCGTTACACCTCGAAGTATTACGATGGGCCGTGGACGCCGCTCTTCCCTTTTGGTTACGGACTGAGCTACACGACTTTCAAACTTTCTAATCTGCAATTGAGTGCGCCGCGAATTCGCGCTTCCGAGAAGTTGACGGTGAGCGTTGAGGTCGAGAACACGGGCCGGCGCGCGGGTGACGAAGTCGTGCAACTGTACATTCGCGATCCCGTGGCGACGATGACGCGCCCCGTGAAGGAGTTGAAGGGTTTCCAGCGCGTGACGCTGCAACCGGGTGAGAAGCGGCGCGTGGAATTTACCTTGGCGCACGATCAGCTTGCGTTTTGGAATCGCGAGCTGCGTTTCGTGGTTGAGCCGGGTGAGTTTCGCGTGATGGTTGGCTCAAACTCGCAGGACGTGATCGAGACGAAGTTTGAGGTGGTGGAAAGGTAAGCTCGTATTCGAAAGATCCGTTTTACCATCCCGGTTTTAATTCTCCTCCTCAGTGCCCCGGCACGCGCCACCGACGCTTTCATCAACGACCTCCAGCAACGCTCCTTCCGTTACTTTTGGGAGCAAGCGGATCCAAACACGGGACTCGTGCCGGATCGGGCACGCATGGATGGTTCGCCGTTGGACGAGAACCATCGGGGTGTCGCAAGCATCGCCGCCACCGGCTTCGGTCTGACCAGCCTCTGCATCGCCGCCGATCGCCATTGGATTCAAAGAAGCGAAGCGCTTGAGCGCGCCCGAAACACGCTGCGCTTCTTCGAGTCGCGCGCGTTTCACCAGCGCGGCTGGTTTTATCACTGGCTCGACACGAAGACAGGCGAGCGTCGTTGGAACAGCGAGGTTTCCTCAATCGATACGGCGCTGCTGCTCGCAGGCGTTTTGACTGTTCGCCAATGCTTCTCGACGGACACCGAGATCGTTCGGCTCGCTACCAACATCTACGAACGCGTCGACTTCCGCTGGATGCTCAACGGACATCCACTGCTTCTTTCGCACGGCTGGAAACCCGAGACGGGCTTCTTGCAGCCACGCTGGGACACGTACAGTGAAGACACGATTCTGTACGTCCTCGCGATCGCTTCGCCGGCGCATCCGATTCCCGCGGCTGCGTGGTACGCCTTGTGGCGCGATCGCTATCGTTACGAGGGCCACAGTTACTTCACGACGATCGGCGTGCCGCTCTTCATGCATCAGTACGCGCACGCCTGGATCGACTATCGCAACCGTCGCGAAAATCGCGGCGACCACATCGACTACTTTCAAAACTCCGTCGCCGCCACGCTGGCGCATCGCGCCTTCTGCATGAACCTGGCGCACAACTTTCCCGCGTTCGGCCCAAACGTGTGGGGCATCACCGCGTCTGACAGTGCGAAAGGTTATCTGGCGTGGGGTGGCCCACCGCGCGATCCGGATATCGACGGAACGATCGTGCCGACAGCCGCGGGCGGTTCGTTGATGTTCACGCCGGAGTTGTCTGCCACGGCCTTAAGCACGATGCACGAACGATGGGGAACACGGATCTACGGCCGCTACGGATTCGTCGATGCGTTCAATCCGCAAATCGGCTGGACGGACACGGACGTGATCGGGATCAACGCCGGCATCATCCTGCTGAGTGCGGAAAACATGCGCAGCGGGAACGTCTGGCGCTGGTTCATGCAGAACCGTGAGATTTCGCGCGCGCTCGATCGGATCGGGCTCGTATCTCGCGCTCGACCACGCCGGCAGGGATCGCGGAAAGCAACGGAAACAAGTACGGCATTCCGCGGCACGCGGCATGGAAATGACGAAACCACAGCAACGCCGCCAGGTATACATCTTCATTCACCCGGCTCGCCCGCACTTCATCGTCACCAAAGCGGTGCGTGAGCGCGCCGTCCACGTACCAGAACTTGTCCGGCTTCACGCTATGGAAATGGACGATCTTCGCGCGCGTGGTCCACTCCGGATCGTGCTTGAGAAAATAGGCGATGAAGTTGTAAACGTAATCTGGGATGACGGCCACTGACTCGGGCTCGCGCACCGCGAGTGCGTTCATGATGATCTCGTCGGTGTGGTCGTTGGTGCCGTCTTCGATCGCGCGGTCGAGGTTTTCCAGGTAGTGTGAGATCTCTTGGGTCAGGATCTGAAACCCGCGTCGCTGCACGGCAAAGACGCCCGAGTTCAGCCAGTTCCAGCTTGGCTCGACGGGTTGCGCCAGCCGGAAGAAATCTATCTGCGATTCCAGCGGATCGAAACGGCGGTTGTCGGGCATGAATCGATTCGCATCGATGAGCGTGATGTCCGCGGCCAGCAACGGCGAGACGTCGATCTTCGAAAGAAACAAAGTGTCGAAGTCGACGTGTACAATCGCAGCGGCTTCACGTTTGAGTATCGGAAAGAATTTCGAAAAGATTGTTCTGGCGCAGGGAATGTCGTGCAAGCGGCGCAGATCGGTTTTGAAAACCGTCAGCAGCTCTGCTTCGGTAACGAAGCGCAGGTCGAAACGATGCCCGGAGAGGCGGCGGTAGGTGCATAACATTTGGAACGGCCGTCGATCGTTGGTCGTAACGAGCAGATCGTAAGTGTTTCCCTGCGCGAAATAACTTTGCAGGCACGTGAGCTGCTGCTCGACCATCGCGCGCACTGCGTAATAGGGCGCGTTGCGCCAGGTGTAGAGAGGGACATGGATTAGCGGGTTCGCAGTCATCTGTATTGCACGGCTGTATTGTGTCAGAGAGTTTGCCACAGAATCGATGAAGCTGCTGATTATTGGTGGGACAAGGTTCGTTGGCCGGCACCTGGTGGCGGCTGCGCTGGCGCGTGGCCACGAGGTGACGCTGTTTCATCGCGGCACGCAATCGTCCGCCGCGCCTGCCGGCGTCGAAACGATTCACGGCGACCGAAACACGGATCTAGCTAAGCTTGCCGGCCGTCACTTGGACGCCGCGATCGATACCTGCGGCTACTTGCCGCGTTCCGTTAAAGCTGCTGCCGAGCTGTTGGCTGATGCTGTCGCTCGCTACGTGTTTATCTCGAGCCAGTCAGCGTATGCGGATGTGAGTGTGCGGGGTGTGGTTGAGAGCTCACCGCTGGGCACGCTGACGGCCGAACAGTTGGACGTGGCGAATCGCATCGACTCGTCGGGTTATCCGTCGTACGGGGCTTTGTATGGGGGTTTAAAAGCGGCGTGTGAACAGACGATCGAACAGGTTATGCCCGGCCGGGTGCTAATCATTCGTCCGGGATTGATAGTTGGTCCCTACGATTACACTGACCGGTTTACTTATTGGGTCGTGCGTGTCGCGCGCGGCGGCGAAGTTTTGGCGCCCGGGCGGCCGCAGCGGCCGGTGCAGTTTATCGACGCTCGCGATCTGGCTGAGTGGATCGCGTCGATGACTGAACGGGGCGCGGCCGGGATCTACAACGCGAATCGTTTACCGCAGACGATGACGATGCGCGACGTGCTCGATGAGTGTCGCGCGGTGTCTGGCAGCGATGCCTCGTTTACGTGGGTGTCCGAAGCTTTTCTGCGTGACGAGCAGGTGGCAGCCTGGAGCGAGCTGCCGCTTTGGTTGCCGGAAGAAGAGGCGCCGCAGTTGCGCGGCTTCATGTTCGTCAACTGCGACAAGGCCGCGGCGGCGGGCCTGCGTGTTCGCCCGTTGCGCGAAACCATTCAGGATACTTTGAGTTGGGTGCAGCGCGACTTGATTGAACCTCCATTGAAGGCCGGCCTGGATGCCGCGCGCGAAGCGGTCCTGCTGCGAAAGTGGCACTTGCTATCGTCCTGAGCCGGACTGCATACGGAGAAGTGACAGCGATGATCCAGCCTGCGGAAATGAAAGAGACGCATCCGATGAAGCTTCACGATGGGCGTGTCTCGACCACCACTGAGGTGTGGAACATGCTTAGTGCGAGCTGTGCGGGAGAGCTCGCACGAGTGGTCGAGTTGGTCGAAGCGAATGCCGGGTTGCTCACGTGTCAATACGATTACACCTCGCCACTTCATCTTGCCGTCCGCGAAGGACACACGGAGGTGGTGAAGTTTCTTGTCGAACGCGGCGCTCTTGATCCCACCTATCGCACACACCCGTTTCTGGATTCGCTCGTCACCGTCGCTGAAGATCGCGGCCTTGATGAGATCAAAGAGACCCTGGAAGACGCACTTGCGAATCCCTCACTGACACGCGCGTGGGGCGACACGGGCGCGATCGATCACGAGCAAGACCAAACGCAAATAAGATTTCAGCAACTCGTGAACGATCATCAATACGCCGAAGTCGAAGCGATGCTGCACGATCGTCCCGAACTCGCCCGCGACGAAACCGCTTTCTGGGGCGAAGGAATTCTCGCCATGCCGGCGCACGATGCCGATCATCGCCTGCTCGAAATTCTGCTGGAGCATGGCGCCCGCTGTCCTGACATTTCCAAGTGGGGCGCGCGCTATTACTTCGAACACTACGACACCGCCAAGTTTCTGCTCGAACGCGGCATGAACCCGAATCACATGAATTGGCGCGAGTTCACACTGCTGCACGACATGGCCCGCACCGGAGACACTGCTAAAGCCCGCTTGTTAATCGAGTATGGCGCCGACGTCAATTACGTCGACGATGAATATCGCTCGACGCCGCTCAGCTATGCGGCGCGTTGGGGACACGTCGAAATGGTGAGACTGCTGTTAGCAGCGGGCGCGCAGCCAACCAAGGCCGGCGCACCATGGGCCACCCCGCTTGCGTGGGCCAGAAAAAAGAACCACGTCGCGATAGAGAAACTGCTAACCTGATCGTTCCTGAAGGACTAACGCGATGAAAACCAATCTAGTCGCATCAGCCTTTTGACGTTACTCCTCTGCCCTCGCCTGCTGCTCGCTTGTAGTTTGTGGTGGTTGAGCGGAAGTAGCACTGGCCGTATTAGCAATCTACAAACTCAACTTTAAAACTCGCTTCGCACTCGGCAACCGTTCGGCCGTTTTTCATTTTGCTCAGCGTCCCGCGCACGACCGCCTTACCTTTGTCCATCTGGGACGCGGGATTGGCAAGAAACTTTCCGTCAAAACGATAGGCGAAACCCGTGTTTTCACAGGCAGAGGTCACAAAGAACACACGCCGTTCGGTTATCAGCAGGAACTCCGCGCTGGGAGAGTCGTTACCGTCATTGCTCCGCGTCTCAACGTATGCGCTGCCCAAAACCTCGCCTTCGTCTAGGTCGACGGCGAGGTCGAAGCCCGCGACGTCGCCAAATTCCTTCGGCAGCGGCCGCAAAGGGAAATACGATCCGTTCGGATCAAACTTGTCGAGGTTGAAGTCGAATAACAGAATCGGGTCCGGGGCGTCAGGCGGCGATAAAACCTGCGCCGGTGTATCACAAGAAGGATCGAGGTTGTTCGTCAGAATAGGAGCGGGTGCGGGTGCCGGCGCCGCTCGCCGGGAAACTACTGCTCGATCGATTGCCACTCCAAACGCGAACGTAACTACCGCGAGGATAAATCGCAGGATAATGCTTTTCATGAACAGGTTCCTCCGTCGTCCAAGATACGACGTCGCCGGTGACCTGTTTACGCTGGCAGCACTGTCATCAAGCTGTGGCTACCATCAATCTGCTATCGCAACGTTAGTTGTCCGGCGCGAGAATCATCGCGCCGGACGCTGGAAGCTAATCGACAGAGGCCTAATCATCTTTGACTTCGGAATCGTTGTTCCGTTCCGGTTTGTCTGAACCTTTTGCGGGCGTGGGGACCGAATGTTTCCTGCCGACCCGGGTGAAATCGCGAAGCGTTTTAGGTTGGTTAGCTGCCGGATCGGCTTTACCCGAAATCAGCTCATCAATCTGGGCCTGCAACTCCGCCGCCTCACTTTCGCGAGCTTGATCGTCGGCTTGGTCGCCACTGATTTTCTCGTCGTCCATACGATTGATCCCGCCTCGGATACAAATATAAAGCTACGGAGTCTTCTTCACCAACTCATCGATCTGTTGCTGCAAAACCGCGGCGCAGGCATCAACCGACTCGTCGAAATCCGTGGGTGCGGCTGCTGCTGCCGTCAATCCTCCGCCTGTTCCCAAGGCGGATACCAGGTGCAGGCCCTGCGGTCCCGCCGCGGTCATGGCGGCAACGCGATGTTTCGTTGAATGGCGATCGGCGAAAGCACGCAGGCTGCCGAATCCGCCCGGAAGCGGTCCCTGATCCACGAACTCTTTGTCGGTTCCAGTTACAAAAACCTGGAACACGTGTGATGAGATAGGATCGAACCAACTCAGATAACCACCATCCAACACTTGTCGCGGTGCCTTAATTGCGCCGGTAAAACTGTAGCGAACACCAGGTGCGACAACCGGATCGAAGTAGTTCTGCGTGTAAAAATCGGAAACGAGTACGCCGTTGACCGAGTAGCCGAATTTTGCCGCCTCACTCGGATCACAGACTTCGACCAGAAACTCGACACGTTCCTGTCCGGGTTTTACGGAGTTGCCGGCTTGCGTCCGATTGCCGGAAGGATCCGCCAACATCTCGAGGCACTCATGACTGACGGTAAGTGCCCAATTGTGAGAGAACTGGACGAGGGCAAACGGCTGGCCGTTGGCTCTGTTAAGGTGAATGCCTTGAGCATCGAAGGGTATATCGTCGCGAATAACGATCGGCCAGTAGCCGAGCGGCACCTGCGACAACTTCTCAAACGGATCAATGCTCGCTTCAATATTCCAAATAGGGCCGAAGTCTCTGCTAATTTGCTTTTGAATGGCGGCGTTGGCGAGAGACACCTGGCCCAGGGTTACACGTTTAGTTTGGGAGACTAAGGCAACGTGACTGACAAACATGGGACTTCCTCCTTTATTTCAGGACTGATCAAGGCCGTTTCGGAATGTGCGTCACCCTGTATGCGTGAACTTGCGGTTTTCGTTTCACGCTTCTTGCCTCAGCGTTGACTTTTGTGTTCGAGCGCATTTAAATCGCTCCCCGCGTTTCCAATTCCCTTTCCAAACGAGGCTCGAGATGACTACGTCTCGTCGTGATTTTTTGAGGACGGCCGGGGTTGCGGCTGGTGCGATTTCACTCGCGAAGCTGCCCGATTGGTTCAGTGGTGTGGTTGCTGCCGAAGCAGCCGCCGCGAACGGCGTCGACAAGAATGCGCTCGCCGACGTCGCGCTCAGCACCGCGCGCAAACTCGGCGTCACTTACGCCGACATCCGCATCAATCGTTACCGCAACGAATCGATCGCCACGCGCGAACGTCAGGTGCAGAACGTCTCCCGCAGCCAAAACTTCGGCTTCGGCGTACGCGTGCTTTACAAAGGCACCTGGGGTTTCGCCTCGAGCCGCAGCGTGACTCCCGAAGACGTGCGCCGCATCACGCAACAAGCCGTCGACATCGCGCGCGCAAATTCGGTTTATCAACGCAAACGAATCTCGCTCGTTCCGGTCGAGAAGGTCGTCACCTCCTGGAAGAACGCGTTCGAGAAAGATCCGTTCGACGTCTCAATCGACGACAAGATCCAGTTTCTGCTTTCGCTCAACGAAGCGGCCTTGAAAACCGAGGGTGTAGGTTTCGTCAATTCGTCGATCAGTTTCGTGAATGAACAGAAGTTCTACGCTTCAACTGACGGTTCGCGGATCGAGCAGTACATCATTCGCGCCGATCCGAGCTTCACGGTCTTCGCCGTCAATCGCGCCAACGGTGACTTTCAATCGCGCAACTCGCTTCCAGGCCCGCAGGGCATGGGTTACGAGTACATCGAGAAATACGATTGGAAACGCGAAGCACAGCAAGCGGGCGAAGAAGCGGTGATGAAGTTGAAGGCTCGGCAGATCGACGCGGGCAAGTACGATCTCGTGCTGCATCCTTCGCATCTCTGGCTGACCATTCACGAATCGGTGGGCCATCCGACGGAACTCGATCGCGCGCTTTGGTGGGAAGCGGATTACGCCGGCACCAGTTTTCTGACGCCTGACAAACTCGGCAAACTCCAGTTCGCTTCGAAGATCATGAACTTTGTGGCGGACCGAACACAGCCGGCGGGATTGGCGACCATAGGCTACGACGATGAAGGCGTGCCCGCACAACGCTGGCACCTAATCAAAGACGGCATGTTCGTCGACTGGCAAACGACGCGCGATCTCGCCGCCATGACAGGCCAGAAAAAATCTTACGGCTGCAATCACGGCGATAGCTGGGGCAGCATTTCGTTTCCGCGCATGCCAAACGTCTCGCTCCAACCCGGACCTGACAACACGTCGCTCGACGACCTGATTGCGGGCGTCGACAAAGGCATTCTGATTTACGGCGACGGCAGCTACTCGATCGATCAGCAACGCTACAACTTCCAGTTTGGCGGCCAGGTCTTCTGGGAAATCAAGAACGGCAAACGCGGCGACATGCTGCGCGACGTTGCTTATCAATCGCGCACCACTGATTTCTGGAATTCCTGCGACAGCCTCGGCGGACAGGCGACGTACCAACTCGGCGGCACTTTCAGCGACGGCAAAGGCGAACCCGGCCAATCGAACTCCGTCAGTCATGGATGTCCGGCCGCGCGCTTCCGCCAGGTCAACGTACTCAACACCGCCCGCAGAGCCTAAGACGAGGAGATCCGCAAATGCTACTCACTGAAAAAGACGCGCGCGCCATCTGCGAGAAATTGTTGAGCTACGTGAAAGCCGACGATGCGAGCGTCGGTGTGTCGAGTGAAAACTACGGCCATCTGCGTTTCGCTTCGAATGCTTTCACCACGAGCGGCGCGCGCGAGAACGTCAGCGTCGGCGTAACGGTTTGGATCGACAAGAAGCGCGGCGCCGCCTCGACAAATGAAATCGACGACGAATCACTGAAAGCCACGGTGGCGCAGGCGGAACAGCTCGCGCGTATCTCGCCGGTCGATCGCGAGTACATGCCGACGTTGAGCCGGCAGACTTACAGGCCGTCAAACGGTTACGCCGAAGCAACGTCGAACATCTCGCTTACGAGCCGTGCCAAGACGATTAACGACGTCATCGCCGCCTGTGAGAAAGCGAAAGTCGTCGGCGCCGGTTTTCACCAGGCGCGTGGAGCGGCGGGTGCGTCCGCCACGAAGAACGGCAACTTCACTTACGAACGCGCCACGCTCGTGAGTCTCTCGACCACAGCGCGGACGCCGGACGGAACCAGCTCCGGTTATTTCCTGCGCAACCACTTCGACGTGACGAAACTCGATACCGCACGCGTCGCCAACGAAGCGATTCGCAAAGCGCTCGAATCGCGCAATCCGCGCGTGCTTGAACCCGGCGTTTATTCGGCGATTCTCGAACCGCAAGCAGTGGCCGATCTGCTCGGGTTTTTTGCTTTCAGTTTCGACGCGCGCAGTGCGGAGGAAGGTCGCAGTCCGTTTTCTGCGCCGGGCGGCAAGACGAAGCTTGGCGAAAAGATTTTCGACGAACGCATTAACGTCTACAGCGATCCGTGGCATCCGGAATTGCCGGGATCGCAGTCGGTCCAGGGCGGTTTGCCGGCCCAGAAGATTTATCTGGTGCGCAACGGCGTACTCGAGAACCTGCTCTATTCGCGTTTTTGGGCCAAACAAAAAGGCAAAGAACCGACGCCCGGTCCGGTCAACAGCATCATCGAGAGCTCGCAAGCGCCGGTGAGTGTCGAGGACATGATCAAGTCGATGGATCGCGGACTACTGCTCGGTCGCTTCTGGTACATCCGCGGCGTCGATCCACGCACCGCGTTGCAAACGGGTCTCACCCGCGACGGCGTCTGGTACATCGAGAACGGCAAGATTCAATACCCGGTGAAGAATTTCCGCTTCAATCAAAGCATCATGGAGCTGCTCGCGCCCGGCAACGTCGAGCTGATCGGCAAGCCCGAGCGAGTGGGAAATTCCGAAGGCCAGGGTGGCAACGCGGCGCTGCTGCCGGCGTTGAAAGTAAAACAGTTTCACTTCTCTTCGCAGTCGGAAGCGGTTTGAATCAGGAGGAGGTCCAAGCATGCCGGCAACATACGGAAACGGGAAGATCTGCTACGTGGAAATTCCGGCGACTGACATCGCGCGCTCGATTGAGTTTTACCAGGCAGTGTTTGGTTGGAACGTGCGGCGTCGCGGCGATGGTCAGGCTGCGTTTGACGATGGCGTCGGCCAGGTGAGCGGCACGTGGGTCAGCAATCGAGCGCCTGCTGCAGAGCCGGGTCTGTTGATTTACATCATGTGCGACAGCGTGGCCGCGACGGTCGACAAGATCAACGCAAACGGCGGCGAGATCGTGCAGCCGATCGGCGCCGATGCGCCGGAAATCACCGCGCGCTTTCGCGATCCCGGCGGCAACGTCCTCGGCCTCTATCAAGAACCCGAAAACCGTTGACATCGGTGGACCGAACTACTACTGTCGCCGCGCTGTAACATAAAGCGTCAGGGAAGGAGATCAGTATGGCCGTACAACTAATCCTGCAACAAGCTGGGCCACTCCCGATCACCACTACTTTCAATGCCGTTAGTGATGCTGAAATGTATCTGGAAGTAAACGGATCTGTTTGGGCCACCTATGAAAACGTGATCGCGGGTATAGAAATCTGGCTTGACGGAAAACCGTTAACCAGAGCGCTTATCTTTTCCAACGCTCCTGCTACGCACCGCACTGTTGTGCCGGCGTATATTCCGGTGACCCTCGCCCCAGGTCCACACACGCTCAAACTTGCCACGAGCACCAGCGGGGTTTCAGACTCGAACGATTTCTACACTGCGGTATTACATTACTAAAGTTGCTGGTGCGATAAGGAGCTCCTCGCTTCCTTATCGCCGGCCGGTCAACAGCACTCTCCAACAGCCAAAGCCACACCAGGCGATTTCACCAATTCACACTGCCCAATCCAACCGGGATCGGGTATGCTTCCGAGTCGTTATGAGAAGAATTCCCCTACTCTTTTTCCTCGCTGCTCTAGCCGCGTTGAATGTCGCTCCTCAATCCGGAAGACGCATCACTACGCCTGTGGCGACAACGCCGCCGGCGCCGATTCAGCCGCCACTCAATCCCGAGCCCGAAATCAAAACTACCGAGCCGCCGCCACTCACGAACCTTCTGTTTCTGCCGGAGAGCGTTTCGGAACGGTCCATTAAGGCTTTCGACAACCAGAATTTCAAACTCGGTGATTTCCACGGGAAGGTAATCGTGATCAATCTTTGGGCTTCGTGGTGTGGCCCCTGCCGGCGCGAAGTGCCGGAGTATGAGAAGGTGCGCAAGGCTTACACAAATGGCGACGTGGTTTTCATCGGGTTAACGGTGGAAGATCCGCGATATGAAAATGAGCGCGTGCAGCGGTTCGTGCGCGAAGTCGGTTTCGGTTTTCGTCTCGGTTGGGCCGATCGCGAACTCGCGCGCAACTTAACGAACGGCAGAAGAACGATTCCGCAAACTCTGGTCATCGATCAGGAAGGCCGCATCGTGAGCCACTGGGACGGTTACGCGCCCGGACGCAGCGGCGATCGCCTTAATCAAACAATCAAACAAGCACTGATACGTGAATAGAAGCCGGAGGTTTTATGTTGCCCGTTTACAGATTCGTGTTTGCCCTCATTGCCGTCACATTGTTCTCAGCCGCCGCGCTGGCCCAGGGTCCTAATCCCGCACCGGCAACGACGACGATCAAAACCGTCCAGGTCACGGCGTCAGTGAAAGAAGCCGAAGTCGGACAACAAGTGAAAGTCACGGCGGTCGCAATGGACGCTGCCGGCAACGTCGTCAAAGAAACGCCGTCGACCTACTTCGCCGGACCGTTTGATATCGCGGCGGTCGACGACAACGGCAACGTGAAACTATTCGGCATCGGTGAAGTCACGGTCGGCGCAATCGTCGGCGGCATGCCTGGATTGACGACGTTCACCGTCAAGGCGCCGAGCGTTAAGACCATCGAACTTAGTCCGCTCAAGACGCCGCTCGTCGTTGGCGGCACGGCGCAGATCGACGCGGTCACGCGCATCTTCACCGGCGATCCGCGCACGGGCGTGCCGATCGACTGGACGTCTGACAACCCACAAGTCGCACGCGTAGATGCAGGCGGCGTCGTGACCGCAGTCTCCCCGGGCAAAGCGACGATCGCCGCGACCTCAGGCGCCGCGAGTAACACGACGACGATCACTGTCGTGAAGAACACTCTGCGCAGCCTGCTAGTCACCGCGGCAACGAAATCTGCTCGGACGGGCGACGTAGTCCATCTGGCGGCGAAAGGTGAGCCGGCGAGCGACGTCGCCACGCGTTGGTCGGTCAGCGGCCTCGGCGCGACCGTCGATGCTGACGGCGCATTCGTTGCGGACAAGCCTGGCACTTACATCGTCACGGCGACGAGCGGAAACGTCTCGGCGAGCGCATCGATCGCGGTCGCGCCACGCAACCTCGAACGCGCGATCGAAGTCGTCGGTCGCGCGCCCTTCAAGGAATTCCAGGGCGCGGAGCAATGGATCATCGGCAACTATGCTTACTACTCGACGATCTCGGATCGTTTTCTCGTCTACGACATCTCCAATCCCGCGCAACCCAGGCTGACTGACACGGTGAAAGTTGACGCGCGTCTGGTCAACGACATCTCGACGACGGCCGACGGCAAGATCCTCGTGATCTCACGTGAAGGCGCATCGAACCGAAAGAATGGAATCGCGTTTTACGACACGTCCGATCCGGCGCATCCGAAACTGATTTCGGAATACACAGCGACCGTTACGGGCGGTGTTCACAGCGCGTTCGTCAACGATCACTATGTTTACCTCACCGACGACGCGACGGGTTCAATGCGCGTGATCGATTTCGCCGACGTGAAGAACCCGAAGGAAGTCGCGCGCTGGCAGACCGAGAACGCTTTGGCCGGCACCATTCAGACGAGAGAGGGTGGTCTGCTGGCGGGCCGCTATATTCACGACCTGCAAGTGAAAGACGGCCTCGCGTACCTCGCTTACTGGCACGATGGCCTGATCATTCTCGACGTCGGCGCGGGCATCAAGGGCGGCAGTCCGGAGCATCCGCAGTTTGTCAGTCAGTTGCGTTTCAATCATCACGAGCTGTATGGCGACGGCTGGCTCGCTGGAACGCACTCGGTCTATCGCTACAAAAATTACGTGTTTCTCGGCGATGAAGTGTTTCCGGGAATCTTCGATATCAAATCGAACAAGCGAATTCCGGTGCGCGGCATTGTTCACGTGGTCGATGTTTCAGACATCAACCATCCGCGCAAAGTGGCGGAGTATCCCGTGCCCGAAGGCGGCGCGCATAACATGTGGGTCGAAGACGACATCATGTACGTCGGCTACTACAGCGGCGGTGGCAGAATCGTCGACGTCTCAGGTGAGTTGCGCGGCGATCTTTACGAACAGGGCCGGGAGATTGCGCGTGTGTGGACCGGCGACCCGGACGGTTTTCGCCCGAATCTTCCGTTCACGTGGGGGGCGCAGCCGCACAATGGGTTGATCTACTTCAACGACGTGAACTCCGGATTGTGGATCGTGAAGCTCGGGGAAAAGATCGAGAAGGGATCGACGACGGCACCGGGGCAGTAGCCACGAATTTCACGGATTGATTTTAAAGAAGTCGATGCCGGCAGCGCCCGGCGGCAGATCGAGAGTTGTGATCGTTTTCAACGTTGCGAGATCGATGATTTCGACTGTGCCGGGCTCGGCGCCGATTCCTTCGACAGTCACAAAAGCGTAAGCATCGTCGGGTGAGACCACGACGCCGTGCAGCACCTTTCGCTTAGTTGGCACGCGCGCCAGTTCCCTTCCACTCTTCAAATCGTAAATCGAAACTGACTGGTCGCGTTTGTTGGTTGCGATCAACCGCGAACCGTCGTGCGTCGCTTCGAGGTTGTAGACGCCGTTGCGTGCCGGAATGCGTCGCACGAGCTGCCAGGTGTTGGCATTGATCTCCACGATCTCGCTCGAAGCATTGCACGCCACGAAAATTGAAGCGCCGTCGGCCGATGGTTCGGCCCAGGTCGGCGAACAGGAAGTATTGCCCGGCTTCGGTGGCTCGGAGCCGTGACCCGCCATGTTCTGCATGCCGGGCATTGCGTGCGTCGAAGTGGTCGTGTGCATCGCGGGCGAACCGGTCATTCCGGCTTCTTTGTTTTTCGTGACGATGAAATGCCGCGTGACTTTGAGTGAGCGCGTGTCGATCTCGACCAGCATGTCGTCCATCATGCACGCGGAGTACTGCTTGGTTCCCTGCGGATTCAAACGCGAGCCGTGCGGCATCGTGCAGGTCGTGATGCGCGCGATCTCAGTCATCGTTTGCGTGGAGACGACGGAAACCGATGACGGCACCATGTCGCCGTGCAGGTTGAAGTTCACCACGAAAAGAAAAGTGCCGTCGGGCGAGATGTCCATCGTGGCGGGAAAATTTCCGAGCGTGGTCTTGCCGATGACTGCGTCGTCTTTAGTTGAATACTTCCAGACCGTGCCGAACGGACGGCCGTGCGCGATCGAGACGTAGTAAAACCTGCGATCGGGAGAAACAACGATGCCGTGTGGGCCGTCGATGTCGATCGGCATGTCGCCGGTGTCGATTTGATGATCGAGGCGGGCGTTTGTTCCGTCGAAGCGGACCAGCGAGATCTTGTCGGCTGACTCGCTGAGAACGTAGAACAGGTATTCCTTCTTCCCAGCGGTTTGCGAGTTAGACGTGAGCGGAGAAAGGATTAGTAGAGACAGAGCGACGACGATCTTCATCGCCGCCAGTGTATTACACGGTGGCTTACTTAACGTACTCCCAGTGCCACGGTTCGTAGAAGTAAGGACGAAAGCCGAAGCGCTCGGCGTTGCGGACGAGCCAGCGATACGCAGGTGTGTTCACTTGAATAGCACGGTTCGCGTCTGCGGTGTCCACGGGATCCCCGCCCACGTAAAGGTCTAACGCGCGGCCGGTGAAGTGCGGACTGTTGACGGCGAGTCCGGCTGTGCCGGCATTCGGTGATTTGCGGCGGAGTTCATCCTGATAAGCAGGCGAACGAAATGCGGAAACGATCTTGAAATACTTCTCTTTGGGAGCGAGTTCGCTTGCCGAAGTGTGCGCCAGCTTCAACGACGGATCGGCGATCGCCGCGGCAATCATTTCTTTGTAAGCCGCGTACGTCTTGCGCTCTACCTGACGCAGTTCGTCGGCGCGTCCCGGATCGTAAAAGTCGGCTGCCGGCACGATGAATAACTGGCTCGGATCGGCAATGCCGCGAGTCTTGAGTCGATTACTCTGCCACTGCGAGATTAGGCGCATGAGAGAGTTTTCATCGAGCACACCGCTCGCGCCGAGACCGGATCGTTTTTGCCAGCGTGCGAGTGCGGCGGCAAAGTCACTCGTGTCCGCATCGTGCGAAGTGTCGAGCGTCTTGTTGATCAGGAGATCGTAAAGATACCAACCGCGCTGTTGTTTACCGCCGAAGGTCCAGATCAATTCATTCTTCAGCGACGCGTTTTGTGTGGCTGCGGCTGCGAAAGCAGAAGTTGCAGTGGTCCGGCTCGTGACGCGCGTAGTCGAAGAGGTCGACGGCCCATCCTTTGAGCGCGACGACTGCTCGCCGCTGCTCTTGGCTGAAAAGGAGACGGTCGTAATGACTGCCACGAGCAGTATCAGGACGAGCGCAATATGAACTTTGCCATTCTTCATAGCATCACAAAGCCGCTTATTTCGTGAGGGTTTTGCCGGGGAATGATGGGATGCACAGACTCCCACGACGGTTCGACGAAGTCAGCCACAAAAATGCACAAGAAGCACAAAAGGTTTTGCGAACTCATTTGTGCCTTTTGTGCTTCTTTGCGGCTAAGGCTTTCTTCGGGTGGACGGGCTCTGCTTTGCTCTCCGCGTGGTTGGCTTCGCGTTTCGAAGGGTCAGCGTCGTCGAGCGAGGCCGCAATCAGATCGTCGCTGGGTCGCGTCCCCTTCAAAAAAGCGAACACATGATAATTCGCGTTGCGCTCGCGTATCGCTTCGATGCGTCCTTGATTCTTCAGCCGCGCGAGTTCGTTCATTATGAACGTCTGCTCCGCGCCGCTCATGTAACGATAGTCGATATCAAACGCGAGACCGGTTGAATGTGGCGGCGCTTCGATCACCACGGCATTGCGGTTCACTCTGCGCAGCGCGTGTTGATACTCCTCCGGCCGCACGAGCGAGCTTACCGGCAATGGCCGGTCAAACTGTTGATGATAAGCAGCCGCTATCTCCTCCAACACCTTCAACGCTACCGGCCTAAGCGAACTAAGCATGTTTGATTTCAACGCTTCGCGGTCCGCCGGATCGTCGAGGTTGTATGAACGTCCGCCAAAACTCTTCGCGAGTGTTTGCAATGGTTGGTAATCGCGAGTCACGTTCGGCTCGTCGTCATCGGTGAACGAGCCGTCGTCGACACGCTGACCGACGCCATACAGCACGTAGGTGTCGGTAACTCCCGGAACTGAAACCATTTCACCGCGTTCAATCATTGCGGCGAGGTCGAGATAATCGCGACAGATGGGAATGCTGTATTTTCTGGTCTCCGCGATCTGGGTGGCAAGGAACCAATGTCGTTCGCTGTAATGTCTGAGCTCGGGCGGCGTCTCGACGGGCCCCATCGACTCCCCACCACGATCCGCTTTGACTCGATCTACAGCGTTACTCCAGCG
>Ga0081539_10002482_pt1 | contig 25948 bp, 32 predicted proteins | sample TabmetS4T2R2_FD_71023 | JGI IMG/M metagenome (GOLD analysis project Ga0081539, IMG submission 71023) | Tabebuia heterophylla rhizosphere microbial communities from the University of Puerto Rico - S4T2R2 | ecosystem: Host-associated > Plants > Roots > Rhizosphere ...
GCATGCGCGCTCCGCGCGCGTGCCTGGGTGGGGGTCGAACGATGGCGGCTCCGGTCGGGGTTTCGCGTCGGCGCGGCCGAGCCGCGCCTTCTTCGGCACGCCTAGAAGCGAGCGCGCGTCAGCGGCCGAGCCATTCGGACATCTTGTCGGCCGCCTTGGCGAGGCTGTCGCCCGTGTCCTCGAAGAAGCGTTGGAACCGCCGGCGGTAGTGCTCGTACGCCTCGCCGGCTTCCTCCCGCGGCGGCGTCGACGGCTCGTCCCGCTTCACGTACGTGCCGGCGACGATCCGGTCGTACTCGCCGGAACGCACCCAGGCCATCAGCTCGGCGACGCGCCGCACCGGGTACGAGTGGGTCAGGTTCAGCTCCGCCAGCAGCCGTGAGAAGCGGTCCCAGCTGGATTTCCACTCGTGGTACTCCTGCGCCTGCCGCAGGAACGCGTCGACGTCGAGCTTCTCCGAGCGGACGCCGCCCGAGAGCACCATCAACGTCCGGCACGTCACCAGCGGGTCGCGGTTGACAAGCGTCGCCGCACGGTCGCTCGAGAGCTCGGCCGCGCGCGACCACTCCAGCAGCGCCGACCGGATCGCAAGCAGCGGGAGGCCGGCGAGCGCGGGGATTCGGCCGAGTGGGACGAGCTGCAGGATGATCAGCAGCGCGGTCTGGTACATCACGTGCTCGGAGAGGATGTGACCGACCTCGTGCGCGAGCACCGTGTCCAGCTCGTCGTCGTCGAACAGCCCGAGCGCTGCGGAGTTGACGAGGATCATCGGCTCTCCCGCACCGATCGCCGCGGCGTTCGCGATCGGATATTGCGTCAGGTAGACGTCGTACGTGGCCGGCATGTCGAGCGTCGCCAGCGTCTCGCGGTAGCGGCGCCACACGTCCGGGAGCTGGCTCTCCCCGAGCTTCACCGAGCTCGCGAGCAGCCCCTGACGGAACGCGCGCTCGTAGCGCAGCTCGATCAGCTTTCGCACGACCGCGTCGAGCATCGGGATCGACTTCAGCGCCGCCGTCGCCGCACGGTCGGCGGGATGCTCGTACGCCTTCGGCGAGATTCCCCGGAGCCGCCGCGCCAGCACGTCGCTCACGCGCGGCAGACTACGTTCTCCCGGCTAACGTTCGCCGCCGTGGCGCGGAGCTGGGCAGAGCTGCTGGGCGAGGACGGCGCGGCGCCCGAGGCCGAGGAGGAGCGGCGCGGCCTCTTCGGACGGCTCCGCGAGTCTCTGTCCCGCTCGCGGCAGGCGCTGACGGCGGAGATCACCGCCGCCGCGTTCGATCCCGGCGACGCGCTCGCCTGGGAGCGCCTCGAGGAAGCGCTGATCGCCGGCGACGTCGGCGTGCCCGCGACGGCCGAGCTCGTGCAGCGGCTCGAAGCGCGCACCGACACCGGCGCCGACCTCGGCGCCGCGCTCGCCGACGAGGTAGCCACGCTGCTCGGCGAGCCGGCCACGCTCGGGATTCACGGCGATCCGGCCGTGATCCTCGTCGTCGGCGTCAACGGCACGGGGAAGACGACGACGATCGGCAAGCTCGCGTCGCGTCTCCGGGAGCACGGCCACGCCGTCGTCGTCGCCGCAGGCGACACCTTTCGCGCCGCCGCCGAGGAGCAGCTCGGGATCTGGGCCGAGCGCGCGCAGGCCGAGTTCGTCGAGGGCCCGCAGGGCGGTGACCCGGCGGCGGTCGCCTACGACGCGATCGAGCGCGCGCGGCGCGGCGGCCGCGACGTCGTGATCGTCGACACCGCCGGCCGGCTGCACACGCAGACGAACCTGATGGACGAGCTCGCGAAGGTGCGCCGCGTGATCGCGTCGCGGGTCGAGGGTGCGCCGCACGAGACGCTGCTCGTCGTCGACGCGACGACCGGCCAGAACGCGGTGCAGCAGGCGCGCCTGTTCAAGGACGCGGTCGGCGTCAGCGGCGTCGCGCTCACGAAGCTCGACGGCAGCGCGAAGGGAGGCGTCGCGATCCCGATCGCCTACGAGCTCGGGCTCCCCGTGAAGCTGATCGGCGTCGGCGAGCGCCTCGAGGACCTGCGCCCGTTCGATCCGCAGGACTTCGCCCGCGCCCTCGTCGCGAGCTAGTCGGTTCCCTCCACGGCGAAGGCGATGTTCACCGTCGTCTTGAAGTTCGTGATCCTGCCGTCCTCGACGTCCGCGCTCATCGAGATCACGTCGGCGCCGCTGATGCCGCGTACCGTCTTCGCCGCCTCGCGCACCGCCTCGTCGGCGGCCTTGGCGAACGACTCCGGCGAATGGCCGATGACCGTGATGACCTTTGCAACCGCCATGTCCCCTCCTTACGGGTTCTGCGTGATGATCGCGCGGTACTCGTCGATGACGCCTGGGTTCCACGCGCGGCACTTGGCCTCGAACGTGACGGTGACGTCGAACGGCTGTGCGTCCGCCTCCGACACTTCCTGCTCGGGGAAGAAGTTCGCCTTCGCCTCGGCGAGCGCGTTGTTGAGCGCCTTCCCGAAGTTCTCCATGTGCTTGAGCGGGTCGTCAGTCCGGTCCTTGTGCTTGCCGACGACCCCGCGATGCGGCTCAGACGAGCGGTCGTCCCTGGTCATTCCTCTACCTCCCGGTCCGTTGTCACGCGAGCCTACACGGGCGCTGCGCGCAGCAGAGCGCCCGCGGCCGCTCGATTGCCCTTCTTTTCGTACAGCTCGATCGCCAAGCGGCGCTCGGTCCGCGCACCGGTCTCGTCACCCTCGGCGGCGAGGATCTCCGCGAGCGTGGCGTGCGCATCGGCCTTCAGGTTGAGCGAGTCCGTCATCGAGGCGATCGCCAGCGCCTCCTCCGCGAGCTCCTGCGCGCTTTCGACGTGCGCCGCGGCGCAAAGCCGCGTCACCTCGACGACGAGGTCGGACGCGACCGGCGCCGAGAGCGCGTCCGTCACGAGCCGGGCCTCCGAGGTCCGGTCCTGCGCGCAGAGGACGAGCGCGAGCAGCGACCGCGCGTAGACCGAGGCAGGGTCGTCGGGGCGATCGCCGAGCAGGTCGAGGCCGAGACGCAACTCCGCCTCGGCCGCCTGCGGATTGCCCGCCAGCAGCTCGACCGGCCCGCTGATGCTCGTCAGGCCGGCGACGAGCAGCTCCAGGCCGAGCTCCTCGTACACCGCGCGCGCACGCTGGTACGCCGTGCGCGCCTCGTCGAAGGCCCGTCGCATCGCCGCGAGGCCGGAGAGCGACGCGAGAACGTTCGCCTCGAGCAGGAGGTTGCCGGCCGCGCCGCGCATCAGCGTCTCACAGCGGCGGATCGCTTCGTCCGCCGGAGTGGGGCCGTAGAGGAGTGCCGTGCAGAGGACGTCGACGATACGCGCCTCCTCTGCGCTGTCCCCTCGACGGCGCGCGTGATCGAGCGCGCGTTCGGATTCCTCGGCGGCGAGCGCAAACGCGCAGCGGCGCCGTGCCGCGGCGGCGAGGCGACGGCGTGCGCGGGCGAGCCCGAGGTCGTCGCCGAGCGTTGCGAACACCTCGACGGCCCGCGTTCCGACGTCTTCGAGGTCGGCCATGCTGCCGTTGCGGTGCGCGGCGTCGAGCCGCGCGTACCATTCGACGCGCTCGTCGCCCGCAGCTGCGGCCTCCGTGACGACGTCTGCGAGCACCGAGCGGGCGCGCTCCCGTTCGCCGGTGATCCACAGGGCACCCGAGAGCTCGCGCATCGCCTCGCGCCGCTTCGTTCCCTCACCGAGCAGCGCGACGGCCCGCCCGAGGAGGCGCGCCGCGGCCGGCATGTCCTCGCGCGCGAGCGCGCGGTGGCCCGCGGACGCGAGCGCGGCGCCTGCGCGGGCGCCGAGCTCTGCGATCTGGTCGTTGACCGGCGCCAGCTGCGAGCGGGCGAGGTACGCCTGCTCCAGGTGATGGCCGCTGATCTCCTCGAACATGCCGCGCCGCTCGAGCCAGTCCGCGAATCGCTCGTGCAGGTCCGCCCGCTGCGTCTTGGGAAGGGCGCCGTACGCGGCGTCGCGTACGAGGATGTGGCCGAAGCGGAAGGAGTCCTCGCCGGCGAAGGTGGTCGACTCCGCAGGGAAGATCAGCCGCTTGCGGACGAGGCCGTGCAGATGCGCGGCGACGCGGGGCCGCAACTCCTGGGGCGCGAGCTCGGTCACTGCGCTCCACCAGAACTGCTTGCCGATCACCGCGGCGGACTGCAGCACCAGCCGCTCCTCCGGATCGAGGCGGTCGAGGCGCGCGGCGATCAGCGCGTTGATCGTGGGCGGGATCGCGACGGAGTCGAGGTCGCCGGTTGCGACCCAGCGGCCGTCGCTGCGCTCGAGCGTCCCGTCGTCGACGAGCATCCGGACGAGCTCCTCGAGGAAGAGGGGATTGCCCTCGGCTGCCGCGGCAATGCGGCGCGCGGCGGCCGGATCGAGCTCCGCCGACCCGAGCAGGTTCCCGAGCAGCGCGTGCACCTCGTCCTCGACGAGCGGGCTGAGGACGATGCGCTCGCCGGGCCAGGCGGCGCGCGTCTCGAACAGCTCGGGCCGCGCGAGGCAGACGACGAGCAGCGGCGCGCCGCGGCTCCAGCCGGAGACGTACTCGACGAAGTCGAGCAGCGTCGGCTCGGCCCAGTGGAGGTCCTCGAGAATGAGCACGAGCGGGCGCTCCCGCGCCACCGATTCGAAGAGGCGGCGCAGCGCCCAGAAGGACTCGTCCGCGCGCGTCTCGCCGCCGATTCCGAGCACGCCCGCGATCCGGTCGACCACGAGCTCGTCGCCGCCCGCGAGCTCGCTCAGCCGTGCGCGGACGTGCTCCGGGGCGTCGTCGGCGGAGACGCCCGCGAGCGAGCGGACGATCTCGACGACCGGGAAGAACGTGATCCCGTCGCCGTACGGCAGGCAGCGTCCGTGCGCCACCGTCGCGCCGAACAGCCGGGCGGCGATCTCCTGTGCGAGGCGCGTCTTCCCGATCCCCGCGGGCCCGATGACCGTGATCAGCTGGCACGTCTGCTCGTCGAGGGCGCGGCGGTAGAGGTCGTGCAGGACGCCTTGCTCGCGCTCACGGCCGATCAGCGGCGCGTCGAGCCGCCGGAAGACCTGCTCGGCGCTCGCGCGGACCTGCTCGAGGCGCCACGTCTTGACCAGCTCGCTCTTGCCCTTCAGCGAGAACGACTCGAGCGGGCCCGCCCGGACGCGGTCGGAGACGAGCCGATAGGTCTCGCGTCCGAGCAGGATCTCCCCGGGCTGCGCCGCCTGCTGCAACCGCGCCGCGACGTTCACGGTGTCGCCGCTCGCGATCGTCTGCGTGCTGTCGGGATCACCGACGACGACCTCGCCGGTGTTGATCGCGATCCGCCATTCGAGCCGGACGCCCCACTGGCGCTCGAGCTCGTCGTTCAGCCCGTCCAGCCGCGTCCGCAGCTCGTCGCCCGCGCGGACGGCCCGAAGCGCGTCGTCCTCGTGCAGGATCGGGACGCCGAAGATCGCCATCACGGCGTCGCCGATGAACTTCTCGACGGTGCCGCCGTGCCGCTCGAGGACGGCCCGCGTCTCGTCGAAGTAGCGGATGATCACGCGGCGCGTGGTCTCGGGGTCGACGCGCTCGCCGAGGCTGGTCGAGCCGACGACGTCGCAGAAGAGCACGGTTACCGTCTTCCGGACCAGCGGCTCTCCCCCGGCGGCGACCATCGTTCGAGTCTAGGCCGGAAAGTGCGAAAAACCTAGGCCGCTAGACTGTCGGGCTCGGTGTTCGACACGCTGTCAGAGCGCCTCCAGGGCGCGCTCGGCGACCTCCGCAAGCAAGGCAGGCTCGACGAGGAATCGGTCTCGCGCGCGATGCGCGAGATCCGGCTCGCGCTGCTCGAGGCGGACGTCAACTTCCAGGTCGTGAAGGACTTCGTCGCGGCCGTGCGCGAGCGTGCGGTCGGGGAGGACGTGACGAAGAGCCTCACGCCCGGCCAGCAGGTCGTGAAGATCGTTCACGACCAGCTCACGGAGCTCCTCGGCGCCGGCGTCTCGAAGCTCGCCTACGGCAGCCGCGGCCCGACCGTGATCCTGCTCGCCGGCCTCAACGGCGCCGGCAAGACGACCGCCGCCGCCAAGCTGGCGCTGCTGCTGCGCAGGGAGGGCAAGAAGCCGGCGCTGGTCGCCGCCGACCTCCAGCGGCCGGCCGCGATCGAGCAGCTGATCCAGCTCGGCAAGCAGATCGACGTCCCGGTCTTCGCCGACGAGCGCGAGGATCCGGTCCGAGCGACGCGCGCAGGCATCGACCGCGCCGCGCAGGACGTGCGCGACGTCGTGATCGTCGACACCGCCGGCCGCCAGGTCGTCGAGGAGTCGCTGATGGAGGAGCTCGCGCGGGTCCGCGCGGAGGCGAAGCCGCACAACGTCCTCCTCGTGCTCGACGCGATGACCGGCCAGGAGGCGGTGCGCGTCGCGCAGGCGTTCCAGGACCGCGTGCAGTTCGACGGCGTCGTCCTCACGAAGCTCGACGGCGATGCGCGCGGCGGCGCTGCCCTCTCCGTGAAGGCCGTCACCGGCAAGCCGATCAAGCTCGCGTCGACCGGCGAGAAGCTCGACCAGCTCGAGTGGTTCCACCCCGACCGGATGGCGTCGCGCATCCTCGGGATGGGCGACGTGCTGACGCTGATCGAGCGCGCGGAGCAGGCGGTCGAGGAAGACGAGCAGGAAGAGATGGAAAAGCGGCTGCGCGAGGGCCGCTTCACGTTCGACGACTTCCTGAAGGCGCAGAAGATGCTGCGCCGGATGGGCCCGCTGCAGGGCGTCCTCAAGCTGATCCCCGGCCTCGGCAAGCAGCTGCAGGGCGTCGACGTCGACGAGCAGCAGCTCAAGCGCGTCGAGGCGATCGTCCTCTCGATGACGCCGCAGGAGCGCGCGTACCCGCACGTGATCGACGGACGGCGCCGCCAGCGGATCGCTCGCGGCAGCGGCACGACCGTGCAGGACGTCAACCAGCTCCTGCTCGCGCGCAAGGAGATGGAGAAGATGATGAAGCAGATGGGGAAGGGGAAGATGCCGTCCATTCCCCAGCTGCAGCAGAACGGCGCGCAGGCATCGCGTCCCAGCGCGACGCGCAAGTCGAAGAGCAAACGGAAGAAGAAGAAGTCACGGAGGTAATGCTTTGGCAGTGAAGATGCGCCTGACGCGGGTCGGGTCGAAGAAGAACCCGATCTACCGTGTCGTGATCGCCGATTCGCGCTCGCCGCGCGACGGCAAGTTCATCGAGATCGTCGGCCGCTACAACCCGCAGACCGACCCGTCGACGATCGAGCTGAAGGAGGACAAGGTCCGCGAGTGGCTCGCGAAGGGCGCGCAGCCGACCGACTCCGTCCGCAAGCTCCTCAAGGTCCAGGGCCTCGACAACTAATGCGCGACCTGCTCGAGGACATCGCGCGGCGGCTCGTCGACGATCCCGAGGCCGTGCGCGTCGAGCGCGAGGAGCTCGAGGACGCCGTCGTTCTCCGGCTCGAGGTCGCGAAGGAGGACGTCGGCAAGGTGATCGGGCGGCAGGGCCGCATCGCCCGCGCCCTGCGGCAGCTCGTGCGCGCCTATTCCGGGCGCGAGCGGAAGCGGTTCGTGCTCGAGATCGTGGATTGACCCGTGCGCGTCGCCGCGCTGTACGACGTGCACGGGATGCGGACCGCGCTGGAGGCCGTGCTCGCCGACGTGGGCGACGTCGACGCGATCGTCTTCGGCGGCGACATCTTTCTCGGTCCACTCCCGCAAGAGACGTTTGAGCTGATTCGCCCGCTGCACGCGCACTACGTCCGGGGCAACTGCGACCGCGAGCCGAGCGACTGGGTGACCCGGCACCTCGACGAGGATGCCGTCGAGTGGGCGCGCAACTGGCCGACGAACGTCGAGCTCGACGGCGTCCTCTACTGTCACGCGGCACCGCAGGACGACATGCGTCCGATCCTCACGGAGCTGTCTCCGCCGGAGCGTTTCGAGGAAGCGCTCGCCGGCGTCGACGCGCGGTTGATCGTCGCCGGCCACACGCACATGCAATTCCGGCACGGGAACTTCGCGAACGCCGGTTCCGTCGGCATGCCCTACGAGGACGACGTCGCTGCGTTCTGGGCGATCGTCTCCGACGACGTCGAGTTCCGGCGCACGCCGTTCGACGTCGATCGCGCGGTCGCCGAGATCGAAGCCTCGGGATGGCCGGAGGCCCCGTCGTTCATCGCCGAGAACCTCCGCGCGGCGCCGTCGCGGCGCGAGGCGGCGGAGTACTTCGAGAGCCTGCAGTGAAGGTGGTCGTCGGCCGCGTCGGCAGGCCGCACGGGCTCGGCGGCGCCTTCGTCGTGGAGGACGCGAGCGACGACCCGGAACGCTTCGTCGTCGGCGCTCACGTGCTCGTGGGCGACGACGAAGTCGAGATCGTCGAGGCGAAGCGTGCCGGCGGGCGTCCGGTGATCCGGCTCGACCGCGTCGTCGAGCGAGGGGCCGCGCTGGAGGTCGAGCGTGAGTCGCTCCCCGAGCCGGCCCCCGACCACTACTACGTCGCCGACCTCGTCGGCTGCGCCGTCGAGCGCGACGACGGCGTGGCGCTCGGAACCGTGACGCACGTGCAGGAGTTGCCTGCAAACGCCGTCCTCGAGCTGGACAACGGCCTCCTGCTGCCGTTGGTGGACGCCTGCGTGCGGGAGGTCGACGTCGGCGCGCGCCGAATCCTGGTCGCGCCGGGCTTCGACCTGCCCGACTAACGTTCCACCGCCCCGATGCGCATCGACGTCTTCACACTGGTCCCGCACGCGTACGCGTGGCTCACCGAACAACGGCCGGTCGCCGCGGTGCTCGGAAGCGAGCTCGAGCTACGTCTCTTCAACTACCGCGAGACGACGCCGCTCCGCGCCGGGCAGATCGACGATGAGCCGTACGGCGGCGGCGCCGGCATGGTGCTCCGCGTGGACGCGGTCGCCGCCGCCTTGGACGCCGTCTACGGCGGCACGCCCGACCATCGCGTCGTCGCGCTGACGCCGCAGGGCCGGCAGCTGACGCAGGCGATCGTGGAGGAGCTCGCGCGCGAGGACGAGCTGACGCTCCTGTCGGCGCGGTTCGAGGGCTTCGACGAGCGGATCGTGCAGCACCTTGCGTCCGACGCGATCTCCGTCGGCCCGTACGTTCTCTCGAACGGCGACCTCCCGGCGATGGTGCTCGTCGATGCGATCGCACGGCGTCTGCCGGGGGCGCTCTCGGAGGGCTCCGGCGAGTGGGAGTCGTTCAGCGACGAGCTCGAGGGCGGGCTGGAGTACCCGCACTACACGCGCCCCGCGGAGTTCCGCGGCTGGACCGTCCCCGACGTGCTCCTGTCGGGGAACCACAAGCAGATCGAGGGCTGGCGTCGCGAGCAGTCGCGCGCGCGGAGCCTGCATTGAGGAATCCGCTCGAGCGTATGGGCGTCCCGGCGCCCTGGCGTACCGCGCTCGACTGGGTGCTGACGATCGCGGGCGCGATCGCGATCGTGCTCGCGATCAAGGCGTGGATCGTCAACCCGTACCGCATCCCGTCGTCGTCGATGGAGCAGACGCTGCACTGCGCGCGTCCCGCGTCCGGCTGCATCGCACGCTTCTCGGACCGCGTCCTCGCCAACCGGTTCATCTACCACTTCCGCAATCCGGAGCGCGGCGAGATCGTCGTGTTCGACGTGCCCGAGCTCGCCAAGGCGCGCTGCGGCGCGGGCGGCGTCTTCGTCAAGCGGATCATCGGCCTCCCGGGCGAGCTCTTCGAGGAGCGCCACGGCTACGTCTTCATCAACGGGAAGCGGCTGAAGGAGTCGTACATCAAGGCCGACCGGCGCGACTTCATGAACCACCATCCCGTCAAGATCGATCCGGGCAACTACTTCATGATGGGCGACAACCGCCAGTCGTCGTGCGACTCGCGCGTGTGGGGGACGGTGCCCCGCAAGAACATCATCGGCAAGGTGTTCGCGGTCTACTGGCCGCCGAACCGCATCGGCTTCAGGTGATCGGGAAAGCGCTCGGAGTGCTGGGTGCGCTCGTGGCCGCGGCGATCGTGATCGTCCTCTAGCCCGCCGGGGGCGAGAGACTACGCGCGTGCAGCCGGAGACGCGTTACGCACGGAGCGGCGATGTCTGGATCGCCTATCAAGTCGTCGGCGAGGGGCGGTTCGACCTCGTCTTCGTGTCGCCCTACCTGACGCACGTCGAGCTGCAGTGGACGTTGCCGGGCTTTGCCGAGACGCTCGAGTCTCTTGCCTCATTCGCGCGCCTCATTCGTTTCGACAAGCGTGGAGTCGGGATGTCGGACCGCGTCAGCGGTGCACCGACCCTGGAGGCGCGGATGGACGACGTGCGTGCCGTGATGGACGCTGCCGGCTCGAGGCGGGCGGCGTTGTTCGGCGTCTCGGAGGGGGCGCCGATGAGCCTCCTCTTCGCCGCGACATATCCGGAGCGCACGGCCGCACTCGTACTTCGCAGCGCCTTCCCGCGGACGATGTGGGCTCCGGACTATCCGTGGGGCCGCACCGAAGACGAGTACCGGCAGGCGCTCGAGCGTGACCTGCGCCTGTTCGGACCGCGCCGGGAGGCGGCGGAGGTGGTGCGCACCCTCGGCCGGTTCGACGAACGCGAAACGCGCGCGCTCGTCGACTACTTCCGCTGGAGCGGGAGCCCGGGCTCGGTCGAGGCACTGGCTCGGATGAACAGGGAGATCGACGTGCGTCATGTGCTTCCCGCGATCCGCGTGCCGACCCTCGTCATGCACGGGATCGACGACGAAGTCGTGCCCGTGGACGTCGCCCGTTTCGTCGCGGACCGGATTCCGGGCGCGCGGCTGGTCGAGCTTGCCGAAACGGGCCACCTCGCGCTACGCGGCGCCGACGCGATCGAGCACGAGATCGAGCGGTTCCTGACCGAGGTCTGGGACGGCGGGGGGTGGGAGGACGCCGAGCCCGATCGGGTGCTTTCCACCGTGCTCTTTACCGACATCGTCGGCTCGACAGAGCGCGTTGCCGAGCTCGGCGACCGTGCTTGGCGCGACCTGCTCGAACGTCATCACGCCGTCGTCAGGCGACAGCTCGCCCGCTTCCGCGGGCGCGAAGTCGACACGGCCGGCGACGGCTTCTGTGCGAGCTTCGACGGCCCTGCGCGGGCGATCCGTTGCGCTTGTGCGGTCGTCGACGCGACCCAGGAGATCGGCGTCGACGTCCGCGCGGGGCTCCACACCGGTGAGTGCGAGCTGATCGACGGCAAGGTCGCCGGAATCGCCGTCCATACCGGTGCGCGAGTCGCGTCGCAGGCCGAGCCGGGCGAGGTGCTGGTCTCGAGCACGGTGAAGGATCTCGTCGCCGGCTCCGGCATCGGCTTCGACGAACGCGGCGTTCGCGAGCTCAAGGGTATCCCCGGCGAATGGCGGCTCTTCGCAGCCCAGCGCGGGACGGTTGCTACCATTCTGCCCCGGCCCTGACGGGCTCCTTCCTATGAGCAAGATCATCGAGCAGATCGAGCGCGCCCAGCTGCGCGACGGTGTCCCGCAGTTCAAGGCCGGAGACACCGTCCGCGTCCACTTCCAGGTGATCGAGGGCGAGCGCCGCAGGATCCAGGTCTTCGAGGGTGTCGTGATCAAGCGCCAAGGCTCGGGCATCCGCGAGACGTTCACCGTCCGCAAGCAGTCCTTCGGCGTCGGCGTGGAGCGCACGTTCCCGTTGCACTCGCCGAAGATCGATCGGATCGAGGTCGTCGCCGTCGGCGACGTCAACCGGGCGAAGCTCTACTACCTCCGCGGCCGCGTCGGGAAGCGCGCGCGCATCCGCGAGATCCGCCAGGACCAGCGGAAGGCCGACAGGACGCAGCAGGCGACCGAGCAAGCGCCGGCTGCAACCGAGCCCGAGGCCGTCGAGCAGCCCGAGGCGGTCGAGGAACCGGCGGCCGACACGGCACCCGAGCCCGCCGAGGTCTAGCTCGCTTCGCTCGCCTCGCGCGAAATCTCCCGATTTCGCACGACGGAAGACCGCATGCGCGCTCCGCGCGCGTGCCTTCGGTGTGGTTTGCGACCACGCTGCTTCGCCGGAGGCTCGTGTCGGCGCTGCGAAGCCCCGCCGCGTTCGACGCCGGGTATGTTGACCGAACCCCAAGCCGATCGTGGAGTACATGCGATACGCGGTTCGAAAGCTCGACGAGGTGCCGACCGTGCCGGGGGCCGGCGTCCGCTGGCATCCGCTGCAACATCACTTCCGGCTGTCGGCGTTCGGGGCGAACGTGTTCGCGGCCGAGTCCGAGGGCGACGAGCTGATCGGCGAGCACGACGAGACCGCCAGCGGCCAGGAGGAGCTGTACATCGTCCTGCGTGGGGCCGTCCGCTTCTCGCTCGACGGCGAGACCCACACGGTCGAGGCCTTGGGGGTGGTGGCGGTGACGGATCCGTCCGTTCGCCGGTCGGCTACCGCCATGGAGCCCGGCGCGACGTTGCTGGCGCTGGGCGCCGAGGCGTGCGCCGAGTTCCACTCCACCTGGCGCTCGACCTGGTTCGCCGACGTTCCGCAAAGCTAGCGCGCACTTTGCGCATTTCCGTCACGAAGTCGCCCGGAGGCCCGGCTATCCTCGCCGGGCATGCGCCGCACCGGGAACAAGCTCCTGCGTTTCGACCGCAAGCTCGGCGTTCGCCTGGTGGCCGGCACGGACGAGGCCGGGCGCGGCCCGCTGGCGGGACCGCTCGTCGTCGCCGGCGTGCTCCTCGACCTCGACTGCCTGCGCGAGCACAAGGCGCGGCCGTTCGCGTACCTCAACGACTCCAAGCAGCTGACGCCGGCGCAGCGCGAGGAGCTCTTCTACGCCGTGCTGGCGTGCGCACGGAAGGTCGTGTGCCGTGTGATCCCGGCCGACGAGATCGACAACCGCGGGCTCCACCGCTCGAACCTCGACGGGCTGCGCGCGATGCTCGAAGCCCTGACCCCGCCGGCCGAGGCGTGCCTCGTCGACGGCTTCCGGCTCGGGAAGGCTGCGCCGGCGCATCGCGCCGTCGTCGACGGTGACACCAAGAGCGCGGCCATTGCGGCGGCATCCGTCATCGCAAAGGTGACGCGCGACCGGCTGATGCGGCGAATGGACGCTCTGTATCCGCACTACGGGTTCTCGTCGCACGTCGGGTACATCACGCCGTCGCACACGCGGATCGTGCGCGAGCGCGGCCCGTCGCCGATTCACCGCCGCTCGTGGCGTGCACGCGCCTACATGACAGACGAGGAGCTCGCGGAGCTCGAGCGTGCGGAACTCGAGCGAGTCGCGAGCGCGTAGGCACTACCGCCTCCGCGGGTACCGCATCCTCGGCACGAACGTCTGGATCGCCGGCTACGAGCTCGACCTCGTCGTCCGCCGCGGTCGTGTGCTCGCCTTCGTGGAGGTGAAGTCGAAGGCCGGCACCGGCTTCGGCTCGCCGGAGGAGATGGTCACGCCCGAGAAGCAGCGCCGGGTCCGGACCGCCGCTCAGGCCTGGCTCGCGCGGAACCCCGCGCACGCGGGCTGCCGGATCCGCTTCGACGTCGTCGCCGAGCGCGCGGGAAAGCTCGAGCTGCTCGCGGCCGCGTTCTAGCCGCCGTCGTCCCCGCCGCCGTCTCCGCCGCCGTCGCCGTCCCCGTCGCCGTCGCCGACGACGAGCGCGGGGCCGCCGTGCGAGTTGTCGGGATCGACGACCCAGGCGTATGCCTCGGCAAGGCGGAGAACCTCGGCCGGACGGCTCTGGCGCGGCGCGAGCTCCACGATCCTGTCGAGGAGCGCGAAGCGCGCCGCTTTCCGACGGCGTCCGAACTCGGTCACGCGTATACGTTCAGCACGAGGGGCTTCGGCTCCTGCACGGAAAGGGCAGCTGGGCGAGGCGGCGAATCTGAACAGCCGTGGCCGCCACGCAGGACCAGCTCTACGCCGAGATCGACCTCGAGCTGTCGTGGTCGGAGCGCGACTTGCCGGAGCGGGACCGGACGAAGCACGTCCACCGGCTCCATCCGTACCTGGGGAAGTTCATTCCGCAGCTCGTCGAGACGCTGCTCGCGCGTTACGTCGCGCGCGGGGGCCGCGTGCTCGACCCGTTCGCCGGCTCGGGCACGACGCTCGTCCAGGCACTCGAGTCGGGCCACGACGCGACGGGCGTCGACATTGCCGCGTTCAACGTCCTGTTGATGCAGGTGAAGACGCGCGAATACAACCTGTTCGTCCTCGAACGAGAGCTGCGCAGCGTCGTCGACCTCCTGGAGGCGTTGCCGGCCCCGCGCGCGCGGCCGTCGCGGTATGTCCGGGAATGGTTTGCGCCGCAGGCTGCGCGCGAGCTCCTCGCCTTTCGCGCCGCGCTCGACGAGTACGAGCACGCCGACGTCCTCCGCGTCGTGCTCGCGCGCGCGGCTCGATCGGCGCGGTTGACCACTCACTTCGACCTCGACTTTCCGCGCGCGCCTCAGCAGGGGCCGTACTGGTGCCACAAGCACAAGCGGGAGTGCGTGCCGGTCGACGCCGCGGGCCGTTTCCTGCGCCGGTACGCACTCGACACCCTGAACCGGATCAAGGCGTTCGCGCGCCTGCGCGCGCGGGGACATGGCGCCGAGGTCCTGCACGCGGATGCCCGCGAGGTCGGGTACGGCACCGTGTTCGACGCCGTCGTCACGTCGCCGCCGTATCCGGGGCTGATCGACTACCACGAGCAGCATCGCGTGGCCTACGAGCTACTTGGCCTCGACGACCTCAGGGAGCTCGAGGTCGGAGCGGCCGCGTCCGGCACCTCTCGTGCGGCGCTCGACGCCTACTGCGAGGACGTCGCAGCCGTGCTCGCGAACGCCGGACGGGCGCTGCGTCGCGGCGCTCCCGTCGTGATCGTCGTCAACGACCGCCGTGACCTGTACCCGGAGATCCTCGACCGTGCAGGCCTCGCCCTCGTCGAGCGATTCCGCAGGCACGTGAACCGGCGCACAGGGCGGCGGGCCGGCGAGTTCTTCGAGGACGTGCTCGTCGCCCGGGCATGACCCGAACAGCGCTCGGCGTCACGCTGCTCGCGGTCGGCGTGTTGCTCGTCGCGGCCGCGGTGTTCATCGTGGCTTCGGGTCCGACCGGAGGTGTCGGCTGGCCGCTCGTGATCGCGTACGGCGGCGCCGTCGGCGTCCTCGGGCTCGCATTCGCCGCGGCGGGCATCCGCTGGGCGCGCCCGCGCTGATTCGGCACTGAATCGACACCCGCGCGTGACACCGCGCTCCGTACCGTGGGCTCATGCTCGCGCGTTCGGTCACGCATGCGCTCGTCGGGCTCGAGCCACGCCGCGTCGAGGTCGAGGCCCACCTCGGCGGCGGCCTACCCGCGTTCGCGATCGTGGGGCTGGTCGACCGCGCCGTCCAGGAGGCGAAGCATCGGATCCGCAGCGGCGTCGCATCCGCGTTGCTGCCCTGGCCGGACGGGAAGATCACCGTCAACCTCGCGCCGGCCCAGCTGCGGAAGGAGGGCTCGAGCTTCGACCTCGCGATCGCGCTCGCCATCCTCGGGGCGGCGCGGCTGATCCCCCCGGATCGTCTCCACGAGCACGCCGCTGTCGGCGAGCTCGCCCTCGACGGCCGGATCCGTCCCGTTGGCGGCGTCCTGGCCGTCGCCGAGGGTTCGACGCGTGCCGGCATCGACCGGCTGCTCTGCGCGCCCGAATGCGCGTCGGAGGCCGCGCTCGCCGGCGTCGAGCCGATCCCCGTCCGTCATCTCGCCGAGGTCGTCGCGTACCTCCGCGGCGAGGTCGAGCTCGAGTGGACGCCGAACGGGAACGGCACGATTCCGCCCAGGCCCGCGCTCGACCTCGCGGACGTCCGCGGCCAGGAACGCGCGCGGCGGGCACTCGAGATCGCAGCGGCGGGACGGCACAACCTGCTCCTTGCCGGCCCGCCCGGAACCGGCAAGACGATGCTCGCGCGGCGCCTGCCGTCGATCCTGCCGCCGCTCGCGCCGGCCGAGGCGCTGGAAGCCACGCGCATCCACTCGGTCGCGGGGTTGACGTCGCGCGAGCACCCGCTGCTGACGGATCCACCGCTCCGCGCGCCGCACCACAGCGCGTCGACTGCGGCGATCGTCGGCGGCGGCCCGACCGCGCGGCTCGGCGAGGCCACGCTCGCGCATCACGGCGTCCTGCTGCTCGACGAGCTGCCCGAGTTCCAGCGTCCCGCGCTCGAGGCGTTGCGACAGCCGCTCGAGGACGGCATCGTCTCGATCGCGCGAGTCGGCGGCCGCGCCACCTACCCCGCGCGGTTCACGGTCGTCGCGACGATGAACATGTGCCCGTGCGGCGCGCGCGGCGACCCCGCGTTGACCTGCACGTGCTCACAGCAGCGGTTCTCCGCATTCCGCGACAAGCTCTCGCGCGCGCTGCTCGACCGCTTCGACTTGGTCGTGACGGCGCCGCGTCCGCGCGCGACCGAGTTGGCCGCCGCTCCCGGGGAGGCCTCGGCCGCCGTGCGCGAACGCGTCGTCGCGGCGCGCGGCCGGCTCGAAGCCGGTGCGCTGCGCCGCACGTCCGAGGCCGAGACGCTGCTGTCGAACGCCGTCGAGCGGCTGCCGCTCTCCGGTCGTGGACGCGCGCGCGTGGGGAGAGTCGCCCGAACGATCGCAGCGCTCGCCGGCTCGGATACGGTCGAAGCGGCGCACGTCGCCGAGGCGCTGTCGTACCGCTCGCCGAAGGAGCTGGAGCTGCGGTGAGGTCGATCCCGCGTGCGCGCCTGCCACCGCTGTTGCGTGCGATCCACGACCCACCTGCGTGCCTCTACGTCCGGGGCGCGGCGGCGGACGACGTTCTGGAACGTCCGGCTGTCGCGATCGTCGGCGCACGGGCCTGCTCGCCCTACGGCGCGCTCGTCGCGCGGACGCTCGGCAAGGAGCTTGCGGCGGCCGGGCTCGTCGTCGTCAGCGGTCTCGCGCGCGGGATCGACGGCGAGGCGCATCGCGGCGCGCTCGCCGCGGCTGGAGCGACGGTCGCGGTTCTCGGCTGCGGCGCGGACCGGGACTACCCCGCCGCCCACGCGCGACTCGCCGCAGAGATCCGCGCGACCGGCCTCGTCGTGTCGGAGTACCCACCCGGCACCGAGCCGGCGCCGTGGCGGTTCCCGGCGCGCAACCGCATCATCGCCGGGTTGTGTGCCGCGACGATCGTGGTCGAGGCGCGCGAGCGAAGCGGCGCCTTGATCACGACCGACTTCGCCCTCGAGGAGGGACGTGAGGTGCTGGCCGTCCCGGGAGAGATCACGTCGCCGCTGTCGGCGGGAACGAACGCACTGCTCCGCCTGGGCGCGACGCCGGTCACGTGCGCGCAGGACGTGCTCGAGCTGTTCGGGCTCACGCCGGCCGAACGGCAGGCGCCTCCGGTTGAGGGAGACGCGACGCGCATCCTCGCCGCCCTGCCGGCCACTGCGGACGAGCTCGCGCGCGCGACCGGTATGGCAGCCGGGGCGGTGGCGGGCGCGTTGACTGCGCTCGAGCTCGCCGGACTCGTACACGAGGCGGAGGGGCTGTATCGGGCGCCGCCGTCAACGCCAGGGCGACAATCCGTCGACCGCGGGTTTGCGTAGGATCGTGCCGAATGGCAACACCTTGGTGGCTCGCCGCTGCGGCGCTGCCGCTGCCGCCGACGCGTGTCGACGATCCGGAGGTGGAGATCGTCGGCGCGGGCATCACGGGATGCTCCTGCGCGCTCGCGCTCGCGCGCGCCGGCCTTCGGGTGCGGGTGCACGACACGCGCGAGGTCGCGAGCGGCGCGAGTGGGCGAAACGGCGGATTCGCGCTGCGCGGCGGCGCGATGGCGTACGACAAGGCGCGCGAGTGGATGGGCGACGGTAGCGCGTGCGACTTCTGGCGACAGACCGAGGATGCGCTCGACCGGCTGGTCGAGCTCGGCGGCGATGCGCTGACGAGGACGGGAAGCCTGCGCATCGCCGCCGACGACGAGGAGCGAGAGGAGCTGCGGGTCGAGTTCGAGGCGCTCGCCGCGGACGGCTTCGACGTCGAGTGGCGCGACGAGCTGGATTCGCCTCTCGACGGCCGGTTCACAGCGGCGATCTTCCATCCGCGCGACGCGTCGCTGCAGCCGGCGACCACCGTCCGCCGGATCGCCGTCGCCGCCGCGGAGGAGGGGGTCGAGTTCCGCGAGCGACATCGCGTCGAATCCGTCGAGGACCTCGACGCCGAGCGCGTCGTCGTCGCCACCGACGGCTACCCCAGTGGGCTGCTCGGATCGCTCGAGGGCCTGATCATCCCGACGCGCGGCCAGATGCTCGCGACGGCGCCCCTCGGCGAGCGCCTGTTCGCCTGCCCGCACTACGGCCGCCAGGGATTCGACTACTGGCAGCAGCTCGACGACGGGCGAGTACTCGCCGGCGGCTTCCGCGACTACGCGCTCGACACCGAGTTCACCGCCGACGAGGAGACGACGCCGACGATCCAGCAAGCGCTCGAGGAATTCGTCACCGATCTCGTAGGCCGGGACGTGGAGGTCACCCACCGCTGGGCGGGCATCTTCGGACTCGTTCTCGACTTCCTGCCGGTCGTCGGACGGGTGCCCGGCAGCGATCGCGTCTGGGTCGCGGGCGGCTACTCGGGTCACGGGAACGTCCTCGGCTTCCTGTGCGGCGAGCTCGTGGCGCGCGCGCTGACGGGCGACCCGGATCCGCTGCTCGAGTCGTTCGACCCGGGCCGGCTGCTCGCGGCGTGAGCATCGAGCGGCGCACCGTCGAGACGCTGTTCCCGCCCCCGGCGTACGCCCATGTTGCCGTCACGAGTGGTGGGTTGGTGTTCACGGCCGGCGCAGTGCCGCTCGACGCCGACGGCCGGCTCGTCGGGCCGGGCGACGTCGCCGCTCAGACGCGCCAGGTGATCGAGAACGTGCTGGCGCAGCTCGCCGCGGGGGGCAGCGGCCGCAGCCGACGTCGTAAAGACGACCGTGTACGTCGTCGCGAACGACCAGGCGCCGCTCGCGACCGCGTGGGACGTCGTCCGGGAGTCGGCGCTCGCGGGGGCGCCGAGCACGCTGGTCGGGGTCGCCGCACTCGGCTACGCGGGCCAGCTGGTGGAGATCGAAGCCGTCGCCGTCGTCGCCTAGAGCGAGACCCGCGGAACGTCGATCTCGTCCAGCCGCTCGAGCGCGGCCAGGGCGATCGCCAGGTCTTGGATCGCGAGACCCGTCGAGTCGAAGGCGGTGATCTCGTCGTCCGAGGAGCGGCCGCGCGCCGTGCCGGCGAGCACGTCGCCGAATTGCGTCACGTCGGCGTGACTGAGGACGTCGGCCTCGACGGCGTGGGAGAGGTCGCCGTTGTGCGATGCCTGCTCCCAGTCGTCGCAGAACATGCGCACGCGCGCCATCTCGCCGACCGCGATCTCCGCCTTCCCCGGGCCGTCCGCGCCCATCAGCGAGACGTGCTGGCCCTCGCGGAGCGATCCCTCGCCGTAGACGATCTCCTTGCCGGGCGTCACGGTGACGACGACGTCGGCGCCGAGGGCCGCCTCGCGCGAAGCTGCCGTCGCGCCGAGCTCGTCGGCAACCGAGTCCGCGCGCGCGGGGTCCACGTCGTAGAGCAGGACGCTGCGTCCGCGCGCAACGAACGTCCGCGCGGCCGCACGTCCGTTCACGCCCGCACCGACGACCGCCGCCGTCCCGTCGCGTCCGAGCGTCTCGGCCGCGAGCACCGCGGCGGCTCCGGTGCGCAGCGCGGTGACGGCCGCGGCGTCGAGCGCAGCCTTCAGCATGCCGTTCGTCGCGTCGGACACGAGCACCAGCCCCGTCACGGTTGGAAGCCCGCGCTGCGGGTTGCCCGGGAACGACGTCACCCACTTCAGGAGCGCATGTCCCGCGCCGAGCGCCGGCATCGCGCGGAAGTCGCCCGCGGGATATGCAGGGACGTAGACCTTCGGCGGCATCGTCCACTCACCGCGCGCGTACGCGAGGAATGCGTCGCGGACGGCTTCGAGCGCGCGCTGCGGCGAGACGGCGCGCTCGACGTCGGCGCCGCTGAGGACGGGAAGCTCCACCGCGGCGAAGCGTAGTCTCACGAGTCTTGAGTGCGATCGAGGCCCGTGGGTTGCGCGTCGTGCGCGGCGGCGTCGTCGCGCTGCACGAGCTCGATGCCGAGGTCGAGTCAGGGTGCGTGACCGGGCTGCTCGGACCGAGTGGGAGTGGGAAGTCGACACTGATGCGCGCGATCGTCGGCGTGCAGGTCGTCGATGCGGGCGCGGTCCGCGTTTTGGAACGGCCGGCCGGCTCGCCCGATCTCCGCCGCCGTGTCGCGTACATCACCCAGGCGCCGTCGGTCTACGGCGACCTGAGCGTGCGCGAGAATCTGCGGTACTTCGCGCGCATCCTCGGCGTCTCGGCGGCGCGCGTAGAGGAGACACTCGCAACCGTCGGGCTCGAAGCCGCCGCGGGCCGCGTCGTGAACCGGCTCTCCGGCGGGCAGCGTGCGCGTGCCTCGCTCGCGACTGCATTGCTCGGCGAGCCCGAAGTGCTCGTCCTCGACGAGCCGACGGTCGGGCTCGACCCGGTGCTGCGGCGCGATCTCTGGGACGCCTTCCACCGCCTCGCGGACGGCGGCGCCGCGCTGCTCGTCTCCAGCCATGTGATGGACGAAGCGGAGCGCTGCGACGAGCTGCTGCTGCTCCGCGAAGGGCGGATTCTCGCGGCCGGCACGCCTGCCGACCTGCGCGCCCGCACCGGCGCCGGCGACCTCGACGCCGCGTTCCTCCGCCTCGTCGAGGAGGGACCGTGAGCCCGCGCGCGACGCTCGCGACGTCGTTGCGCGTGCTCACGCAGCTGCGACGCGATCCGCGGACGATCGGGTTGATCGTCGGCGTCCCGATCCTGCTCGTGACCCTTCTGCGGTTCGTGTTCGACGACCAGGAGCAGGTCTTCGACCGGATCGGCGGGCCGATGCTCGGGATCTTCCCCTTCGTGTCGATGTTCGTCGTGACGTCGGTGACGATGCTGCGCGAGCGTGTCACGGGCACTCTCGAGCGGCTGATGACGATGCCGCTCGCCAAGCTGGACGTCCTCCTCGGGTACGCCGTCGCGTTCGTGCTGATGGCCGTCGTCCAGGCGACGGCCGTCTCGTTGGTCGCCTTCGGCCTGCTCGATCTTCACGTCGCCGGCTCGCACGTCGCGATCGTCGCGCTCGCGGTCTCGAACGCGATCCTGGGAATGGCGCTCGGCCTGTTCGCGAGCGCGTTCGCGCGCAGCGAGTTCCAGGCGGTGCAGTTCATGCCCGCGATCGTTTTCCCGCAGATGCTCCTCTGCGGGCTGATCGTCCCGCGCCACCAGATGGCGAGGCCGCTCGAGCTCGCGTCCGACGCACTGCCGCTGACGTACGCCTACGACGCGCTCGCGCGCGTGACGACCGGGCTCGGCCTCGGCGGCCGCTTTGCGCTCGACCTGACGGTGACGCTCGGCGCGACGTTGCTCGCGCTCGCGCTCGGCGCGCTCACGCTTCGCCGGCGGACTCCCTGAGCGCGGCACGCAACGCCTCCGCGTACGGCTCCCGCTCGTCGGGCGACGTCAGGCGCGCGTCGGAGCCGTAGAGGTCGTCGCCCGCGTACCGCGGGAACACGTGGAGGTGGTAGTGCCAGACCTCCTGCTGCCCGTCGGGCTCGTTGTGCTGGCGCGTCGAGATGCCTCCGCACCCGAACGCCGCCTTCATGCCGAGCGCAACCCGCCGCGCCGTCTCGTGAACCCGTCCCGCCAGCGCCGCGTCGAGCCCGTACATGTTCTCGACGTGCAGGTTCGGGACGACGATCGCCCCGCCGGGATTGTTCGCCCACCAGCGGCCGTTGATCCACGCGGTCGTGGCGTCGTCGCGATGCACCACGTCGGCCTGGAGCGTCCACGGCGGGTTGTCGCCGCCGCGAACGACGGCGCAGAACGGGCAGTCGTAGCCGGGCGGCGCGTGCGAGTCCGCGCGCGTCACACGGTCTTGACAGCCTGGATCAGCTTCGAGATCGAATCCTTGGCGTCGCCGAAGAGCATCGCCGTCTTCGGGTCGGTGTACAGCTCGTTGTCGATGCCGGCGAAGCCCGGGTTCATCGAGCGCTTGAGCACGACGATCTGGCGCGCCCTGTCGACGTCGAGGATCGGCATCCCGTAGATCGGGCTTCCCGGCGTGTTCCGCGCCGCGGGGTTCGTCACGTCGTTCGCGCCGACGACGAGGGCGACGTCCGTCTGCGGAAAGTCGGGATTGATCTCGTCCATCTCCTTCAGCTGGTCGTACGGCACGTTCGCCTCCGCGAGGAGGACGTTCATGTGTCCGGGCATCCGGCCGGCGACGGGATGGATCGCGTACCTCACGTCGACGCCCTTGCCCTCGAGCAGGTCGGCGAGCTGGCGCACTTCGTGCTGCGCCTGCGCGACCGCGAGGCCGTAGCCCGGGACGACGACGACGCGCTGGGCATAGGCGAGCATGACGGCGACGTCGTCGGCCGTCGTCGAACGCACGGAGGCGCCGTCCGCGCCGGCGGCGACCGCGCCGCCGGGGACCGCGACGACCTTCCCGAACGCGCCGAAGAGGACGTTCGCGATCGAGCGGTTCATCGCGCGGCCCATCAGCATCGTCAGCAGCGTGCCGCTCGCACCGACGAGCATCCCGCTCACGATCAAGACGTTCGAGTGCAGGACGAAGCCCGTCGCGGCCGCCGCGAGGCCGGTGAACGCGTTCAGCAAGGAGATCACCACCGGCATGTCCGCGCCGCCGATCGGGAGCACGAACAGGACCCCGAATAGCGCGGCCAGCGCGACCATCAGCACGAGCAGCCAGAAGGACACCGTGGCCATCGCAGTAGCACCGACGGCGACCGCGCCCACGAAGAGGACGGCGTTTCCCACCTGCTGCCCCGGATACGTGATCGGCCGTCCGCTGAGCAGCTCCTGCAGCTTGGCGAACGCGATCATCGAGCCGGCGAACGAGATCGACCCGACGAGCGCCGAGAAGACCGTCGAGATCGCGCGCTCGGCGCCGACGTCGCCGACGTTCGCCCACACACCGTGGAACTCGACCACCGAGATCAGCGCCGCAGCGCCGCCGCCGACGCCGTTGAACAGCGCGACCATCTGCGGCATCGCCGTCATCTTCACCCTGCGTGCGCCGACGACCCCGACGACCGTGCCGATCGCGATCCCGATCGCCATGAACCACCAGCCGGTCACGATCTCGTCCTGGAGCAGCGTGACGACGACCGCGACGAGCATCCCCGCCGCGCCGATCTGATTGCCGAGGCGCGCCTGGCGCGGCGAGGAGAGGAAGCGCAGCGCGAGGATGAACGCCGCGATCGTGATCAGGTAGAAGAGGTTCGCGGTGTTCTGGCTCAATGCTCGTCGCGGCGCCGCTTGAACATCTCGAGCATCCGGTCGGTCACCACGAAGCCGCCGACGACGTTCGCGGTCGCGAGGATGACGGCGACGAAGGCGACGATCCGCATGAACCAGCCGGGGTGGTGGGCGCCCATGATGATCAGCGCGCCCACGATCACGATGCCGTGGATCGCGTTCGTGCCCGACATCAACGGCGTGTGCAGCAGCGTCGGCACCTTCGAGATCACTTCGAAGCCGAGGAAGATCGCGAGCACCAGGATCGTCAGCTCGGTGATCAGCTGCGCGCTCAAGCAGCGACCTCCGCGGGCTTGCCTGTAACGCACGCGCCGGCGACGACTTCGTCGTCCCAGTCGAGCCGCAGCTCGCCGTCCGCGACGAGCAGTTGCACGAGCGCGGTGACATTTCGGGAGTAGAGCTGCGATGCGTGGTACGGCATCGTCGAGGGCAGGTTCGTGAGCCCGATGATCGTGACGCCCTCGACGCCGGCGATCTCTCCCGGCTCGGTCAGCTCGCAGTTGCCGCCGGCCTCGGCGGCGAGGTCGACGATCACCGAGCCGGGCCGCATCGCCTCGACTGCGGAGGCGGGGATCAGCTTCGGCGCGGGGCGGCCGGGGATCAGCGCTGTCGTGATCACCACGTCGAAATCGGCGATCCGCTCCGCGAGCTCGGCCTGCTGCTGCGCCTGCTGCTCGGGCGTCAGCTCGCGCGCGTAGCCGCCTTCGGTCTCCTCGCCGCGCACGGAGAGCTCGAGGAACGAGGCGCCGAGTGACTCCACCTGTTCCTTCACGACGGGCCGCACGTCGAAGCCCGAGACGACTGCACCGAGCCTGCGTGCGGTCGCGATCGCCTGCAACCCGGCGACGCCCGCACCGAGGACGAGCACCTTCGCGGGCGTGACCGTGCCTGCCGCGGTCATCAGCATCGGGAAGAAGCGCGGAAGGTGCTCGGCGGCGAGCAGCACGGCCTTGTATCCGGAGACCGTCGCCTGGGAAGACAACGCATCCATCGGTTGCGCGCGCGTGATCCGCGGGATCGACTCCATCGCGAACGCAGTGACGCCCTGCGCCCGCAGGCTTTCGATTCCCGCGCTGTCGGTGAGCGGCTGCAGGAACGCGATCAGAACGGCGCCGTCGCGAAGCCGTGTGACTTCGTTCTCTGCGGGCTTGACGACCTTCGCAACGATCTCGCAGTCGAGGGCCTCGTCCACGAGCTGCGCGCCGGCGTTCGTGTACGCGTCGTCGGGAAACGCCGCCTCGGTCCCTGCGCCGCGCTCGACGTGGACGTCGAGTCCGAGCGCAACGAGCTTCGAGACCGATTCGGGCACGACGGCGACGCGCCGTTCGCCCTCCGCTCGCTCCCTCGGAACTCCCAGCCTCAACTCGCGCGTACTCTAGGGACTTCGTGACGCACTTCGTCGAGCAGTACGGGCTCGTCGTCGTCTTCTTCGTCGTGGCGCTCGAGTCGGCGGGTGTGCCGGTTCCCGGAGAGACCGCGCTCGTCGCTGCGGCGATCCTTGCGTCGCGGGGACACTTCTCCCTGTCGGCGGTGATCGCGGTCGGCGCGGTCGCCGCCATCGTCGGCGACAACGGCGGCTACTGGGCCGGGCGGCTGCTCGGTCGCGGGTTCCTGCAGCGCTACGACGTCGTGCGCCGCTTCAGCGACCGGGTCTTACCGCCGGCGGAGCGGTTCTTCAAGCGCCACGGCGGCAAGGCGATCTTCCTCGCGCGCTGGACGAGCGGCCTGCGCGTCGCCGGAGCGTGGATCGCAGGCTTTGCGCACATGGAATGGTGGCGATTCTTCTTCTGGAACGCCACGGGCGGGATCTTCTGGGCGATCACTGTCTGCGCGATCGCGTACTACTTCGGCCGCGCAGCCGCCGATGCGATCGGCCACTACGGCCTGATCGCCGGCGGCGCGGTCGTCGCTCTCGCCGTGCTCGCCTGGATCGGCGTGCATTTCTGGCGCCGGCGGATGGCCGAGGAGACCTGAGCGCAGGGGACCCCCTGGGGAGAAATGAGGCCCCCTTTCGAAGCGTCGCACGGATTGTGTGCCGTGTCTGTGTCGAAAGCGTTTCGAAATGTGCGGAGGAACCGCGAGGCTGGCCGCGAATCTCGCCGGGCATGCTTGCGGCCCTCTGCGCAGCGATCGAAGCGCGCGATCCCTACACGCGCGGCCACTCCCGCCGGACGGCCGAGCTTGCCGTCGCCTTCGCCGAGCGCCTGGGGTGGGCTCCGCCGCGCGTCGGCGCGCTGCGGCTCGGCGGCCTCCTCCACGACATCGGCAAGCTCGTCGTGTCCGAGCAGGTCCTGCGCAAGGCAGGCCCCCTGGAGCCGATCGAGCTCGACGCGATCCGCAGGCATCCCGTGGCGGGCGCGCAGCTCCTCGAGCCGATCGCCGAGGCGCGTCCGGCCCTACCGTGCGTGCTCTTCCATCACGAGCGCTGGGACGGCGCCGGCTATCCCCTCGGCCGGGCCGGCACGGAGATCCCGCTCGATGCGCGCGTCCTCGCCGTCGCCGACGCCTTCGACGCGATGACCACGCCGCGTCCGTACCGTCGCGCGCTCAGCGCGTCGGACGCGCTCGCCGAGATCGTCCGTTGCGCCGGGACGCAATTCGATCCCGTGATCGCGCTGACGTTCGTCGAGATGTGGCACGAAGCAACACACTCCGCAGCGA
>Ga0081539_10002483_pt1 | contig 25936 bp, 16 predicted proteins | sample TabmetS4T2R2_FD_71023 | JGI IMG/M metagenome (GOLD analysis project Ga0081539, IMG submission 71023) | Tabebuia heterophylla rhizosphere microbial communities from the University of Puerto Rico - S4T2R2 | ecosystem: Host-associated > Plants > Roots > Rhizosphere ...
GGATCGCAGCCCCGCGCCCCCACCCGAACTTCCTCCCAGGAGGATCGCTACCCCGCAACCCCACCCGAACTTCCTCCCAGGAGGATCGCTACCCCGCAACCCCACCCGAACTTCCTCCCAGGAGGATCGCTACCCTCGCGACCCCACCCCAACTTCCTCTTAGGAAGACTGGAGCCCGCGGGTCGACGCCGCGGCCGATCAACGAGAACTTGGCCTCGTTGATCGGTGGCGGATATGTACAGTCCTATGAGGCCGCCAGCACCGGCACGTCGCCCAGAACGTCCTTCAGCAACTGGGCGCACCAGTCCAGCAGGGCCTGGTCGCGAAGCGGCTCGCCACCGACCCTGCGCGTCGTCGGGCGCGGCACGCTGACCTGGTCATTCGCCGTCTTGTAGACCGAGTCGGGATGGTAACGCTTGAGTCGCATCTGCTTCGAGTCGGGCAGTGGCAACGGGGAGAACCGCACGTGCTTGCCCTGCACGGAGACGTCGGTCAGGCCGTACGCCCGGGCCAGCAGCCGGAAGCGGGCCACCGCGATCAGGTTCCGCACCGGCTCGGGCGGCTCGCCGTACCGGTCGGTCATCTCGGCGACCACTTCGTCGAGGCGGGCGGCGTCGCGGGCCTCGGCCAGCTTGCGGTACATCTCCAGCCGCAGCCGTTCCACCGAGATGTACTCGGTGGGCAGGTGGGCGTCCACCGGCAGATCGACCTTGACCTCTGCGCCGCTCTCCGCATCCGCCGGCAGCTCTCCCTTGAACGCCTGCACCGCTTCGCCGACCATGCGCACGTACAGATCGAAGCCGACACCCTCGATGTGGCCGGACTGCTCGCCACCGAGGAGATTGCCGGCGCCCCGGATCTCCAGGTCCTTCATCGCCACGTACATGCCGGCGCCCAGTTCGGTGTGCTGGGCAATGGTGGCCAGCCGTTCGTGCGCCTGCTCGGTGAGCGGCTTCTCGCGCGGGTAGAGGAAGTACGCGTACGCCCGCTCCCGGCCCCGGCCCACCCGGCCACGGATCTGGTGCAACTGGGCCAGGCCGAGCAGGTCGGCGCGCTCGACGATGAGCGTGTTGGCGTTCGGAATGTCGATGCCGGACTCCACGATGGTGGTGGAGACCAGCACGTCGTGCTCCTTCTCCCAGAAGCCGACCATCACCCCCTCCAGCGCGTCCTCGCCCATCTGCCCGTGCGCTACCGCGATCCTGGCCTCCGGCACCAGCTCACGCAGCTTGCGGGCCGCCTTCTCGATCGACTCCACCCGGTTGTGCAGATAGAACACCTGGCCATCGCGCAGCAGCTCGCGGTGAATCGCGGCGGCCACCTGCCTCTCGTCGTACGCCCCGACGAAGGTCAGCACCGGGTGCCGCTCCTCCGGCGGCGTCGCGATGGTGGACATCTCGCGGATGCCGGTGATAGCCATCTCCAGGGTCCGCGGGATGGGCGTGGCCGACATGGTCAGCACGTCCACCGACGCCCGGAGTGCTTTGAGCTGCTCCTTGTGCTCGACGCCGAACCGCTGTTCCTCGTCCACGATGATCAAACCGAGGTTCTTGAACCTGGTGGAGTTTGCCAGCAGCCGGTGCGTGCCGATGACGATGTCGGCGGTACCGTTCGCGGTCTGCTCCAGCACCAGCGCCGCCTCCCTGGACGTCTGGAAGCGGGACAGTTGCTTGACCGACACCGGGAACGGGTTCATCCGCTCGGTGAACGTGTTGTAGTGCTGCTGGGCGAGCAGCGTGGTGGGCACCAGGATGGCCACCTGCTTGCCGTCCTGCACCGCCTTGAACGCCGCCCGTACCGCGATCTCGGTCTTGCCGTAACCGACGTCGCCGCAGATCAGCCGGTCCATCGGGACGGCCAGCTCCATGTCTCGCTTGACCTCTTCGATCGCACCCAACTGGTCCGGCGTCTCGGTGTACGGGAACGCGTCCTCCAGTTCACGCTGCCAGGGGGTGTCCGGGCCGAACGCGTGGCCCTTCGAGGCCTGCCGTGCGGCGTACAGCTGAATCAGCTGAGCGGCGATCTCGCGGACCGCCTTGCGGGCCCGCGCCTTACTCTTCTGCCAGTCGGAACCGCCCATCTTGTGCAGCGTGGGCGACTCGCCACCGACGTAGCGGGACAACTGATCAAGTTGGTCGGTAGGCACGAACAGGCGATCACCGGGCTGGCCACGCTTCGACGGCGCATACTCGATCACGAGGTATTCCCGGTCGGCGCCGTTCACCGTGCGCTGCACCAGCTCGACGTACCGGCCGATGCCGTGCTGCTCGTGCACCACGTGGTCGCCGGCCTTCAACTCCAGCGGGTCGATGGTGTTGCGCCGCCGGGAGGGCATCCGGCGCATGTCCTTCGTGGACGCACCACGCCCGCCACTGATGTCGTTACCGGTGATCACCGCCAGCCGCGACAAGTCGTCGACGAAGCCGTGGTTCAGCCCGCCACACGTCACCAGCAGCTGGCCGGCTTCGATGGGCGCCGTGATCGAGTCGACCGGTGTCACGCCCAGTCCGGCGTCGTGCAGCACCTCGGTGGCCCGCTGGGCCGTTCCGTGACCTTCGAAGACCAGCGCGACGGCCCAGCCCTCGGCCGCCCACCGCGACAGATCGGAGGAGAGACGCGTGGTGTCGCCGTGATAGAGCGGTACGGGCTGAGCGGACACGGCGATCGCATCACCGGCGTCCGGCGAGACGTCGACTGTGGACGGTGATTCCAGCCACGGCCGGTCGTCGGCGGCCTCTGATTCCGCGCCGGCCAAGCCGAACGGGGACACCGTCCACCATGGCTGATGCAGGGTGGCGGCGTGCGTGCGTACGTCGGCCAGGGTTTTGAAGGTGGCTGCCCCGACGTCGATCGGCGCCTGACCACCGACCGCGGCCGCGGCCCAGCCGGCCTCCAGGAACTCGGCGGACGTACGGGTGAGGTCGTGGGCCCGGGTGCGGATCCGTTCCGGGTCGCAGAGCAGGACGTGCGTGCCGGCCGGCATGCAGTCGATCAGCAGCTCCATGCTGTCCGTGCCCCGCAACAGAGCCGGAGCCAGCGATTCCATGCCCTCGACCGGGATGCCTTGGGCCAGTTTGTCGAGGATCTCGGTCAACTCCGGATGCGACACGGACAACTCGAATGCCCGGGTACGCACCTCGGGGGTGAGGAGCAGCTCCCGGCACGGCGGCGCCCACAGGGACTCGACCGGGTCGATGGTGCGCTGGTCGGCGACCGCGAAGGTGCGGATCTCCTCGATCTCGTCACCCCAGAACTCGATCCGGGACGGGTGCTCGTCGGTGGGCGGGAAGACGTCCAGGATGCCGCCGCGCACCGCGAACTCGCCGCGCTTGGTGACCAGGTCGACCCGGGCGTACGCCATGTCGGTGAGCCGGCGGGCCACGTCCTCGAGCTCGGCCTCGCCGCCCGTGGTCAACTCCACCGGATCGAGATCGCCCAGGCCCTTCAGCTGCGGCTGGAGCAGCGACCGCACCGGCGCGACCACCACCTGGACGGCGGCGTCGCCGGGATGGGCGAGGCGGCGCAGCACGGCGAGCCGCCGGCCCACCGTGTCGGATCGCGGCGACAGGCGCTCGTGGGGCAGCGTCTCCCAGGACGGGAAGACGACGACCCGGTCCGCCGGTATCAGGCAACCCAGCGCCTCGGCCAGGTCATCGGCCTCCCGGCTGGTCGCGGTGACCGCCAGCACCGGGCGGCCGGCGCCGCCCGCGTCGGCGGGCGCGGCGACGGCCGCCACCACGAACGGCCGCAGCGAGGCGGGCGCGGTGAGATCCAGGGCGTCGGAGTCGACACCACCCTTCCGGGCCAGGTCGCGGGCGCGAGCCAGCCCACGGTCACGCAGGGCGGCGGGTAGCAGTCCGGACAGTTGCACGGGGGGCCTCTCATAGCTCAACGCACGTCGAATTGCCCCATCGGCGCGAGGACGGGGGGCATGCCGCAAGCTTAGTCCGGCCCCCCGACAGAAATACCGCCTGAACATAATCGGACACTATGTCCGACATGCGCCTGGTCGCTTACTCAAGACTCCCGACGGTGTTCTGCCGGGAGCACATTGGGGAGGCGAGAGGTGCGGGTTCTGCTGCTCGTATCGGGTTTCAACGCGCTGAGTCAGCGCGTCTGGTGCGCGCTGCGCGAGGCGGGCCACGACGTCGGGGTGCTGTTCGCGACGGATGACATGATCGCCGGCGTCCGGGCCGCGGAGCCCGACCTGATCATCTGCCCGTTCCTCAAAGACCGCGTGCCCGCCGAGGTCTGGCAGCATTGGCGCACCATCATCATCCACCCCGGCCCGGTCGGTGATCGCGGACCGTCGTCACTGGACTGGGCCATCACCGAAGGGGCACGGATCTGGGGCGTCACCGCGCTGCAGGCGGTCGAGGAGATGGACGCCGGCCCGATCTGGGCCACCCGCACGTTCGCCATTCCCGCCGTCCCGCCGCGAAAGTCGTCGCTCTACAACGGCCCGGTCGCGGATGCCGCGATGGAGTGCATCGACGAGGTGCTCCGCAAGGCCGTCGACCCGAACTTCCAGCCGGTGCCGACCGACGACATGCCGACCGAGGTGCCCGGCACGAGGCCGCGTCCCCCGATGCGCCAGCCCGACCGGACGTTCGACTGGTCGCAGCCGACGGACCACATTCTGCGGCGGATCCGCGCGGCCGACGGCGCGCCCGGTGTGCGTACCGAAGTGGCCGGCCTCGACGTCTTCACGTACGACGCGCATCCGGGGCACGGGCGGGGAACCACGCCCGGCGCGCTGCTCAGCCGCCGTCAGGGTGCGGTGCTGGTGACCACCGGCGACGGTAGCGTCTGGCTCGGCCATCTGCGCGCGGCCGACGGACAGGGCGTCAAGCTGCCCGCGACCAGGCTGCTCGGCAACCGGTTACGCGATGTGCCGAACGCGCCGCTACCACCGGGCACCGAGCCGGAAACCCCGTCGGCGTACCGTCAGGTGCGCTACCGGCGGACCGGCCGGATCGGCTGGCTGGCATTCGACTTCTACAACGGAGCGATGGCCACCGGACACTGCCGGCGCTTGCTCGCCGCCTTCCGGCACGCGGTCCAGCAGGACACCCAGGTGCTCGTGCTGCGCGGCGGCACGGACGCGTTCAGCAACGGCATCCACCTCAACGTGGTCGATGCGGCCGCCGACCCGGCCGCGGCCGCTTGGGAGAACATCAAGGCGATCAACGAGGTCTGCCGCGAGATCATCGGGTGCACCCGCCAGGTGGTCGTGGCCGCATACGCCGGTAATGCCGGTGCGGGTGGCGCGATGCTGGGACTGGGCGCGGACATCGTGGCGGCGCGCGCCGGGACGGTTCTCAATCCGTACTACGACATCGGTCTGTACGGATCCGAGCTGCACACGTACACACTGCCCCGGCGGGTCGGCCCGGACGTGGCGCAACGCCTGATCGACGACAAACTGCCGGTGAGCGCCGAGCGCGCCGCGTCGCTGGGCCTGGTCGACGAGGTCGGCCCGCGGCACCCCGAGGCGTACGCGGAGTGGTTGGCCGACCTCGCCGCATCACAGGCGGACGCCCGGAGTGCCCGGGCCCGGCGGAGGGCCAAGGCCCGTCGGCTCGCCGCCGAGCGGGTGCCGCTGGACGCGTACGAAGCGCGGGAACTCGCCGAGATGAGCCGTGACATGTACGGCGACCGGTCCGGGTTCGCCGCCGCCCGCCGGGCGTTCGTCACCAAGGAGAAGCCGTCCGCCACCCCGCATCGGCTGTTGCTGACCGGAACGGAGCCGAACCGGGTGCGGCCGATGAACCGCACCCGGCACACCAATTCGGGTGACCGGCGCCCGGCCGTCCGGCCCGCCGTGCCGATCTCTGCCTGACCCACCTCCAGCCGCGACAGCAACGGGGATCAAGGGCGGACCCCGCCGGTGGCGATGCCGAAAGGATGTTGATGAGTGTCGTTCAGACCCCCGCCAAGGGGCCCGAACACCACCCACCCGAACCGGAACCCCATCCGGCTCTGACCGGCGAGACCGTCGCCCTACCGAACCGCTACGGCTACAGCGCCTACAGTGTGCTGGCCGGTCCGGCGGATCGGCCCGAGGAGGCGGGCGAACGGGTGCGGATGCGCCGCCTGAGCAAGCGCCGACCGATCACCACGCTGCTCATCACGGTCTTCGCGTTCGGCTTCGAGAGCACCTTCTTCACCTGGCTGCTCTTCTCCATCGAGCTGCCCGACGGCGGCCTGCATCCGACCCTGTTCGGCGCCACCATCTTCATGATCGGGGCGACCGCGTTGATCGAGCTGTTTCGGCTGGTCAGTGTGGTCACTCTCTGCATTGCCACACTTTCGGCGCGCGACCCGGTCCCGGTCGTGCCGGACGCCGCACTACGGGTCGCCTTCCTGACCACGATCGTGCCGAACCGGGAACCGGTCAAGATGGTCGAACGCACCATGCGGGCCGCGCTCGCCGTCCGGCATCCCGGCACCTACCACGTCTGGCTGCTGGACGAGGGTGACGACGACGAGGTCAAGGCGATGTGCGAGCGCCTCGGCGTGAAGCATTTCAGCCGCAAGGCGATCGCCGAATACAACGCCGCGGCCGGCGCCTTCAAGGCGAAGACCAAGCACGGCAACTACAACTCGTGGGTGGACCGGCACGGCGACGACTACGACGTGTTCGTCTCGGTCGACCCGGACCACGTGCCGATGCCCAACTTCTGCGAGCGGCTGCTCGGCTACTTCCGCGATCCCGACGTGGCGTTCGTGGTGGGTCCGCAGATCTACGGCAATTACCACAACGTGATCACTCGCTGGGCCGAGTCGCAGCAGTACCTGTTCCACTCGCTGCTGCAGCGGGCCGGTAACAAGCGGGGCATCGCGATGCTGGTCGGCACCAACAACGCGATCCGGATCAGCGCGCTGCGCTCGATCGGCGGCCTGCAGGACTCGATCACCGAGGACATGGCCACCAGCCTGGTCCTGCACAGCACGAGGAACCCGGAGACCGGCGCGCGATGGCGATCGGTCTACACGCCGGACGTGCTCGCGGTAGGCGAGGGCCCGTCGTCCTGGACCGACTACTTCACGCAGCAGCACCGCTGGTCCCGCGGTACCGACGAGGTGGCGGTCCGCCAGTTCGGCCGGCTCATCCGGCGCCTGGGCTTCGGCCGCAGCCTCCACTATGGACTACTGATGTCCTACTACCCGTTGACCGCGCTCGCCTGGCTGCTCGGCGCGGTGAACGCCACCTGCTACCTGCTGCTCGGCGCCAAGGGCGTCCAGGTGCCGCAGGAGGTGTGGCTGATGCTGTACGTCGACGCCGCCCTGTTCCAGGTCGGCCTCTATCTGTTCAACCGGCGGCACAACGTCAGCCCGCACGAGGAGGCCGGATCCTCGGGGCTCAGCGGCATGCTCGTCTCCACGCTCTCCACGCCGATCTACGTCGCCTCGTACGTCGGCGCGGTGTTGCGCCGCAAGGCGGGCTTCGTCGTGACGCCCAAGGGCGACTCGACCAGCCCGGACCGCCTGCTCACCTTCCGGCACAGCTTCGGCTGGGCCGCCTTCTACGCACTGCTGCTGGTGATCGCACCGACCGCCGATCACGTGGACAGCGCCATGTGGCTCTGGCCCAGCCTCAATCTGGTCGTCTGCCTCACGCCGCCGGTGATGTGGCTCGGGAAGAGAAAGAGCTTGGAGAAGTACGCATGAAGCCTCGCCCCCGTCCAACTCTCGCCCGCCGGCTGTCAAGCGGCCTGGTAGCGCTGGCGGTGCTGGGCATCGTCGCCGTCGTCAACCGGCCGATGGTCGCCGCGGCCGGCGAGGCGTACAACGAGTTCACCATCAACCGGCAGTCCTACAAGGAGAAGTACGGACATTGGGCTCGCCTGCCCGTGCCTGCGGGCTTCCGGATAAACGCGATCCACGCGGCGCTGCTGAACACCGGCAAGCTGCTGATCATCGCGGGCAGCGGGAACAACCGCGACGCGTTCGAGGCGGGTACCTTCCGGACCGTCCTGTTCGACCCGGCCACCGGGAAGTTCACCGACGTGCCGACGCCGACCGACGTGTTCTGTGCCGGGCACACCTTCCTGCCCAGCGGCAACCTGCTGATCGCCGGTGGCACCAAGTCGTACGAGGTGCTCGAGGCCGACATCACGCACGCGGCCGGAGTGCTGAAACTGAAGAACGAGTCGCCGGACGGCGGCCCGCGGTTCTTCGCCAAGGGCACCCGGATCACCTCGAAGTCCGGTGTCGGGTACCGGACCCGTGCCGATGTGACGCTGCCGCCGGCCACCGCCACCCGGCACGGTGACGAGGTCATGCTGCACGCCGGCGAGGTCGAGGTATGGGTGGACGCGGAGCAGGCCGGCAACGCCCCGATAGTCCGCACCCCGGCCCAATACTCGGTCGATGGGCTGACCGGCGAGGACAAGCGCAACATCTACGGGGTCTCCGACAAGATCACCCGGGAGAAGCAGGACTACGGCGGCGAGAAGACCTCGTACGAGTTCGACCCGCGCACCGAGCGGTACGTCCGCACCGCCGACATGGTCGAGGCCCGTTGGTACCCGACGCTGGCCGAGCTTCCCAACGGCGACGTGCTTGCCGTCTCCGGCCTGGACGAGTTCGGGCGGATGCTGCCCGGCAACAACGAGCGCTACATCAAGGACCAGCGGCGCTGGGTGGACGCGCCGGAGCTGAAGCGCGTGTTCCCCACCTATCCGGCGCTGCATCTCATGCGGGACGGACAGCTGTTCTACTCCGGCTCCAACGCCGGGTACGGCTCGGATGTCATCGGCCGCACGCCGGGCCTGTGGAACCTCAAGGACAATCGGTTCGTCGAGCTGCCCGGCCTGCGCGACCCGCGGATGACCGAGACCAGCTCGTCCGTCCTGCTGCCACCCGCTCAGGACCAGAAGGTGATGATCTTCGGCGGCGGCGAGGTCGGCGACTCGCCGGTGTCCACCGCGCGTACCGACGTCATCGATCTGACCCGGAGCCGGCCGCGCTACACGCCCGGTCCGGATCTGCCGAAGCCGACCCGCTACCTGAGCACGGTGATCCTGCCCGACGACACGGTGTTCACCACCGGCGGGTCGTCGGGCTACCGCGGCGGGCGGTACCGCGGCGAAATCCGCAGCGACCTGTTCAACTCGCAGATCTACCGGCCCAGCACCAACCTGTTCGAGACCGCGGCCGACTCGACGGTGGGCCGCAACTACCACTCCGAGGCGATCCTGCTGCCCGACGGCCGGGTCATCACGCTGGGCAGCGACCCGCTCTACGACCCGACCGGCCAGAACCCGGGCACCTTCGAGCAGCGCATCGAGGTGTTCAGTCCGCCGTACCTGTTCAAGGGCGAACGCCCGGTGATCGGGCCGGGGCCGGAGAAGGTGCAGCGCGGGACGACCGTCGCGTACGCCACCCCGGACAGCGCCCGGATCACCGCGGCCCGTCTGCTGCGCCCCAGCGCGGTCACCCACGTCACAGACGTGGACCAGCGGTCGGTCGCGCTGGACATCACGCCGGTACGGGACGGGATCGCGCTGTCCGTCCCGGAGGACAAGGGCCTGGTGCCGTCGGGCTGGTACATGCTGTTCGTGCGGGACGATCGCGGTGTGCCGTCGGTGGGCCGCTGGGTCCAGGTGCGCTGACCGTGCCGAACCACGCCAAGACCGTGCGTCGTGCGACCGGCGGGCCGCCGGGCGTGGAGGCACCGCGCAGGGTGCACCATGCCCGGCGGGCCCGCCGGGGCGTCGGGGCGATGCCGGTCGCGGTGCTGGCGACCGCAGCCGTCACGATCGGCGCCGGGCTGGTACTTGCGGCCGGCGGCCGGCCCTCGCCGGGATTGGCACCCAGTCGCCCACCGCTCGGGGGCGCCTCCACCGCGCGCGGCGCACCGGTGGAGAACGGCGCGGCCGGCCCGCTGGCCGGTCGAGCGCTCTACGTCGACCCCACCGGCGCGGCCGCGGAGCAGGCCCGGGCCTGGGACAGTGCCGGGCGTACCACCGACGCCGCGGTGATCCGGAGAATCGCCGACCGGCCGGTGGCCACCTGGTTCGCGGACGGGTCACCCGGTTTCCAGGCCCGGGCGCGCAAGCTCGTCGCGGACGCCCGGCGAACCGGGAAGCTCCCGGTGCTCACGCTCTACTACATCCCGCACCGGGACTGCTTCGGCCAGTCCGCGGGCGGCGCGAGGGACGGCAGCGCGTACCGGAGATGGGTCTCGTCCCTGGCCGCGGCGCTTCGCGGTCACAGCGCGATCGTCGTTCTCGAGCCGGATGCGGTAGCCCAGGCCGTACAGGGCTGCCTCGGTGCGGCCGCGGTGGCCGAGCGGTACGCCCTGCTCGGCCACGCCGTCGACGCCCTGCGGGCGATCCCGGACGTCTTCGTCTACCTGGACGCGGGCAACCCGTCCTGGATCCGGGATCCGGTGAAGATGGCCGCGGCGCTGCGCCGCGCCGGTGCCGCACGGACGCACGGGTTCGCGCTGAACGTGGCGAACTTCGAGACCACCGCGGACAACGTTCGGTACGGCGCCGCACTGTCCCGGCTGCTGGGCGGCGCCCGTTTCGTGGTGGATACCAGCCGCAACGGCAACGGGCCGGCCCAGGTCGGAGCGGGTTACCGGCACTGGTGCAACCCGCCGGGGCGCAAGCTGGGCAGGGCGCCGACCACGCGGACCGGGACCGGCCTGGTCGACGCCTACCTGTGGATCAAACGGCCGGGCGAGTCGGACGGCGCCTGTGGTCACGGCGCCCCACCGGCCGGTCAGTGGTGGCCGGAGTACGCCCTCGAACTGGCCCGCTGACCACGCCGTACGCGGACGAGACTTACCTCAAGTCACACCGGCCGGGAGGGGTGCCGATACGATCGGCGGAGTCGGGACAGCGCTGTCCTCCGCACCTCGTCAAAGGAGCGCTGATGGTGTCCGACTCGCAAGGCCAGAACGGCCCGATTGATCCGGACGGTCCCGACGCCGCGCTGCGTGCCGACATCCGCCGGATCGGCAAGCTGCTCGGCCAGACGCTGGCCCGCCAGGAGGGCCCGCCCCTGCTCGACCTGGTCGAGGAGATCCGCGCGCTGGTCCGGCAGGACGCGCAGGCCGCCGCCGACCGGCTGGCCGCGATGGACGTCACGACCGGCACCAAGCTGGCCCGGGCATTCTCCACCTACTTCCACCTGGCGAACATCACCGAGCAGGTGCATCGAGCGCGTGACCTGCAGCGACGCCGCGCTCGCCATGGCGGCTGGCTGGACCAGGCGGGCAAGCGGATCGCCGAGCGGGGCGTGCCGGCCGACGAGGTCGCGACCGCCGCCCGCCGGCTCGCGGTCCGCCCGGTCTTCACCGCGCACCCCACCGAGGCGGCCCGCCGGTCGATCCTGTCGAAGCTGCGCCAGCTCGCCGACACGCTGGACGCCGAGGCATCCGCCGCGGTCCTCTACGGTGCCTCCGACACGACCGCGTCCACCCGCCGCTTCGCCGAGCTGATCGATCTGCTCTGGCAGACCGACGAGCTTCGCCTGGACCGGCCGGACCCGACCGACGAGGCACGCAACGCGGTCTATTACCTCAAGGACCTGTACGCCGAGGCCGCCCCGCAGGTGCTCGACGACCTCGCGGAGACGCTGCGCCAACTAGGGGTGGAGACCGCACCGACGGCCCGGCCGCTGACCTTCGGTTCGTGGATCGGCGGCGACCGGGACGGCAACCCGTTCGTCACCCCGGCGGTCACCCGAGATGTGCTGATGATCCAGCACGAGCACGGCATCCAGGCGATCGAGAAGGCAATGGATGCGCTGATCGACGAGCTGTCGGTCTCCCGGCGGCTGCGGGGCGTCTCCCTCGACCTGTCCGCCAGCCTGGCCAAGGACCTGGACACCCTGCCCGAGGTGGCGCCCCGTTTCCGCCGGACCAACGCGGAGGAGCCGTACCGGCTGAAGGTCCGCGCGGTCAAGGCGAAGCTGGCCAACACCCGGACCCGGCTCCGGCAGGGCACTCCGCACGTGCCGGGTCGCGACTACCGCGGCACCGGCCAGCTGATCAGCGACCTCGAGCTGATCCGGGCGTCGCTGGCTCGCAACTCGGGACAGCTCACCGCGATCGGTACGGTCGCCTCGGCGATCCGCACGGTCTCCGCGTTCGGGTTGCAACTGGCCACGCTGGATGTGCGGGAACACGCGGAGAAGCACCATGAGGTGCTGGCTCAGATGTACGCGCAGATCGGCGAGGTGGAGGACTACAGCGCGCTGAACCGTGCCGACCGGACGAAGCTGCTCGCCGATGAGCTGAGCGGCCGTCGCCCGCTGGCCGCGCCGGACGTGCCGCTCGACGAGTCGGCGCGCAAGACGTTCGACGTGTTCAACACGATCCGGGAATCGCAGGACCGGTTCGGGCCCGACGTCATCGAGTCGTACATCATCTCGATGACCCTCGGCGTCGACGACGTGCTCGCCGCGGCCGTGCTGGCCCGCGAGGCCGGTCTGATCGACGTTCACACCGGGCGCGCCCGGGTGGGCATCGTGCCGCTGCTGGAGACTCCGGCGGAGCTGGAGGTGGGAGGCGAACTGCTGGACGAGATGCTGTCGTTGCCGGCGTACCGGAAGATCGTCGAGGTTCGGGGTGACCTCCAAGAGGTCATGCTCGGCTACTCCGATTCGAACAAGGAAGCCGGCATCACGACCAGCCAGTGGTCAATCCACAAGGCACAGCGCGCGCTGCGTGACGTGGCGGCCCGGCACGGCGTTCGGCTCCGGCTCTTCCACGGCCGCGGCGGCACGGTCGGGCGCGGCGGCGGCCCTACGCACGAGGCGATCCTGGCGCAGCCGTACGGAACGCTGGACGGTGCCATCAAGGTGACCGAGCAGGGTGAGGTCATCTCGGACAAGTACACGATCCCCGCGCTGGCCCGGGAGAACCTGGAACTCACCGTGGCGGCGGTGCTCCAGGCCACGCTTCTGCACACCGAGCCGTCGGTGGACCTCAAGTCACTGGCCCGATGGGACGCGGCGATGGACACCGCGTCGGACGCGGCGTTCGCGGCGTACCGGCGGCTGGTCGAGGATCCGGATCTGCCCGCGTACTTCTGGGCGGCCACACCGACCGAGCTGCTCGGCGCGCTGAACATCGGCTCCCGCCCGGCGAAGCGCCCGAACGCCGACGCCGGCCTGGGCGGCCTGCGCGCCATCCCGTGGGTGTTCGGCTGGACTCAGACACGGCAGATCGTGCCCGGCTGGTTCGGCGTGGGCACCGGCCTGGCCGCGACCCGCGAGGCCGGCCTGGGCGATGTGCTGCAGGAGATGAAGGAGAACTGGCAGTTCTTCAAGACCTTCATCTCCAACGTCGAGATGATGCTGGCCAAGACGGATCTGAGCATCGCACGGCGCTACGTCGAGACGCTGGTGCCCGGCGATCTGCGCCCGATCTTCGAGCGGATCGAAGACGAGTACGAATGCACGGTACGGGAGGTACTGGCGATCACCGGCGGTTCCGAGCTGCTCTCCGGGCAGGCCGAGCTGAAGCGCACGCTCGGGGTCCGGAACACGTACCTGGAGCCGCTGCATCACTTGCAGGTGGCGCTGCTCCGGCAGTACCGGGAGCTGGCCGATGGCCGGCACCAGCCGGCCATCGCACCGGGGGCGCGCCGGTCCTCGGCGGACTCCACCACATTGGAGCGGGCGCTACTGACAACGGTCAACGGAATCGCCGCCGGGATGCGCAACACCGGCTGATCCCCAGCTCGCGATCGCCGCCGGTGAGTTCCGGATGAAAACGACGACTGCACACCCCGCAGCCGCCGTTTTCACCCGCAACTCAGCGGTGTATCAGGCGATCGCCGCGGAGCGAAGCGAAGCCAGCCGGCTCAGCACAGCTCAACTCGTCTCGCCGGCCATGCTGAAGCTGCGCAAACGGTCGACCGCCGCGACCGTGCAGCCGATCGCGAAGATCGCAGCCATGATCACCGCGACCGTCAGGGAAACCCGGCCGGTCAGCAGATCGCTGGGCGAGATCCGGTCGGCGATGGCGATCACATACTGCTCGATGGACAGCACTCGCGTCCCGCTGACGAAGCGGCCCAGCAGGCCCTCCCAGACCAGGATGTATACCAACCCGAGCAGCACCGGCCGCCGGGTCAGCAGGCTCAGCAGCAGGAAGAGCCCGGAGTACGCGAACGATCCGGCCACCGCACCCGCGGCCAGCCCGGCACCGAGGTCGACCGAGGACGCCAGCCACCCGGCGACGAACAGCGGCACCGCCGTGGTCACCGCGGTCACCAGGACCGCCACGCCCAACTTGGCCAGGATGATGTCGCGCCGGGGCAGCGGCTTGGCGAGGATGTGCACGATCGTCCCGTCGTCCACTTCGGACCCCAGGACCCCGGTGCCGACGATCAGGGCGATCAGCGGCAGCACCACGGCCAGCCCGAGGCCGACCAGCACCGGCGTACCCCAGTCGGCCGGGTCGACGTCGTACGCCCGGCAGATCAGCGCCAGGCCGACCAGCAGGAGCGGCAACGGCAGCAGGAGCAACACCCGCCGCCGGCCGAACAGCCCGCGCGCGGTGATGTAGGCAACCGTGGACATCATGCCTCCAGCAGGTAGGAGAAGACGCTCTCCAGGGACTCGTCGGACGGCAACAGCCGGCGCAGCCGGATGCCTTCGTCCAGGGCGATCCGGGGCAGGGCCCGGGTGAAGCTGCCGTAGTCCGACGCTCGGACGGTGAGGCCGGTGGCGTCGATCTCCACGGCGCTGACCGACTTCTCCCCGATCAGGGCCACGGCCAGCCGCCGGTCGTTGGAGGACTGCACGGCGAACACGTGCGGCCGGTTGGTCATCAGCCGCCGGATCTCGCGGTAGTCGCCGGACGCTGCGAGCCGCCCGGCCACGATCACCTGCACGGTGCCGGAGACCTGCTCGACCTCCTCCAGGATGTGCGAGCTGAACAGGATCGTGTGTCCCTGGTCGCCGAGCGTGTGCAGCAGATCCATCATGTGCATCCGCTGCCGCGGGTCCATGCCGTTGAACGGCTCGTCCAGCAACAGCACGCGCGGGTTGTGCACGAGTGCGGCGGCCACCCGGGTGCGCTGCCGCATGCCCTTGGAGTACTCGGCGATTCGCCGGTCTTGCGCATCGATCATCTCGACCAGTTCGAGCGCCCGCTTGGCCGCACCGACCGGGTCGGGCAACTGATGCAGCTTGGCGCTGAGCTCGACGAACTCGCGGGCGGTCAGGAATCCGTGCACCGCCTCGCGCTCGTTGACCAACCCGAGCCGGCGGTACACCGCGGGGTTGCGCCAAGCCGGCGCGCCGTCCACGGTCACGGCGCCGCGTGAGGGCGCCAGGAAGCCGGCCATCATGTGCAGGACCGTGGTCTTGCCGGCGCCGTTCGGGCCGAGCAGGCCGGTGACGCCGGGCTCCAGCGTCATGCTGACGTCGTTGACCGCGACCACGTTGCCGTACCAGCGGGACGCGTTGCGAAGCTCCACGGTGGTCATAGCGACGCCACCTTCCGGTATCGGGCCAGCAGCAGGAGCAGGCAGGCGGTGACCAAGGTGACCGCCTCGATCAGGTACACCGGGCCGTACTGCCCCACGATCATGCCGCTGTTGGACCCGGGGAACAGCCACGACGCCACCCCGCTGACCAGTGTCATGGGGCTGGCCAGGCCGGCCAGTTCGCGGGCCATCTCGGAGGGCAGGATCTGCAGCACCCCGAAGATCGGTGTGGTCATCAGGAACACGGCCACGATGCCGCCGGCGGCGAACGCGCGCTTGCCCGTGAGCGAGGCGATCAGGAGGCTGATCGCCGCGAACACCAGCGCCCAGAGCACCGCATATGCCCAGGCCGGCAGCAGGTCGCCGAACTCGTTCCAGACGCCGGAGAAGCCGGTCTTGGTGGTGAAAGCGGCGCCCAGGAACATCACGAACTGTGGCACCCCGAGCACCAGCCATACCGCGGTGACCAGCGCAGCGAACTTGGCACCCGCGTAATCCGCGGCGCGCAGCGGCCGGCTGAAGTAGAGCGGCAGGACGCCCGCCCGCAAATCACGCGACACCAGTTCCGGCGCGACGATGGCCACGAAGAGGATGACCAGCCAGCTCATCGCGTCGGCGAACTGCACGTAGTTGAGCGCCACCAAACCGGTCTGCGCGCGTACCGCGGCGAGGATCACCCCGACGAGCAGGGTGATGCCGCACACCAGCCAGGGGAAGATCTTCGCCTTGGCACTGCGGCCGAACCCGAACGCGGCGCGCACGCCGTGCACATACATCGCACCGAACGCCGCGGGCCGGCCCAGCCGCCGTCCCGCGTACCGCTGATACCCGATGTCATGGATGACACTGGCCTCAGACATCGGCCGTCTCCTTCACTGCGAAAAGTTCGGCGATGCGGTGGCGCCGCTGGTCCAGACGGTGCAGCGGCAGATCGAGATCGGCCACAGCCTGCAGGATGCGGTCGTAGGCGTGATCGGACTCCAGCGGTACGAGCAGGAGCCGTCCCTCCCGGCGGACCGGCAGCCCCAGATCCGCCAGGACGGCGGCCAGCTCGTCCGTGCCCTCGCTCACCTCGACCGCGAGAACGTCGGACGCGGACGTCATCGCGGAGATCCGGTCGGCGCGCAACAGCCGCCCGCCCTCGATCGCGATCAGCGAGTCGCAGATCCGTTCGACCTCACCCAGCAGGTGCGAGCACACCACCACGGAGATGCCGAACTCGGTGCCGATCCGGTGGATCAGCGTCAGCATCGCATCGCGTCCCGCCGGGTCGAGGCCGTTGGTGGGCTCGTCGAGCAGCAGCAGGTCCGGGTCGTGTACCAGCGTCTGTGCCAGCTTGACACGCTGCTTCATGCCGGTGGAGTAGCCGCCGATCTGCCGGTACCGCTCCTCGTAGAGGCCGACGTGCCGCAACGCTTCCGAGGCGCGCTCGCGGGCGGCGGTGCGCGGCAGGCCGCTGATCCGGCCCAGATGGGTGACGAACTCCGCGGCCGCCACGTCGGGCGGCAGACTGTCGTGCTCGGGCATGTAGCCGACCCGGGTACGCACCTTGTCCGGCTCGACGGTGGGGTCCAGGCCGAAGACCCGGACGCTGCCGCTGGTCGGGGCCAGCAGACCCAGCATGATCTTGATGAACGTCGACTTGCCGGCGCCGTTCGCGCCGACCAGGCCGATGATGCCGGGCTCAACGGCGACGGTCAGGTCGTCGAGTGCGGTCACCCGTCCGCCGTACGTCTTGGTTAGCGCTTCTGTCGCGATGAGGCTCACGGAAGCCAGCCTAGGAACCGCAAGCACGCAGGCCGATCCGGAAATACCCTTAGTGGCCCCTGAGCCTCTCAGCCTGCTCTCAGGAAAGGCCGTTGATCACCTGCACCTGGAAGACGGGCAGGCGGCCCAGCCACCGGTATGCCTTCAGTGCCTCCGGGGTGGAGTCCACCGTCGAGTCCCGGCCATCCTGGTTGTGCGGCGTTTCGAAGTGGACCATGGCCCGGATGTTCGGGAACTTGGCGATCTGCCGGCCCACCTCGCGGTAGAACTTCGCCTTGTGCCGGGGATTCCGCGTGGACGACCAGACACCCCACTCGGCCACCATGAGCGGCTTGTCCGCATGTTCGGTGATCGCCCAGTTGTAGAACCCGGGCCAGGACGGCTTGCTCTCCATCCGCCGGTTGAGCAACTCGGCGAAGTCGCCGTGACCGTAGCCCGGATCGCTGTACGCGTACGTGTCGAAGCCGATCCAGTCGACCACGTCGTCGCCCGGGTACATCTCGTCGAACCAGCTCTGGGTGGTGTGCGGCACGTACGCCATGTGCACCAGCACGGTGACCAGATTGTCCACGCCACGCGCGCGCAGCCGCTCGACCACATGCCGGAACATCGCCGCGTAGTCCTCGGCGGTATAGCCGGAGCCGGGTTTCTGGCGGACGTTGTCCTCCCCCTCGTGGTGCACGGCGAAGAAGAAATCCTCCGGGAAGTTCTTGTTGATGTGTGCGGCGAGCCGGTCCAGGAACGCGTCGGTCTTCCGGTCGCCTTTGGCGATCGCCGCCCAGGACGCGCCGGCCGGCTTCCAGTTCACGAACAGTAGCCGTTCCTTGCCCGACTGCCGGGCGATGGCGATCTCCTCCCTGGTCGGGAAGAGCTGCTTCGTGCCGTGGTGGTAGGCGTGGTAGATGTCCTGATGGCGCTGGGTCTTGTCCTCGAAGGACGCGAGCGCCGCACGGCCCCGCTCTTCGGTGAAGGCACCGGGTGCCACGCCCCAGAGCACTCCGCAGGTGGGCACCAGCTTCGCGCCCGTGCGGCACGGGCGCGATCCGGGGCCGGCCAGGCCCGGCCCGGCGGGTCGGGGGCCGCCCAATGCCGTGGGGTCCAGCGCCGTGGGGTCCAGTGCCGTGGGATCCGGTGCGGTCGGGTCGAGTGAGCTGGCCGGTCCGGGCACGCCCGGCTCCGTGGGCGGCCGATCCGGGTCGGGGATCATCGGTACGCCGGGCTCGGGCAACGGGCTTCGAGCGGGTGCCGGTATCGCCACCGTGGGGTCACCGGGATAACCGAAAGGCAGCCCGAGCTGGTCCACTCCCCCGGTCCATGCCCAGGCCAGCGTGGCGGCGACGGACAGGGCGAACGCGGTCGTCGCGGCGGCCAGGTGCAGGAGCCGGAAGCGGCGCTGACGTCGTCTCACGATCGCCCAGTATTCGACCTTAAGTCCTATTTGTCTAATACCCGACGCGGGCGGGTGAGCCGGTGCGATCGAGATCGGAGGCGACCGAGCCCGCCTCGACCGTCTCGGCTCAGGCTGAGAAACTGTCCTTCTATCGGCTGCAGGGGGAAGACACGGTGAACGGTTCGATGCTGCCCGAGGATGTGCTGCGTGACGCGCCGTCGTACACGCCGCGCCCGCACGAGCTGGCGGACCTGGACCTGTTGCTGTCCGGCGCCTACCCGCCGCTCACCGGCTTCCTCGGCCGCGCCGACCTGACCTCGGTGCGCCGCACCGGCCGCCTTGCCGACGGATCGCGGTGGCCGGTGGCGGTGACCCTGGAGATCCCCGCCGAGATGGCCACGGCACTCGATCTGAACGACCCCCGGCACCGCACCGTGATCATCACCGACCCGGAGGGCGCGCCGGTCGCCGCGATCGAGGTCGACGACGCCTGGCCGACCGAGGACAACCTGTACGCGGTGGGCGGCACGGTCCGGGCGATCGGCGACGGCGGGCACGGGCCTTTCCAACGGCTACGCCGCACCCCGGCAGAGGTCAAGGCCCTGTTGCCGCCGGGCCGGGTGCTCGGCGTGATCGCCGACCGTCCGCTGCACCGCCCACAGCTGGCGCAGATCGCGCACGCCGCCCGGACGCTGGCCGCGCACCTGCTGATCTTCATTCCGGTGACCGGACCGGGTCCGGACGGCCTGCCGCCGGAGGCCCTCGTCCGGGCGATCTTCGCGGCCCGCGACCGGATGCCGCCGGCCACCATCGTGGCGGTGCCGCTGATGCCGCGCGGTGACGAGATGCGCGACGCGCTCCTTCGCGCGCGGGTGGTGCAGGCGTACGGCGTGACGCACGTGCTGTCCACCGGCGACGTGCTGTCCGGCGGCGGCCTGCGGGTCTTGGTGCCGCGAGAACTGGCCTACGACAATCGGGACGGCCAGTGGCGCTGGCGTGACGACATCCCGCCGCGAAACCGCCGGCTCGCGATGACCTCGCCCGAGATCGAGGACCTGCTCGACCGCGGGTTCCCGCTCCCTGAGTGGCACACCCCGCCCGCGGTGGCCAAGGAACTGGCCCGGATGCGGCCGCCGCGCCGCTACCGCGGCCTCGTGGTGTTCTTCACCGGCTACTCCGGTTCCGGCAAGTCGACCATCGCACGCGGGCTGGCCGACCGGCTCCGGGAAGGCGGCGAGCGAACGATCACCCTGCTCGACGGCGACGTGGTGCGCCGGGAGCTCTCCGCCGGGCTCGGCTTCAGCAGGGCCGACCGGGACGCCAACGTGCGCCGGATCGGCTGGGTGGCCGCCGAGGTGGCCCGGCACCACGGGATGGCCGTCGCCTGCCCGATCGCGCCGTACGAGAAGGCTCGCGCCGCGGTCCGCCGGCTGGCCGTGGAAGCCGGTGCCGGATTCGTCCTGGTACACGTCAGCACCCCGCTGGAGGTGTGCGAGCAGCGCGACCGTAAGGGCTTGTACGCGCGCGCCCGGGCCGGCCAGCTGCGCGGGATGACTGGCGTCGATGATCCGTACGAGGCTCCGACCGACGCCGAGCTGACCCTGGACACCACGTCGATGTCCGTCCCGGAGGCCATCGACGTGGTGGTGGCGTATCTGGTCGACAACGGCTGGGTGGAGCCGGCCCTCAGCTAACGAACCGGGATAGTCCGGCGGATGTGAGTTACGTACCGGCACCCGGGCCGTTTACCCCTCGTGGGGCGAAACGCCCGAAAGTCGTCAACTCACCTCACCCCTGGAAAGGGCCGCCGAACCGATGGAAGCCTCTCGCCCGGCGTCGACCGACCTCTCGCACTACGTCGGCATGTGCCGCCGGCACTGGTGGGTCGTCCTGGCGGCCACCGGCGTGGGGCTCGGGCTGGGCGTGGCGGTCACCGGCGCGATGCCGAAGGTGTACGAGTCATCCACGTCGGTGCTGGTGCAGGCGGTCGAGCAGGACACCAACCAGCAGGGCGGCCGTACCAAGGGTGCGATCAACCTGGACACCGAGGCACAGCTGGTCGGCTCCGGCGCGGTTGCAGCCAAGGCCGCGGCCCTGTTGCGATCCCCGATTTCGCCGGTCGAACTCGCTCGCGACGTGTCGGTCGAGGTCCCGGCGAACACCACGGTGCTGGTGATCCGCTTCGAGGCGAACAGCCCACTGGCCGCGCAGGCCGGTTCGCATGCGTTCGCCGAGGCCTACCTGCGCAATCGGGAGGAGACCGCGCGCTCCGGGCTGGACCAGCAGATCAGGTCGCTGACCCTGAAGGTCAGGCAGCTCACCGCGGTCCTGAGCGGTATCAACGTCCGGCTCGCCAGGTCCCGCGCCGGCAGCTCGGAACGGTCCAATCTGGAGAGTCTGCGCAGCAACTCGCAGAACCAGCTGAACAGCCTGACCGGACGGCTCAACGAGTTCACCACGACCACCGTGGCGGCCGGCAGCATCATCAGCGACGCGCGCGTACCGGAGGATCCGACCAGCCCGAACGCGCTACTCAATCTCGCCACCGGCGCGATGCTCGGCCTGCTGGCCGGGCTGGCACTGGCGTTCGCACGGGAGCGGCTGGACCGCCGGCTCCGTACCGCGGCGGATGTGCGGGACCGGGGCCGGATCGGCGTGCTGGCCGCGCTGGACGAGCGGACCACGCCGCACTTCGATGACGTGCTGCAGCCGTACGGGCCGGGCGGCCGCGTCTTCAACCGGCTGCGCAACGAGGTATTGGCGAGCCTCAACCCGGGTGATCAGATCATCGTGGTCACCGGCGCCAGCCGCGGGTCGGCGAGCACGCTGGTGGCCGCGAACCTGGCGGCCGCGCTGGCGCGTACCGGCAGCGACGTGGTGCTGATCGGCGCCCACCTGCCGGACAGCGTGGTGGACGCGGCGCCGCTCGCCCGGATGCTCGGCGTCTCCGCCATGCCCGGCCTCTCCGACCTGCTGGCCGGACGGGTGGGGCTGGCCAAGGTGATGCAGCGCACGCCGCGCATCCCATCGCTGCGGGTGATCACCACCGGAGGCGCGGCCACCGCGGCCGGCCTGATGCAGTCGCAGCGGCTGCGGGACACGCTCGAGGCGTTGCGCCGGCAGTCCGGGTACGTGGTCATCGAGGCGCCGTCCACCAGCAGCAGCGCCGACGCGCAGAGCCTGGCCAGCCTGGCCGACGCGGCGATCCTGGCGGTCGAGCTGCGCCGCTCGCGACGGCCCGCCCTGCTGGATGCGGCCGAGCAGCTACGCCGGGTGGGCACTCCGCTGCTCGGCGCGGTGGTGCTCCCGAGACTGGCCGGTCTGCGTACCGATGACGTGGATCTGCCGGCCGTCGCCCTGACCCCGCAACCGGCCGTCGACAAGGCGCTACCCGCTCCGGACGAGACGGCCGTCATCGATACCGACCACACCCAGCCGGTGCGGTTGCCCACCAACACGATCTCGCGCCCGGCCCCGCGGCAGATCATCAACGGCGCGGGCGGTGGCGGTAACGGCGACGAGCCCACCGCGGTGATCGAACTGGCGGAGAAGAGCGAAGACACCGACGTCAAGAGCGACCCGAAGTGACCTTGGTCCTGTCCGGCGAGCAACACGCCGGCCGGGTGGCCGGTCCGGCGCACACCGCGGTGCAGAAGCCGCTCACCATGCCGGCGTGGCCGGTGACCGGGCTGCTCGCGCTGTATCCACTGTGGTGGGCGCTGGGTCTCGGCGTGCTGATCTTCGAGATCCTGGCCGTGCCGATGCTGGTGCTGCTGCTACACCGACGAACCACCGGGCGCCCGGTGAGGTTGCCGCCGGGCTTCATCTGGTGGGCGCTGTTCCTGGCGGCGGTGGTGATCAGCATCGGGGCGCTGGGTGCCGATCCGCCCGGTACCGTGGTCGAACACGCCTCAGAACGCCTGGCCGCGGTGGTTTACAAGCTCACCATGTACCTGTCCCTCACCGTGCTGCTGCTTTACGCGGGCAATCTGACCGAGCGGGAACTGCCCCGCCGGAAGCTGGTGAAGCTGCTCGGCTGGCTCTTCGTGGTGACCGTCGCGGGCGGCCTGCTCGGCATGGTCGCCGGGCGCTTCGAGTTCACCTCTCCGGTGGAGTGGCTGCTGCCGCCCGGCGTACGGACCAAGGGTTTCGTGCAGTCCCTGGTGCACCCCTATGCGGCACAGATCATGGATCTGGTCGGCGGCGACAAGCCCAGGCCAGCCGCACCGTGGGGATACACAAACACCTGGGGCAACAACTTCTGCCTGCTGGCCGGTTGGCTCGCGGTGGCCGCGTGGTCGTCGCGGAGACTGCGCCTGAAACTGCTCGCGCTGCTCTGCCTGGCCGTCTCGATCCTGCCCGCGGTGGTCTCGCTCAACCGTGGCCTGTGGATCGGCCTCGGCGTGCTGGTCGCCTACGTTGCCGTCCGGTACGTTCTGCTGGGCAAGGTATGGATCATCGCGGTCGTCGCCGTGTCCGCCGCCGCTCTGGTCGTCGCGCTGATCGCCAGCCCGCTCGGCGACGTGGTCGACGCCCGGCTGGACAACGGCAAGTCCAACGGCGTCCGGTCGTTTCTGATCGAACGCGCGCTGGACGGCGTGACCGGCTCCCCGGTGATCGGATACGGCTCCACCCGCAACACGATCGGCGGCCGGAATTCCATCGCCGTCGGGGAGAGCGCCGGCTGCGAACGCTGCGGCAACTTCACCGTCGGCGGCAACGGCCAGCTCTGGCAACTCCTCTACGCGCACGGCGCCGCGGGCACCGCCGGTTATCTCGGCTTCTTCGTGTACGGGCTGTGGCGGTTTCGCCGCGACCGCAGCGCCATCGGCATCGCCGGCAGCGCCGCGATCGTCACCTCCTTCGCCGCGATGCTCTGGTACAACGCGCTGGCCACCCCTCTGGCGTTCATGGTTCTGGCCTACGCGCTGCTCTGGCGCAACTCACTCGAGGGGGAAGCAGCATGAGCCCAGTCAAGACCGCCCCCGCGGCGTTGACCACGGGTGACGCGGCGCTGCGGACGCAGTACCTGGCCGAGGTCATCGACCTGCTCTATCCGGCGCCCTGCCACATCGACAGCACCGCCGGCCAACTCTCCTCCAGTCCTCCGCACCGGCCCACGCACCAGACGCCGGCACCAGCACAGATCGTCGAGTACTACGTGGTGCCGGACGCTCGCCGCCCGCGCCTGCTCGTCCCGGCCACGTCCCGCAAGGTGGCCGCCGCCGCGGTACGCCGTTACGCCGAACCGCAGTCGCGGGCCGCCCGGTTCAAGCGGGACGCGGTGGTGGCCGCGCTGCGTACCGGGGCGTCGAGCGTCCTGCTGCGTGATCGGATCCGAGTGACCGGGCCGATGTCCGCGAGCATCGACGGCCACCTGCGCGAGGCGCTCGGCCGCGACCTGTCCGTGAGTATCCACATCGGACCGGCGCGGGCCAACCGCAAGCCGGTGCTCCAGCTGATCAGCCCGGACGGCGAGACGTTCGGCTTCGGCAAGCTCGGCACCGGACCGCTCACCCAGCGGCTGGTTCGGGCCGAGACGAACGCGTTGGTCGCCCTCGGCAGGTCGGGTCTGACCAGGCTGACCGTCCCATCGGTGCTGCACGCCGGCCAATGGCGCGGCCTACAGGTGCTGGTCCAGGGTGCGCTGCCGGTCTGGCTGCCGCGTGCCCCGCTGACGCCGCGGCGGCTGGCCGGCGCGATGCTCGACATCGCCGGTTGCTGCGGCTACTCGACCGGAACGCTGGCCGGAAGCGCCTACTGGACCGAACTGCGCGGCAGGCTGGCCGCGGTCGGCGACCGCGAGGAGGGCGGCGCACTGAGCGCGGCCGCCGAGCTTCTGGTGCGGCACGCCGGCGACACCACATTCCGGTACGGCGCATGGCACGGCGACTGGGCACCGTGGAACATGGCGAATCTCGCCGACGCGCTGCTCGTATGGGACTGGGAACGGTTCGCGCAGGGCGTGCCGGTCGGCTTCGACGCGGTGCACCACGAACTGCAGCGCCGCATCCAGTCCAGCGGGGACGCGGCCGGGGCGGTCGAGGTGACCGTACGCCGGGCCGACGAGTTGCTCGCGCCGTTCGGTGTCGCCCCCGAGGCGCGGGAGGCGACCGCGTTGCTCTACCTGGTCGATCTGGCCGCTCGTTACCTGACCGACCGCCAGGCCGAAGCCGGCGCACGGCTGGGCGTCCTGGGCACCTGGCTGCTGCCGGTGCTGATCCGCCGCGTCGAGGAGCTGCAGAAGTGAAGGTTCGTCACGTGCCCGCGCCGGTGAAGGCCATGGTGCATCTCGGTTCCCGCTCGTACGGGCGAATCACCGCGCCCGGCCGGATGACGCCGTCGTTCCTGATCTGCGGCGGCCAGCGCTGCGGCACCACGTCGCTCTACCGGGCGTTGGCCGCGCACCCGGTGGTGCTGAAGGCCGTGCTGCACAAGGGCGTGCACTACTTCGACACGTCGTACGACCGGGGCATGGCCTGGTATCGCGCGCACTTCCCGATGCAGCGCAGCTCGGACAAGATCAAGCAGCGGTACGGCGTACCGGCGCAGACCTTCGAGTCGAGCCCGTACTACATGTACCACCCGCAGGCGGTCGCCCGGATCGCCGAGGACCTGCCGGGTGCCAAGCTGCTCGTGCTGGTGCGTGATCCGGTGGAGCGGGCGTATTCGCAGCACCACCACGAGCTGGCCCGCGGCTTCGAGTCGGAGCACGACTTCGGGAACGCCCTGGCCCTCGAGCCGGCCCGGTTGCACCGCCAGGAGGAGAGGCTCGCCCAGGACCCCGACTACTACAGCTTCGCCCACCAGCACCACGCCTACCGGGCCCGCGGCGAGTACGCCCGCTACCTGAGCGTGATGGCCCAGCACGTCGGCCGGGAGCGGATCCACGTGGTGGAGAGCGAGCGGTTCTTCGTACAGCCCGAGGAGACGTACGACGAAGTCCTCGAGTTCCTCGGCCTGCAGACACACCTGGGCCGGCCGGCGTTCGAGCGGCACAACGCCCGCCCCCGGCAGTCCGACATGGACCCGGGAATCCGGCGCGAGTTGACCGCGCACTACGCGCCGCACGACGAGGCACTTGCGGTGTGGTTGGGCCGAACGCCGATCTGGCGTGCCACGTCGTGACCGACTGCAAGAGCGGCTCAGCGACCGAAACCGCGGTCCGGCCGAGGGGAACCAGGGCAACTGCCCGCGGCGGCCTGGCCGGCATGGCCGGATCGGCGCTCGCGGGCGGTACCGGGGTCGCCGTCACCTGGATCGCCGCGCGCGCCCTCGGCTCCGAGCAGGCCGGCGCGTTCTTCGCCGCCACCGCCGC
>Ga0081539_10002484_pt1 | contig 25931 bp, 15 predicted proteins | sample TabmetS4T2R2_FD_71023 | JGI IMG/M metagenome (GOLD analysis project Ga0081539, IMG submission 71023) | Tabebuia heterophylla rhizosphere microbial communities from the University of Puerto Rico - S4T2R2 | ecosystem: Host-associated > Plants > Roots > Rhizosphere ...
GTGGCAGGCGCGCACGCCGGAACGGCCGCGCTTCGTTGCCGGCGTGCTCGGACCGACCAACAAGACTGCGTCGATCTCGCCCGACGTCAACGACCCCGGCTTTCGCGCCATCGATTTCGACGGCCTGGTCGGCGCGTACGGCGAGGCGATCGACGGCCTGCTCGAAGGCGGCGTCGATCTGTTGCTCGTGGAAACGGTGTTCGACACGCTCAACGCCAAGGCGGCGCTCTTCGCCATCGAAGAAGCGTTCGAGCGTCGCGGCGTGCGTCTGCCGGTGATCATCTCCGGCACGATCACCGACGCTTCGGGACGCACGCTCTCCGGCCAAACGACGGAAGCGTTCTATAACTCGATCCGTCACACCGGCGCGCTCGCCGTGGGATTGAACTGTGCGCTCGGCGCGAAGGAGCTGCGCCCCTACGTCGAGGAGCTGGCGAAGCTCGCCGAAGTGTTCACTTCCTGCCACCCGAACGCGGGCCTGCCGAACGCGTTCGGCGAGTACGAGGACACGCCCGATTCGATGGCACGCCAGATCAGCGAGTGGGCGCGCGCCGGCTGGATCAACATCGCCGGCGGCTGCTGCGGCACCACGCCCGAGCACATCGCCGCCATGGGCGAGGCGCTCGAGGGCGTGACACCGCGCGAGCCGGTGAAGCGCGCGCCGGCGCTGCGTCTTGCGGGCCTCGAGCCGCTGAACGTGGATGAGCAATCGCTTTTCGTGAACGTCGGCGAGCGCACCAACGTCACCGGGTCGCGCGCCTTCGCCCGCCTGGTGCTCGCCGGCGACTACGCGGGCGCGCTCGCGGTAGCGCGCCAACAGGTCGAGAACGGCGCGCAGATCGTCGACGTGAACATGGACGAGGCGATGCTCGACTCGCAGAAGGCGATGCGCACATTCCTCAGCCTCGTCGCCGCCGAGCCGGATATCGCCCGCGTGCCCGTGATGATCGACAGCTCGCGCTGGAGCGTGATCGAGACCGGACTGAAGTGCGTGCAGGGCAAGGCGGTGGTCAATTCCATTTCGCTCAAGGAAGGCGAGGCGGAGTTCATGCGCCAGGCGACGCTTTGCCGCCGCTACGGCGCCGCGGTCGTGGTGATGGCGTTCGACGAGCAGGGGCAAGCCGATACGCTCGAGCGGCGCACCGCCGTCTGCCGGCGTGCCTATACGCTTCTCACGCAATCGGGCTTCCCTGCCGAGGACATCATCTTCGATCCGAACATCTTCGCGGTCGCTACCGGCCTGGAGGAACACGCTCGCTATGGCATCGACTACCTCGAGGCCGTGCGCTGGATCCGCGCCAATCTGCCAGCGGCCAAGGTTTCGGGCGGCGTATCGAACCTCTCGTTCTCATTTCGCGGCAACGACGCGGTGCGCGAGGCGATGCACACCGCGTTCCTTTATCACGCGATCGCCGCGGGCATGTCGATGGGCATCGTCAACGCCGGCCAACTCGGTGTCTACGCCGAGCTCGATCCGGAGCTGCGCGAGCGCGTGGAGGACGTGATCTTCAATCGGCGGCCGGACGCCACGGAACGCATGATCGAGTTCGCAAGCCGCGTCAAGGCGAGCGTCAAGCAGGCCGGCAAGGACGAGGCTTGGCGCAGCGCGAGCGTCGAAGAGCGCCTATCACATGCGCTCGTCAACGGCATCTCGTCGCACATCATCCCCGACACCGAAGAGGCGCGGCTCAAGTATCCGCGGCCGATCCAGGTGATCGAAGGGCCGCTCATGGACGGCATGAAGATCGTCGGCGATCTCTTCGGCGCCGGCAAGATGTTCCTGCCGCAGGTGGTGAAGTCGGCGCGCGTGATGAAGCAGGCGGTGGCGCATCTCGTGCCCTACATCGAGGCGGAGAAAGCGCGCAGCGGCGAGCGCGCCCGCGCCAAAGGCAAGGTAGTGCTCGCCACCGTCAAAGGCGACGTGCACGACATCGGCAAGAACATCGTCGCCGTCGTACTCCAGTGCAACAACTACGAGGTCCTCAACCTCGGCGTCATGGTGCCGGCACAGACGATTCTCGACACGGCGCAACGCGAGAGCGCCGACGCCATCGGCCTTTCCGGTCTGATCACGCCGTCGCTCGAGGAGATGGCGCACGTCGCGCGCGAGATGGAACGGCTGCGCTTGCGGCTGCCGCTCCTCATTGGCGGCGCGACCACGTCGCGCGCACATACCGCGGTGAAGATCGCCCCGAATTATTCCGGGCCGGTCGTGTACGTGCCCGACGCATCGCGCAGTGTGCCGGTGGTCCAGGCACTGCTCGGCGATGGCCGCGACGCCTTTCTCGCCGAGGTGCGCACGGACTACGAGAAGATCCGGCAGCAGCACAGCCAGAAGAGCGGACCGGGGCCGCTGCTCGCGATCAGCGAGGCGCGCCGCCTCGGCGTGAAGACCGACTGGGACGCCTATCGGCCCCCGAGGCCAAAGCGCACCGGCGTCATCGCGTTGCCGAACTATCCGATCGCGGAACTGGTGCCTTACATCGACTGGTCGCCTTTCTTCCAGGCGTGGGAACTCTCAGGCCCGTACCCGCGCATTCTGGAAGACCCGGTGGTCGGCGTCGAGGCACGCAAGCTTCTGGCCGAAGCCCAGGCCATGCTCAGGCGCATCGTCGAAGAGGGCTGGGTCGTGGCCAACGGCGTGGCTGCGCTTTATCCCGCGGCACAGGTGAATGGCGACGACATCGAGATCTACGCCGACGAGGAGCGGCGCACGCGGCTCATGACCTGGCACAACCTGCGCCAGCAAAACCGCAAGCCCCAAGGACGCGCGAACCTGTGCCTAGCGGACTTCGTGGCGCCGAAAGCGAGTGGCGTGCTGGACTGGGCCGGGGCATTCGCCGTGTGCGCCGACGGATTTGACGAGCGCGTGCGCCAGTACGAGGCGAGCCACGATGACTACAGCGCCATCATGCTCAAGGTGCTGGCAGACCGCCTCGCCGAGGCGTTCGCCGAGCGGCTGCACGAGCGAGTGCGCCGCGAGTTCTGGGGCTACGCCGCTGACGAGCAGCTCTCCAAGGAGGCGATGATCGGCGAGGCTTACCGCGGCATCCGACCTGCGCCGGGTTATCCCGCATGTCCGGACCACGTGGCGAAGGCGGGACTCTTCCGGCTGCTCGAGGCCGAACGCCAAGCCGGCATGCGGCTGACCGAGTCGTACGCGATGCTGCCGGCGTCGTCCGTGGCCGGGTTCTATCTATCGCATCCGCAGTCGGCGTATTTCGCGGTCGGCAAGATCGGTCGCGATCAGGTCCAGGACTACGCGCGGCGAAGCGGCTGCTCGATGGCCGAGGCCGAGCGCTGGCTCGCGCCCAACCTCGGATACGAGCCCGAAGCAGCGGCGCTCAGCCCCTCGCTATAATTCGCCGCTATGGGAAAAGGCGACAAGCGCACGCGCCGCGGCAAGATCTATCGCGGCAGCTACGGCAAGAAGCGGCCGCAACGCGAGAAGAAGCCGAAGAAGCAGCCCTGACTATTCCTCGCGGCGGCCCACGGGCAGTCCGAGCGCCTTGAGCTTGCGGTAGAGGTGCGTGCGCTCGAGACCGGAGCGCTCGGCGACGCGCGACATGCTGCCGTGCTCGCGCACGAGCAGGTTCTCAAAATAGACACGCTCGAACGCTTCGCGGGCTTCGCGATAGGGACGGTCGAGCGCCACCTCGGGAAGCGTGCCGGGCGTGCCGCGCGCAGCAAGCACGCGCTCGACGTCATGGAGCTGGATCTCCTCCTCAAGGGAGGTGAAGGCGAGGTCCTTGATCACGCTTTCCAGTTCGGCGAGGTTCCCCGGCCACGGATAGTGGCGAAGCGCATTCAGAGCGGCGATCGCTAGTCGCCGCGGCGGGCAAAGCCGCGCCTCGACCAGCTGCGCTAGCATGAGAGAGGCGAGGTCCGGGACGTCCTCGGCGAATTCGCGCACTGCCGGGAGTTTCAGCGTGAGCTCGGCAAGGCGCACGCAAAGATCCGGATCGAAGGCATGCTTCTCCACGAGCGAGCGCGGATCGATCGGCGAAAACGAGACGATGCGCGCCTTGTGCTTGTCGGCGCGCGGCAGCAGGAATTCGAGATGGCGCTGCTCGGCGCGCTCCAGGCGGCTGAGATCGGTAAGGAAGAGCACCCCGCCCGCCGCCTTGGTAAGAAGGTCCGAGGGCGCTTCGGCGAACGTTTCCGCGCCGGCAACGAAAGGCGCACCCGGCGGCACGAGCAGCCGCGCGAAGAGCTCCGCGCGCATACCGCGTTCGCCGCGCAATAGCAGGGGCGCGGCGAGCTGTGCGAGTTGCGCGAGACGCTTTTTCGCCTCGGCGAGCGCGCCCGAGCGTCCGAGCGGCGCGAGGCTGAGCTGCGGCGCGGCGGTCGCTTCGGGATGGCGCAGCGCGCGTTTCACCGTGGTGAGCAGGCGCTGTAGCGCGATCGGCTTCTCGAGGAAATCGAGCGCGCCGATGCGCGTCGCCTCCACGGCGGTCTCAATCGTGGCGTGGCCAGACATCATGACGACGGGCATGGTGAGCTGGCCGCTCGCCGCCCATTCCTTGAGGAGCGTGATGCCGTCGGTGTCCGGCATCCAGATATCGAGCAGCACGAGGTCCGGCCGGGCGCGCTCGCGCACACGCCGCGCGTCCGCCGCACTCTCGGCAAGCGCCACCTGGTGGCCCTCGTCCTCGAGAATCTCGGAGAGAAGCTCGCGGATGCCGACCTCGTCATCGACGACCAGGATCTGGGCCATCGCTCAGGCCGCCTTGGCGAGCGGCAGCAGCACGGTCACGGAGGCGCCGCGCGGCTCACGGTTTTCGATCGCCACGGAGCCGTGGTGCTCGTCGATGATCTTTTTGACGATGGCGAGCCCGAGCCCCGTGCCGCGCGGCTTGGTGGTGACATAGGGCTCGAAGATGCGCGCCATCAACTCCTCGGGAAAGCCGCCGCCATTGTCCGATACCGCCAGGCGGACGCGGTCGCCAGCGAGCTCGGTGCGCACCTCGATCGAAGGCGAGCGCCCGGCGGCGCGCACGGTTTCAAGCGCGTCCTGCGCGTTTTGCACGAGGTTGTGGATCACCTGGCGGATTTGCGCCGCGTCCGCCCACACCGCCGGCAGTCTCGGGGAGAGCCGCTTCGCGATCGGCACCGGCGAATTCTCGTACAGCGCGAGCACCTCGCCGACGAGCGCATTCAGGTCGAGGCGCGCCGGCTCCGGCGCCGGCAGCCGCGCATAGTCGCGGAAGTCATCCACCATCGCTTTCAGCGCCGCCACCTGGTTGACGATCGTGCCGGTCGAGCGCCGCAGCGCCTCCGCATCTTCGCGCGAAAGACGGTCGGCGAGCTTCATCTCCAGCCGCTCGGCCGAGAGCTGGATCGGCGTCAGCGGATTCTTGATCTCGTGCGCGAGCCGGCGCGCGACCTCGGCCCACGCGGTGGCGCGCTGGGCGTTGATGAGCTGGGTGATGTCGTCGAAGACCACTACGTAGCCGCCGCCCGTCGCTTCGGGCAGCCGCACGCCGCGCGCATGGACGCTCTTGCGACTGCGCTTGAGCTCGAGCTCGAGCTGCCAGGGCTTCGGCCCCTGCTCGCGCAAGCGCATACGCATGAGCTCTGCAAATTCGTCGAGCTCCTCGCCAAGGATCGCCGTCGCGCCGCGGTTGCAGATGGAAAGCGAGAGATCCTGCGCGAACACGAGCACGCCGGCCGAAAGGTTGGCGAGAATGTTTTCCAGCCGCGCCTTGGCCGCCTCGAGCGCGGTGCGATTCGCTTCGAGCACGCGGCGCGCTTCCTCGAGCTGGCGCGTCATGGAGTTGAAGGATTCGGTGAGCACACCCAGCTCGTCGCGGCTGGTGACCGGCGCGTGGCGCGAAAAGTCGCCGCGCGCCACCGCCTGCATCGCCTGCGCGAGCGTCGCGAGCGGGTCGGCGAGAAGCTTCGATTGCGTCGCCGCCACCGCGACGGCGAGAAAAAGGGCCATCAGCAGTGCGAAGCTGAGCGTCACCACGTAGATGCGCTTCAACCCTTCACGCGAAAGCGCGAGCTCCCGATAGTCGCGGTAGGCCGTCTCCACCGCCTCGGTATTACGCGCGAGGGTCGGCGGCACCGATGCGCGAAGTTGCAGGAACCTCGGTTCGGCGGCGGCGAGCGCAAGCGGCTCGATCGGCACGATGGCGCGCAATGAAAGCGCCTTGCCGGGTTGCGCATCGATCGCCACGTGCCCGCGCTGCGCGCGCGCCTGCCGCAGCAGGGTCGGCGCGGGCAGCTCGGGCATCAGGTTGCTCGTGTCTTCGCTCGCCGCGGCGAGCAGCCGTCCTCTGCCGTTCAGCAGCAAAGCCTCGCGCACGCCAGCCTGCAGCCGCAAGCGCTCGAGCGTCGTCACGAGTTGCGCCGGCGCGGCTTCGCCGAGCTCAAGCGCCATGGCGCGTGCCTTGGCCTGCAGATCGAGCAGCATCTGATCGATCGCCTGCTGGCCCAGATTCATACCGCCTTCGAGCGCGGCGTCGACCTTGACGTCGAACCACGACTCGATGGAGCGCGTGATGAATTGCACCGAGACCGCGTACACGATCAGGCCGGGCAGCACGGCGAGGGCGGCAAAGCGCAGCAACAGTCGCCATGTCAGGCGCGTGCCGAAGACGCGTGCCCGGTAGCGACGCGCGAGCGCGACCAGCTGGTAGATCACCAGAGCGCCGAACAGCACGGCGAGCGCGGCGTTCAGCCCAAGGAGCAGCGGGTACTGCTGCGCGAAGAAGGCCGAATCGCCGCTCGCGGTCGCGAGCAGGAAAAGTCCCACGGCGCCGACGCCGCTGCCGATGATCAGCAGGAGCTTCATCGGCCGCTCGCCTGAGCCGGCTCCCGGCTCTCCACCGGCGCGGGCAGCTGCCGTGGCGCGTGCACAGTAAAGCGCCGCCATGGCGATTCGAGCTGCATCTCGCGGTTGGTGAGCGCGCTCAGCTGAAAGGGCTTCGGCAACAGGGCCGCGTCGAGCCGCATGCGCACCGACGCGTCGTAGTCGGCGTCGGCGAAGGTCACCGTGCGATCGATCACCAGCCAACTGCGAATGTGCTTGAGCACGTTCAGCGCCTCATCGAGCGTGGCAAAGCTCTGCTGCAGCAGTCCGGTCGACAGTCGGTACTGCCGCGTGAGCGCATGATAGGACAGGCGCACGTGCAGTCGCTTGGTGGCCGCCGTATCGTCGAACCAGTACCAGCGGCGGCGCGTCAGCTCGAAGTCGACGCGGAAGTAGAGCGGCACACCGCCTGAGACCACTTCGGCGAGCCGGGGCGTGAGCTCGAAGTCGAAATCGGCGTCGAGGACCAGGCCTTCCTCCACGGCGCGCAGCCGAGCGTCGCGCACGTCGATGTCATCGGCGCGCAGCGACGAGGCAAGCAGGGCGAGCACGGCACACAGGGCGACGCGGCGCACCGCGCTCATGTCAGGCCGATTTTTCGATCAACGCGTAGTAGAAGCCGTCGTGTTCCGCGCTCGGCAGCCACTGCGCCGGCTGCCCGTCGGCGAGGGCGAGCCGCCGCGCGAGCGGCGCGGCGCCAACAAAGGATTCGACGACGCGTTCATTCTCCTCGGCGAACACCGAGCAGGTGGAATACAGCAATCTACCACCCGGTGCGAGCAGCCGCCAAAGCTCGCTGACGATCGCGAGCTGCCGACCGGCGAACGACGTCGGGTCCTGCGCGCGACGCAGCCATTTGACGTCGGGATGCCGGCGCGCGATGCCGGAGGCCGAGCACGGCACATCGGCGAGGATGCGGTCGAACGCCTCGCCGTCCCACCACTGCGAGGACTGCGCGGCGTCGCCGACACGCACTTCCGCGCGAAGGCCGAGGCGATCGAGACCGGGCGAAATGCGCGCCGCGCGCGCCGGATCGATGTCGAGCGCGGTTAGCGCCACGTCCGCGAGCTCGAGGATGTGAGCGCTCTTGCCGCCCGGGCCTGCGCAGGCATCGAGCACGCGCTGGCGGGGCGCAGCGGCGAGCAGGTGCGCTGCACGCTGCGCGCCCAGATCCTGAACCGACACGTGCCCGGCGGCGAAGCCAGGCAGGCGGTCCACCGGCACGGGACGGTCGAGAAGCAGGGCGTCGTTCCCGCAGCGGCGCGCGCTCATGCCATGCCGAGCGAGCTCGGTTTCGTACCCCTGCACATCGCTGCGTCGACGGTTCACTCGCAAGCACATCGGCGGGTGGCTGTTGCCCGCCGCCAAACACGCCTGCCAGCGATCCGGGTAAGTATTGCGCACGGCGTCGATCCACCAACGCGGGTGCTGGTGCATGGCCGTCTCGTCGGGCGCCACCGCCGTTTCGATTGCGCTGCGCTCGCGCAGGAACCTGCGCAGGAGCGCGTTCACGTAGCCTTTCGCGCTCCACTGCTCGAGGACAGTGCACGCCTTCACGGCCTGGTCGACCACGGTGTGTTCGCGATAGCGTCCGGACTCGATCGCGTAGAGCGCGCACCAGAGGAGGGCCTCCACCCGTTCGTCGGCCCGGCCGCGTGCAGACAGTTGCCGCACGATCGCCTGCACGCGTCCGTAGCGACGAAGCGTGCTATGAGTCAGATCGATCAGCGCGGCGCGCGAGGTTTGAGCGTCCGACTGGTAGTCACCGAACTGCTCGGCGAGGCTCTTTCCCGCCGCGACGCCCGAGACGATGCGCGCCGCTTGCGCGAGCTCCGCGGCGAGCGTCGTGCCGGCGCTCATTCGAAGCGCGCGTCGCGCGACATGCGATGGCCCCGAAGGAAGTCGCCGACGGGCATGCGGCGTCCACCGGCGGGTTGCAGCTCTTCCAGCGCAAGCGCCTGATCACCGCATGCGACGCACAGCGCCTCGGCGCGCTCGAGCAAGGTGCCCGGCGCACCACGGCCCGCAACCACGTGGGCTCGCCAGATTTTAAGCGCCTTTCCGTCGAAGCGAGCGTTCGCTCCGGGTGCAGGCCGGAAAGCGCGCACAGCGCGCTCAAGCTCCGCCGCCGGCCGTTCCCACCGCAGCCAGGTTTCAGCCTTTTCGATTTTCGGCGCGTAGCTGGCCCCGCTGCGCGGCTGCGGCACGGCACGCGCCCTCCCCGCGACCAAGGCGGCCAATACCTCGAGTAGTGCGTCGGCGCCAAGGGCGGCAAGCCGATCATGCAGTGTGCCGTAGTCATCCTCCGGTGCGATCGGCAGCGGCGGTTGCGCGAAAACCGCGCCGGTATCGAGGCCGGCATCCATTTGCATGATCGAGACGCCGGTCTCGGCGTCGCCGGCGAGCAGCGCGCGCTGAATGGGCGCGGCGCCGCGCCAGCGCGGCAGAAGCGACGCGTGGATGTTGATAGCGCCATGGCGAGCCGCTGCCAGCAAGGCGCTCGGCAGCAGCAATCCAAAGGCAGCCACGACCAGCGCGTCGGCGCCAACGGCCCGCAGGCGCTCGATCAGCGCATCATCGTGCAAGCGCGGCGGTTGCAGCACTTCGAGTCGGTGTCCGACGGCCAGAGTCTTCACTGCGGAGGCGACGCTGCGCTGTCCGCGTCCGGCAGGCCGGTCAGGCTGTGTCAATACGAGGGGAACGCTGTGGCCGGCCGCGAGGAGCCGCGCGAGCGCGTGCGCGGCGAAGGCCGGTGTACCGGCGAAGATTAGGCGCAGGTACGCGTCAGGCGGACTTGCGCAACTGCTTGGCGAGCTTGGCGCGAACGCGCTGCTGCTTCAGCTGCGAGAGGTGCTCGACGAACACCTTGCCCTTGAGGTGATCCATCTCGTGCTGGATGCACACCGCGAGCAACCCTTGCGCCTCGAGCGTGAACGCGTGGCCGTTCTGATCATGTGCGCGCACTTTGACGCGCTCGGCGCGCGGCACGAGCTCATAGATGCCCGGCACCGACAGGCAGCCCTCTTCGATGTCCGATTCCCCGGTCGCTTCGACGATCTCCGGGTTCACCAGCACCACGAGCGAATCGCGCCGCTCTGAGACATCGACGGCGATCACTTGCTTATGCACGTCGACCTGCGTGGCAGCGAGACCGATTCCGGGCGCGGCGTACATGGTCTCGGTCATGTCGGCCACGAGCCTTTTGAGGGCGGCGTCGAAAACAGTCACGGGAGCGGCGACCTTATGCAGGCGCGCATCGGGATATCGCAGGATGTTCAAAATCGCCATGAAGCCAAATTTACTTGCTAATTGAATAGATTATATGGACAATCTCACGCGCCATATAAGCTGTTTGAACAAAGGCCGATCCAGGAGCCGCAACAAGAAACGGACGGGGTCACCCATGGTCCAGCAATTGCGTAAGTCTATCACAGCACTCGGTTTCTTCGTACTATGCGGCGCCGCCGCAGCGCAGGCGCCGAGCACCCCGCTGACGATCCGTCCGGATGCGCCCGAGCGCTACGTCGTGGTCCCGGGCGACACCCTCTGGGGCATCTCGCAGCGCTACACTGATTCGCCTTGGCGATGGCCCGAGTTGTGGGGGCTCAACAAGGACCAGATCCGCAACCCGCACCTGATCTATCCAGGCTATGTCATCACGCTCGATCGGGCGCGCGGGCAACTCACCATCGGCACGGGCACCGGCTCCGAGCGCCCCCCGGTCGCCGGCGCGCCGGGCGCGCCCGGCACGGTGGCGCCTTCCGGCCGCGACAAGCTCGGACCGCGCATTCGCAGCGAGTCGTTGGCAAAGGAAAGCATTCCGAGCATCCCGTCTTCGGTCATTGAGCCATTCCTGTCGCGGCCGCTCGTCGTCGAGCCCGACGGTCTAGAAAAGGCGCCGACGATCGTCGGCACACAGGGCGACCGCGTGATCCTGGCGACCGGAAACAGCGCCTATGTGCGCGGCATCGGCACATCCAAGGAAGAGAGCTGGTACGTCTACCGGCGCGGCACGCCGCTCGTCGATCCGGACACTAACCAGACGCTCGCCTACGAGGCGATCTATCTCGGCACGGCGCGCCTCGAGCGCGACGGCGATCCCGCGACCGTGGTACTGACAAGCGCAGCGCAGGAGGTCGGTGCAGGCGATAAGCTCGTCCCGGCGGGCCCGCCGCATGTCGTCAACTACGCGCCGCACTCCCCGACAAGCAACATCCGCGGACGCGTGATCGCTATCCATGGCGGCCTGGGCAAAGTGGCCGAGGCCGGTCCGCAGACCATCATCAGCATCAATCGTGGCGCGCGCGACGGCGTCGAAGTGGGCCATGTCTTGGCGCTCTACGCGCTCGGTGGCTCGGTGCGCGATGTTTCCAAGCCGCGAGAAGCGCGCGATGCGGCGATCAAGTTGCCCGATGAGCGCGCTGGCCTTGCCTTTGTGTTCCGCGTGTTCAACCGCGTTTCGTATGCGCTGGTAATGAATATCACGCGGCCGATCGCGCCTCTCGACGTTGTCCAGACGCCCTAGCGGCGCGGTGCGCTGAGCGCATGAGACCCGACCCGGGACTGGCGAGCTGGCTGCAGCTCTCGCTTACTCCCGGGCTCGGCGCGGCGACGCTGCGCGATCTTCTGCGACGCTTCGGGCTGCCTGAGGCCGTGCTCGCGCGCAAGCGTGCCGAGCTCGCCGCCCACCTTCCGCCTGCGACGCTCGAGGCGCTCGATTCGGTTCGGGTAAGCGAGCTCGTGTCGCGCGCGCTCGACTGGGCCGCAGCCGAGCGCCATCACATCGTGACGCTCGCCGATGAGGCGTATCCGCGCGCGCTTCTCGAAACCAGCGATCCGCCAGCGCTGCTCTATGTGCATGGACGCCTCGAGCTGCTGCGTGCGCCCGCGCTCGCGATCGTCGGCAGCCGCAACGCGAGCGCGCAAGGCGAGAGCAACGCCTGGCAGTTCGCCAAAGCGCTGAGCGAAGCCGGGCTGACGATCGTTTCCGGGCTTGCGCTGGGCATCGACGCCGCCGCGCATCGCGGCGGCTTGGCGGGCCCCGGCTCGACCGTCGCCGTGCTCGGCACCGGCATCGACGTCGTCTATCCGACGCGCAATGCCGAACTCGCCGCTGAGATCGCGCAGAAGGGCGCGCTCGTTTCGGAGTTCGCGCTCGGGACGCCGGCCATCGCGCACAACTTTCCGCGCCGCAACCGCCTGATCAGCGGGCTTGCGCGCGGTTGTCTGGTGGTCGAAGCGGCGCTCGCCTCGGGCTCATTGATCACGGCGCGCTGCGCCGCCGATCAGGGGCGCGAGGTGTATGCGATTCCAGGTTCGATTCATTCACCGCTGGCGAAGGGCTGTCACGCATTGATCAAATCGGGAGCAAAGTTGGTCGAGTCCGCCGAAGACGTACTTTCAGAATTGAGCGGCTTCCAGCAGAGCGGCTCGGCAGACACGGGCGCCGCCCCGCCTGCGGCGGACGCAGGATTGCTCGCCGTGATGGGCCACGATCCAGTGGATGTTGATTCGCTTTGCACGCGCGCTGGCTTGACGGCCGAGCAAGTCGCGGCGCAGTTGCTGCGCCTCGAGCTCGACGGTCGAGTGACCGCGCTACCGGGAGGGCTTTACCAGCGTCTGGAAAAGGCGCACCGCGGGTAAACGCATGCAGCGTCCCCGCGTTATAAGAAAGGAGTGTCTATGTACGAGATCTTGGTGTACCTGTTCGAGAACTGCCACCAGGCGGAGATCGCCGACGACCGCGAGCGCGTAGCGCGCAAGCTGTCCGCGGCCGGGTTCGAGGATTCCGACATCACGGAGGCGCTGCACTGGCTCGCGGGCGTGCTGCATGCGCCGCGCGGCGTCGCCGCGGCGCTACCGGATCCGCGCCGGAGCTTTCGCGCTTACGCGCCGCGCGAGCTTGCGAAGCTCGATGCCGAATGCCGCGGTTTCGTCATGACGCTCGAGCAATCGGGAATCCTGACGCCCGAGACGCGCGAGCTCGTGCTCGAGCGCTCGCTCGCCGCGTCGGGCGCGACGCTGTGCCTCGATCAGCTGAAGCTGATCGTCCTCATGGTGCTCTGGAACCAGCAGACCTCGACCAGTCGTTTGCTTGCCGAGGACCTGTTCAGTACCGGCCCGGCGCGCTTGCCCAACTGAAAACGCTACGCGCGCACGCGCGCGTAGCAACAGCGCGACCAGCTCGCCGGTTGAAGCGCGCCGAGCTTTGCACTTATCATCGGCGGCCTTTCGCAGGCCATGGGCAAAAAACTCATCATCGCTGAGAAGCCGTCGGTCGCAAGCGACATCGCGCGCTCGCTTGGCGGCTTTGCGCGCAAAGGCGATTACTTCGAAAGCGAGGACTACCTGCTTTCGTCGGCGGTCGGCCATTTGCTCGAGCTCGTCGTGCCAGACGAATATGAGGTGAAGCGCGGCAAGTGGTCGTTCAAGCACTTACCGGTCATCCCGCCGCGTTTCGAGCTCTCGCCGCTGGAAAGAAGCGAGCAGCGGCTCAACCTGCTGCTGCGCCTCATGAAGCGCAAGGATGTCAGCGCGTTGGTGAACGCCTGTGACGCGGGGCGCGAAGGCGAGCTGATTTTCCGCTACATCGTGCAGCACGCCCGTGTGAAAAAGCCGATCGAGCGCCTGTGGCTGCAATCGATGACGCCGCAATCGATTCGCGAGGGTTTCTCGCGGCTGCGCGCCGACAAGGAAATGCTGCCCCTCGCCGACGCGGCCAAGAGCCGCTCCGAGGCGGACTGGCTGGTCGGCATCAACGGCACGCGCGCCATGACGGCGTTCAACTCGAAGGAAGGCGGCTTCTATCTCACTACCGTCGGGCGCGTGCAGACGCCGACGCTCGCCATCCTGGTCGAGCGCGAGGAGAAGATCAAAGCGTTTACGGCGAAGGACTACTGGGAGGTCCATGCCCGCTTTGGCGCGAAGACGGGCGAATACCCAGGTCGCTGGTTCGACCCCGAGTTCAAGAAGGACGATGACGCCGAGCGCAAGGCCGAGCGCTTGTGGCAGGAGGCGCAAGCTGCCGCAATCATCGCGGCGTGCGACGGCAAGAAAGGCGTTGCGACGGAGGAGAGCAAGCCCTCGACGCAGCTCTCGCCGCTTCTTTTCGACCTGACCAGCCTGCAGCGCGAGGCCAATGCACGCTTCGGCTTTCCGGCGCGCATGACGCTTTCCCTCGCGCAGGCGCTGTACGAAAAGCACAAGGTGCTCACCTACCCACGCACCGATTCTCGCGCGCTGCCGGAGGACTACCTGCCGACGGTCAAGGAAACGATGAAGATCCTCGGCGAGACGAGCGCGTACGGCACGTTCGCCCGCCAGGTCCTGAAGCAAAGCTGGGTGAAGCCGAACAAGCGCATCTTCGACAACACGAAGATCTCGGACCACTTCGCCATCATCCCGACCGTGCAGACGCCAAAGCACCTGAACGAAGCGGAGCAGAAGCTCTACGACATGGTGGCGCGGCGCTTCCTCGCCGTATTCTTTCCGGCCGCGGAATACCTGCAGACCACACGCATTACGCGCGTCCAGGAGCACCACTTCAAAACCGAGGGCCGCGTGCTGAAAAACCCTGGCTGGCTCGCCGTCTACGGTCGCGCCGGTGGCGAGGAGAGCGAGAACCTGGCGGCCATCGAGCAGAACGAGAAGGTCAGCGTGCTGCAGGTGGCTGCGCAGGCGAACCAGACCAAGCCGCCGCCGCGCTACACGGAGGCGACGCTGCTCTCGGCGATGGAAGGCGCAGGCAAGCTCGTGGAGGACGATGAGCTACGCGAGGCGATGGCGGCAAAAGGCCTCGGCACGCCGGCGACGCGCGCGGCGATCATCGAGGGACTGATCCGCGAGGAATACATCAACCGCGAGGGACGAGAGCTCGTGCCCACGCCGAAGGCTTTCTCGCTGCTCTTTGCGCTGCACATGCTGCACCTCGTGGAGCTCGCCTCGCCGGAACTCACCGGTGAGTGGGAGCACAAGCTGAAGCTGATCGAGGCCGGCAAGCTCTCGCGCGATGATTTCATGAACCAGATCAGCGAGCTCGTGCGCAATATGGTGGCGGTCATCAAGGAAGGCGATATCCCGGACGTGGTGTACGCGAGCGTGCCGGCGCCTTGCCCGAAATGCGGCGGCGTCGTGCAGGAGAATTACCGCAAGTTCCAGTGCCAGAAATGTGACTTCTCCATCTGGAAAGTGACCTCGGGGCGTGAATGGTCGCCCGAAGAGGTGGCCGAGCTCATTACCAAGCGCGTCGTTGGACCGCTCACCGGCTTTCGCAGCAAGCAGGGTCGGCCGTTCAGCGCGCTGGTACGCCTTAGCGAGGAGCTGCGTCCGGAGTTCGACTTCGGGCAGGGCTCAGGCGAGGGCGAGGAGGCGCCGGATTTCAGCGGCCACGAGCCGCTCGGCGACTGCCCGAAATGCGGCGCCCGCGTTTTCGAGCATGGCGTCACCTACACCTGCGAAAAAGCCCTTGGCCCCGAGCGCAGCTGCGACTTCCGCTCCGGGCGCGTCATCCTGCAGCAGCCGGTCGAGCGCGAGCAGATGAAAAAGCTGCTCGCCACGGGCCGCACGGACCTCCTGACGAGCTTCGTCTCGAAGAAGGGCCGCCGGTTCAAGGCGTTTCTCGTAAAGACGCCTGACGGCAAGATCGGCTTCGAATTCCAGGCGCGCGCGGCGAAGGACAAGCCCGACGACGCGAAGAAAAAGCGCCGCGCCGCGTAACCTAGACGTCGAGGTTGCGAACGCCTAGCGCGTTCGATTCGATGAACGCCCGCCGCGGCTCGACCTCGTCGCCCATCAGCTTGGTGAAGATCTCGTCGGCGGCGATGCCGTCCTCGATCTGCACTTTGAGCAGGCGCCGCGCCTCGACGTTCATGGTCGTCTCCCAGAGCTGCTCGGGATTCATCTCGCCCAGGCCCTTGTAGCGCTGCAGCGTCATCGAGCGCTCGACCTCGCCGAGGAGCCAGCGCATGGCCTCGCCGAAGTCGCGTACCGACTGGCGCTTGTCGCCGCGCTGCATGTAGGCGCCCTCGCCGATCAGTCCGGCCAGCATCTGCGCGGTCTGGCGAATCTGCGCGTAGTCGCCCGAATGCACGAACTCGGTGTCGATGGTGCTCATGCGGACGTTGCCGTGGCGGGTGCGCTCGATACGCACCTGGTAGCGGTCGGTCTTCTGGTCGAAGTGCGGCGCGACGGCGATACCCTCGCCGCCGATCGCCGCCTCGAGGGCGCTGGCCGAAGCTTCGGCGGCGCTGCGTCCGCTCAAGTCGATCTGCACGCCACCGAGGATCGCCTGCAGCGCGTCGCGGTCGATCAGCCGCGAGACCCGCTCCATTACCGCCTCGGCGAGCAGGTAGGACTTGGCGAGTTGCGCGAGCGGCTCGCCGGCGAGGGGCTCGGCGCCGGCGCGCGGGTAGAGCGCCGCGTCGACCAGCGCCTGCTTCAGCATGAACTCGTTCAGTTCGTGCTCGTCCTTGAGATAGCGCTCTTCCTTGCCGAGCTTCGCCTTGTAGAGCGGCGGCTGGGCAATGTAGATGTGGCCGCGCTCGACCAGCTCCGGCATCTGGCGATAGAAGAAGGTGAGCAGCAGCGTCCGGATGTGCGAGCCGTCGACGTCCGCATCGGTCATGATGATGATGCGGTGGTAGCGCAGCTTCTCGGGGTTGTATTCCTCCTTGCCGATGCCGCAGCCGAGCGCCGTGATGAGCGTGGCGATCTCCGCCGAGGACAGCAGCTTGTCGAAGCGCGCGCGCTCGACATTCAGGATCTTGCCCTTGAGCGGCAGGATCGCCTGGAACTTGCGATCGCGGCCCTGCTTGGCCGAGCCGCCGGCGGAATCGCCTTCCACCAGGTAGAGCTCGCACAACGCCGGATCGCGCTCCTGGCAGTCGGCGAGCTTGCCGGGCAGGCCCATGCCGTCCAGTACGCCCTTGCGGCGCGTCATCTCGCGCGCCTTGCGTGCCGCCTCGCGGGCCGCGGCGGCCTCGACGATCTTCACCGTGATGGTGCGCGCGTCGACCGGATGCTCGTCCATGAATTCGCGCAGCTTGTCGGCGACGATTTCCTCGACCACCGGCCGCACTTCGGAGGACACCAGCTTCTCCTTCGTCTGGGAGGAGAACTTGGGCTCCGGCACCTTGACCGACAGCACGCAGGCGAGTCCCTCGCGCATGTCGTCACCGGTCGTTTCGACCTTCGCCTTCTTGGCGATCTCATTTTCCTCAATGTATTTGTTGAGCGCGCGCGTCATCGCCGCCCTGAGGCCCGTGAGATGCGTGCCGCCGTCCTTCTGCGGAATGTTGTTGGTGAAGCAAAGGACGTTCTCCTGATAGGAGTCGTTCCACTGCATCGCCACTTCTACGGTGATGCCGTCCTTCACGGCGTGGGTGCAGAAGAGATTCGGGTGCAGGACATTCTTCGAGCGATTCATGTACTCGACGAAGCCCTTGACGCCGCCCGAGAAGGCGAAGTTCTCCTCCTTGCCGGTACGCTGGTCGATGAGAACGATTCGCACGCCGTTGTTCAGGAACGAGAGCTCCCGCAGCCGCCGCGCCAGGATGTCGTAGTGATAGTCGACGCTGCCAAAGATCTCTTTCGAGGCGAGGAAATGCACTTCCGTGCCGCGCCGTTCGGTCGCGCCGGTGACCTTGAGCGCCTCGACAGCAACGCCGTTACGGAACTCCATCTGGTGCACCTTGCCGTCGCGCCAGATGGTGAGCCGCAGCCATTCCGAGAGCCCGTTGACCACCGACACGCCCACGCCATGCAGGCCGCCCGAGACCTTGTAGCTGTTCGAATCGAACTTGCCGCCGGCGTGCAGCTCGGTCATGACGATCTCCGCGGCCGAACGCTTGAGCTCGTCGTCTTCCTTTATACCGGTGGGAATGCCGCGACCATTGTCAATCACCGACACCGAGTTATCGGTATGCACCGTGACCGTAATCTCGTCGCAAAAGCCCGCGAGCGCCTCGTCCACGGCGTTGTCCACCACTTCGAACACCATGTGGTGAAGGCCTGTGCCATCGGAAGTGTCGCCGATGTACATGCCGGGGCGCTTGCGGACCGCCTCGAGGCCCTTCAGGACCTTGATCGCATCCGAACCGTATTCTTCTGGGTTGGCGGCCAACGCTAGATCCTCATCGGCATGACGACGTACTTGAAGCCCTGCTCGCTGCCATAGCTGATCAGCGCGCTCGAAGAGGCGTCACCAAAGGCGCACTCGAGCTCGGCGCCCGGGACGTTGTTCAGGACATCGAGCAGGTAGTTGACGTTGAATCCGATGTCGAGCGCATCGCCGTTGTAGCGCACTTCGAGCTCCTCCTGCGCCTCCTCCTGCTCGGCGTTGGAAGAGACGATCTTCAGGCTCGCGTCGCCGAGCACCCAGCGCACGCCGCGGAACTTCTCGTTCGACAGGATGGCGGCGCGCTGCAGCGCCTGGCGCAGCGGCTCGCGTTGCGCTTGCATGCGGTTCTTGTGCTGGGTTGGGATGACGCGCGTGTAATCGGGAAACTTGCCGTCGACCAGTTTGGAGACGAGCTCGATCGCCCCGAAGCTGAACGCCGCCTGGGTGCCGGAGAGCTCGATGCGCACCTCGTCATCGCTGTCGGCGAGGAGCTTGGTGAGCTCGAGCACCGTCTTGCGCGGCACGATCGCCTCCTGCCGCGGCAGGCTCGTTTCAAGCGGCAGCGACGCGAATGCCAGCCGATGGCCATCGGTCGCGACCAGGCGCAGCTCGCCGCCGTCCACGACCATGAGCAGGCCGTTCAGGTAGTAGCGGATGTCCTGCTGCGCCATCGCGTAGTGCACGAGGCCCAGCTGGCGGCGCAGCACCTTCTGCGGCAGGGTGAACCGCGCCGTTTCGGCGGTCGAACGCGCGAGACGGGGAAAGTCCTCCGCCGGCAGCGTCTGCAGGCTGAAGCGGCTGCGGCCGGCTTTGACGAGCAGGCGCTTGTCCTGCGACTGCAGATTGACGTCGACGTCGTCGGGCAGTGCCCGGAGGATGTCCAGCAGCTTTCGCGCGCCGACAGTGAAAGCCTTGGCGTCCCGCCCACCACCGCCGATGCCGCTCTTCGCCGCAATCTGGATCTCGATATCGGTCGCGAGGAACGACAGGCTTTCGGAGGCGCCATCGATCAGCACGTTCGACAGGATGGGTAGCGTGTGGCGCCGCTCGATGATGCCGCTGACCGCTGCCAGGGGCGCGAGGAGCTCGTCTCGCTTTGCTTTAATCATTCTTCTATTTACCTAATTAGTAGTAGCTAATAAAGCCAAGCCAAATCCGGGGACAAGTCGAAAAGCGCTTTGCCGGCAGCCGCTTGGCCGTGCGCTGGAGCCCGGGAGAACCTGTGGGGCGGGGCGGGAGCGTTGGGGATAGTTTCGACGCGGAGCCGAATGTCGCCGGTTATTCACAAATGCCACGCGGGTTGCGCACAGCTTGTTCCACCTCTCAACCCTTGAGGACCTGCTCAAGCACGAGATAGTCGCGGTTGAGCGAGGTATCGCGCGTTCGCAGGTCGGCGATCGTCCGGCAGGCGTGCAGCACGGTCGTGTGGTCGCGGTTGCCGAAGGCCTCGCCAATCTCCGGCAGGCTCATCTGGGTGAGATCCTTCGCAAGCGCCATCGCCACCTGCCGTGGCCGCGCCACGTTGCGGCTGCGCTTCTTCGAGTGCATGTCCGACATCTTGATCTTGAAGTATTCGGCGACCGTCTTCTGGATGCCCTCGACGCTCACCTGGCGGCTATTGAGGTTGAGGATGTCGCGCAGGGCTTCCTTGGCGAGATCGAGCGAGAGCTCGCGCCCCGTGAACCGCGAGAAGGCGAGCACTTTCTTGAGCGCGCCCTCGAGCTCGCGCACGTTCGAGCGGATGTGCTTGGCGATGAAGAACGCGATCTCTTCGGACACCTGCACGTTCTCGGCTTCCGCCTTTTTCAGCACGATCGCCACGCGCATCTCAAGCTCGGGCGGCTCGATCGCCACGGTCAGACCCCAGCCGAAGCGCGAGATCAGCCGCTCTTCCATGCCGGCGATCTCCTTCGGATACGTGTCGCAGGTGATGACGATCTGCTTGTGCGCCTCGACGAGCGCGTTGAAGGCGTAGAAGAACTCCTCCTGCGTACGGCCTTTGTTCGAGAAGAACTGGATGTCGTCGATCAGCAGTAGATCGAGCGAGTGGTAATAGCGCTTGAATTCGTCGAACGACTTCTGTTGGTAGGCGCGCACTACGTCGGTGACGTACTGTTCTGCATGGATATAGCGGATGCGCGCCTGCGGCCGCCGATCGGCCACCTGGTTGCCGATCGCCTGCACCAGATGCGTCTTGCCCAAGCCGACGCCGCCGTAAACGAACAGCGGGTTATAGGAGATGCCCGGGTTCTCCGCCACCTGGATCGCCGCGGCTCGGGCGAGCTGGTTCGCCTTGCCGGTCACAAAGCTGTCAAAAGAGAAGGCGCGGTTAAGGCGCGAGCGCTCCTGGATCGGTGGCTCGGCGGCCGGGCGGCTCGGCGCAACGACCGCGCGGGCAGCGACCTCCGTGCCGCGAGCGAGCACGAGTCGCAGGCCGAGCTCGCGCCCGCTTGCTTCGGCAGCCAGCCGTTCAATGCGAGCGGCAAAGCGCTCGCGTACCAGTTCCAGTACGAAGCGATTGGGCGCGGCGAGCGTCAGCGTGTCGTCGGGCGCATCGCTTTCGGGCGCCAGCGGCCGGATCCACGTATTGAATTGTTGCGCGGGCAGCTCCTGCTCGAGCCGACGCAGGCAGGCGTCCCAGAGGTTTTGCATCTTTTAGTTGGCCTAAAGCGAGCAGCGATTTTACCTTGGCGGCGATGGGTTATCCACAGCGCGCGCGAAGAGATTTTTCGATTTGACAATGCATTCCGGCGCACGCTCTAATACCGCCCTTTTTCGCACTCGGCACAGCCCATGAAGCGCACCTACCAGCCGTCGAAGACGCGTCGCGCACGGCGCCACGGATTTCTTGTGCGTGCGAGCACGCGGGGCGGACGAGCGGTGCTGCGCCGTCGCCGCGCGCGTGGCCGCCGGCGCCTCGGGCTGTAACGGCAGTAGCGGCGAGAAAGCGTTTCGGACTCGATGCCGCGCGCCGGCTGCGCGAGAAGGCGCAGTTCGAGCGGCTGCTGCGCGAGGGGACGCGACGCACGGCGGGCGGTTACACGTTCTTCGTCGGCCCCAGCACGGGCGAGACGCCGCGCCTTGGCATTCTGATCTCACGCAAGCACGCCGCCGAGGCCGTCGTACGCAACCGCATTAAGCGATGCATCCGCGAAGCCTTCCGTCTGGAGCAGGAAAACTTGAGGGGCCTGGAGCTCCTCGTGCGTCCGCCTTACGGCGTGCGCGCTTCGCGCTCAACGGTAAGCGAATTGCGCGAGCTACTGCGCCACCTGGCCGCATGATCGCGAGCGGCCTGCGCGTCGCTCTGCGCGGCTACCGCTGGCTCATCCGCCCGATCCTGCCGTCGGCCTGTCGGTTCTATCCGAGCTGTTCCGAATACGCCGAGCAAGCGCTCGAACGCCATGGCGCGTGCCGCGGCTGCCTGCTCATCGCCTCTCGCCTTTGCCGCTGCGGGCCTTGGCAGCCCGGCGGCTACGATCCCGTGCCCTGACCCATTGGACACGCAGCGCCTTATTCTCCTCTTCATCTTCGGCTTCTCGGTGCTCATGCTCTGGGAAGCGTGGCAACGCGAGCACCGGCCAAAGCCGCCCGCGATGGCGGAGCAACCGAGCATCCCGGCATCGCCGACTGCGCCGAAGGCCGCGGCGCCCGCGGCGCCCGCCGCCCCCGGCACGATCGGCGCGCCCGCCAGCACGCCCCCCGCGAGCGGCGAAACGATCCGCGTCACCACGGATCTGGTCGTCGCCGAGATCGACACCTTGGGCGGCACGCTTAAGCGCCTCGAACTCCTGCGACACAAGGACTCCGCCGACCCGGACAAGAATTTCGTCCTCATCAGCCCAGCGCACTTATACGAAGCGCAGAGCGGCATCACCGGCGAAGGGGGTCCCAACCACCGCAGCCTCTGGCAGGCCGAGGCCGGGCCGCGCGCCCTTGGGGCCGGTGCCGAGGCTCTCCAAGTTCGCCTGCGCGCGCAGGGAAGGGAGGGGCTGCAAGTCGAGAAGGTTTATACGTTCCGGCGCAACAGCTACGTCGTCGACGTGCAGCTGCGCGTGCAAAACGGCGGCTCGGCTCCGCTCACGAGCTACGCCTATTTCCAGCTCACGCACGATGGCAAGCCCGAGGGCAACCGCAACTCCGTGGCGGAGACTTTCGGCGCGCAAAGCTTCACTGGCTTCGCTGTGTACAGCGAAGAGCACAAGTACCAGAAGGTGCCGCCGTCCGACCTCGACAAGGGAAAGGCGGACTACGTCAAGCAGGCAAAGGACGGCTGGCTCGGCCTGGTGCAGCATTACTTCGTCTCGGCGTGGCTCGCGCCATCGGGCGTGCTGCGCGACTACCTGCTTGAGAAACGCCAGGACGGCAGTTACGCCGGACGCCTCGTCGTTCCCGTTAATCTCGCGCCGGGGGCCGAGGCGGCTGTCGATGTCCCGCTCTACGCCGGCCCGCAGGAGAAGCGCCGTCTGGAGGGTGCCGCGCCAGGTCTCGACCTGGTGGTCGACTATGGCTGGCTCGCGATCATCGCCTGGCCGCTCTTCTGGCTGCTCGAGAAGCTCCATGGGCTCACCGGCAACTGGGGCGTGGCGATCATCCTGCTCACGGTGCTTATCAAGCTCGTCTTCTTTCCGCTTTCGGCGGCGAGCTACAAGTCCATGGCGAAGATGAAGCTCATCACGCCGCGGCTGACGAAGATCCGCGAGATGTACGCGAACGATCGCCAGAAAATGAATCAGGCGATGATGGATCTCTACAAGACCGAAAAGATCAATCCGCTCGGCGGCTGCTTCCCGATCGTGGTGCAAATCCCGGTGTTCATCGCGCTCTACTGGGTGCTGCTGGCGGCGATCGAGCTGCGTCACGCGCCCTTCATGCTCTGGATCAGGGATCTCTCGGCGCTCGATCCGTACTTCGTGCTGCCGATCCTGATGACGGCGACCATGGTGCTGCAGACGCGCATGAACCCGACCCCGCCCGATCCGGTGCAGGCGAAGGTGATGCAGTTCATGCCGTACTTCTTCAGCATCTTTTTCTTTTTCTTCCCCGCCGGCCTGGTGCTCTACTGGCTGGTGAACAACATCCTCTCCATCGCCCAGCAGTGGCAGATCCAGCGCATGTTCCAGCGCGACAAACCTGCCCATGCCAAGCGCTGATGAAGTAAGCCGCGACACCATCGCCGCCGTCGCCACGCCGCCCGGACGCGGCGGCATCGGCATCGTGCGAGTGTCCGGTCCTGCCGTGCCGCAGATTGCGCGCGCTCTTATAGGAGAGGTGCCGCCGCCGCGCCAAGCGCGCTTCACGCGATTCAAGGATGCGCGCGGCGAGGCGATCGACGAAGGGTTGGCGCTCTTCTTCCCCGCGCCCAATTCCTATACCGGCGAAGACCTACTCGAGGTGCAAGGCCACGGCGGCCCGGTCGTCATGGGCGAGCTCCTCGCCGCATGCCTCGATGCCGGCGCGCGCATTGCCGAGCCGGGCGAGTTCACCCGACGCGCATTTCTCGAGGGCCGGCTCGATCTCGCCCAGGCCGAGGCGGTGGCAGACCTTATCGATGCCGCGAGCCGTGAAGCTGCCCGCAGCGCGCTGCGCTCGCTCAGCGGCGAATTCTCGGCGGCCATTACCGCGCTCCAGGGGAACCTAATCGAATTGCGCGCCCTGACCGAGGCGCAGCTCGATTTCCCCGAGGAGGAACTCGATCTCATTCATCGGCAGGAGAGCGCGGAGCGCCTTTTGGGCGTCCGTGCCGCGCTCGAGGAAGTGCTCGCACGCAGTCGGCAGGGCAGCCTGCTGAGAAGCGGCCTGCACGTCGTTCTCGCCGGCCGGCCGAACGTCGGCAAGTCGAGCCTGCTCAATCGGCTCATGGGCGAGGAACGCGCCATCGTCGCGCCGGTGCCGGGCACGACGCGCGACGCGCTGCGCGAGCCGATCACTATCGAAGGCGTGCCGCTCGTGCTCGTCGATACGGCGGGGCTGCGTGCCGCGGCGGACGAGCTCGAGCGCCTCGGCATCGCGCGCACGCAGCGCGAGCTCGAGACGGCGGACTTGATTCTCACCGTGCACGAGGCAGGCGAGGACGAGGATGTGAGCGCGCCGCTACCGCAAGGCCTGGCGCGCATAGACGTCTACAACAAGATCGATCTGCAACCAGGCTTTCGAGCGCCGCCGGGAGCGCTCGCGGTGTCGGCCAAGACCGGTGCCGGGGTCGACGAGCTGCGCAAGGCCATCCTGCGCGCCGCGGGCTGGTCGGCGACCGGCGAATCGGTGTTCCTCGCGCGCGAGCGACACTTACGCGCGCTGTCGGCGGCGGCGCGGCATCTCGAGCGCGCGGGGGATGAATTTGACCGCTGGGAACTCTTCGCGGAGGAGCTACGCCTCGCGCACGGCGAGCTTGGGCGCATCACGGGCGAATTCACGAGCGACGACTTGCTCGGCGAAATCTTCAGCCGTTTCTGCATCGGCAAATGAGCCTCGGCCATCCTAATGGTTTGAGTTAAAACACTAATCCGAACGGCGGGGTGTGCCGCGCAGGCGGCCGAGGGCGTCCCGGTGCTAGAATCGCCGGCCTTGACGATCCCGATTGGCCGGCCCAGCTTCGCTGGGCTTTTGAGTTTCTGGAGGGAGCCGCAATGACCTTATCGTCCACCGCACCTGACTGGGTCCGACACGAGGGCCTGCGGCAGTGGGTCGCCGAGATTGCCCGCCGCACCACGCCGGCGGCGGTGCACTGGTGCGATGGCTCGCAGGAGGAGTATGAGCGCCTCTGCGAGGAGCTCGTGGCGAAGGGCACGTTCATCCGCCTGAACGAGAAGCTGCGCCCTCATTCTTTCCTCGCGCGCTCGCATCCGAGCGACGTGGCGCGCATGGAAGAGCGCACCTTCATCTGCAGCCGTACCGAGGAGGACGCGGGTCCCACCAACAACTGGGTTGAGCCGCGCGAGATGCGCCGCAAGCTCGAGCAGCTATTCGACGGCTGCATGCGCGGCCGCACTATGTATGTCGTACCGTTTTCCATGGGACCGATTGGCTCGCCGATCGCGCAGATCGGCGTCGAGATCACCGATTCCGCCTACGTCGCGGCGAGCATGCGCCTGATGACGCGCATGGGACGCGCGGTGGTGGACTGGCTCGGCGCGGATCGCAAATTCGTGCCGTGCGTGCATTCGGTCGGCGCGCCGCTCGAGGCTGGCAAGAGCGATGTCGCCTGGCCCTGCAACGAGAAAGAAAAGTGGATCGTGCATTTTCCCGAGACGCGCGAGATCTGGTCGTACGGCTCGGGCTACGGCGGCAACGCGCTCCTCGGCAAGAAATGCCTGGCGTTGCGCATCGCGTCGGTCATGGCACGCGACGAAGGCTGGCTCGCGGAGCACATGCTGATTCTCGGCGTCGAGGCACCCTCGGGCGAAAAGAGCTACGTCGCGGCCGCTTTCCCCTCCGCCTGCGGCAAGACCAACCTGGCGATGCTCATTCCGCCAACGGCTTTCAAAGGGTGGAAGGTGACCACCGTGGGCGAAGACATCGCCTGGATCAAACCGGGGCCTGATGGGCGCCTGCGCGCCATCAACCCGGAATACGGCCTGTTCGGCGTCGCGCCCGGCACCTCGGAGCACACAAACCCGAACGCGATGCAGATGCTGCGGGAGAACGTCGTCTTCACGAACGTGGCGCTCACGCCTGAAGGCGACGTGTGGTGGGAGGGCATGACCGACGCGCCGCCCCCCAGGCTGACCGACTGGCAGGGCCGGCCATGGACGCCCGAAGACGGCAAGAAAGGCCGCCTCGCGGCGCATCCGAACGCCCGCTTTACCGTGCCCGCGACGCAATGCCCGTCGCTCGATCCGAAGTGGGACGATCCGCAGGGCGTGCCGATCGCGGCTTTCGTTTTCGGCGGCCGGCGCTCTTCCACCGTGCCGCTCGTCGTCGAGGCGCCGACGTGGGAAGACGGCGTCTACATGGCCGCGACGCTTGGCTCCGAGACGACGGCTGCCATTACCGGCAAGGTCG
>Ga0081539_10002485_pt1 | contig 25925 bp, 20 predicted proteins | sample TabmetS4T2R2_FD_71023 | JGI IMG/M metagenome (GOLD analysis project Ga0081539, IMG submission 71023) | Tabebuia heterophylla rhizosphere microbial communities from the University of Puerto Rico - S4T2R2 | ecosystem: Host-associated > Plants > Roots > Rhizosphere ...
GCGCCGCAGCTACGTCGCGCCACGGCGTTGATTGTCCTTTGATTTGAATTTTGACGGGACGATTATTCACCGCAGAGGCGCAGAGGACGCAGAGACAGCGCAGAGAGTATTAACTTTCTCTGCGTTAACTCTGCGTCCTCTGCGCCTCTGCGGTGAACCGTGTTTCTAAGAGCGTGCGACGAACTTCAGGATGGAGTTGCGAAGATCGAACCGACCTCGCGGAAACGCCGCTCGGCGTCGCGCACGTTCTTCAGGAAGTCTGGCATGTTTTCCTGAACCCACTCGGCGATTCGAGGAACGCGCCCGTCAACGTCCGTGAATCCATACTCGCGCGAGAGATTCCAAGAGCTGAGAACTTTCCCCGTCTTCTTCAGAACTTTCCCGTCCGCCGCCAAAGCCGCCACCGCGCGACCGACGAAAAAAGGCGTCTCCGACTCGATGAACGAAGGATTCTCCTTCGCGCCCTCGCGCCAGTTCTCTTCGGTCACGCCCAAGTGTTCGAGCATCGCCTCGGAGCGCAAGTATCCGGGCGTGACGGCGATAGCCGCGACCTTGTGTCGTCGCAACTCCTCCGACATGTCGAAGGCGAGGCGTATCGCCGTCAACTTCACCAAGTCGTAGAAGAGCGTGCCTCGATAATAAAGGCCGTCGCCGTCGGTTATCTCGACGATGAGTCCGCGCTTCTGCTCCACCATCAGCGGCGCGGCGTGGCGGCTCGTGATGATGTGCGAGAAGACCGCGCGGCGAAGCATCTCCAAACCCTTCTCCAAAGAGAGCGTCCAGAAGGGCTTCCACTCGGTCAACGCGTCGCCGCCCCAAACGTCGTTGACGAGAACGTCCAGACGCCCCTGTTCGCGCTTCACGCGCTTGAAGAGCGACTTCACCTGCGCCTCGTCCGTGTGGTCAACGCGCGCGTAAATTCCAACGCCGCCGCGCGCCGAAACCATCTCCGCGGTCTCCTCAATCGTCTCTGGACGCCTTTCCAACTCGAACGCGGAAGACTTCCCGCGTCGTCGCGCGAACTTCTTCTCGCGCGTGCTCCGGCCCGTGCAATAGACTGTCGCGCCCGCCTCGCCCAACATGCACGCGATTCCCCGACCCGCGCCCCGCGTCGCGCCCGCGACTACCGCGACTCTCCCTTCGAGGGGCTTCGTACGACGCTCCTTAGACTTCATGCGACGCTCCTTTCAAACTCAATCCGTCGAATACGTCACGCGGCGCGCTTAGACTTCTGTTTCTTGACGCGCTTGCGTTCGGCGTCGGGCACGCGCTCGACAGTCCACTTCACGCTGCTGTTGGGTTTGGCCCGGAAGATGTGCGGGAAGTGCTCGGCCATGTATTGGCCCATGTTAGGGCGCGCGCCGTCAACGTCCGTGAAACCGTACTCTTCCGAAAGCCCCCAAGAGCTATAGACGCCGCCGCTCTTGCTCAAGACGTTCTCGTCCGCGGCGAGCGCGGCCACGGCGCGGCCCACGAAGCAAGGCGTCTCCGAACCGGCGAATCCGTAGCCGCGCGCCTTTGGATTCGTCTCCGCAACCTCGCGCCAGTTCTCTTCGGTCGCGCCGAAGCCTTCGAGTATCGCTTCGGTGCGCATGAAGCCGGGCGTGACGGCAATAGCCGCGACGCCGTGCGGCGCGAGTTCTTCCGAAAGCGAGTAGGCCAGACGCTTCAGGTTCGTCTCGAAGAGGTCGAAGAAGAACTGCCCGTGGTAGCCGATTGAGTCTTGCTCGACAATCTCGACGATGAGTCCGCGCTTGGCTTCGACCATCAACTTAGCGGCGTGCCAACACGTCGTCACATGCGGCCAGAGCCAACTGTCTAACATCGCGCGCCCCTTCTCCGGCGAGAGCTTCCAGAACGCGCGCCAGTCCGCGACGGGCTGACCCGTGAGCACGTTGACTAAAACGTCGAGACGCTTGCGCTCCTTCTTCACGCGCTTGAAGAGTTCGGCGACTTCCGACTCGACCGTGTGATCAACTCTAACCGCGACGCCCGTCCCGCCCGCCTTCGTCACCAACTCCGCCGTCTCCTCAATCGTCTCAGGCCGCCCCGCGTAATGATGCCCGCTCGTGTTCGGACGCTCGCGGCTGCTGCGACCCGTGCAGTAAACAATCGCCCCCGCCTCGCCCAACATGCACGCGATTCCCCGACCCGCGCCCCGCGTCGCGCCCGCGACTACGGCGACTTTGCCTTCCGGTCTCTTCATCTTTTATCTCCCCAAGTTGTTGCATAACTAGACGCTACGTCCGCAGGTACAGTACCGCGAGCGGAAGCCTCGCGGGTCTGCCTTAGACAACAACGTCCGCGCACTTTAACTAAGACCCGCTCGCGGTACTGTATCTATCAACCGCTCTTGCTTCCGCCGGCGTTTGAAAAATACGCGCAGTTCCTGACACCTTGTGTCATATTTGTTTGGTAAAGTTAGAGCGCTTGCGGAAAACAGTCTTCGTGGAGGCGTTTGAGTCATGCGTGCCGACCGTCTGCTTTCGATAATGCTTCTGTTGCAGCTTCAGCGACGCATGACGGCGCGCGAGTTGGCCGAGCGGCTCGAAGTCTCGGAGCGAACGATTCACCGCGACATGGAGTCGCTTTCGGCGGCGGGCGTGCCCGTCTTGGCGGAGCGCGGCGCGGGCGGCGGCTGGTCGCTCGTCGAGGGCTACAAGACCAACTTGACGGGCCTCAACGACGCCGAAGCACAGGCGCTCGCGCTCGCCGGGCCGTCGAAGATTCTGGAAGATTTGCGACTCGGACAGGCTTCCCGTGCGGCGTTCATCAAACTACTGTCGGCGCTTCCGTCGGTCTCGCGTCGCGGCGCGGAGTATGTGCGCCAGCGCATACACGTTGACGTGACGGGCTGGAGCGCGTACCCGGAAACCTTCCCGCACCTTCAGACGATTCAAGACGCCGTTTGGCGCGAGCGCCGGCTGCGAATGACTTACGGGCGCGGCACGGACGATTGCGGCGAGACGGAGCGCGTGGTTGACCCGCTCGGACTCGTTGCGAAGGGAAGCGCTTGGTATCTGGTTGCGGCGGTCGAGGGCGAGCCGCGCAGCTACCGCGTGTCGCGCGTTAAGAGCGCGGAGATTTTGGACTTCCCAAGCGCGCGCCCCGAAGGCTTCGACCTCGCCGTGTTCTGGGAGAAATCGGCGTCAGCGTTCAAGACGACGCTCCCGCGCTTTCACGCGCGGCTTCGCGCACACAAGTCGGTCGTCCCGCGCATGTACTACGCTGGACGCTTCGCGCGCGTCGAGAGAGTGGGCGAGCCGGACGCGGAAGGGTTCGTCGAAGTCTCTATGCGATTTCAGTTTGAAGGAGATGCGTGCGAGTACGCTTTGAGTTTCGGGACGCAGGTCGAGTTAATCGAGCCTGCGTCTTTGCGCGAGAAGGTTGTGGAGATAGCGAAGCAGGTTATAGCCTTTTACGCGGGGCGCGGCGCGCGCGCTTGACCGGCGCGGCCCGCGCCACGTACAAAAGATTCCGATGAGCTTCAGCACTCAAACGATGAACGCTCAAAACGCCGCGGCGGGCGCGCCGGCCATAGAGACGTTTGAACTCGTGCGTCGCTTCGGCGACTTCACGGCGGTTGACCGTTTGAGCCTGCGCGTCGGTCGCGGCTCTTTCTTCGGCTTCCTCGGCCCGAACGGGGCGGGGAAGTCAACGACGATAAAGATGCTCACGGGCCTGCTCGCGCCTTCGGCGGGCCGAGTCGTCATCCTTGGGCGCGACCTCGCGGCTGAGCCTTTGGAAGTCAAGCGTCGCATCGGCGTCGTGCCCGAAGACTTGAATTTGTTCGAGCGTCTGACGGGCGCGGAGATGCTTGCGTTCACGGGGCGCATGTACGGCCTCACGCGCGAGGAGACGCGCACGCGCTCGCGCGAACTTCTCGAACTGATGGAACTCGCGGACGAGCCGCGCAAGCTCGTCGTCGAATACTCGCATGGGATGAAGAAGAAGCTGGCGCTCGCGTGCGCGCTGATTCACCGTCCCGAAATACTTTTCTTGGACGAACCTTTCGAGGGCGTTGACGCGATAGCCTCGCGCACTTTGAAGGACTTGCTCTCACGACTCACGTCGAGGGGCTTGACGGTATTCTTAACGTCGCACGTTCTTGAGATTGTCGAGCGCTTGTGTTCCGACATCGCAATCATCAGCGAGGGCCGGTTAGTAGCCGCCGGGCCGCTCGCGGAGCTTAGGCGCGGCATCGCCGTTGAGGGCGATGAGGCGGGCGCGGGCGCGCTCTCGCTCGAAGACTACTTCATTCGAGTGGTCGGCGGGACGCGCGAAACGGGCGCGGACGCGCTCCACTGGCTCGGATAAAGGAAGCGGGAAAAAAGGGGAAAGGGAGAAGGGGAGAAAGGGAGAAGGGGAGAAGGGGAGAAGGGGAGAGGGGGAGAAAGAAAGGACGACAACGACGGTGTTGCGTGCGCTTTCTCCCCTTCTCCCTTTCTCCCCTTCTTCTCTTACGGGAGCGCTTCGACGATGATGAAGAAGCGGAAAGTGCCGCCCTGCACGACGCCGAGCGCGAAGTTGACGTCAATGCTCGCGCCGTTGACAAGGCCGCCGCCGGGCAGCGAGACGGAAATCGTCGAGTTGTAGCCGCCGCCGTTTGGCTGCGCGGGCGGCGTCTCCAGAGTGGTCGCCTGCGCAGTCACCTGACAGGGAACGGTCGTCGGAGTCCCCGTCGAAGCGCACGTCGCCGGGTCGTTGATGTTCGAGATGATGACCGGCGACGAGGTTATCACACGCAGGTCTGCCGTCCCTGCGCCCGGCGACGGGAAGGTCGTCATCTCGACGACGCGGAACCTCAACCGCGTGACGGTCGTGCCCGTCGAGTTCTGCACCCTGCGACGAATCGAGAGCACGCCGTTTGGAGCAGTCGGCGGGCTGGGCGTAAAGGTGCGGTCGCGGTTCGGCGCTGCCGATGCCGCCTTCGTGCCGTCGAGCAGTACGACACTCAACCCTTGGAGGTCGCGCTTGATCGGACTCGCAAGGTTCTGCGGCCCCGGCGCTCCGAGGTGCTGCGGGACGCCGGAGATGAACGTGCCGTTAGTGTCGGCGAACATGAAGTCCACGGAGTTGTCGTTCGCGTCCTTCGGCGTGCCCGCCGTCGTGCAGCCTTGCCCGGAGACGAAATCGCACTCCTTGCGGAAGAACGAATGCTCGGTCGTCGAGCCTGAGACCGGCGGGAGGTTCGTGCCCTCTCGGAGCAGATCACAGACCCCGCCCGTATTCGTGCCGAAGCCGACGGCGTCAAGTCGGTTCGCACTGGAGATGTTGACGATGTTGGCCGTCGAGAAGACCGCCACGTTTCGGTCGTTTTCTATGTCGGAGGTCAACGTCAGGTTGCCGGCAGCCGCGCCTGTCCCTCCGTAGTTGGCTAAGGAGTAGGAGGTGCCGACGGCGAGATAGTGTCCACGGGCCGGGATGGTTGTCCCGTTCGGGATAATACCTATCAAGACAGGAGTGTCGCTGCACGTCGCACCCATCTTGAAGAGGCCGAAGCCCGCCGAAGCGTCCGAGGCCGTGACGGTCAAAGGCGAGTTGGTGTTGTTGTAGAACTCCACGAAGTCGTCGTTCGGGCCTACGGGGCCTGATGTCCTGAGTTCGGAGATCAGGAACGTGCCGGGGCTATTCGCTTGCGTGATTGTGCCCGTGGCCTGATTGACCTGTATCGTGCCCGAACTTGGGTTGGATATCGTAACGGTGAAGGTCTCGTCCGACTCGCCGCCAACGTTGTCGGCGCAGACCGTGACCGGGACGGTGCCGGTCTGCGAACCTGCCGCGACCGTGGCCGTGCCGCCCGCGACCGTCACGTAATCAGCCGTTCCGTCGCAGCTTGCCCCGCCCGTGGCCGTGCCGTTGGCCGTGGAGAAGCTGACCGAAAGACCGCCCGCGCCTGCGGGCTGCGAGAGCGAGAGCGTAAAGAGCATCTGGCGCGTGCCCGCGGCAGGCTCAGACTCCTTGGCGTTGTTGATGCGGATGTCTGTGGAGTTTATAGGCGTCAGCGTCGGGTCGTTCGGGGCAGCCGTGTCGGGGTCGTTCGTCAGGACGTTTGCGAAGTTGCTGCCCGAAACCGTGCCTTGGTTGGAGACGTTCGGGCCGCCGGAGTACGGGTTGTCAACCGTCACTTGGAAGGTGATGGTGACCGAATCGTTCGGCTTGAGCGTTCCGATGTTGATGGAGACGGTGCCGCCAGCGCCGTTGGGCGTGCCGGGGTCGGACGTGAGCACTCGCCGACCCTTCTGGACGGACAACGCGTTGTTGTCGTCGCCGCCGAGCGGGGCCGAGGTGTCGGAGGCGGAGTATTGGAGCGCCGTGCCGCGCTTCGTCTTCTGGACGACGAGCGGCTTGGGCGTTGCGGGCGCGGTGCGCGTCGCAAAGGCCGTTGCGGTCGGCGCGAGATTAAACGTGGGCGTGACCGCCGCGGGCGCGGCAACGGACGGAGCAGCCGCGTCGGTCTGCGCCGCGGTCGGCGCGCTGGCGGGCTGCGCTTCGGGAGCGCCGTTCTGGATGTCGCCGTTCGTGCCGATGCCGCCGGGGGCGACCGAGTCGCCGTCGAAGGTCTCTGGGCCGGTCGGCAGCGTGCAGGTGTTCACGGTGGGCGGCGTTGGCGGCAGTGTGTTGACGAGCGTGACCGTGCCGGAGACAGCCGTGTTCGTCGTCGCCGGGTTGAGGTTGTCGTCGTCAATGACGCCCGCGACGGTGCCGCTCGCCGAGCCGTTGCGCGAGAGGTTGAGGGGGCCGGTGCCGATCAGGCTGAAGTTCACGTCGCTGAAGTTCGACGGGTCGCCCGCGGAGAAGTCGTTCTTCTTCGTGCTGTCGGTCGCGGAGCCGACGACGACGTTCGCCTTGCTGGTGTCGCCGGCGAGCGCGCCGATGTCAACGTTCAGACCGGCGAACTGGAAGCTGCCCGGCTCGGCGACCGTGTTGCCGAAGACTGAGGCGTTGAGCGTCCCGCTGCCGTTGTTGTTCTGGAGGAAGATGCCCACTTCGTTCGTCTGGCGGACGACGTTGTTGGCGATCATCGTCGTGTGCGTATTGGATACGCCGGAGAGGGCCACCTTGATGCCGCTCGCCTGCGTCGAGCCGGAGAGCGGGACGCCGCTGACGCCGACGGTGTTGTTGATGATCGAGCCGGTGGTCGTGCCGGTGCCGCCGTTGTGGGCGACGAGCACGGCGATGCCGATGGAGTCGCGGAAGGTGTTGCAGGAGATGTCGTAGGTGAAGGTCGCGTTCGTGCCGGTGCCGCCGCTCTGGGCGGAGATGAGTCCGCCGCCGCTGGAGATGTTCGGGTTGTTGTTGCTGAACTTGTTGCGGCGGATAACCGCGTCCACCGTCGAGGTGTTGTTGGCGTTGACGCGAAGGTCGCTGCCGATGGCATTCGTCAGCGTGGAGTCCTGAAGCGTGACGTTGACGGTCGAGTTGTTGAAGGCGACGACGACCATCGCGTCGTTGCCGTTGATGCCGACCGTGCCGAAGGTCACGGTATCCACGACAAGGCGGTTAAGCGTGCCGCTGGTGTTGAAGACGCGCAGGATGTCGGAGAAGCTCGTCCCGCCGAGGTTGCAGTTGCTGATGGAGGCCGTCGGGAACGAGGCGCTGGTGAAGAGGTTGTCGAAGTGCACGTCGCCCTCGCGCGAGCCGCCCGCGCTGCTCGTGCCGTTGATGCCCGCGATGTTGGAGTTCGCCAGCGAGAAGCCGGTGACGTTCGTCCCGTAGATGGCGTGGTTCTGGAAGGTTTGGAGGAACATCCGCGTGAGCGAGACGCCGGAGGTGTTGTTGAGGTAGATGCCCGTGCCCTGCGTCTGGCTCCCGTCCGCGCCGGTCTTGTTCTGGATAGTGCCGCCGGAGCAGCCCGTCTGGTCGGCGGCGGTGCAGGTGCCGCCGTTGCCCGTGACGGTCAAGCCGGCGGTCGTCCCCGTGTTGTTGAGGATGATGCCATCTGCCGTGCCCGCGCCGTTCGACGTGATGCTGCGGAAGGTCAGGCCGCTCGCGCCGATGGTCGTGCTGGTGACGTTGAGCGCGGTGGCGGTGGTCGTCGCCAGCGTGTTGACGATTGTAGTGTTGTTCTGCGTGGCCGAGACCGTGCCGCCGCCCGTCGCGGTGAAGGCAGCGTTCACGCCGGTCGAGAGCGAGAGGCCGCCCGTGAAGTTGATGGTCGCGCCCGTGTTGTTGTTCAGAAAGACGCCCTGCCCGCCGTTGGAAGTGATCGCGCCGCCGAAGGCGACCGTGCCGCCCGTGTGACCTTGCACGTCAACGGCGCGCGCGGTGTTGTTAGTGATGGTGCCGTTGAAGGTGATGCTGGCCGTGCCCGCGCCGACGAGGAAGGACGCGCCCGTTGCGCCCGAGAGCGCGCCGCCCGAAAGCGTCACCGAGCCGCCGACATCAACGAGCGAGACGTTGTTCGTGCCGCCCGTGGAGTTGACCGTGCCCAAGGTTATGCCGAGCGTCGTGATGCCTGCGGGGCCGTCAATGTTGAGGGCCGACGCGGCGTTCACGTCAACCGTGCCCGCGGTGACGTTGAGCGTGCCGTCGGCGTTCGTGGCGGTGATGCCGGCGAAGCCGTTGGTGAAGATGGAGACCGTGCCGAGGTTGAAAACTCCCGTCGTGCCGCCCGTTATCGTGACGGCTGTGGCGGGGAAGCGCGCGCCGCTCGTGCCGATGGTGAGCGTGCCGCCGAAGGTGACGTTGCCGTTGTCTGTGTTGAGATTGACGCCCGTGCCGCCCGCGGTCTTCGTGAGCGTCGCGCCGCCCGTGAAGTTGACGGTCGTAGAGGACGCCTGATTCTGAATGTCAATGGTGTTGCCGCTGCCGCTCGTCAGCGTCGAAAGGTTGTTGACGGTGACGTTGCCGCCGCCCGCGCCGTGGTTGAAGGCGATGCCCGTGCCGCCCGCAGTGGCCGTCAAAGCGCCGAAGGTGCGAGTGCCCGACGAGTTGTTCTGGAAGGAGACTGCATCTGATCCCGCCGTGACGATGGTGTTGCCGAAGTTGATGTCGGCGGTCGTAGTGCCGATGAGGATGCCTTGTGTCGTTGAATTTGAAACCTGCGTGCCATTGAATGCGACCGTGCCCGCGATGCCCGCGAGGTTGATGCCTTGCGCGCCGCTCGAAGTCGTCGTTACGCTGGCGAAGGCGGAGGTGGCGGCGAACGTGCCGGTCGAGAGATTGAGCGCCTGCCCCGTGCCGTTAAGGATCACGTCGGGCGTGGTGTTGTTGCCGGCGGTGAGCGTGCCGAAGTTGGTGCCCGAAATCTTCGTGCCTGTGCCCGTGTTGCCGACCGTGAAGCCGCGCAGCAGCGGCGTGTTGGTTGCGCCCGTCGGGAGCGGGACGGCGTTGACGTTCGTCGTCGTGATGGTGACGCCGGAGGGAGTAGAGTTGGTCGCAGGGAGCGCGTCGCTTCCCGTCGGCACGGTCAGTCCCGCGATGTTGGCGAGCGTATCGCTTGCGCCCTGCCCGACGAGCTTCTGGTTGGCTAAGAGCGCGTTGCCGCCCGTGTGCGAGCCGTTGAAGAGGAATATGATGTCGCCCGGATCATCTGCTGCGGTCTGCGAGAAGCAGGAGGCCGCAACGCCCGTGTAGCAGTTGAAGGGGTTCGTCAGCCTCCCGTCGCCGCCCGACGGAGCCGAAGGGTTGACGAACCAGACGACGTTCGTGCCGGGCGTCGAGGTGCCGTTGCCGACGAGGAAGGTGGCCACGGCGGTGTCGGTCTTTCCGCCCGTGTCCGTTACGGTGTATGTGACGGTATCGGTGCCGGCGAAGCCGGGCGCGGGGTTGTAGCTGAAAGAGCCGTCGCCGTTGATCGTGATGTTGCCGTTTTGCGTTGTGGTGGTCGGCCCTGATGCTGTCAGCCCCGTGTTGTTGCCCGTGTCGGGGTCGCGGTCGTTGGCTAAGAGTCCTTGCGCGGCGTTGGGCTGGATGCGGACGTTGCCGATGACGTTGTAGGAGTCGTCCAAGGCGATGGGCTGGGTGTTGACCGAGCCGGGGACGAGCGTTGTGTTGGTGTCAACCGAGTCGTTGAAGGTGACTCCGGTGGCGTCCGACGAGCCTGCGTTCGAGATAGTCACGGTGTAGGTGATGGTGTCGCCCGGCTCGGCCTTGCCGTTGGCGTTCGGGTCGGGGAAGGAGTCAGCCTTCGTCGCCGTGATGTTGGGCGCGGCGACGAGCGGCTGCGGGATGGGCGCGTAAGAAACGATGGTCGGCGGCGCTGGAGCGGCCTCGCCGGATGCCTGCGCACGGCGCGCGTTCGGAGCGCTCGCGGCCAAAGCGAGCGGGGCCACCTGCCCTGCGAGCATTATGTAAGTGATGAAGGCTGAGATGAAGACTCTGAGATTACGACGACGGAGGACAGGGGTCAGGTGGTTCATAAAACTCCTTGGTGAACTACAGCCGCGCGGCGCGCGGGTGGGAACTGTTTCGGGTGAAGGGAGATCATCACGGAACGACGCGCGTTTAGTGTCGAGGCGTCGGGCCGTCCGAGCGCTCGGACGGCCCGACGCGTCGGGCGATTCTAACACCTCACGACCTCGGTGGGAAGACTCCTTGCAGGGCTATGCAGAAGTTGAGCGTCAGGTACGGCATCATGTTGTTGTGCGGCTGGTCGCCGCCCGTAAGCGCCAACATGTTGGGGCTGAACGACACGACCTGATTGTAAGGCGACGGCTTGTAGGCAAACCCGCCGGACGACCGCGAAAAAGTGCGGTCGGCCCCGGGGCCGGGGAGTTGCGCCGGCTGGTTCTGCGCCATCATGCCGTGAACGTGCGCGGGTATCTCCGACACGAGCAAAGTCACGGTCTCCGACCCGCCCGTTTCGCCGAGGTCGTGGAGCGAAAGACCCGGCCCTTGGCCGGGGTGCATGGGCGCGTTGCCCTGCATGTTGGGCAGCGCGAAGGTTGACTTTCCGTCTCCGCCGTAGGTGGTGCCGAGCAGCGAGAAGAGCGCCGTGTTCTGCGAGATGGGTAAAATCTGACCGTTACAGAAGGCCCAACCTTTAGGCGCGAAGTTGAATGCGAAGATGCGGATTTCAGCGACAAAGGGGTCTGCCATCTTTTTCTCCTTAGGTCTGGGACGGGAATATCCCGAAGAGCGAGATGATGAAGTTAACGCACAGGTACGGCTGGAAGTTTGTGTGCGGTTGACTGCCGCCGGTAGGGCCTACCGCTTGAGCGTTAAACTGCACGCCGGGCGGTTGCGCGCGGTAAATTTGCACCGACGCATTCGTCGCGGGCACGTTGTTCTGTGGCTGTGTAGAGTCGCCGTTGTTATTGGAGCAGAGTACAGCGTGGGTGTGGACGGGTATTTGCTGGGTAGTTAGGGTGACCTCCTCAACGCCGCCATTCTCGGCAAGGATAAAGCCATTACCTTGGTGCATGGGAAGTCGTCCGCGCAGGTCGGGCAGCGCGAAGGTTGACTGGCCGTCGCCGCCATAGGTCGTTCCAATCAATTGGAAAAGGGTTTCATTCTCGGAGATTGGGAGCAGTTGGCCCTCGCAGAACATCCAGCCTGCCGGGGCGAAGTTGCCCGCGAAGATTCGGATTTCACCTACGTATGGTTGTGCCATCGTTTTCTCCTTAGTTCTGGCTGGGGAAGATGCCCTGCAAGGCGATGCAGAAGGTGAGCGTCAAGAACGGCTGCATGTTCTGGTGCGCCTGACTCCCGCCGACGTTGGCAAGCGTGGCGGGGAGTAATGCCGTCAGATTCACCGCGCCCGTGTAGAGGCCGTTCACAACCCCGAAGAGAGCGTCGTTAGGTAGCGGCTGGTAATTCTCCGGGCTTGTGGTGTGAGCGTCGCTCGTGGCGTTGGAGGCGTGCGTGTGCGTCGGCATCTCCGAGATCGTAAGCGTGTGAGCCTGCTCGCCGCCGCGCTCGCCGAGCGTGTGGCCGCTGCCGAAGTGAATCGGCACGCGCGCGCGCAGGTCGGGCAAGGCGAAGTTGACGCGCCCGTCGCCGCCGTAGGTCGTGCCGAGCAGGGAGAAGAGCGCTTGGTTTTGGTTGATGGGCAGAAGCTGGCCGTTACACATGGCCCAGCCCTTTGGGGCGAAGTTAAAGCTGAAGATTCTTATCTCACTGAGGAACGGTTCGGCCATAGTTCACTCCTTCGCTGATGTGCTTCGAGAGCGGTTTGTCAAAAGGCTTGTCGAGGTTTGCGCAGTCCGGCACGACTGCCGGGCTGGAAAGCGAAATGTCGAAAAGCTGGAAGTTCAGACCTGAGTGTGCCCTAAGCGCTGGATGTAAAAGCTTTTGTTGCGGAACGGTTGCTCGCGCGGACTTCGTAGAACCATTTGCCTGTCCGGCGGACGGAGCGAAGTGATTCTAAACCCAGTGACTAAGATTTTGCAAGAAAGAGATTTCGGTCATCAAAGATGTTGTCAGCCGATACTGAATTAACATACACTGAAAGAACGGCGGAAGCGAAGGGAACTTTTCCGCCGCCTACCCCAAAACCGTGAGGAGCAGTTAAGCAACAATGTCTGTCACACGACGCAAGTTTATGAAGTCGGGGGCTTTGTCTGCCATTGCGGCTGGACTCTTGTTCAAGGCCGGCGTCTTCGGCTTCGGCCAGAGTTTGAGGCCGCAAGACCCCGCGCTCGACTTCCAAATCCCCTACGCGGCTCAGCAAAACCCGGTCTTCTATTTCACGCGCTCGACCTTCGAGCCATACGTCGGCGGCATCTTCCAGACGCGCGCCGTCGGCGGTAAGAGAGCGAGCATGACGCTTCTGCCCGTCCGCGACTGCACGCCCAAGGCGACGAGCAAACTAACGACCAAACCCGCCCGGCAGACCGACTGCTTCGCGCTCACTTTCCGCTCGAACGCGAAACTTTCCGACTTGACTACAATCTACCGCATCGAACACGCCGCGCTCGGCCAGTTCGACCTTTTCCTGACCGAGCACGGCGCGACGCGCGGCGGCTACATCTACGAGGCCGTCATCAACCACGCGCGCTAACCCTCTCAACGTTTTATCCCCTCACAAGGGTTAATAGTTTCGCAAGCGCGCCGCCCCGTAGCGCGGCACGTCGCATTGGTGCGCGTCCGGTGCGATACTCAGCAGAGGAGGCAGAAGGTTTTGACGGAAAGCGGCGTCGTGGAAATCGGCATTTACGGCGGACGCACTCTTGCCCTACGCCCCGCGGCCACAGAGGATTACGAAGACCTCGTGCGGATTTACGCCGGGACTCGCGCCGGCGAACTCGCGCAGGTCACTTGGTGGGACGACTCTCAGAAACTCGCCTTCTGCCGCGCGCAGTACGACGCGCAGAAGGGCGAGTACGACGCGCGCTTTCCCGAAGCCGAGTACGACGTAATCCTCCTCGACGGGCGCACGGTCGGGCGTCTATGGATCGGGAGGACTGACGAAGAGATTCGCCTGCTCGACATCGCGCTCGTCCCCTCGGCGCAGAATCACGGCGTCGGCACGGCTCTCCTCCGGCGACTCATCGAAGAGTCGCGCCGAACGGGCAAGCGCCTGCGCCACATGGTCTTCATACTCAACCAAGACGCCCTTCGCTTCTACCAACGCCTCGGCTTCCGAATCTTTGAAGACGTCGGCGGCTACCAACACATGGAATGGCGTGGGGAGAATGTTGAATGATGAATGCGGAACGATGAATGAAAGACAGCGTCGCCTTCATCAATCATCACCGCGACATTCATCACTCATTCGTTTTGAAGAAATTGAAGACGGCTTGGTAAGTAAAGCCGTCGTCGTCGCGCGCGATGGGGACTAGGAAGATTTGGAACTCGCCCATCCGTTCGTGTTCGAGCGTGTAGGTGTTTTGCGGCATGAAGATGTCGTCGGGGCCGCGGAAAGAGAGAGAGAAACGCTCCATCCCCTGCTGCTCTTCGGGCCGCGTCCTCCAGCCCTTCACTTCCACCAACTCAAGCTCGAACGCTCGCGGCGCGTCGGCGCGGACGCGAAACTTCGTGTTCAGATTTTGAGAGAAAGATTCTTCCGTCAGCACTGCGTCCATGTTCTTCGTTCTCCCTACAGAAAAGCGGCTTGGCAAATCCACGACCGAAGCAAGATAACACGACTCCGCGCCCGACCGTGAAGGAAGTGATGAATGATGAGTGCGGAATGATGAATGATGAGAAGCTTGCTGTTCTTAACACAGAGACTTTAACTTCTCTGTGCAACCTCCGTGTCCTCTGTGCCTCTGTGGTTAAAAACGCTCGGCAAGCGCGCGCCGGAGAAGCCGACAACTATGCGCCCGCGCTTGAAACGCGACCGCCGCGCACGCGCTCGGTCTCGGCCTCGAAGATGTATGAGAGCGACTTGTAAATCAGCTTCGCGCACAAAAAGGCCGACGCGCTGAAGCCCTCGACGTAAGAGTATTCCGTCAAGTCCATCCCGACGACGCGGCGGCTTCGCGCGAGCGTGCGTATGAGTCCGAGCGTTTCGTACCAGCCCAAGCCTCCCGGCTCGGGCGTGCCCGTCTGCGCGACGAGCGACGGGTCGAGTCCGTCAATGTCAATCGTCAGATAGACGTTCTCCGTCAGCGTCGAGACTGCCGCCTCCCACCAATCGTTGCGGCCCGCGATGTCTTTGGCCCAGAATATGCGCGTCGGAAGACTGTCAATCGCGCGCGCCTCTTCAACCGAGATAGAGCGTATGCCGACCTGCACGGCTGGCAACTTCAAATCCTTCACGACGCGCGCCATGATCGAAGCGTGCGAGTGCGGCGTGCCGTCGTACGTGTCGCGCAGGTCTGCGTGCGCGTCAATCTGTAGGACGGAGAGACGCTCGTACGCTTCGGCGTGCGCCTGAATCACGGGCGCGCTCACGGAATGCTCGCCGCCGATCATGCAGACGAACTTGCGCGACGCCACAAGCGTGCGCGCCCTCTCAAGCAGCGACTTCATCATCGCTTCGGGTGGCTCGACCGAGGGCGAAACGTCGGTCGTGTGTATGCCGAGGCGATAGACTTCCGCGTCCGTTTCCTCGTCGTAGAGTTCCATGTTGCGCGACGCGTCAATGATTGCTTCCGCGCCCGCGCCCGTCCCCGTCCCGTAAGAGACCGTGCCCTCGTAAGAGACGGGCCACACGACGACGCGCGAGTTTTCAAAACTCGACAACTCCTCCTCGGCTATCCCGCCGAAGTTCATAGGCAGATTCGCTGATTCCGACATGCGCGAAGTATAACCTAGCCGTGATTTGAATAACGAACGCCTTGAAAGCATACCTCGCTGTGGAAGATAATCACGCCATGAGCGAAGAACCTACACAGAATCTGCCGCAAGACGGATTGAGACAAATCCTCGCGCGGCTCGATTCGATTGATTCGCGGCTCGGCAACGTAGAGGGTCGCCTGACGACGCTCGAAGAGAAGGTTGACCGTCGCCTGCAAGAGACTCGTCCCATCTGGGAGCAAGTGTTGACGCGGCTCGATGGTGTCGAGAATCGGCTGGATGGCTTTGGGAGTCGGCTGGTAAGTTTTGAAGGCCGCTTCGATGGCTTCAACCAGCGGCTCGACGTCTTCGAGCAGAGGCTCGACGGCTTTAGCCAGAGACTTGACGGTTTCGAGACGGAGTTGCGCTCAAGCCTGCGTCGTTTCGGGCAGCAGGTCGGGCGATTGGCTAAGGACGTGATGGAAGTCCGCGCCGACCAAGACGACTTGGACAGGCGTATGGATGAGCTTGAGACGAAGACGACGCCGTAAGTAAAGGGCTACTGGCGCGAGTCGCAGCGCCGCCAAGAACATCCGCAAATACGGCTACCAAATCTCCGTCAATTACAAAAAAGCCGACAGTCAGTAAAAACGCTGACCGTCGGCTTCGACTTTCTAACCACCACTTCTTTTCTGCGAAACTTCCCCCGTAAAGCCTTTTTCTACGGCACTTCGACCGTCAGGTCTTTGCCCATGAAGGTGAAGTTCGGGCGTTTGCGGCCTTTCATGTATTTGGCGGCGGTTTGGGAGAGGGCCGTGACCAAAATCGGGAGGGCGATTGTCGTGTCGCAGTTGACGTAGGCGGTGGATGCGCCGCGCATGAGTTTGCCGAAGACGAGCGATTCGTCGTCGGTGTTGGGGCTTGTGCGTCCGCCGTGCGAGGGCTGCTCGGTGGAAATCTGTATGGCGTACTTGTGGCCGCGCGGCGGCGTCTTGATGATGGAGGAGGCCGCCTCCATCTGCTGCACGAAGCTGCGCGATGTGCCGCCGCCCAAGTTTATGACGCCCGTGACGCGCGAGCGCGAGCCTATCTGCATCAAGTCTAAAATGTCTTGCGCGATGTCGAAGCAGAACTGGTTCTTCTTCTCGAAGCGCGCGCCCGCGATTCCGACGGCGACCGAGCTGTCGGCGATAGTCGGACAAAATATCGGCACGCGCGCCTTGTAGCTCGAAGTCAAGATGCCGTCGTCGGTCGCGATCTCGGCGAGTTCGCGTCCCAACAGATGCAGGAACTCGCGCGTCGAGTAGGCGCGCGACTGGTCGAGTTGGTTCGTAAATCCGCCGACCCACTCGTCCGCCTCGCGGTACTCTTCGTCGCTCGCCAAAACGTCCCACATGCGGCGTATCTGCGAGGCTTCGAGTTCGGCGTCGGTCATCGAGGGGTGCGCTTGGAAGTGTTGGCGGCCCAAGGTCTCGTGCAAGTCTTGAAAGAGCATCTCGCCGGAGCAGACTATCACATCAACGAAGCGATTCTTGATAACGTAGGCCAAAAGACGGCGCATCCCCGCCGGGATGAGCGCGCCGTTGGCGGCGACCACGACGGTCGTGTTGTCGCCGAGCATGTCGAGCCAGATGCGGTGCGCTTCGGCGAGTTGGCGCGCGCCTAAACCGGCGCCCTCCATCTTTTCGAGCAGCCCGGCGACGGAGCGGTCGCGGTCAACCTGCACGGGCCGAATGGGCGCGGTCAGGTACTTCGTGGCTCGCGGTTTACGTTGAGTAACCATATTTTTAAGTGATGAATGATGAGTGCGGCAGTGTGAATGATGAGTGCGAGCGTGGGTTCATTCATCACTCATCATTCCGCATTCATCGTTTCTCCTTTCACCGCCTCCGGCGTCTGTCTTCGTCCGTGCCGTTGACTGCGAGGTATGTGTAGGCGTTGATGCGCGACTCGTAGAACTCGACCAACTCCGCGCCTTCGGCTTCGGAGAGGTCGCCGCGCTTGACGCGCTGCGCGACCAGACGCCGGAAGCCCTCGTGCAACTGCCCGCGCTCGTAACGCGCGCGCAAGAGCGCTTCGCCGACGGTCGTTCCGCGCACGACCTTCTTGATAAGGTAGCCGTCCTCGTCAATGTGTATGTGCGCCTCGTTCGGCGCGCCGAAGAGGTTGTGGTTGTTGCCCATCACCTCTTGATACGCGCCGACGAGCATGAAGGCGATGTAGTACGGCTCGTCTTCACTCAGCTTGTGCAACTCCAAGACCTGCTTTACGTCGTGCAGGTCAACGAACTTGTCAACGACGCCGTCCGAGTCGCACGTGATGTCGCAGAGCGTCGCATACTCGGTCGGCGGCTTGTTCAAGCGATGGACGGGGATTATGGGGAACAACTGGTCGAGCGCCCAGTGGTCGGGCACGCTTCGGAAGACTGAGAAGTTCGCCAGATACTTCGACCGCAGAAGCCGCCGCAACTCCGTGAACTCTTCCGACACGTACTCGTGTGCTTGCGCGTGCTTGTCGGCGCGCTCGCAAACGTCCCAGAAAAGGACTTCGCCCTTCGCGCGGTCTTCCAAAGAGATGAGTCCGAGGTTGAAGAGCGTGAACAACTCGTCGCGGTGCTCCAGAGCGTCGTGGTAATACTCGCGATAGTTCTTGACCGTTATCGTCTCGCGCAAATCGCCGAGTTCGATGACGACCTGCGGGTCGTCGTCCTCAATCTCGATTGGCGTTATGTCTTCGACGACGGTTTCTATCTCGCTCTGGACGTTCGTCACCAAGATTGCGTGATAGGCGGAGAGGTAACGACCCGACTCTTGAATTATCGTCGGGTGCGGGACGTTCTCGTCGTCGCAGACCTGCATGATCGTATAGACGACGTCGTTGGCGAACTCCTGAGCCGTGTAGTTTGCCGAAGAGTCGAACGCGGTCTTCGAGCCGTCGTAGTCAACGGCCATGCCGCCGCCAACGTCGAGAAGTTCGACCGGAACTTTCATCTGGTAAATCTTCGCATAGACGCGCGCGGCCTCTTTCATCGCGTTCTTGATGCGCTTGATGTCGGTGAGTTGCGAGCCGATGTGGAAGTGCAGGAGCTTGAGCATGTCAACGCGCCCCTCTTCCTGCATCCGCCGGATGGTTTCGAGAATCTCGGTCGTCGTCAGTCCGAACTTCGCGGCCTCGCCGCCCGACTTCTCCCAACGCCCCGAACCCTTCGAGTAGAGTTTGACGCGTATGCCGAGCATCGGCAAATCGCCCTCCCCGTAGCGTTCGGCGACCTTGAGGACGAGTTCCAACTCGTTCATCTTCTCGATGACGATTACGACGCGCTTGCCGGAACGCGCGCCGAGGAAAGCGAGTTCGATAAACTCCTCGTCCTTGAAGCCGTTCAAGACGAGAAGGCTGTCCGAGGATTGCTCCATCGCCAGCGCGCCGTAGAGTTCGGCCTTCGAGCCTGCTTCCAGTCCGAAGTCGTAGCGCGTGCCCTCGCGCAAGTATTCCTCGACGACGGCGCGATTCTGGTTGACCTTCATCGGATAGACGCACATGTGCGCGCCTTGATACTCATACTCGCGTATCGAGCGTTGGAATGCGCGTTGGAGTTTGCGAACCTGCGCGGCGACGAGTTGCGGGAAGCGCAGGAGGACGGGCGTCGTGATGCCGCGCCGGCGGAGGTCGTCAATTATCTCGCGCACGTCAGCGGCCCGCGCTTGGTCTGACTCCGACGGGTGGACTACGAGATTGCCCTTGCGATTGATGCCGAAGTATCCGGCGCCCCAGTTCTCAATGCCGTACGTCTCAAGCGTCTGTTCAATGGCCGTTGTCAACTTCTAGTCTCTCCTGCCTCCCTAAAGGCTCGTCAGTCCGGGCATAGTTCACGGGGGTCAGCCTCTCATCTCAGGCTCGTGCGCGGTTTGAAGACATCAGGATTGGAAAACTTAATCGGCGAATTTAACAGAAAACACGTAGGCGGTCAAAAACTATTTTCCGCGCGCCTCGCAGGAGCTAAACCGCGTCGTCGAAAGGTTTAACGCCGCGCTGCACGCAGGCTGGCCGAATCACACCCGGCGCGACGCGCTCGATAGACCTTGACACGCGACGGCGCGCGGTTATAATGCGACCTTTTTACAGCGTCGCTTAACGCAGCAATGACGCCGACCAAGGTTACGTTTCCGCAGTCCTTCCCGCTGCCGCCCGAAAGGCGGCCAAACCTTTCCACCCCCTGTAAAACATCTCAGGAGAAACTATGGACGCAAAAACGGTCTTGAAGTATTCGGAAGACCACGGGGCGAAGTTCGTCTCGGTTCGTTTCACAGACCTCGTCGGCGCGTGGCATCACTTGACCTTCCCGATTCACGAACTCGACGAAGGCACGTTTGAAGACGGTTTCGGCTTCGACGCATCTTCTTTGCGCGGCTGGGCCTCCATACACGAATCCGACATGCTGCTCATCCCCGACGCCTCGCGCGTCTGGATGGAGCCGTTCGCCGAGGAGCCGACGCTCTGTGTCATCGCAAACGCCGTTGACCCGATAACCAAACAGGGCTACGGACTCGACCCGCGCTCCGTCGCGCAGCGCGCCGAAAGTTATCTCAAGTTTACGGGCATCGCCGACGCGGCCTACTTCGGCCCCGAAGCCGAGTTCTTCGTCTTCGACGGCGTCGAAGTCTTGAACGACCCGCATCAAAGCGGCTATCGCATACATTCGGACGAAGGCATCTGGAGTTCCGGTCGCGGCGAAGACGAGATGCGCGGGCCGAACCTCGGCTACCGCATACGCAACAAAGAGGGCTACGTCCCCGTTCCCCCCGCCGACTCGCTCGCAGACCTTCGCTCCGAAATTTCTTTGACGCTCGAACAGGTCGGAATCACCGTCGAATGTCATCACCACGAAGTCGCAACCGCGGGCCAGTGTGAAATAGACTTCCGCTTCTCGACGCTGCTCGGCACGGCTGACAACCTCCAACTCTTCAAGTACATCGTTCGCAACACCGCGTACCAGTACGGCAAGGCCGCGACCTTCATGCCGAAGCCGATGTACGGCGACAACGGTTCGGGGATGCACTGTCACCAAAGCTTGTGGAAAGGCGAGAAGCCTCTGTTTGCGGGCGACGGCTACGCGGGTCTCTCCGACACGGCGCGCTTCTACATCGGCGGACTCCTGAAGCACGCCGCCGCAATCGTCGCCTTCGCCGCGCCGACCACTAACAGCTACAAGCGCCTCGTCCCCGGCTTTGAAGCGCCCGTCAACCTCGCATACTCCGCGCGCAACCGCTCCGCCGCGATTCGCATCCCGATGTTCTCGACAAGCCCTAAGCTCAAGCGACTCGAGTTTCGCCCACCCGACCCTTCGTGCAATCCGTATCTAGCCTTCTCCGCGATGTTGATGGCTGGCTTGGACGGCGTGCAGAACCGCATTGACCCCGGCGAGCCTCTCGACAAAGACATCTACGACCTCGCGCCCGAAGAGTTGAAGAACGTGCCCTCGTTGCCCGGCTCGCTCGACGAGTCGCTCAAGGCTCTGGAGAACGACCACGAGTTTCTCTTGAAGGGCGAAGTCTTCACGCCGCTCCTCATAGACCGTTGGATAAGCTACAAGCGCGAAAAGGAGATCAACCCCATGCGCATGCGCCCCCACCCGCTCGAGTTCTCGATGTATTTCGACATCTAAGGCGACAACAAAATACAGTACCGCGAGCGGTAGCGAGCGGGTATGCGTTACAACTGAAGCCTGTGTGTTGTAACGCATACCCGCTCGCTACCGCTCGCGGTACTGTTTTCCGCTTGGCTAACCATCGCGTCCTCCGCATAAAATAGCTCCGTCTTGTCAGCCGACAAATCAAAAATCGAATCGCTCGCGGGCGAACTGCCCGATCCCGAAGGCGCGCGCCGTTTCTACGAGCACTTCACGGCGGAGCACGCGCGCGCCGCACGCGCGTTCGAGCGCGACGAGGGTTTGCTCTCCGACGCGCTCGCCCTCGCCGCTTGGAGTCCGCTTCTGGCGACAACGCTCGAACAGAACCCCGAACACCTCGCTTGGCTCGCGCGCGAACGCACTTCGACGCGCGTACGCGAGACCGAGGAGTTGGGCGAGTCGCTCGCGCGCTTCGCGTTCACGCACACGCAGTCGAGCGCGCAGGCAATGCTCGCCGGCTTCCGCCGACGCGAACTCCTGCGCGTCTATCTCCACGACATACGCCGCGCCACGACGCTCGTCGAGACGACCGAGGAGTTGTCGAACCTCGCCGACGCAGTCCTTCGCTACGCGCTCGCGCACGCGCGTCAGGAACTCGAAAATCTCTACGGCGCGCCGCAGTGCGTTGACGAGCGCGGGCGCAAAACGTCCGCGAGCATCGTCGTCGTCGCTTTGGGCAAACTCGGCTCGCGCGAGTTGAACTACTCGTCCGACATAGACCTTCTGTTTCTCTACTCCGACGAGGGCGAGACGACGGGCGCGGGCGCGCGCGGCGCGGTCACTAACCGCGAGTTCTTCTGCAAGCTCGCCGAACGTGTGAGCCGCATCGTCGGCGGCTCGTCGGGCGAGGGCGCGGCCTACCGCGTTGACCTGCGCCTGCGCCCGCACGGGCGCGACGGCGCGCTCGCCGTCTCGCTCGCCGAAGCCCTGCGCTACTACCACGACACGGCGCACGCTTGGGAGCTTCAAGCGCTCATACGCGCGCGCGCTGCGGCGGGAAGCGCACAACTCTTCGCGCGCTTCTCGGAAGGCGTGCGCTCGCGCGTCTATCGCGCTGACGTTTCCGTCGAACGCGCGCTCGCGCTCGTGCGCCTCGCCAAACAGAAGATAGACCGCTTCCACGCTGAAGAGTCGCGCGGCTTCAACGTCAAACTCGGTCGCGGCGGCATACGCGAGATCGAGTTCGTCGCGCAGGCTTTGCAGCTCGCGCACGGCGGGCGCGACCCTTGGCTTCACGCCCCGCACACGCTCATCGCCTTGGGCCGGCTCGCCGACCGCCAACTCATCACCGAGCGCGAGCGCGGCACGCTCTCCGACGCATACACTTTCCTGCGCACGCTCGAACACCGCGTCCAGATGGACGAGGGACTTCAGACGCACGCCGTCCCCGACGACCCGTCGCGTCGCTCACTCGTCGCGCGCCGGATGCACTTCACAAGTGCGGACTCGCTTGCAGACTTCGACAACGCGCTCGCGCTTCACACCTCCAACGTCACGCGCGCCTTCACACGCGTCTTCGGCGCACACGCCGACGCGACCGGCAACGCCTCCGACGCAACTGAAAACACCGACGCCTTCATGCAAAGCACAACGGCGGACGCCGGCGTCAACGTTAACGCCGGCGCCGCGCCGCGCCGGCCGCAATTTGACGCGGAGACGACGCAAGTCTCCGCGGCCCACGCGCTTGCGGCGGCGGAGGTTTTCGCGCGACGCCTCGCGGACGACGCCTCGGACGCCGAACAACTCGCGCGCGAGTTGAGGGAAGAAGCGTCGCGCGCTCTTAACCCGCGTCGCGCACTCGCGTTCACGGCGCGCGTCGCCGCGTCGCTCGAAAAATCCGGCGAAGCCGTCAAGCTGTCCGTCCCCGTCGTGCGCGAACTCGTGCGCGTCTGCGGCGCGTCGGAATACTTCGGAGAGATTCTGACGAGCAACCCCGCGCTCATTCCTTCGGTCGCAACGCCCGTCGAGACCGTGCGCGCGCGCGACCAACGGATGCTTCTGCGCTCAGCCGTTGACGCCGAAAACACGTTCGGCGCGGAACTCACCGCGCTGCGTCGCGCTTGGACGCACCTTCTCGTCGAGATAGGCGCGCGCGACATTGCGGGCGATGTCGCGCCGGGCGAGTCGAACGCATTGCAGACCGCGCTCGCCGCCGCTTCCATCAACGTCGCGCTCCTGGTCGCGCGCCGCGAACTCGCGCGACGTCACGGGCGACTCACCGCCGGGCCGCGCCTCGCCGCGCTCTCGCTCGGACGACTCGCAAGCGGCGGCATGGACTACGGCTCAGACCTCGACCTCGTGATGGTTTACGACGCCGCAGTGCCTTCGCCCGTCGCGGGCATGACGTGCGAGCAGGCTTACGCGCGAATGGTCGAACTCGTAATGGTCGCGCTCTCAAACCTCACGCGCGACGGCCACCTTTACCGCGTTGACCTGCGCCTGCGTCCCGACGGAAAAAACGGCGCGCTCGCCTCTTCGTCGAACGCCTTCGTAGCGTACCTCGGCAGTCGCGCCGACGTTTGGGAATGGCTCGCGCACGTGAAGCTTCGCGCCGTCGCGGGCGACATGGAGTTCGGGCGCGCCGTAGAGCGAGCGGCGCGTGCGACCGTTCACGAGTCGGCGGCGCGTGCGGGCGTGGAGCGTCTGCGCGCGGAGACGCGACGCGTGCGCGAACGTCTCGAACGCGAGCGAGCGCGTGCGACGCGCGGGCGCGATGCGAAGCGCGCTATAGACATCAAGTATGGGCCGGGCGGAATGCTCGACGTATATTTCGCCGTGCGCTACCTGCAACTGAGGGACAATCTCACGGACGGCGACGACGAACGCTCGACGCGCTCGACGCTCTCGCGCCTGCGCGAGGCAGGCTCAATCGCCGACGAAGACTTCGACGCGCTGTGCGAAGGCTACAAACTCCTGCGCGAGCTGGATCACCGCCTGCGCATACTCGCCGGTCGCTCGACGCGCCTGCCCGCGGCGCAAGACCATCCGGTTTTGCGCGACCTCGCGCGCTCGGCGGGCTACTCGTCCGTCGCCGCGCTCGCCGGAGACCTCTGCGCGCGCATGGCAGCCGTTCGCGCCGCTTACGAACGAATCACGAAGGAATGATTGTGAGACAAAAGGGTTCGTCGTCGCTTCTAGTTTTTCTCCGACGCGTCTTTCTTGCGCGACTTGAGCTTCGAGCCGAGGAGCGCGCCCGCAAGGAAGCTGACCGAGGAGACGATGAGAGAGCCGAGGCCCTGCTTCGGCGTGCGCGGCAGTATCGAGTCAGAGCCGGTCTGAGTGGGCGGCGGGGCTTGCGCGCGCGGGGCATGTGTGTGCGGCGCTTGCGTCGGGTTGTTTAATTCTTCCTTCAGGTGAGCTATCGCGCCTTCGTAATAACTTATATTCTGCTCGGCCTCCATCAAGTCGGTCTCAAACTCCGCGCTGTCAGTGCCGTGCTTGGCGGTCATCTCCTTAAGCTCTTTGCGGTACGAGTTGAGACCCGCCAACTGCTCCTCGTAGTCTTCCAACTCAGCTTCTAGGTTTCTGCTGCCGGTTTTCATGTCTCTGCTCCTTGTGTTGGGAAGTCGGGTAAAAGAGCGGAATCTGAAATCCAGACGCCTTTAAGAACACTCGCTGCGATTCGCAAGCTGATAACACGAAAATCCTGTTTTGACAAGAAATCCGCATCAGGCGGTAGTGGGTCAATTTGAAATATAAGAACAGGTGTTCAGCAAATCGTTCACCGCCGCAGGCGCAGAGGACGCAGAGATAACGCAGAGACAGTCAACCCTCTCTGCGCTTCCTTTGCGCTCTCTGCGCCTGCGGCGGTGAGTCTTTTTCAAATTGAACTACTACCGCATCAGTTAGAGTTGGCAGGACGAGTGGCGGAGGGGCTTTCAGTTCAAGCGTTGTGCGGCGCGGGCGTGCGCTCCTCGTGCCAGCAGCGCGTGCAGAAGCGGTGGCGCGCGGCGCGCTCTTTGAGCGTGAACTCGGCGGAGCCGGGCAGTCGGCGCGCGACCTCGCGCTCCTCCTCGCTCAACTCGTACCAAGCCTTCAAAGCGCCTTCGCCGCAACGCGGGCAAAGACCCTCGCCCTGCGTACTCGTCGGATAATCGCCGCCGTTCATCACGATTTTCTTCCTCGACAAAAAATTCTTACTTCTACAACAAACGCTTCCGCGCGTCGGCCTTCCTCGAAGCGGCGACGTTTGACACTGTCGCTCTTCTTAGCACATGCGCGTCGAAAGGGAAAGTTCGAGGGCGCACGTTGAATCGAAAGACGCGCGTGTTGAATTGAAAGACAACGCCTCGGAGTTTATATTCATCTTTCGGGAGAATCATTCGGCAAACAGGGGATTGAAATGTTTTTGCTCAAGGCGGCTTTTAACGAACAGGTGGAGTGGAAGACGAGCGCGGAGGCCGCGCGCGAGTTCTTTGCTGACTTGAGGAACTTCGCGGAGTTGATGCCGGGCGTTGAGCGCATCACGGCGGACGCCGAAGGCATCGCGCGCTGGCTCATACGCGCCGAAGTGCCCATCGTCGGCTCGATACGACAGGCGTTCAGCGTCTCGCAATCGGTTGATGAGCCGGCGCGCATCGAGTGGTCGCCCGCCGCGGGCGAGAGCAAAAACTTCCTACGCTACTCGGCCACCTTCGAGCCGCACGGCGAACGTACGCGCATACGCGTGGAGCAGCGCGTCGAACTGCGACGCCAGTCGGCGCGCGAACTACACACGCTCGCCGCGCTCGCGGGCGAAGGCCGACTCACAGCCGCGCTCCAGAAGGGCGTCACCGAGATGCTCCAAGCCTTCCTCAAACGCGCGCGCGCGCGACTGGAAAAGTAAGAGGGTAAAAAGGGGAAGAGGGTAAACGGCGAAAGGGAAAGACTGAATCGAAGCGCGAGCGCGTCTCCGTTCCTTCTTTTCCTTTTTACCTGTTTCCTCTCTTCCCCTTCATGCGAGTATGACTCCTTAAAAATACACGCGCGACGGCACAGTTACAGTACCGCGAGCGGTAGCGAGCGGGTATAGCTCCACAAAGCAAGCTGCTCCCGTGGCGCAGGCCCGCCCCCCCCCCCCCCCGGGGCTGTAAATTTTCACGACCGCTTTTTTTTTTGGGAAAAGGATTTGACCCCCCCCCCCCCCGCCCCG
>Ga0081539_10002486_pt1 | contig 25922 bp, 18 predicted proteins | sample TabmetS4T2R2_FD_71023 | JGI IMG/M metagenome (GOLD analysis project Ga0081539, IMG submission 71023) | Tabebuia heterophylla rhizosphere microbial communities from the University of Puerto Rico - S4T2R2 | ecosystem: Host-associated > Plants > Roots > Rhizosphere ...
CGTCCAGCCGTTCGGGCGAGGTGCGCATCATCTCCGCCACGGTGGCGCGCAGGTGTGCCTCGACCGCGGCCCGGTCCGTGCGGTTCCCCGACCACGCCGGCGCCGTCACCCTGGTGTCCCCGGCGGGGAGCAGGGCGCCGATGAACGGCCGCTCCGCCAGTGCCGGGAACAGCTCCGTGACCCGGGCGGCGTCGAACCGCACGACCGCCGCCTGGGGCAGCCCGGCCGCGAGGACCGCCGCCAAGGCCGGCATGGCCTCGGCGGGGCTCAGGCGGTCCAGGATCGCGTTGTCGTTGGACGCGGCGCCGCCGACCTCGCTCCACGCTCCCCACTGGACGGTCGTGGCCGGCACGCCGCGGTCGCGCAGCCGGCCGCAGAACGCGTCCAGCCAGGCGTTCGCCGTCGCGTACGCCGCCTGTCCCGGCGAGCCGAACAGGCCCGCCGCGGACGAGTAGGCCACCCACCAGTCCAGCTCGTGTCCCTCGCACGCGGCCGCCAACCGTTGCGCGCCCAGGGTTTTCGCCCGCCAGGTCGTCTCCAGGTCGGCCGCGGTCATGGCCAGCACCGACGCGTCGGCCAGCACGCCGGCCGCGTGCAGCACACCGCGCAGCGGCACGCCGTCCTCGGTCGCGCGTGCCACCAGCTCCTCGGCGACGCCCGGTGCCGCGATGTCCCCGGTGACCACCCGCACGTCGCAGGCCAGCTCGGGCAGTGCCGACGGCGGCCGGCGGCCCGAGAGCACCACCCTCGTGGCGCCCCGGTCCGCCAGCCACCGCGCGGCGACCCGGCCCAACCCGCCCATACCGCCGGTGACCACGTACGCCCCGGCTCGGACAACCGGGGTGTCACCGGCCCAGGTGGACACGGGAGTCACCCGGTGCGCGTACCGCCGCCCGCCGCGCCACGCGACCTCGTCGTCCGGGCCGCCGGCACGCACCTCCGCGACCACCGCCTCGGCCGTGTCGACGTCCAGCCACGTGGCCCGCAGCTCGGGGTGCTCGAACGCGAGCACCCGCACGAGCCCACGCAACGCGGCCGGGCCGGACTCGCCGCCAGGGGACGTCGCCCCGAACGTGACGAGCCACAGCCGCGCACCGGCCAGCGTGCGCACGACCTCCGCGACGCGTAGCACGGTGTCCCGCACTTCGTCCACAGTGGACGATTCAACGAGCACGACCACGTCATCCGCCGGTGGCACCGCGGACCCCAGCGGGAGTACCGGCGCGTCGGCGAACAACTCCGCCACCCGCGCCCCCGGGTCACCCAGCAGCACCACGCGCCGGGCCGTCCCGGATGCCGCCACCAGTGGCTGTTCCTGCCAGACCGCCTGATAGCAGAGCATCTCCGGCGGCGCGACCAGCTCGGCGCGCAGCGCCGGCCTCGACCGCACGTCCTCGACGCGCACCCCGAGCCGCGGATCCGCATGGAGGCTCCCCACGGAGGTCACCACCTCGCCGGGCGCCTCGAGGTGGAGGTGCTCGGGATCCACCATCCACCGAGAGGAAACCGGAGGCGCGGCGTACACCGTGGCCGAGGCATGCAACGTCCACTCAGGCCAGGAGGGGTACCGCGCGAAGACCGAGAACTCCCGGCCGTCCGCCGACACGCACACCTCCGTGGCCGCGCCGACCACGAGCGGCCGGCGCACCTGGAGCTCGTGCAGCGAGGCCCCACCGAACAGCTCCCGCCCGGCTGCCATCATCAGCTCGGCGAAACCGGCGACCGGGAACACGGGCAGGCCGAACACGGTGTGCCGGGTGAGCCAGGAATGCCGCTCGGGCGCCAACTCGCCGTACCAGACGTACCGCCCGGGCTCGGGGAGATCGACCCGCGCCCCGAGCAGTGGATGGTTCCCCGCCCGCGCCCCGGCCGGCCGGGCGGCCGTCCAGTGCCGCCGGCGCCGCCACACCGGCCCGGGCAGGCCGACGACGGCCCGCCGCGGATACCGTGCCCGCAGCACGTCCCGGTGCCCGGCGGCGTACCAGGCCGCGACCGCGTCGGCGAACCCGTTGCCGTCCCGGCGAAGCGTGGCCAGCACCCGGACGCCGGGCACGTCCTCGGCCGTCTGTTCGACTGAGACGGTGGCGATCGGATGCGGCGACACCTCGACGAACTCGCGATACCCGTCGGCCAGCGCCGCCGCGATCGCCTGGGTGAACCGCACCGGCCGCCGGACGTTGGCGACCCAGTAGTCCGCACCGCCGCCGATGGGTGCCCCGTCGACAACGGTGGAGTACGAGGGAACCGCCGCTTCCGCGGTGCCGATCCCGGCAATCCTCTCCCGCAACGGGGCCAGGATCGGCTCGACGGCGGGGGAGTGCCCGGCCCCGCCGACCCGGAGCCGTCGTGCGAGCAGCCCCAGACCATCCACATGCGACACGAGTCCGTCCACACTGTCCGCGGGCCCGGACACGGTCGAGTACCGCGGCGAGGCGTGCACCGCGACCCCGACCCCGGGGAACCGGCCGGCGAGCCGCACCACGTCACCGGCCGGCAGCTCGACGAGGGCCATCGCGCCGGAGCCGGCCGCGTCGATCCCGGCCAGCAGCGACGCCCGTGCGGTCACGACCCGCACCCCGTCGGCGACCGACAGCACCCCGGAGACGACGGCGGCCGCCACCTCACCGACGGAATGCCCGACCACGGCGGCCGGCGTCACCCCGTGCGCCCGCCACAGGGCGGCGAGCGCGACCTGCATACCGAAGGTCGCGACCTGCCGCGACGCGAGGTCGTCACTGCCGTCCGAGGTGAGCAGGTCGGTGAGCGTGACCCCGGCCTGCGCGAGGAAGTCCCCGTCCAGTTCCCGTACGGCGTCGCGGAACGCGGGCTCGTGCTCCAGTAGCCGGCGCCCCATACCCGCCCAGTACGACCCGTACCCGGAGAACACGAACACCGGCCCGGACCCCGACGCCTCGACCGCCTGGCCACCGCTCGCCGCGAGCAACCGCTCCTGCAACTCGCTGACCGACCCGGCAACGACCACCGCACCCACCGACGCGGTGTCACACCCGTGCACCAGCGCCGCCGCGACCTCGGCCAGCTCGACCTTCTCTTCTGTCAACCACTCCGCCAAGGAGCGCGCCCGATCCCGCAGGCGTTGTTCGTCCGCGGCCCACAGGGCGAACACCTCCGGACGTTCCACCACGGGCGAGGGCCGGCGCGCGCCGGCCGGCCATTCCTCCACCACCACGTGTGCGTTCGTCCCGCCGAAGCCGAAGGCTGACACGCCGGCGCGGGCCACCCCGCCGTACCGGGGCCAGCGGCGCACCGCGTCCACCACCCGCAACCCGGTGAAGTCGATCCTCGGGTTGGGCTCCCGGAAGTGCAGTGAGGGCGGGATCCGGCCGTGCGTCAGCGCCAGCACCACCTTGATCAACCCGACGATGCCCGCCGCGCCCTCCAGGTGGCCGAGGTTGCTCTTCACCGACCCCAGCAGCAGCGGCCGCGACGCGGCCCGCCCCAGCACGGACCGCAGCGCGTCCGCCTCGATCGGGTCGCCGAGCGGGGTGCCGGTGCCGTGCGCCTCGACGTAGTCGACCGTCCCGGGGGACACCGACGCGCTCGCGTACACCCGGCGCAGCAGCGCCGCCTGTGCCAACGGGTTCGGCGCCATGATGCCGTTCGACCGGCCGTCCGAGTTCACGCCGCTGCCCCGGATGACCGCCAGCACCCGGTCCCCGAGCCGCCGTGCCTCGGACAGCCGCCGCAGCACCACCACGCCGCAGCCCTCGCCACGCACGATCCCGTCGGCCGACGCGTCGAACGGCTTGCACCGGCCGTCCGGCGACAGTGCGCCCGCCGCGTCGAACACCGCCGTGATTCCCGGCGACAGCAACAGGTTCACACCGCCGACCACCGCCGTCGAGCAGTCGCCCGCCTGCAGTGCCCGCGCGGCCTGGTGCACGGCCACGAGCGACGACGAGCACGCCGTGTCCACCGTGACGCTCGGGCCCTGCGCACCGAGCACATAGGACAGCCGGTTGGCGGCCAGCGACGCGGACACGCCGGTGGCCGACCATGCGTCCAGTGTGGACAGGTCGGCCATGGTCAGGTGTCCGTACTCCACGGACGACAGGCCGACGAACACACCGCAGTCCCGCAGCGTGGCGACCGGGATGCCCGCGTGCGCCAGCGCCTCCCACGTCACCTCCAGCAGCAGCCGCTGCTGCGGGTCCATCTCGTCGGCCTCGCGCGCGCTGATGCCGAAGTACTCCGCGTCGAACCCCGCGACGTCGTCGAGGAACGCGCCGTGCCGGGGCACCCGTGCCGTGTCCTGGCCGAACGCCGTCCAGCGGTCGGCCGGCACCGTCCCGACCGGACACCCGCCGTCGCGCAGCAGCGACCAGAACTCCGCCGCGGTCGACGCGCCCGGGAGCCGGCACGCCAGTCCCACGACGGCGATCGGCTCGGCCGACGCCACCACCGCGTGGTCGTCGGCCGACGCCTCCTCGACCAGGGCCCGGCTCAGCGCGGTGATCGTCGGCGCCGACCACACGAGCGTGCTGGGCACCGGTTTCCCGCTCTGCCGCTCGATGTCCGCCACCAGCGTGACCGCGTCCCGCGACGACAGCCCGCAGTCCGACAGCGGCCGGTCCACGTCCCGCTCGGTGACGGGACGCCCGAGCAGCTCGGTCAGCCGCTCGGTCAGCCAGCCCTGCCACCGCCGCTGGTCCCACCCGGTCACGGCCGTCCCTCCCGCGCGAGATACCGGGCGCGGCACGCCGACCGGCTGATCTTGCCGCTGGACGTGCGGGGCACCTCACCCGGACCGAGCAGCACCAGGTCGTGCACGCCCAGCCCGTGCTCGGTGGACACGGCCGACCGCACCGTCGCGGTGACCTCCGCGTCCAGCGCCGGGTCGGCGTCCTTCGCGCGTTCCGCCAGCACCACCAGGAGTTCCCCGCCGGCACCCGTGATCGCGAACGCCGCCGTCGCGTGCCGGCGGATCGCGGTGTGCGCGTGTTCCACCGTGTGCTCGATGTCCTGCGGGTAGTGGTTGCGGCCGTCCACGATCACCAGGTCCTTGAGCCGCCCGGTGACGAACAGCTGCCCGTCCGCCAGCAGGCCGAGGTCGCCGGTGCGCAGCCACGGCCCCGGCTCGCCGGGCAGCTCGGCGCCGAACACCCGCGCGGACAGCTCGGGCTGCGCCCAGTACCCGGTCGCGACGTTCGGCCCGCTCACCCAGATCTCGCCGACCTCGCCGTCCGGCACGGGTGCGCCGGTGATCGGGTTCACGAGCCGGACCCGTTGCCCCACCGGCATTCCGCAGCCGACCAGCGTGGTGCCGCGGCGGCCGGGCCGGGGCGGGGCGCCCGTGCCGGCGGCGAGCGACTCCGCGTCGAACGCCCGCGTCAGCGGCGCCGAGCCGATCGGGCTGGAGGTCACGAGCACGGTCGCCTCCGCCAGCCCGTAGGACGGCCGGTGCGCCTCGCGGCGCAGGCCGCACTCGGCGAACGTGTCGTGGAACCGGTCGATGTTCGCCGGCGCGACGGGCTCGCTGCCGTCGATGAGCACCTCCACGCCGTCCAGCCGCAGCAGCGTGCGTTCGGCGGGCGTGGTGCGGGCGGCCGTGTAGGCGTAGGCGAAGCTCGGCGCGGCGGTGATCGCGCCCGGGTTGGCCGACAGCGCCTGCAGCCACCGCACCGGGCGGGAGAGGAACGCCCCGGGGTCGAGCAGTACCGCCGGGACCCCGGCGAGGAGCGGGGCCGCCGTGCCGAGCATCAGCCCCATGTCGTGGAACAGCGGCAGCCAGCTCACGCACACCGACCGGCCGTGCGTCACCTCGAAGCACTCGACGGCCTGGCTCGCGTTGGCGAACACGGTGGCGTGCGTCAGGACCACGCCGGCCGGCGTGCGGGTCGAGCCGGAGGTGTACTGCAGGTACGCGATCTCGTGCGTCACCTCGGCCAGCTGGCGCGGGCCGGCCGGCAGCGCGTCGACGGGAACCGCCGGCACGCCGGCGAGTCCGCACCCGGCGCCGAAGCGCTCGACGTCCGCGACACGTGCCGAGGTGGTCAGCAGCAGGGCCGGCGCGCAGTCGGCGAGCACGGCCGCGAGCCGCTCGTCGAACCGCGGCAGCCCCGGCGGGTACAGCGGCACGGCGACGAGCCCGGCCCGGATCACCGCCAGGACCGCCGCGACGTAGTCCGCCGACTGCTCGACGAGGATCGCGACCCGGTCCCCCGTCGAGCACCGCGGCTGGACGTGCGACGCGAGGTCGTCGACCCGCGCGTCCAGCTCCGCCCACGTCAGGGTGGTCGCGATCCCGCCGGGATCGGCGGTGTGGTCCACAAAGGTCAGTGCCGGCTCGTCGCCCTGCCGCGCGGCCCACTGCCGGAGCAGCGCGGGCAGCGGCGTGACGCCGACGAGTGCGGTGGTTCTCTCCGCGGTAGTGCTCATCAACCCCTCGCAGAACGGTCAGCGGTGCGGGACGAACGGCGGTTCGGGTGCGGTGGTGGGGGAGCGGGCACGCAGTGCGAGGAAGGTGAGGCCCGCGCCGCCCAGCTGCAGCAGCGCGGCGCCGAGCAGGCCGGCCCGGTAGCCGGCCACGGTCATGGTCAGGCCGAACAGCGCGACGCCGAGCGCGCCGGCCAGCTCCCGCGACGCCGTCAGCACCCCGGACGCGGCGCCGGCCACGGCGGCGTCCGCACGGTCGAGCGCGAGTGCGGTCAGCGGCGTGGTGCACGCGGAGCCGATGCCCAGCACCAGCAATCCGCCCAGCCGCGACCCGAGCCCGGGCAGGTGGTCGACCGCCGCCAGCCAGGCCAGCCCGGCGGCCACGAGCCCCAGCCCGCCCGCGATGGTCCACTGTGGACCAAGGCGGCGCAGCGCGTGGGGCACGACCGGTGCGGTGAGGATCAGCGCGACCGCGACGAGGACCAGCGGCAGGGCGGCCGCCTGCGGGCTGAGGCCGAGCCCGTCCTGGTAGCGCAGGGGCGTGAAGAAGACGACCCCGCCGATGCCGACGCCCCACAGCGAGGCGACGACGTTGATCAGCAGGAACGGCCGGTCGGCGACCAGCCGGCGCGGCACCAGCGGGGTTTCCGCGTGCCGCTCGAGCCGGGTGAACCACCACAGCGCGGCGACGCCCGCGACCCCGACCAGCAGCGGCACCGCGCCCGTGGCCGGCACACCCCGCAGCACGACGGCGCCGGTGACCAGCACGAGCCCACCGGTCACCCAGACCGCCGGGGCCGGCCGCACCCGGATGTCCGGGTCGCCGCCGAGGACCTCCTTCGGTGCCAACACCATCGCGGGCAGCACGAACGGCAGCACGGCGGCGAAGATCCAGCGCCAGCTGGCGTACTCGGCGAGCACCCCGCCGAGCCACGGCCCGAGCGCCAGTGCCGCGGCCAGCGCGGCGGTCCAGATCGCCGCGCCGGTCGCCCGTGCGGACTGGGGGAGCCGGGTGCGGACCAGGCTCATCGTCGCGGGCACCACCAGTGCGGCCGAGCACCCCTGGCCCACCCGCCCGGCGATGAGCAGGACGGCGTTGCCGGCCACCGCGGCGAGCACGGCGAAGGCGGCGAACCCGCCCAGCCCGGCGAGCAGCGCGCGCCGCTCCCCGAACCGGTCGACGAGGGTGCCGGCCAGCAGCAGCAACCCGGCGTAGGGGAGGAGGTAGGCGATGCTGAGCCACTGCAGGACGGTGACGGTGAGACCCAACTCCCGCCCGATGGTGGGCGCCGCGGCCACGACGATGGTGTTGTCCATGGCCGTGACGAAGGCGACGAGTGCGATGAGCAGCACGGTGGGTGTGGGGATGCGGGTCGCTGGTCCGGCTGGTCTCACCACCACCTCCGCCGCGCCTACTCACGAGTAGATAAGGCGGACCATACGGCGCGTCATGGGTGCCAACAAGACCGGCGAACCCACTCCGTCCCGCGAAGCGGGAAACTTGTCAGTGCGGTGAGCGATACGCGCCGTAATCCGCTCATCCCGTTGAGTCAGCACGGTTTGGTCGTCTGTCCAGCAAAACTGTCCGCCGGTGACAAATTCTCCGAAAGAATTAATCACGACCGGCAGCCGCCACTCACAGATTTCCGCGACCGGTTGTTCCGTGTTTCTTCTCGACGGCTAAGAGGCACCGAGGTCGATGACGGTCATGCCGGCGCCCGCGGGCGGGTGGTCCATGGCGGCAAGCGCGGCCGGGGCGTCGGCCAGGCCGATCACCCTGCCCACCAGCAGCTCCGGACGCAGCGACCCGTCCGCGAGCATGGCCAGCAGCGGCGGGTAGCCGGCCGCCGCCAGGCCGTGGGTGCCGTGGATCGCCAGCTCGTACGCCACGACCACGTCCATCGGCAGCGGGGTCGGGCCGTCCAGCAGCAGGCCGGCCTGGACGTGCCGGCCCCGGCGGCGAAGGCAGCGCACCGACGCCGCCGCGGTCGCCGGCGAGCCGAGCGCGTCGATCGACACCGTGGCGCCGCCACCGGTCAGCTCCCGGATCGCGGCCGCCGTGTCCGCGCCGGCGGGCACCACGTGCTCGGCGCCCAGTGCACGCGCGCGGTCCAGCGCCGCGGGCGAGAGGTCCACCGCGACCACCCGCGCGCCCAACGCCACCCCGATCAGCACCGCCGACAGGCCCACCCCGCCGCACCCGTGCACGGCCAGCCAGTCGCCGGGGGCCGGCCGGCCGTGCGCGGTCAACGCGCGGAACGCCGTCGCGAACCGGCAACCCAGCGACGCCGCCGCCACGAAGTCCACCGAGTCGGGCAGCGCCACCAGGTTCGTGTCCGCGGCCCGGACCGCCACGCGCTCGGCGAACGAACCCGGGCCGGTGAAGCCCGGCTGTGTCTGGTGTGGACAGACCTGCGCGTCGCCGGCCAGGCAGTACTCGCAGGCGCCGCAGCCACACACGAACGGGACCGTCACCCGGTCGCCGGGCCGCCACCGCGTGACGCCCGCGCCGACCTCGGCCACCACGCCGGCCACCTCGTGGCCCGGCACGTGCGGCAGGGGGACGGGCTCGTGCCCCCGCCACGCGTGCCAGTCGGACCGGCACACGCCCGTCGCCCGGACCTCGAGCACCGCGCCGCCGGGCGGACAGGCGGGCGCCGGCACCTCGGTCACCGCCGGCGGCGCACCGTACTCCTCGTAGACAACGGCCCTCACCAGTCCAGATTAGACGGCGAGGGTCAGCCGCAGGCCACGTTCCGCCACGCGCCGGTGTAGCGGTTGGTCTGGCCGGCGCCAAGGACACGCTGCCGGACACGTCGACGCACCGGTGCGCGGCGCCCGGCACAGCCGGTACGGCGCCGGTGTCGACGGGGCGGCCTGCCCGGTCGGTGCGGCGGTCGCACCCAGATCCCGCCCAGATCAGCGCGCACGTGACTATATTGGGCTGTGTGTCACAGTCGAGGGGGGACTGACATGGAGTTCCGGCTGTTGGGGGCACTGGAGGTCCGCGAGGGCGGGCGGCCGATCTCGCTCGGCGGGCCGAGGGAACGCGCCACGCTGACGGCTCTTCTGTTGCGGGCCAACGAGATCGCCACCATCCCGTACCTGGTCGACGCGGTGTGGGAGCGCCCGCCGGCCTCACCGGAGACCAACCTGCGCACCTACGTCTCGTCGCTGCGGCGCCGGCTCGGGCCGCGGCGGGACGGGTCGCCGCGGCTGGTCACGCGGGGCGGCTACCAGCTGCTCGTCGACGACGGCGAGCTGGACGTCGCCGCGTTCGAGGCGCACCTGCGGGCGGGGGAGAACGCCTGGCACGGCGGCGATCTCCCGGCGGCGGTCGACCGGTACGGCCAGGCGCTGCGGTTGTGGCGCGGCGAACCGGACGTCCCGCGCGCCGGGCCGCCGCTGCGTGCCGAGCTGGCACGGCTGCAGGAACGCCGGCTCGCGGTGGTCGAACGCCTCTGCCGGGCCAGGATCGAGACCGGCGACCACCAGGCCGTGGTCGAGGAGCTCAACCGGCTCGTCGTCCAGCACCCGCTGCGGGAGGAGCTGTGGGTCCAGCTCATCACCGCGCTGCGGGCCGCGGGACGCCGTGCGGAGGCGCTCACGGCGTACGACACCGCGCGTTCGAAGGTGGCCGACGAGCTCGGGGTCGAGCCCGGCGACCGGTTGCAGCGCCTGCACGCGGAGCTGCTGATGGCGGACGCCGCGGGTCCGCTCCTGCTGGCGCAGCTGCCGGCGGACCCACCCAGCTTCACCGGCCGGACGGCCGAGGTCGAGACCCTGCGTACGCTGCCGGACCGCCGGGAGAGCACGGTCGCGATCGACGGCATGGCCGGCGTCGGCAAGTCCGCGCTCGCCGTCCATGCCGCCCACGCGCTCGCGCCGCACTACCCGGACGGCCACCTGTTCGTCGACCTGCACGGGCACAGCCCGGGACTGCGGCCGGCCGACCCCGCCGACGTGCTCGACCAGCTGCTGCGCTCGCTCGGGGTGCCCGGGGAGCAGGTGCCGGACCGGCTCGAGGCACGCGCCGCCCTGTACCGGAGCCGGCTCGCGGGGCTGCGGGTCGTGCTGGTGCTGGACAACGCCGCGAGCGAGGAGCAGGTCGTCCCGCTGCTGCCGGGCGCGTCCGGGTCGCTGGTCCTGGTGACCAGCCGGCGGCGGCTCACCGGGCTCGACGACGTGCTCCTGCTGTCCCTGGACGTGCCGCCGCCCGCCGACGCGGTCGCGTTGTTCACCCGCACGGCCGGGCAGGACCGGCTGGCCGGCGAGCCGGAAACCCTTGTCGCGGAAGCGGTCGAGCTGTGCGGCCGGCTACCGCTCGCGGTGCGGGTGGCGGCCGCCCGGCTGCGGCATCGTCCCCAGTGGACGGTCGAGTCCCTGGTCAGGCGGCTCGACGCGCATCGCCTGTCCGAACTGGACAGTGGGTCGCGCAGCGTCGCGGCCGCCATCGATCTGTCCTATGTGGACCTCGACCAGGAACACCGGCGCGCGTTCCGGCTGTTCGCGCTGCACCCCGGGGTCGATCTCGACGTCCACGCCGCCGCGGCGCTCGCCGGCACGAGCGCGGCACGGGCCGAGCGGCTGCTGGAGGACCTCGTCGACGTGCACCTCCTCCAGCAGCGCACGGCCCACCGCTACCAGTTCCACGACCTCGTGCGGGCCCACGCGGTGCGCGAGTCGGCGCGCACGGACCCGTGCCCGCACGAGGCCGTCCACCGCCTGCTCGACCACTACGCGCGGTTCGTACCGGCCGCCGTGCGCCTGCTGTACCCGTACGAGGACGCCGGCGACCCGGGCGGCGTGGCGGAGCTGGACACGCCCGCCGCGGCGCAGGCCTGGCTGGACGGCGAGCTGGCGAACGTGCTCGCCGCGGTCGCCTCGCCGGCGGCGCGGGACCGGCCGGCGCGGGTGCTCGGCATCGCGATGAGCCTCGACAACCACCTCCACGTGCACGCCCGCCACGGCGACTCGGAGGCCCTGCAGAACCACGCCCTGCGGGCCGCGTGCGCCGCGGGGGACCGGGCCGGGGAGGCGCACGCCCACAACAGCCTCGCGCTGGTCCGGCACCGGCAGGGCCGCATGGGCGCGGCGGTCGCCGGATTCGAGCACGCGCTGGCCGTGGCGCGGGCCGTGGGGCACGTGCGTGGCGAGATCACCGCGCTGTGCGGTCGCGGCCGCACCCGTTTCCAGCAGGGCGGTTTCACCGCGGCGGCCGAGGACTTCACCCGGGCGATCGAGCTGGCCAGGGCCCATGGCCACGGCGCCGGCGAGGCCAGCGCGCTGGTCGGCCTCGGCTACGCCGACTACGTGCTCGGCCACGCCGGCCGGGCCGCGGCGCACTTCGGCGCGGCACTGCGCGTCGCGTGTGTGATCGGCGACCGGTTCCGGCAGGTCGACGCGCTCGCCGGGCTCGGGCAGACGCGGTTCCGCGCGCACACGCCGGAGCAGGCGCTCGGCGCGTTCACCGAGGCGCTGGCGGTGGCGCGGGCCATCGGCGCGCGGGTGTCCGAGCTGAACGCGCTACGCGGGGTCGGGCAGGTGCACCTGGCGCTCGGCCGGTGCGAGCGGGCCGCCGAGTGCTTCGCCGACTGCGTGGTGACCGCGCGGGCGATCGGCAGCCGCAACGGCGAACTGGAGGGGCGGCTCGGGCTGGGCCGGGCGTGGCTCGCCGCCGGGCGCCCGGCGGCGGCCCGCGCGGACTTCGAGTCCGCCGCCAGGCTGGCCGACGAGATCGGCCAGCCCTTCGACCAGGCACAGGCGCGGTTCGGGTTGGGCACGGTGTGGCACGCGCTCGGCCGGGCGGAGCGGGCCCGCGAGCACTGGCAGGCGGCGCTCACCCTGCTGACCGTGCTCGGCATCGACCAGGCGGAGGACGCCCGGGCCGACGACATCCGCGGCCGCCTCGCGCGCCTGGGCGCCTGATGACACGGACCGGTCAACGCCAGGTCTCGGTTGGGCTGTTCGCCCTAACTGCGGCGGTCGTTCGGGCGAACCCGGGATATCGCACCCGTGTCCTCCGAGGGGGAGGTTGAATCCGATGACGCACAACCCGCTCGACAACCGCGACTCGCAGCCCCGTCCGCTGCGGATCATCGCCGCGCTCACCAGCCTCGTGACGATCGTCGTCGGCGGTCTCCCCACGCTCGGCGTGCCGCTGACCCCGGAGGCGACGGGCTGGCTCGTCGCGTTGGTCGGCGCGCTGTCCGCCGTCGCGGGCGCGTGGTTCGGCGAGCGGAGGGTGACGCCGGTCAGCTCCCCGCGCACCACTGACGGCACGCCACTCGCGCCGGCCACACCGCCACATGCCGGTGCCGCGGCGGCGCAATGATTCGTGGGCGGCAGCAATTGCCGGTCGGCCCGTGGTGAATGCCGGGGAAATTGCCATTTTCACCCCGGCGTTCCCATGGGTGGCGGGCATTTGTCAACCCATTGAGACCTGATATACCTGTCTATCTGGCCACAGCGCAAACCTTTCCGCAACACAATTCCGTTGCTGTTCTGCACGTGCAGCCGGCGCGTGCAACCCAATGCTTGCCTGCTGGCAAACAATCAACTTGCCATTTCATGACGTGGCAAGGTTGCATTGGCAACTTCTCGTCAACGAATTGGCGTCACGTCTCCCGTTATTTCCTCGCAACCCCCAAACTCGGGTGCGGCACCGCGCACGGACAGGGATGGCTGGCCAGGCTCACTCGCCAGTCGGCGGGGCGAGCAACGTGCCCACGGAGAGGAATGCCCCACGGAGAGGAACGCGCATGTTGACCAAACCTCCCACCGCAATCCCTTTCGAGTCGGTCGATCCGGTGCTCACCCCGCAGGGGCACCGTATCCGCCCGTTGGTCGACGGACGTCCGGACGGCAACGCCCCGGAGATCGGCATCTGCGCCGGCGGCCTGGACGTGCCGCCCGGTTTCATCGCCAACGCCCACTGGCACCCGGAGACGGACGTCATCGTCATGGTCTACGACTGCGGCGAGGAGGGCGCCCTCACATTGTTCGGCGACGACCTCGAGTACGAGTCCGTGCAGCACCGCGGTGACCTGCTGCCGATTCAGCAGGGCTGGAAGCACACGGTCGTGAACCTCAGTCTCACGACCCCGATCCGCGCGTACGAGTTCCGCGCCAACCACACGGTCGTGGTCGACAACCCCCTGCTGCCGCACCTACAACCCACCGCGGTCCGCCGCGGCCGCGACTACCTGGTCGACCTCCACGGCGCGGCGGCGGTGGAGCGCTTCGACGAGAACAGGCGGATCGCCATGTCGTCGCACTGAGCTCGACCGACCTCGCCCGGCGTGCCACCGGCCCGCCCTGAAAGGCGCGTTCAGGACATCGGCCGTGCCCTGAAAGGCGCGTTCAGGACAGTGGCCGTGCCATGAAAGGCGCGTTCAGGACGTTGAGCGTCCCGAACGCGCCGTTCAGGACAGCGCCGATGTCTCGAACGCGCCTTTCAGGGCACGACCGGCCCCTCGCCCGAGCCGGCGGGGTACGCCGGGGCGCTACGGCGCCCGGCCCGCGAAACGGGCCCCAACCACCGCACCCGGAACATGAGCATCGGCGGACCCAGGCCCAACGCCCTCAACGCGCCTTTCAGGGCATCGGGCATGTCTCGAACGCGCCTTTCAGGGCTTCGGTTCGTCGTAGAACCGCAGCCGTTGCTCGGTGTGGCCGGTGTGCAGCCGGACCACCGCGGTGATGAGGTCCCTCGGCACGTCGGTCAGGTAGGACGCGGCCATCCGCAGCTCCCCGACCGTGCACAGCGCCCACCCGCCGTCACCGACCTCCCAGGTGAGCGTGAAGCTGGCGGGCGTCGGCGAGGTGCCACCTGTCATGATGCGATTGTGGATCAACGCAGCCTGCGTACCGTGGCGGCCACCCGCTACGTGACGCCGTTCCGGGAGGGTGGCTCCCTGCCCGGGCTCGTCGAGGCGGACGACCTCGGCATGTACGTCCTGAAGTTCCGTGGCGCCGGGCAGGGCCTCAAGGCGCTGACCGCCGAGATCATCGTCGGGGAGCTGGCGCGGCGGCTCGGCCTGCGGGTGCCGGAGATCGTGCTGGTCGAGCTGGACCCCGGGCTGGCCAGGGCGGAGCCCGACGAGGAGATCCAGGACCTGCTGCGTGCCAGTGCCGGTGTCAACCTCGGCATCGACTACCTGCCCGGGTCGTTCGACTTCAACCCGCGCGTGCGCGACCCCGGCCCCGACCTGGCCGCCCGCGTCCTGTGGTTCGACACGCTCGTGCTCAACGTGGACCGCAGCTGGCGCAACCCGAACATGCTGCTGTGGCACCGCCAGGCCTGGCTGATCGACCACGGCGCGTCGCTGATCTTCCACCACCGCTGGCTGCCGGGCTGGCAGCCGGCGCCGACCTACCGGTACGACGCCACCGACCACGTCATGATGCCGGCAGCCGGGTCGCTCCGGGACGTCGACGACGAGCTGCGGCCGCGGATCACGCCCGCGCTCCTCGACGAGGTCCTGGCGCTCGTGCCGGACGACTGGCTGGACCCGGCGTTCGGCTCACCCGAACAAGTGAGAAACGCGTACGCGGCATACTTCACGGCACGCCTTGCCGACGCGCCCAACTGGGTGGCCGCGCTGGAGGAGACCCGTGCCGCACGTGTTTGAGTACGCCCTGGTGCGTGCCGTGCCGCGCCCGGAGCGCGGCGAGTTCATGAACGTCGGCGTCATCGTCTACTGCGCGCCGCTCGCGTTCCTGCGCTGCGCGGTCGAGGTCGACGCCGACCGGCTGCGTGCCCTGGACCCGTCGCTGGACGTCGAGGTGCTGGCGGACGCGCTCCGGTCGATGTGCCAGGCGTGCGAGGGCACCGGCCCGATGGCGCGGAGCTCGGCCGGGCAGCGCTTCCGCTGGCTGACCGCGCCACGCAGCACGATCCTGCAGACCTCGCCCGCGCACACCGGCCTGACCGACGACCCGGCGGCCGAGCTGACCCGCCTCGTGAGCACCCAGGTGAGGATCTAGGGTTGCCCAGGTGGCGAAGTACTTCGACGTGCACCCGGAGAACCCGCAGCGCCGGTCGGTGGGCCAGATTGTCGACCTGGTGCGGTCCGGCGGCCTGATCGCGTACCCGACCGACTCGTGCTTCGCGCTCGGGTGCCTGCTCGGCAACAAGGACGGGCTGGACCGCATCCGCGCCATCCGCCAGCTCGACGACCGGCACCACTTCACGCTCGTGTGCCACGACTTCGCGCAGCTGGGACAGTTCGTCTACCTGTCGAACACGGTCTTCCGCGCGGTCAAGTCCGCCACCCCCGGCCCCTACACGTTCATCCTGCCGGCCACCAAGGAGGTGCCGCGCCGGCTCATGAACCCCAGGAAGAAGACGGTCGGCGTGCGGATCCCGGACCACGTGGTCACCCAGGCCATCCTCGCCGAGCTGGGGGAGCCGCTCGTGTCGAGCACCCTGCTCATGCCGGGCGAGGAGGAGCCGATGACGCAGGGGTGGGAGATCAAGGAGCTGCTCGACCACGCGGTGGACGCGGTGATCGACTCCGGCGACTGCGGCACGGAGCCGACCACCGTGATCGACTTCTCCGACGACGAGATGGAGGTCATCCGCGAGGGCGCCGGCGACCTCGCCCGCTTCGAGTGACCTGGAATAACTCGTTCGCGCAGGCAGTTACCCTCGACACGAGATGAGTACACCCTCCAGTCTGCGTGCCCGCCTCCCCGAACTGACGCTGCGTGACGAGCGTCGGCTCAGCCGTCGCCTCGACGGTCTTGGCAAGATCAAGAATGTCGAGGTCAGGCAGGCACGCGTCGACGAGATCGCGGCCGAGGTCGAGAAGGCCGCCCAGCGGGTCGCGGCCCGCGCCGCGTCGGTCCCCAAGATCACCTACCCGGACGAGCTGCCGATCAGCCAGCGGCGCGACGAGATCGCCAAGGCCGTCGCCGAGCACCAGGTCGTGATCGTCGCGGGGGAGACCGGCTCCGGTAAGACCACCCAGCTGCCGAAGATCTGCCTCGAGCTGGGGCGCGGCGTGCGGGGGATGATCGGGCACACGCAGCCCCGCCGGATCGCGGCGCGCACCGTGGCCGAGCGGATCTCCGACGAGCTGGACGTGAAGCTCGGCGACGCGGTCGGCTGGAAGGTCCGCTTCACCGACGACGTCAGCGACCGCACCTACGTCAAGCTGATGACCGACGGCATCCTGCTCGCCGAGCTGCAGTCGGACCGGATGCTGCGCCAGTACGACACACTGATCATCGACGAGGCGCACGAGCGCAGCCTCAACATCGACTTCATCCTGGGCTACCTCAGGCGCCTGCTGCCGCGCCGCCCCGACCTCAAGGTGATCATCACGTCGGCGACCATCGACCCGGAGCGGTTCTCCCGCCACTTCGACGATGCCCCGATCGTGGAGGTCTCGGGCCGGACCTACCCGGTCGAGGTGCGATATCGCCCGATCGTGGACCCTGACGACCCGGACGCCGATCCGGACCGTGACCAGACGCAGGCCATCCTCGACGCGGTCGACGAGCTGTCCGCCGAGGGCCCCGGCGACGTGCTCGTCTTCCTCTCCGGCGAGCGGGAGATCCGCGACACGGCCGACGCGCTGACCGCGCTGGAGAAACCGGGCCTGGAGATCCTGCCGCTGTACGCGCGCCTGTCGGCGGGGGAGCAGCGGCGGGTGTTCCAGCGCCACCGCGGCCGCCGCGTCGTGCTGGCCACGAACGTGGCGGAGACGTCACTCACGGTCCCCGGCATCAAGTACGTCATCGACCCCGGCTTCGCCCGGATCTCCCGGTACAGCAACCGGCTGAAGGTCCAGCGGCTGCCGATCGAGAAGATCTCCCAGGCGTCGGCCAACCAGCGCAAGGGCCGCTGCGGCCGCACCTCGGACGGCATCTGCGTCCGGCTCTACGCCGAGGACGACTTCGACGCGCGGCCCGAGTTCACCGACCCGGAGATCCTGCGCACGAACCTGGCGTCGGTCATCCTGCAGATGGCCGCGGCCGACCTCGGCGACATCGCGGAGTTCCCGTTCGTGGAGCCGCCGGACCGCCGGCACATCACCGACGGCATGAACCTGCTGCACGAGCTGGGTGCCCTCGAGACGTCCACGAAGGACACCACGCCGCGCCTGACCCCGTTGGGCCGCAAGCTCGCCCGCCTCCCGGTCGACCCGCGGCTCGCCAGGATGGTGCTCGAGGCCGACCGCAACGGGTGCGTCAGCGAGGTCACGATCATCGCCGCCGCGCTGTCCATCCAGGACCCGCGGGAGCGGCCGTCGGACAAGCAGGCGCAGGCCGACCAGTCCCACGCCCGCTTCCGGGACCCCGACTCGGACTTCATGTCGTACCTGAAGCTCTGGGAGTACCTGACCGAGCAGAAACGGGACCTGTCCGCGAACCGCTTCCGCAGGCTGTGCCGAGCCGAGTACCTGAACTACCTGCGGGTGCGGGAGTGGCAGGACGTCGCCGGGCAGCTCAAGCAGATGACGAAGAGCCTCGACGTCGTCCCGAACGACACCCCGGCGAAGCCCGAGGCGGTACACCGGTCGCTGCTCGCCGGCCTGCTGTCGCACATCGGACTGAAGGATCCCGCGAAGCACGACTACCTCGGCGCCCGCAACGCACGCTTCGGTATCTTCCCCGGCTCGGCGCTGTTCAAGAAGCAGCCGCGCTGGGTGATGGCCGCCGAGCTGGTCGAGACCACCCGGCTGTGGGGCCGGATCGTGGCCCGCATCGAGCCGGACTGGATCGAGCCGCTCGCCGGGCACCTGGTGCGCCGGACCTACTCGGAGCCGCGCTGGGAGAAGAAGCGCGCGGCGGTGATGGCGACCGAGCGGGTCACGCTGCTCGGCGTGCCGATCGTCGTGGACCGCGCGGTGAACTACGGCCGCATCGACCCGCAGGTGGCGCGTGAGCTGTTCATCCGGCACGCGCTGGTGGCTCGGGAATGGGAGAGCCGGCACAAGTTCCTGGCCCGCAACGCCGCGTTGCTGGAAGAGGTCGAGGAGCTGGAGCACAAGGCGCGGCGGCGGGACATCGTCGTCGACGAGGAGACGCTGTTCCAGTTCTACGACGAACGCGTCGGCCAGGACGTCGTGTCCGGCCGGCACTTCGACACGTGGTGGAAGAAGACCCGTGAGTCCCAGCCGGACCTGCTGACCTTCACCCGCGACCTGCTCGTCAACCCGGAAGTCGGGGTGAGCGCACAGGACTTCCCGGACGCCGTGCGGCACAACGAGATCCAGCTGCCGCTGACCTACCGGTTCGAACCGGGCGAGGCGACCGACGGCGTGACCGTCCAGGTGCCGCTGCCGCTGCTGAACCGGGTGAGCGCGGACGGCCTGCCGTGGCAGGTGCCGGGCATGCGTCCCGAGCTGGTGACCGCGCTGATCCGCTCGCTGCCGAAACCGTTGCGCCGCAACTTCGTCCCGGTCCCGGACCACGTCCGCGCGGTCCTCGACCGGCTGTCCGGTGTGGACGAACCGACGGTCGACGACGTGGCGCTGGTCCTGCGTGACCTCACCGGCGTGGTCGTGCCGTCCGACGCATGGCAGCTCGACCAGGTGCCGCTGCACCTCCGCACGACGTTCCAGGTCGTGGAGGAGGGCTCCGGGAAGCCGATCATCCAGGGCAAGGACCTGGGTGTCCTCAAGCGAGAGCTGGCCGACCGCGTCCGCGAGTCGCTCCAGTCCGGCGCGGACGGCATCACCCGAGAGGGCATCACCTCGTGGGACTTCGACGAGCTGCCGAGATCGGTGTCCCTGCGGCGGGCCGGCCAGCAGGTGACGGCCTACCCGGCGCTGGTGGACGAGGGCACGTCGGTGGCGATCCGGCTGTTCGACAACCCCGCCGAGCAGCGGCGGGAGATGACCCGCGGCACGAGACGGCTCGTGCTGCTGACCGTGCCGTCGCCGGTGAAGCAGGTGGTGCGGCGGCTCGACAACGCGGCGAAGCTGGCGCTGTCGGCGAACCCGCACGGGAGCGTCCCGGGCCTGCTGGAGGACTGCCTCAACTGCGCGGCCGACCATCTCGTCGGCCACGCGGGTGGTCCGGTGTGGACGGCCGACGCCTTCCGGTCCTTGTGTGACAAGGTCCGCGCCGACCTGCACGACGTGCTGTACGACGTGCTGGTCCGGACCCGCGGGGTGCTCACCGTGCACGCGTCACTGGATGCCGCCCTCGCCCGCATGACCGGCAAGGTCTTCGCGGCGTCCGTCGAGGACCTGCGCACGCAGCGGAACCGGTTGGTGTTCAACGGTTTCGTCACCGCCACCGGCTATCCGCGGCTGTCCGATGTGGAGCGCTATCTCACGGCCATGCTGCGCCGCCTGGACAAGCTCCCCGAACGCCCGGCCCGCGACGCCGACTGGACCTACGCCGTGCAGGGCGTGTGGGAGGCGTACGAGGAGGCCAGGGCGCAGCTGGGCGACGATCCCCGGTTGACGGAGGTCCGCTGGATGATCGAGGAGCTGCGAGTCAGCTACTTCGCCCAGACGCTCAAGACCGCGTACCCCGTCTCGGAGAAGCGCATCTACCGCGCGATCGACGAGGCCCTCGGCTACTGACGCGCGTACGCCACGAACAGCGGCGACGCCACCACCTCGCCGAAGGCGGTCGTGGTGATGCGCGCGTAGCCGGCCATCGGCACGGCGGTGTCGGGGTCGAACACCTCGCCGACGACGGCGGTGAGATCGCCGACCCGCGCTGTCCGCCTCGGTCTCCCCTGGACGGCGTCGATCAGCATGGGCAGGGCGTTGTGCCGGGACAACCAGAGCATGGGCAACTCGGTGACCGGCGGCACCGGTGCGCCGATCAGATGCTGCGGTGCCCCGTGCAGGATCAGCCGCCGCCCGCTGGGCGCGTCGGCGAAGATCAGTACCGCTGGGATGTCCTGCGGTGCCAGGACCGTGTAGCTCATGGTCGCCTCGAACTGTACCCATTCGCCGGCGGCGAGCCCGTCCTCCTGGTACCACCGGGCAATCCCCGACAGGTGGTCGATGACGTCGTCGAGGTGTGAGTCCGCGTGCTGCTCGATGCCCACCTGCCCGACGCCCGGCACGCCGATCTCCCGCACGCGGAACCCGCGGCGGCGCTCCTGCCGGAACTCGCTCAGCTTGCGGTCCGAGAGGTAGACCAGCTCCCGCATCAGCTGAACGGGCTCTCCGGTCGTTCCTGCGGCTCACCGTCCACGTAGAGGTCCACCTTCTCGTTGTAGAAGCACGCCAGCCCGGCGACCTTCTGGCTCTCCGGCAGCGGCGTGCGGTAGATCCACACGATGTCCTCGTGCTCGCCGACGCTCCAGTACGACGCCGTGCCCTTGTACGGGCAGGACGTCCGGGTGTCCGACGGCCGCAGCAGGTCCATGCGGACGTCGGACAGCGGCAGGTAGTACCGCGGCGGCAGGCTCGTCTCGAACAGGATCCGGGGCTGGGTCGACGACGCGACCACCTGCCCGTCGACCCGCACCTCGACGTGCCGGGAGCTGGCCAGGATGTCCACTCGCTTGTACGGGTCGCGCGGGTGGACGTAGATCGGCTCGTCCTCCTCCAGCCACTCGTCCATGGCGCCGAACTCCAGGCGTACGAGGTCGTCGGCCAGCCGCGCGGCGCCGGGCACGACCGCGGTGCCGGCCACCACGTCGTAGGTGTCGTCCGCGGCGGGCTCCAGCTTCGCGAGCACGTCCGCGGCCGGCAGGTAGTACGTCGGGTAGTACGGGATCTCCCAGACGAGTACGGGCGCCCGGCTGTCGGCGACCAGCTGGCCGCCCGCGTACACCCGTACCCGCTTGTGGCTCACCTCACTGCGCATGACGTCAAAACTATCCTGGACCCGGAGCGCGCTCCAGGTACCACACTGAGCGGAGCTTGCGGAGCGAACATCAACAGAGGTCAGGTATGAACACACGACCGATCGGGGACCGCGAGGTCAGCGCGCTGGGCTTCGGCTGCTGGGCCATCGGCGGCCCGTTCTCCGACACCGAGGGCAGGCCACTCGGCTGGGGCGAGGTCGACGACGACGAGTCGATCGCCGCGATCCGCCGGGCCATGGAGCTGGGCGTCACCTTCTTCGACACCGCGGACGTCTACGGCGCGGGCCGCAGCGAGCGGGTGCTGGGCCGGGCCGTCGCCGGCCACCGCGACGAGGTGGTCATCGCCAGCAAGTGGGGCAACGTCTTCGACGAGGACACGAAGGTCCTCACCGGTGGCGACACGACGCCCGAGTACCTGCGCACGGCGCTGCAGGCGTCGCTGCGGCGGCTCGGCACCGACCACCTGGACCTCTACCAGCTCCACCTCTCGGGGGCGGCCGTCGAGGACGTCGAGCCACTGGCCGACGCGGCGGAGGAGCTGGTCAAGGAGGGCCTGATCCGCGGCTACGCGTGGAGCACGGACGACCCGGAACGCGCGGCCGCGTGGGTGGGCCGGCCCGGTTACGTGGCCGTGCAGCACGAGTGCAGTGTCCTGCACGACGCACCGGAGATGCTGGACCTGGTCGAGCGGCACGGCCTGGCGAGCATCAACCGCACGCCGCTGGCCATGGGCCTGCTCGGCCGCCGCGACCACACCCGCCCGGCCACCGGTGCCGACATCCGCGCGGCGGCCCCGGAGTGGTTGCGCTTCTTCGAGGACGGCGTGCCGACGCCCGAGTGGGCGCGCGTGGTCGACAGCCTCCGCGACATCCTCACCAGCGACGGCCGCAGCCTCGCCCAGGGCGCGCTGGCCTGGGTGTGGGCGCGCAGCGAGCGGACGATCCCGATCCCGGGCTTCCGCAACGTCACCCAGGCCGAGGACAACGCGGGTGCCCTCGCCCACGGCCCGCTGACGCCGGCGCAGCGCAAGGAGATCGCCGCCCTGGTGGCGTGACGCGCGTTCTGTTCAAGAGCACGAAGGCAGGGCCGCCCTAGCGTCAACGCCGTGATCGACGTGGCGGCCCTGGATGGTGAGTTGTTCAGCCCCGGCTCTCCGGGGTACGACGCGGTGCGCCGTCCCGTGGACGTGCGGTTCCGGGACGTGCGCCCCCGGCTCGTGGTCCGGTGCCGGTCGGTCTCGGACGTCGTGCTCGCGATCCGGCACGCGCGGGACACCGGGCTCCCGGTCGTCCCAAGGGGCGGGGGGCACTGCTTCGCCGGCCGGTCGTCCACCGACGGGATCGTGGTCGACCTCGGCGGCCTCGACGACGTCTCGGTGACCGGCGACGGGCTCGCGACGGTCGGCGCGGGGGCCCGGCTGGCGCGGGTCTACGCCGCGCTGCACGAGCACGGGCGGACCGTGCCGGCCGGCTGCGGGCCCACGGTGGGCGTCGCGGGCCTCACGCTCGGCGGCGGGATCGGCCTGCTCGGGCGCCGGCACGGGCTCACCTGCGACCGGCTCGCCGGCGCCCGGGTCGTGCTCGCCGACGGGCGCGTCGTGGACTGCGACCGTGACCGTGAGCCGGACCTGTTCTGGGCGCTGCGGGGCGCGGGTGGCGGCCAGTTCGGCGTGGTCACCTCGCTGACGTTCGACACCGTCCCCGAGCCGGTGACCACCCGGTTCGAGGCGCGCTGGTCCCCGGCCGACCTCGCGGAGACGATCGCCGCCTGGCAGCGGTGGGCGCCGGGCGCGCCCGACGCGGTCACCGCGAACCTCACCGTCGTCGCCGAGCCGGGCCGCCCGGTGCAGGCCGTCCTCTTCGGCGCCGCACTGCTGGCGGAGGCGCCGACCCGGGCGTTGCTGCGGGAGTTCCACGCGGAGGTGCACACGCGTGGCGGCCTGCCCTACAGCCGGCTGAAGACGACGTTCGACGCCATCGACCCGCACCCCGAACCCGCGTCAGGGCACCGCCTGCGCTCGGAGTTCTTCACGCACCCGATGCGGCCCGGGACGATCGAGGCGCTCTGCGCCGCCCTCGCCGAGCCCGGCACCGGTCCGCGGACGTTGGGGTTCACGGCCATGGGCGGCGCGTACAACCGGGTCCCCGTGGCGGCGACGGCCTTCGCCCACCGGGACACGCTCTTCCTGCTCGAACACGTCGCCGAGGCGACGTGCCCGTGGATCGACGAGTCCTGGACGATCACGCACGCCGACGGATCGGGCGGGGTCTACCCCAACTTCCCCGACCCGCTGCTGGACGACTGGGCCACCGCCTACCACGGCGGCAACCACGCCCGCCTGACCGCGGTCAAGAAGGCCTACGACCCGGACCGGCTCTTCGGCTTCCCGCAGGCGCTCTAGTAGGTCGGCTCGTCCGGGGGCAGCTGGAACTCGCGCGACCGCTCCACCTCCGCGACCCCCGGCACGGCCGACAGGAAGCCCAGCGCATCCCCGTCGACCGAGCCGGTCACGACGCCCACGCTGTCGAGGACCTCGCTCACCCGCAGGCCCGCCTGCCGCAGCGCCTCGACCACCGAGTCCATGTCGTCCACCTGGTCGTCGGCCACCGAGATGACCACCTGCTCCTCCGCCACGCGGCCTCCTCGGTGAACGCCGGTCAGGGTGCTTGGACCAATCCTGCCCCAACGTCCGTGCCGGGCAAAGGCAGCCGGCGGGCGGTCTGGGACAGCCGCGCCCACAGCTCGTACCCGCGTGCGCCAGTGGCCTGGGCGATCAGCGCGGCGATGCCGGCCGCGTGCGGGGTCGCCATGCTCGTGCCGGAGATCCGCTTGTAGCGCAGCGGTGTCGGCCAGCTGGAGTACACGTCCAACCCGGGGCCGGTGAGGTCGATCGCGCCGATCGCGTCCACCGTGCCGCACGAGAACCAGGCCATCTTGCGGGCCACGTCGATCGCGCTCACCGACATGATCGACGGGCAGTTCGCCGGGTGCCCGACCGGGTTGATCCGGCCGACCCGCCGGTCGCTCTCGTTGCCGGCGGCGGCGATGATCAGCGTGCCCTTCTGCATCGCCCTGGTCGCGACCCGCTCGAACGTGCGGGAGAACGGCTGGCCCGGCTGGGTCGGCGCGCCCAGCGACATGGACACGACCGCGCAGCCGCTGGTGATGGCCCAGTTGATGCCGTTCAGGATGCCGCCGTCCGCGCCGGAGCCCTCGTTGCTGAGCACCTTGCCGACGTGGATGTCCGCCTCGTAGGCCACGCCGTAGCCCGGGCCCTTCTCCAGGTCCCGGGGCCCGCACGAGGTGCCGACGCAGTGCGTGCCGTGCCCGTGCCCGTCCTGGACCTCCTGGCCCTGGACGAACGAGCTGGACACGATCGTCCGGCCGGCGAAGTCCGGGTGCTTGAGGTCGAAGCCGGTGTCGAGGACGGCGAGCTTGACGCCCTTGCCGGTCGCCCGGCTGTTCGGCGCGCCGGTGCCCTGCAGGCCCCAGGTGAACAGGGTCTCGTCGACGGCCTCGGTCTCCGCCTCGGCGACCGGGACGGTCGGCTCGATGGCCTGGACGAACCGCTCCGGCTCGATGAGGGCGATGGGACCGGGCTCGTCCGCGGCGCGTGCCAGGGCGGTCACCTGGTCCTCGTCCGCGGTCACGAGCGCGACGCCCAACTCGTGCATGACCAGGCCCTCGGCGTCCCACAGCCAGTCGTTGTCGGTGGCCTCGGCCGAGTTCTCCGCGCGGATGCCCGCCACCCGGTTGAGTTCGTCGGTCGCGGAGGACCAGTCGTCCTCGAGGAGGACCAGGTACCTGCCCGTAGTTCCGTCGGCTGCCGCTGTCATGGCCCCGTCACCTTCTCCGGTTGTAGTTCGTGCGCTGTGCGATGGCCAATGACTAAGTCGCCATCTCAGCATGTGGTGTAACGGGGGTCACATGATCTGGGCCGGATCAACTACCCGAGCCGGACGTTTATCGTCGGAACCATGCAGAGCTGGCCATCCACCCCCGTGCCCAGGGTTCCCGGTACCCCCCGCCCGCTGCGGTTGTACGACACCGCGGCCCGGGAGATCCGCCCGACGGCGCCCGGTCCGACGGCGACCATGTACGTCTGCGGCATCACCCCGTACGACGCCACCCACCTCGGGCACGCCGCGACCTACCTGGCGTTCGACCTCGTGCACCGGCAGTGGCTGGACAACGGCCACGAGGTGCACTACGTGCAGAACGTCACCGACGTGGACGACCCGCTGCTGGAGCGCGCCGTACGCGACCAGGACGACTGGGTCGTGCTGGCGATGCGCGAGACCGCGCTGTTCCGCGAGGACATGACCGCGCTGCGGGTGTTACCGCCGCGGGACTACCTCGGCGCCGTGGAGTCCATCCCGGAGATCGTCGAGGCGGTCGCCAAGCTGCTCACCGACGGCGTCGCCTACCGGGTGGCCGACGAGGAGCACCCGGACATCTACTACTCGCACCTGGCCTCCGGCCGGTTCGGCGAGGTGTCCAACTACTCGCCGGAGGAGATGGCGACGTACTTCGCCGAGCGCGGCGGCGACCCCGACCGCCCCGGCAAGCGGCACCCGCTCGACGCGCTGCTGTGGCGGGCCGCGCGGCCGGGCGAGCCGAGCTGGGGGAGCGAGCTGGGGCCCGGCCGGCCGGGCTGGCACGGCGAGGGCAGCGGGATCGCGCTCAACCCCCTCCGCATGAGCTTCGACGTGCAGGGCGGCGGGGCGGGCCCGCT
>Ga0081539_10002487_pt1 | contig 25917 bp, 20 predicted proteins | sample TabmetS4T2R2_FD_71023 | JGI IMG/M metagenome (GOLD analysis project Ga0081539, IMG submission 71023) | Tabebuia heterophylla rhizosphere microbial communities from the University of Puerto Rico - S4T2R2 | ecosystem: Host-associated > Plants > Roots > Rhizosphere ...
GGGCACGCCGGTGCCGGGTTTGAAGAGGCCGTAGGCTCGTCCGATGAGCGTCCTGCAGGCACTGGTATCCGGAGTTGGCGGCGGCACGATCGAGGTCGTAGATCTCACCGCACCGCTGTCCCGCGAGACTCCGATCCTGAAGCTGCCCGAACCGTTCGCCAACACGGTGCCGTTCAGCCTGGAGGAGATCAGCCGGTACGACGACCGCGGCCCGGCCTGGTACTGGAACAACATCCGCACCGGCGAGCACACCGGCACCCACCTGGACGCTCCGGTGCACTGGATCACCGCGAAGGACGGAGACGACGTATCGCAGATCCCGCCGCAGCGCCTGATCGCGCCGGCCGCGGTCATCGACGTCTCGGAGCGGGTGGCCGCCGATCCGGACTTCCTGCTGGAGATCGAGCACGTGCGGCGATGGGAGGCGGCCAACGGGTCGTTGCCGGAGGGTGGCTGGCTACTGCTGCGCACCGGCTGGGACGCCCGCTCCGGCGATCAGGAGGCGTTCCTCAACGCCGACGAGACCGGCCCGCACACTCCCGGTGTCTCGGTCGAGGCCGCGAAGTGGCTGGCCGAGGAGGCGCCGGTGATCGGCGTCGGGGTGGAGACCGTCGGCACCGACGCCGGCATGGCGCATTCGTTCGACCCGCCGTTTCCCTGCCATTCGTTCCTCCTCGGAGCCGACAAGTACGGGCTGACACAGCTCCAGAACCTGCACCGGCTGCCGCCGACAGGCGCCGTCGTGATCGCCGCTCCGCTGCCCATCGTGGGCGGATCGGGTAGCCCCACCCGCGTGCTGGCCCTCCTGGAGCGATGACAGCGATGAGCCGATGACAGCGATGAGCCGATGACAGCGATGAGCCGATGACAGTGACGAGCCGATGACCGGGCAGACCGTCGCGGAGGTGGTCGGCGCAACATTGGCGGGACTCGGTGCAGATCACGCGTTCGGCGTCGTCGGCAGCGGAAACTTCCACGTCACCAACGCGCTCGTCGCGCACGGGGTGCGTTTCGTCGCCACCCGGCACGAGAGCGGCGCGGCGACGGCGGCCGATGCGTACGCCCGGGTCAGCGGCCGCGCCGCCGTGGTCACCGTGCACCAGGGCTGCGGGTTGACCAACGCGATGACCGGCATCGCGGAAGCGGCGAAGAGCCGTACGCCGATGCTCGTCCTCGCCGCCGAACCGGCCGCCACCGCGCTGCGGTCCAACTTCCGGGTCGACCAGGACGCCCTGGCCCGAGCCGTCGGCGCGGTGAGTGACCGGATCCACGGGGCGGAATCGGCGGTCGCCGACACCGCGCGGGCGTGGTATCTCGCTACCCGGGAGAGCCGTACTGTCCTGCTGAATCTGCCGCTGGACGTTCAGGCGGCTCCTGCGGAGGCGACCGCATGTCCCGGTGCGCCGACGGTGCACCGGCCGCGCGCCTCAGACGAGGCGGTCGCCGCCCTGGCCGACCTGCTCACCCACGCCGAGCGGCCGGTGTTCATCGCCGGTCGCGGCGCCCTCGACGCGCGGGCGGAGCTGGAGGCCCTGGCAGCGGCTTGCGGGGCGCTGCTGGCAACCTCGGCAGTGGCCAGGGGAATGTTCGCCGGCAGTGACTGGAACCTGGACGTCTCCGGAGGATTCGCCACGCCACTCGCGGCTGAACTGATCGGCGCAGCCGACGTGGTCGTGGCCTGGGGAGCCTCGCTCAACATGTGGACCACGCGGCACGGCAGGCTGGTCGACTCCGGGGCCAAGGTGGTGCAGGTCGACCTCGATCCGGCCGCGCTGGGCGCTCACCACCGCGTCGATGTGGGCATCACCGGCGACGTGCGGCACAGCGCCGACGCGGTGACGGCCGCCCTGCCGGGTGAGACGGCCGGATACCGGACCGACCTGGTGCGGGCCCGGCTCGGGGCCGAGGGGCGGTGGCGTGACGTGGCGTACGACGACGAAGGCGACGCCTCGCACATCGACCCGCGCACGGTCAGCATCCTGCTCGACGACCTCCTTCCGCGTGAGCGGGTCGTCGCCGTCGATTCCGGCAACTTCATGGGATATCCGTCGATGTTCCTGTCCGTGCCGGACCACCGCGGCTTCTGTTTCACCCAGGCGTTCCAGTCGGTCGGATTGGGCCTGGCGAGTGCGCTCGGCGCGGCGCTCGCGACACCGGGGCGCCTGCCGGTGGCGGCGTGCGGGGACGGCGGCTTCCTGATGGGCATCGCCGAATTGGACACCGTACGCCGGCTCGGGCTCGGGATGCTCATCGTGGTGTACAACGACAACGCCTACGGTGCCGAGGTGCACCATTTCGGGCCGGGTGGCCACCCGCTGTCTACAGTGGTCTTTCCGGACACCGACCTCGCCGCGATCGCCCGTGGACACGGCTGTGCCGCGGTCACGGTGCGGCGGCCCGAGGATCTGGCCGCGGTCGCGGCGTGGGCGGTAGGCCCGCGCGAGGTGCCGATGGTCGTCGACGTCAAGGTCGCCGCCGGGCGCCCGTCGTGGTGGCTGGAGGAGGCGTTCCGCGGGCACTGACTGGTGCGTGCGTTCCCCCCGCGCGATCGCCGGTCACCGTACGCTCCGGTTGTGGTGGTCGACCTATCGCACGTGGTGACTCAACAGGACGAAACGGGTACCCGCCTGTTGGCACCATCCCACGCCGACCGCGGCCGTGCCGATTCGGCCGGCGTGCCGCTGGAGCGCTTGGTGAACGTGTCCATCGTCGTGGTTCGGACCCACACCGCGGAGGTCACACCGGACCATCTCGGCGACCCGGGCCTGCTCTGGGGACGGGCGGTTCTGGTGCACACCGGGTGGGCCCGGCGCTGGGGCACCGCTGCTTATCTGGAGCCCGGCGGTCCGCACCTGGGCGCGGCCGCAATAGATCTGCTCGTCGGCGCCAACGTCGCGATTGTCGGCATCGACGCGGGTCTGATCGACCGTTCCGCAGGGTCGGCGCAGCCCGGCCCCGAAGCCCTGCTCGATGCCGACATCCCGATCCTGGAGCACCTGACCAACCTGCATCTGGTGCCCGATAGCGGTGCGCGGCTGACCGCCCTGCCGCCACCGGTCCGCGGGGTGGCAGCGACCGCGGTCCGTGTGGTCGCGGTGCTGCCGTCCGGGCCATTCTGATCGAGCCGGTGGGGCGGACTCATGCTGACCGGATGGTCGCGCCGGTCAGCATGAGATCAGCCGATAGGGGTCGAGGTGTCGACTAGGGCAACAGGTAATCGATGGTGCGTCCCATCAGAGCATTACGCTGGGCGGCCGTCTGAACGCCTTCGAGTCCGAAGCCGAAGTAGACCGTGCGGAATGCGGCGTTGGTCGGTGCCATGGTCACCACGGCGCCCTCTTCGAACCCGACGTCGGTGGTGCGTGTCCAGTCATTGGGATTGATGGCGCTCCCCGGCGGTGGCCCCGCAACGGTCCAGTTGCCGAGCCCGGTCTCGAACGATTCTGCGGCCGCGTCGGTCGACACCTTGACGTCGTCGAGGAAGACGCCGATGCCCTGCACGCCCCAGTCACTGGCGTACGAGATCGAGACCTCGACCTGCTTGCCGGCATAGGCGCTGAGATCGACCTGCCACTGCTGCCAACCGGCGGACCGGCCGGTAGCGGCATTCCATTCACCCGTCGTGCCGGTCGGGGTGCAAGCTTGGCCGGCGCCGTTCCAGGTCTGGTAGTGGGCGAGTTGCGGGTGGATCGCGTCATTCGGATCGGTGTGCCAACCCTCCGGGCACGATTCGCCGGTTCCCTGGGTAGTGTGCCCGTTCTGATCCGGCAGCGTGGTCCAGTCGTCGGCACCGACGGTGTGCGCCTCGACGAACAGGTAATCCCAGTCGGTCTCGGTGTCCCAGGACGCCCAGAAGGACAAGTCGGCGGCACTGACGCCGGTGAGGTCGATCGTCCGCGTCAGCCGCTTGTAGGAGACGTCGCTGCGGTTCGAGTAGACGTAGTAGCTGCCGGTGTGCGGACTGAACGCGGCGGCCACGCCGGTCTGCCAACTCGCCAGGGAGTCGCTGGCGAACTGCGGGTACACGTTGGGCTTGAGCAGGCTCGACGTCGTGAGGAACGACTGCGTGGTGCCCCGCGAAGCGTTCGGGTGGTGGTTGTCCGCGCTGTCACCGCCGTTCAGCTCCCAGGTCAGCCCTTCCAGCGCCCCGCCTGCGGTGCCGGCCAGCGGAACCGGCTCGCCGTCCGGCCCGGTGCCGCCGTCCTCGATGAATAGGTAGGCGCCGAGCCAGTACTGCAAGAAGTCATCGGACAGTTGGAGGCAGCCGTCATCTGCGGTCAGGTCCACGTTGTCGCAGTACGGCGGCGTCTGGATCGGGTTGTAGTCGTACGCGTTGGCGTACTCCCATCCGGCGTGCCGGCCGGTGTAGAGAAGGCGGCCGCCCTCGTTGAGATACGCACGCATTTCGAGCATCTCGTTGTCGGCGAGCGTCGACGCTCCAGTCCCACCCGGCTGGCCGGGCTCCCGGGTCAGCAGATCGTTTCCGGTGTACCACACCACGGCCTTGTAGTGGCCGAGCACGCCGACGCTGTCCGGCGCGGTCCGCGCGCGGGCGTCGACATCGTAGACGTCGTATGACACACCGTTCGCCGTCAGAGCGTCGGTGTAGTAGGACAGGTAATGCGGTCCGCTCGTCGATGGGTACGGCTCGATGTTCGAGGTCCCCGTGTAGTCCTCGGCGGCCACGACGAGCACGTCCTTGGGCGCGCTGCCCACCACGGCGAAGGTGAACGAGTCACTGGTGGCGCCGGCACCGGTGAACCACACGCGTACGCTGTCCCCGGCCTTGGCACCGACGACCATGCTGCGGACGATGCGGTAGTAGACGTCGCCGGCCTGACCGTAGCGGTCTCCGCCCTTCCATTCGGTTGTCGCAGCGCTCTTCGTAGCGCCGCCGTTGATCGACCAGTGTGCAGTGACGTTGTCCTGCTTCCCGTCGCCGTTGATGTCGCGCTTGGCCAGGATCTGCACCGGCTGGCTGGCGCCGTTGTACGAGTACGGGAACCGGAAGTCGCTGAGGGGGTTGTGGCTCTTCTGCGGGTCGATCTCCGCCACGTTCAAGTAGAACGGCTTAACTTGGATCTTGGTGTGGGAGACAGGATTGTCCGGGTCGGCAGCCGAGGAGGCGACGTCGAGCGCGAACGGCAGGTTCCTGCTGAACTCCGCCTGTACCTGTCCTTCCTTGTCCGGGAAGACGAAACCGTCGTCGTCCGGGCCGTCGCCGAGCTCGGGCGTCCACGCCAACGTGTTGTGTAAAGCGTGGCCGAAGTCCGTGGTTTCGCCGTTGGTGGTGTACAGGTCGGCGCCGACGCCGGGGTTGTAGCCGTCGATCGCCGGCTTCGCGTCGGTGCCGGACAGCGCGACGTAGATCGGGTCGTCCGCGGACGGCGTGTTGACCTGGAATCCGAAGGTGTAGAGCAGCAGTTCGCCGAAGGAGTGGTAGTTGACGTGGAACCGGAAGTTCACCCGGTTGTACAGGCCCATCATCGCCTTGGTCTCGGGCTCGGATCCGGCGGACGGTCCTCGGTAGGTCTGGTCGGCGAGGATGGTCGCCGAGCCTTCGTCGTCGAAGTTCCAGTGCTCCGGGAAGTTGCGGTTGGGGTCCACCCCGTCGTTCGGCGTGATCTTGTTGTCGCCGTCGTTGTCACGCAGGTTCTTACGCCACAGTCGGTCATAGTCGAAGGTGTATTGGTACCCGTCCGGGTTGGCGACCAGCACGAACCACATTTCGTTGTTGCTGACCAGGTTGACGAACTCCTGCCGACCCTCGCGATACATCTTGATCATGTGCTCGAGCAGTCGCCGGTTGACCTCGACGCTGATCCACTCGCGAGCGTGCTGGAGCGACGAATAGAGCACCGCGGGCCGGGTGTTGTCAGCCACCCGCTGCGCGTTCTTGGTGAGCTTGAGAGCCACGATGTCCCGCGGCGTGTCCGGGCCGTCACCTTCCGGGTCGGTGCCCCAGGTCTGACCGATCACCTCGAGCTTGAGCAGGTCGGGGTTGGCCGCAACGATCTTGTTGAGGTACGCGCGGACGCCGTTGGGTCCGTCGTACGGGCGCCAGACCTTGAAGCCGGCGGCCTTCTGCTGCGCGGCCAGTTGCGTGGCGGTCACACCCGCGGCGTTGGTCCATAGAGAAAGCTCGATGCCTTGCTTCTCGATGGCCGTCCGTTGCCAGGGGTAGAGCACGAGGACAACGTGGACGCCGTCCTTGACCTGCTCGGTCGAGACGATCTCATATCCTTGCTCGCGCAGGCTGTTTGCGGTCGCCGCGCTGATCACCGCGTCGTACATTTGCAGGCGGGCATTGGTGGATCGTGGTCCGGCCACCGCCCCCTCGGCAGTGATGACGGCGGTGGCCGTGCCGGCGATGGTCATCACGGCGGCGCTTATGACCGCGACAAGCCGTCGGGAAGCCTTCATGGGTCCCCCTACCTCGTGAGCCCGTCCACAACGAGGGCGCTCGCCGCGAAACTACGACCGGCTGCGAGGCTCGTCAATGGCCATAACGGTCGGTTCACCTGATGCCCGGGAGCGAACCAACACAAGATGGGTGTCAACGCCCCGCCGCCCTGGCACCGGCTTCGTCACCTTCGCCAGGATCAGGTGATACCGAGGTCAACTACGTCCCCGAGGAGCATTTGCATGCACGACGTCCCACTCGTCGGCGGCCCGGTGGCCGTCAGCGGCGCAGCCGAGCTCGAGGCCACCCCCGACGGCCTTCGGATCCATCGACTCCCGGCGGCTGCCCGCGCGAAGTTGCCCGACGACTTCATCCGCATGTGCGAGCTGCAGCCCGCCGGCGTACGGCTCGCCCTCCGCACGGCGGCGACCCGGTTGGAGCTGGACGTGCGGGCGCTGCGCACCGTGTCGGTGAACCGACCGCCGGACGGCTCGGACGGCCCGCTTCCGGAGGCCGGGCGCTACGACCTCGTCGTCGGCGGTGTGGTCGTCGACTCCGCCGGCGCGGATGCGCACGGCACCGTCCGGCTGGACCAGGCCACCCGGCGGGCTCAGGTGAGCGAGGCACCGGTGGCCACCGTCGTCCTGAACGGCCTTCCCGGCCGAGAAGCCGATGTTCAGGTATGGCTGCCGTACGGAGAAGTGACCACCCTGGTGGCGCTGCGGGCCGACGCACCGGTCTCGCCGTCCGGTGCCGTTCCCGGGCCGCGCTGGGTTCATCACGGCAGCTCGATCAGCCATGGTGCCAACGCGGACACCCCCACCGGCACATGGCCGGTCGTGGCCGCCCGGCGCGCCGGGCTCGACCTTGTGAACCTTGGATTCTCGGGCAACGCCGTCCTCGACCCGTTCACCGCACAGGCGATCCGCGACCAGGCCGCGGACCTGATCACGCTGAAGATCGGCATCAACGTGGTAAATCACGACTGCATGCGAGTGCGGGCCTTCCGCCCGGCGGTCGAGGGTTTCCTGGACATCGTCCGAGACGGCCACCCGTCCACTCCCCTGGTCGTGATCTCACCGATCCTCTGCCCGATGGTCGAGGACTGCCCCGGCCCGACGGAGGTCGACCCGTCGTCGCCGGACGACGCGATCATTTTCCGCACGCTTGGTTCGCCCGAAGAGCTCGCGCGCGACAAGCTGAGCCTGCGGGTGATCCGACAGGTGCTCCGGGAGGTGGTCGACCGGCGCTGCGCCGCCGGCGACACCGCGCTCACCTACCTCGACGGCCTCGAGCTGTACGGCGAACCGGAGTGGGAGTCGCTACCCATGCCCGACCTGCTGCACCCGGACGATGCCGGGCAGCGCCACATCGGCGAGAGGTTCGCGGCCCTGTTGCCCGGTCTGTTGGACGCGACCGGCGGCCGCTGACGATCGAGTGTCGGTAAGCCGTAATGTCATGTCGATGGAGGTGATCGACGGCGCGGGTCTGCGGGTGGACAGGCCGCCGCCCGCGGCGGCGGTGTGTGTTCTGCTACCGCCGTCCGCTGCCGAACGGGTGGTCGCCGCGGCGGTGTGGCTGGATGCCGACACGACCACCGTCGAGCATGCACTCGCATCGACGCATCGCCGGCCGTTGGCCTACGTGGAAGGCGGGCGGATCTCGGTGATCGTGTTCACGATCAGCGATCCCGACGCCATCCTGGAGATGCACCTGCACGTCGGAACGCGCGGATTGTTGGTGGTGTGCCCCCAGCAGGTGATGCCGGCGGTCAGCGACCTGATCTCACGGGTCGATGGTGGCCCGGAAGACGCTCTCATCGCCGTCCTGTCTTCGTGCGCCGACGACTCCACCGCCACCGTGCAACGCCATGCCGACGAAGCGGTGCGGCTCGATCAGACCAGGGTCGGGCTCGCCTCGGGCGCCGTACGCCGTACCATCTCGCACCTGCGCCACCGGCTGTTCACGCTGCAGCAATTGTGGACCGCGCACCATTTGCTCTGCGCGCCGGACGGCGTGCTGGCGGATGCCCTTGATCGGAGCCTGGGTGAGGCGGGCCGGCGCCGGCTGCGGTACGCGGGTGCGCTCTTCGAGTCGAGCGGAGCCGCTGCCGCGCAGCTCTATGCGCTTCTCGGCGACACCCTTTCCCGGCAGTCCGCAGCCATCAGCGAACGGCTCACGCTGGTAACGGTGATCTTCCTGCCACTCACCGTCATATCCGGGTTCTTCGGAATGAACTTCGGCTGGATGACACGGCACATCGGGTCGGCGGCCACCTTCGTCGTACTCGGCATCGTCCTGCCGCTGGCCCTCGTCGCCGTGACGGTGGCCGGAGCGCGACGGGCGAGCGGAGAATGACCGTCCGGGTCCGTGCGGCCCGGCGCCCAGCCTGGATCGGGCACCGGGCCGCACGGCCGGGTGGGTGTTACAGGCTGGCGACGTCGGTGTCGGCGGCCCAGGAATGGGCGGCCGAGGCACCCTGCCGCCCGTACTCCGTGCGCACCCTGGCGACCACGGCGTCGGTGGACAGGCCGTAGCGGTCGTGCAGGGTTGGTAGCGCGCCTGCCGCGAGGAACTCGTCGGGCAAGGCGATGGGCACGATCGGCCTGCCCCTTCCGCCGAAGGCGAGCGTCGCGGCCACCGATTCGCCCAGCCCGCCCCGGATGGTGTGGTTCTCCATTGTCACCACGAGACGGTCGGTGTCAGCCGTGCGAAGGATGGCGGCCGTGTCGAGAGGTTTGACGGTGGGCACGTGCAGCACCGCCACGTCGATGTGGTCGGCGGCGAGCCGGTCCGCGGCGGCCAGGGCGCGCATGGTCATCAGTCCGGTGGAGATCAGCACCACGTCCCGGCCGGTGCGTAGCTCGGCGGCCTTGCCGAGTTCGAAACGGTAGTCGTACTCGCTCAGCACTGTCGGCACGTTGCCACGCAGCAGCCGCAAGTAGGTCGGTCCGGGATGCGCCGCCAACGCCGGCACGGCCTGTTCGATGTCGACCGAGTCGCAGGGGTCCACAATGGTCAGGTTCGGCATGCCGCGCAGGATCGCCAGGTCCTCGGTCGCCTGGTGGCTCGGCCCGTACCCGGTGGTCAACCCGGGCAGGCCGCCGACGACGTTGACGTTGAGGTTCGGCTCGGCGATGTCCAGGCACAGGAAGTCGTACGCCCGGCGGGTGGCGAAGACCGAGTACGTGGACGCGAACGGCACCAGGCCCACCTCGGCCATGCCGGCCGCCGCACCGAGCAGAACCTGCTCGGCCATGCCCATCTGGAAGAACCGGTCCGGGTGGGCGTCGCGGAAGATGTGCATGTCGGTGTACTTGGCCAGGTCGGCGGAGAGCCCGACGATCTCGGGTCGCTCGTCGGCCAGCCGGGCCAGCGCGTGTCCGAACGGGGCGCTGGTGGTCTTCTGCCCCGGGTCGGCGAACGAGGCGATCATCGCTGAGGTCGTCAGCTTGCGGGGGGTCGGGGTGGTCATCGGCGGTAGCCCTCCTCGAGCTGGTCGCGGGCGGTCTGCCATTCGTCGGCTTCGACCCGCATGAAATGCGCCTTCTCCCGGTTCTCCAGCAGCGGCACCCCCCGGCCGATGCGGGTGTCGCAGATCAGCACCGAGGGCGTACCGGTGTGGTCGCGGAGGTCGTCGAAGGCGGTCAGGAGCGCGGCGAGGTCGTTGCCGTCGACGCGGACGGCGTGCCAGCCGAACGCCTGCCATTTGTCGGTGATGGGCTCGGTACGCAGGACGCCGGCGGTGGGTCCGTCGGCCTGCAGGGCGTTGACGTCGACGATCGCGGTGACGTTGTCCAAGCCGTGGTGGGCGCAGGCCAGCGCCGCCTCCCAGGTCGAGCCCTCGTCCAGCTCGCCGTCGGAGAGCAGGTTGTACACCCGGGCGTCGCTGCCCAGGTGGCGAAGGCCGAGGCCCATGCCGGTGGCGACGGTCAGGCCGTGGCCCAGCGAGCCGCCGGAGATCTCCATGCCCGGGGTGTAAGAGGCCATGCCGGACATCGGCAGGCGGCTGCCGTCACCGCCGTACGTTTCCAGTTCGCTGACTTCGATGACGCCGGCTTCGGCGAGCGCCGCGTACAGGGCGATGGCGTAGTGGCCGATCGAGAGCAGGAACCGGTCCCGGCCCGCCCAGTGCGGGTCCTTGGGGCGGAAGCGCAGCTGGTCCATGTAGACCACGGCTAGAATGTCGGCCACGCCCAGGGCCTGGCCGATGTAGCCCTGACCCTGCACCTCACCCATGTCCAGGGCGTGGCGGCGGATCCGGTAGGCCGATTCCCGGAGCCGGGTGACGCGTTCGGTCTGCTGCTCGGTGGTGGATGTCATCATGGCTCTCCTCAATGGCTCGATTCGGCGTGGGCACGGTGCGCCCACGAGGCGCCTTCGGGAACGACCAGACGGCCCTCGCTGCGCTCCCGGTCGATCTCGCGTTCGAGCCGCGCGATGTCGGCACGCTCCCGAACGCCCCAGGTGTCCCTGGTAACGAGTGCGGCGATGAGGCCGAGCAGGCCGTAGAAGCTGAAGAGCAGTGCCGGTCCGATCCAGCCGTACCTGCTGTACAAGGCGGTGGCCAGCAGCGGCGTGAAACCGGACACGACCGCCGACAGCTGGTAGGCAAGCGACGCGCCGCTGGTGCGGGTCTTCGCGTCGAACAGTTCGGAGAACCACGCGCCCTGCACACCAGCGAGCGAGTTCTGGCAGATTGCGTAGCTGACCACGAACGCCATCACGATCAGCACGGCGGTGCCGGTGTTGATCGCCAGGAACAGCGGAAGGCCCCACGCGACGATCACGGCGCAGCCGAAGATGTACACCGGACGCCGGCCGACCCGGTCGGTGAGCGCACCCCAGTAGGTGGTCGCGAGGATGCCGATACCGGCCGCGATCAGCAGCGCGGTGAGCGTGACGGAGCGGGGGGCCAGCTTGTTGAGGCTCAGGTACGACAGCATGAACGTCACCGACACCGCATAGCCCGCCGTCTCCGCGATTCGCAGGCAGAACGCACGCAGCACATTACGCCAGTCATCGCGCAGGACCTCCAGCAGCGGGTTCTTCGAGACCGCTCCCTCCTCCTTGAGTTCCTCGAACTCCGGCGACTCGTCGATCTTGAGACGGATCATGATGCCCACGACGATCAGTACGACGCTGAGCAGGAACGGCACCCGCCATGCCCACTGCGCACCCAGCGGCACGCTGGCCAGGAACGCCAGGTTGGCGAGCAGGAGCCCGACCGGGAAGCCGGATGCCGCCCAGCGGCCGCACCGCAAAACCGATACCGAGCGTCGCGAACGACAGGAGCGTGCCGGACAGCGGATCCGACTGCGGGAAGAAGACGCCGCCGAAGTACAGCGCCGCGGCCGTTCCGAAGCCGATGAAGTCGTAGGTCTCGATGGTCGCCCCGATCCCGCATCCGATGGCCACCCGCTTCTTCTCGGGGGTGCCGTCGATGGGATGCCAGTGGGCGACTTCCTGGAGGTGTGGATCACTCATGCTGATCTCCTGGGATTTCGCCGACAGTTGACTGTTAACAGTCGGCTGTTGAGCATTGATACTGTGCGTCGCGTCACTGGTTGTCAACCCTCCGTGGGGCGATTGCCCACGAAGTGGGTAAGGATCAATGCGTACGCGCCGGCCTCAGCGCCGGCCTGCCGGCGTGGACAGACGCTCGGCCGCCCTGTCCATGTGTGCCTGCAACACCTCGACGGCCTGGGCCACGTCGCCGGCCTCGATCGCGTCGACGATCGGGGCGTGGTAGCTGCCGGACATCAGCGTCGCCTGCTCATCGCCCATTGCCATGATCGTCACCCGGATACGTCCCGCGAGTTGGAGCCAGGCGGTGACCAGCATCGAATTGCCCGACAGCTCGCACAGCAACAGGTGAAAGGCCATGTCGGCGTCGACGTGCGCGATGAAGTCGAGGGGAGTCTCGTCGAGCCGGGACACCGCGTCACGCAGCGCCGCGACCGGGGCGTCCCGCTCGGGTGACGCGATGAGCAGCCGTACGGCGAGCGCTTCGAGCGCCGCGCGCACCTGGAACAGTTCCTTGATCTCCGACGCCGAGTGGCTGCGCACTCGGAGCATGCCCCGGGCGCCTGCGGTCACCAAACCCTCCTGCTGGAGGTGGCGCAGGGCCTCCCGTACCGTGCCCCGGCTCACTCCTAGGCGGCCGGCGAGTTCGACCTCGCCGAGATGATCTCCCGGGCGGTACTGACCCGAGATGATCGCGGCCCGCAGGGCATCCAGGGCCCGCTCCCGAAGGGTGCTGCGGTCGAGGCTGGTCAGCGGCTCCACGCTCATGGGATCACTCCGTTCTGGCAAACACGACGATCTTATCAGCTGTCATCAGCCGACAAGCATCGGATAACTGTTGGCTGTTGACAGTCAACGAACTATCGGCTTTCCTGGATGTCGATCCGCCCCGCCCGACCCTGAGGAGAAAACGTGTCCGTCTCCGACAAGACCGCGATCGTGACCGGCGCCGGCTCGCCGCGCGGCATCGGTCGTGCCACCGCCCACGCGCTGGCCGCACACGGATGGAACATCGCCATCCTCGACATCGACGAGACAAGCGCCAAGGATTCCGCCACCGAGGTCGCCGAGCGCCACTCCGTGCAGAGCGTCGGCGTGGTCTGTGACGTCACCGACGAGACCTCCGTCGGCCGGGCGCTGGCCGAGGTCGCCGCCTCGGTGCCTCCGGTCGGTGCGCTGGTCAACAACGCCGGTATCACCTCGCCGACGCCCTTCCTGCAGGTCACCGGCGACGAGTGGGACAAGATCTTCGCGGTGAACGTGCGCGGCGCGTACAACCTCACCCGGCCGGTCGTTCCCGGCATGGTCGAGCGGGGATTCGGCCGCGTGGTGTTCCTGTCCTCGGTGTCCGCGGAGCGCGGAGGTGGCGTGTTCGGCGGCGTGGCCTATTCCGCCGCCAAGGCCGCGCAGCTCGGCTTCGCTCGTGCCCTGGCCCGCGAGGTCGGGGCGCACGGCATCACGGTCAATTCGGTGGCACCCGGCCTCATCGACACCGACATCACCGCCGGCAAGCTGGACGGCGAACGCAAGGCCCAACTGCTGGCCACCATCCCGGTGGGGCGCAACGGCAACGTGCACGACGTCGCCGATCTCATCACGTACCTGTGCCGTGAGGAATCCGGCTATATCACCGGCGCCACGTACGACGTCAACGGCGGTGCGCACATCCACTGACGAGCGGGCGACGCGCGGTGGAGTCAGTCGCGCCCGGTGACCTGGCTGCCGATCGACCGGGGCAGCAGTAGTGCCTCGACGGCCGGCAACAGCATCAGCACGGCGAGCAGTGCGAACGTGATCCGGTACGGGATGTCCGGGCCGGTCGGCAGGTGGAAGGCCGCCGACATCGGATCGGCGAGGCGGAGCAGCAGTGCGCCGATCGCGATTCCCATGCCGCCGCCGAGCTCCTGCACGGTGGCCATGAGCGTGTTGCCGTGGGTCATGCGTTCGGGCGCGATGTCGGCGAACGCGACGCTGTTGTATGCCGAGAACCCGATCGAGCGGAAGACGCCGCTGAGCAGCAGGACGGCCACTATCCAGGCGAGGGGACTGGCATCGTCGAGCATCGCCATGAGCGCGAGGCAGACGATCTGCGCCAGCACCGCCACCAGCAGCACCGTGCGAATGCCCAGCCCGCGCATCAGCGGGGTGGTCGCCGGTTTGATGGCCACGTTCCCGACGAACAGGGCGATGACCACAAGACCGGCCTGCGCCGCGGTCCAACCGAGGCCGAGCTGGAAGAACAGCGGCAGCAGGAATGGGATGGCGGTGATCACCAGCCGGTAGAGCGAACCGCTGATCGCGGTCACCCGGAAGCTCGTGATGCGCAGAATGCGGAGGTCGAGCAGCGGATGTGAGGCGCGCAACAGGTGCCGAATCGCCGCGGTCAGCATCAACGCCGCCAGCACCAGGCCGACCGCGACCACTGACCAGGTGGTGGCGCCGACCCCGATGTTCTCCAGCGCGACCACCAGCGCAGCGACCCCGGCGGCGGTGAGCGCGAACCCGCGCCAGTCCAGCGGCGGCACTCCACCCTCGGCGCGCCAATCCGGAACCAGGCGCCCGGCAAGCACCAGGCCGGCCGCCCCGAGCGGCACATTGATGACGAAGATCCACCGCCACGAGGCGTACTCGCTGAGGATGCCGCCGAGCGCCGGAGCAATGACCGGCGCCAGCAGGGCGGGCCAGGTCAGGTAGGCGATGGCGCGGATCAGGTCGGCCTTCGGTGTCGACCGCAGCACCGCCAGACGGCCGACGGGCACCATCATCGCGCCGCCGACGCCCTGCAGCACGCGGGTGGCCACGAGCATCGGCAGGTTCACCGCGATCGCGCAGCCGGCGCTTGCCACGGTGAAGATCGCAAGCGCCGCCATGAACACCGTACGAACCCCGAAGCGGTCGGCCAGCCACCCGCTGATCGGGATGAGCACGGCGAGCGTGAGCAGGTAGGCGGACACGGCGACATTGATGTCGACGGCGCGGACGCCGAAGTCCACGGCAATGTGTGGCGCGGCCGGGGCGATGACCGTGCCGTCCAGGATCTCCATGAAGAAGGCGCCGGCTACCAGCAGCGCCAATCTGCGGTGCAGTCCCTCCACGTCGCCAAGTATCAAGCAGCCGGGCCGGGGTTCTTGACGGGCACCGCCGTCGGCGAAGCCCCGCTCGCGGCGGGAGTCCGCCGCCGGCGCAGGGTACCGAGGAGCACCCGCAGCAGGATTGCGGGACGCATGAGCCGTGCGGGTGGGTCGACCAGGCCGCTGACTCGCAGAAATTGCCGGGTGAGCACCGGGTCGCGTTCGGCCGCTGCCTGGAGGCGGTCGATGTATGTGTTGGCGACGCGCGCCCGCAGCGGCGGTGGTCCCGTCAGTGTGGGCAGCACGGCGAGATCGGCGCTGACGGCCAGCTGCCAGGCCGTGTTGATCGACTTTGCGGCGGCTCGGAAGAACCGTCGTGCCAGATCACGGTCGCCGGTGGCGAGGCTCTCCCGCAGGGCGATGGCTTGGAGGGCGGCCACCGACATGCCCTGCCCGTACAGCGGGTTGAAGCTGCAGATCGCATCTCCCACGACGAGCAGCCCCGCCGGAAACCGGCGCAGATCCTCGTACCGCCGTCGCAGGTAGGCCGGAAACCTGTGGCTGTGGATCTCGTCCAGTGGCTGAGCCTCCCGGATGGCGGCGAAGACCTGCTCGGGAGAGTGTTCCCGCGCGAAGCGGAGGAACCCGTCCGGGTCGGTCGGCGGGTGATGACCGGCATAGCCGCCCAGTGTCAGGATCCAGCGGTCGTCTTCCTGCGCGAGCAGCCCCAACCCGGCCGGCTGGCCGGGGACGCCACTGATGATCACCGCTTTCTCGTCCTGAAGCGCTCCGGGGCGGAGCCGCAGGTGCCGACTGGCGTACTTCACGTCGACCTGAATCTTCTCCTCGGCGGGCGGTTCGTACCCGAGCTGGGCCAGCCAGGCGGGGGTGCGTCCGCTGCGGCCGGTCGCGTCGACGACGAGGTCCGCGGCAAGGACGTGGTGGTCGCCGGCGGCGCCTCCGTGCGGTAGTACCCGCACCCCGGTGACCCTGCGGCGATCCTCGGTGGCGACCAGGCCGACAACCACGCACTCGTCACGCACGGTGATGTTGGGAAGGGCGCGTACCCGGTTCCGAACCTGGCCCTCCAGGTGTGCCCGGCTCGGCTGATATCCCGTGTCGCCGGCCGCACCGCTACGGCACAGCAAATGGCCGCCCAGGTAGAAATACATCTCGGAAAGATCGCGAACGACCGGAACCCCGTCGGCGACGAAGGCCTCCAGCATGCCGGGGAACAACCCGTCCAGAATCTGCGCGCCCCGTGGCAGCAATGCGTGAGCGTGTCTGCCCTGCGGCACGCCCTTGCGCTCCGCGCGGGATTCCGGCAGCCGGTCTCGTTCGACGATCGTCACCCGCGTGTACGCCTCTGCCAGCACGCGGGCCGCCAGCAGCCCAGCCATGCTGCCGCCAAGGACCACGGCCTTCTCGCCGACCTTCTTCATGTCCGCACCTTCCCCGCATGATCTCGACGTCCCGCGCAGGTCGCGAGGCGGCGTCGTCCTGACCATCATGCGGACATGGTTGGTGTCCCGGCAGCCCGGAACAGGACAATGCCTGCGCCCTCACGCACGCCTTGACATCAGAATCCGCGGTAGCGCAGTCTGCTCCGGATCGATCTGGTCCGGCGGCCGCGGCCGGCTCCAGCGTGGAGGTGGATCGTTGCCGGCGCCGCTGCGCATCGGAATCCTTGGGGCCGCCCGCATCGCCGACGAGGGCATCGTCGCCCCGGCGAGGACACTGGGCCACGAGGTGGTGGCCGTCGCCGCGCGCGACCGTGCTCGCGCCGAGGCGTTCGCCGCCGAACGCGGCATCGCCAAGGTGCACGACACGTACGCCGACGTGATCGCCGACCCCGACGTCGACCTGGTCTACAACGCGCTGGTCAACTCGCTGCACGCGCAATGGAACATCGCCGCGCTTCAGGCGGGCAGGCATGTGCTCAGCGAGAAGCCGCTGACCAGCAACGCCGAGCAGGCCCGCGCGGTTCGCGAAGCCGCCCGCGCATCCTCGGGCCGGATCGTCGAGGGCTTCCACTACCTGCACCATCCGGTGAACCTGCGGCTGCGCGAGCTGGTCACCTCCGGGGCGCTGGGCGACATCCGACGAGTGGATCTGGTGTTGGCGACCCCGCCTCCGCCGGACGCCGATCCGCGGTGGTCGCGTGAGCTGGCCGGTGGGGCGACCATGGACCTGGGCTGCTACGTGCTGGATGCGGCCCGCAACGTGGGACTGTGGATCGATGCCGCGCCGCGGATCGTGAGCGTCGAGGCCACGCTGCGGGCACCCGAGGTCGATGCGTCGATGCGCGTCGAGCTCGCCTATCCCGGCGGGGTGACCGGGCACTGCCGGTGGGACATGGAGGCGGCGGCTCGGACCATGACCTGGTCGGTGACCGGCACCGAGGGCGTGGCCACGTCGCCGGCTTTCGCCGTACCGCACATGGACAACCGGCTCGAGGTGACCAGACACGGCCGGACCAGCGTGGAAGTGCTGGGCGACGACACGTCGTACACCTACCAGCTCGCCCGCCTCGCCGACTTCCTGCGGGGCGCGCAGCCTGTCCCGATCGACATCGACGGGTCGGTGACCAACGCGGAACTGATCGACGAGTGCTACCGGCGGGCAGGCCTCTCCCCGCGCGCCGGCTGACCCCACCACCGCAACACCCGCAGCCCGCGGCAGGTGTTCCACCGGCTCGGGCCGGATGGTTCCAGCTGGAACCATTGCTTTCCCGGGTACGGGGAGTAGGTATGCCATCGGCCGTCCTTGCGTCGGGCGCGCCGTACCAGGTCGACAGCGTCGCGTAGCCGCTCGTCGCGTTGTGCGCCGGCCTCGGCGAAGTGCTCCAGGCCGCGAAGCACGTCGAAATGCCACTCGGGAAAGGCAGGGAATCGGGTGCTCGCCCGGATGGCAACCGCGCCGGTGCGGTGGGACCTGTACAGCCGGTGCTCGAGAAAGAACTCCCGGCCGCGCCGCAGCGACTCACTCGCCTCGATCGAACCGCCCGCCCCGAGGTACGCGTGAAGCGCTTCCAGCGCCTGAATGGTGGTGTGGAACGAGCTGTGCTTGCCCTTGTCGGTACGGGTGGCGCAGTTCCAGCCGCCGTCGGCCAACTGTTGGTCCAGGAGATACTCCACCGCCCCGTCGAGCCCTGCCGCGTCGTACCCGTGCGAACTGGTGAGCCGTACCAGAATGCTCACGATGCAGGTCTCAGGCACACGCCAACCCGCTTGCCACTCCCAGAGCCGCTCACATCCCCGATGTGCGGCCGGGTGGCCGCGCGGCAAACCCAACCACAGCAGGTGAAGAAGCGTGTACGTCGTCGACGTCCACTTCGGGGAGTAGTCCCCGCCACCCCAGCCACCGTCACCGTCCTGAGCGGCCAGCAGCCGGGCACCCCACCCTTCGGTGGCGACCCGGCTACGCTCCCGGCTCACCTCCCGGTCGGAAGCGTCGGTCAAGTCCCGCAAGACTCGCCAGCGAATCGCCGGGTCACCTTCGAGCAGCCATTGCAGCAGTTCGTCATCCACCACCCTGGCCATCATTCCGCCATGGTTCGGGTGTGCCAACCTTGACGGGGAGCGCTGAAAGGACCTTGATGACCCCTCCCGAGTTCACCGCTGCCTGGCAGGAGCTCTCGCGTGACGTGCCCGCCTGGTTCGGCGACGCCAAGCTCGGCATCTTCGTACACTGGGGCGCATACTCGGTGCCCGCCTGGGCGGAACCCACGGGCGAGTTGGGTGCGGTCGACGAGAACACATGGTTCCGGCACAACCCGTACGCGGAGTGGTACTTCAACACCATCCGCTTGAAGGACAGCCCCGCCCGTGCGCACCACCGCGCCACGTACGGCGACGCGCCGTACGACGAGTTCCTCGACCTGTGGCACGCCGAGGGGTTCGACCCGGCGTCATGGACGGCGCTGTTCGCCCGCGCCGGCGCCCGCTACGTCGTGCTCACCACCAAGCACCATGACGGCATCGCGCTGTGGGACGCGCCCGGGACGGCGACCCGCAACGCCGTACGCCGTGGCCCCCGCCGCGACCTCGTCGCCGAGGTGTCCCAAGCCACCCGTGCGGCCGGGTTGCGCTTCGGCGTCTACTACTCCGGCGGCCTCGACTGGCACGTCGCGAATCTCCCGCCGCTGGACTCGCACCGCGCGGTACGCGAGCGGCGGCCGGTGGATCCGGCATACGCTGCGTACGCGTACCTCCACGTCCGGGACCTCATCGACCGCTACCGGCCCGACGTCCTGTGGAACGACATCGAATGGCCCGACGCCGGCAAACACGACGGCTCTCTCGGGCTGTTCGAGCTGTTCCAGCACTACTACGCCACGGTGTCACACGGCGTGGTCAACGACCGCTGGGGCGACACCCATTGGGACTACCGGACCAGCGAGTATCAGCTCGGCCTCGCGAACGAGAACGCCCCGGCCTGGGAGAACTGCCGTGGCATCGGGCTGTCCTTCGGCTACAACCAGGTCGAGAACGCGGCGCATCTGCTCGACGGACCGGGGATCGTCCGCCATCTCGCCGATGTCGTGTCCCGCGGCGGAAACCTCCTGCTCAACGTCGGCCCCGCCGGGAGTGGCCAGATCCCTGACCTGCAGCGGCGGTCGCTGGAGCAACTCGCCGACTGGATGCGGGTGAACAGCGCTGCCATCCACGGCACACGTCCTCTGCCTTCCGGCATCGCCGGGCCAACGGATGCGCCCTGGACGCGGTGGACACAGGCCGGCACCACGGCGTACGCCGTACTGGATGCGGCCGGACCGGTCCGCCTGTCGGCCCGGGCCGGTGCCCTGGACGCCGGATCCGCTCGCCTCGCCGACGGCACCCCGGTACCGGCCAGACAGCGCGGTGGGCAGCTCATCGTCGAGGTCCCGAAGCCGGACGTTACCGGGCCCGCCGTGCTCGGTTTCGCCCTGCGCGCCTGATCCGGCGGATGCCCGTACGGTCGGGGCATGAGGTTGTTCGTGGCCGCCTACCCGCCGGCCCCGGCGTGCGAGGATCTCCAGCGGCGGCTGGCCGACCTGGAGGTGACCCGGGCCGCGGCCCGGGGCGTGAACACGCGACTGGCGCGGCCGGACAACTGGCACGTGACGGTCGCCTTCCTGGGCGAGGTCGATGAGTCACGAGTCGCCGACGTGGCAACGGCGGTCGAGCGTGCGATCGGCAAGTGGCGGGTGGCCGACCCCGGCCGGCCGCAGCTCCGGCTCGCTGGCGGCGGCCGGTTCGGGCGCGGCCGGTTCGCGTTGCTGTGGGTTGGCGTGAACGACGACGGCGAGGCCCTGAGCCGGCTGTCGCGGCAGGTTCGGCGGGAGTTGAAGCGCGACCGCTTGCCGTACGACGACCGGCCCTTCAAACCGCATCTGACGATCGCCCGGCCTGGTGATCGCCTGGATCGCGCCGCCGTCGATGCGGACCGGGCCGCCCTGGCGGCCTACCGTGGCCCGGCCTGGCCCCTGCGGGCGCTGCAACTGGTCAGCAGCCACCTCGGCCCCCAACCGTGGTACGAACGGCTCGCGGAGTGGTCGCTCACTTGACCAGTCGAGCACCATCAGGAGGTTGACCGATATCGTCAGGTTTGAATTCGCCTGCGTCGCCGGTTCGCATGGCCGATCATCGATCTGGGGCTTCCGCCGGAGGCGAGGTGCATCGTAGGTTTGCCTTCCGTGCGGGACAAGGCAGTCGCGTACGGGAAGGGAGTCTTAACGATGCGTAGAGGACGATTGCTCGCAGCGGCCACCGCCGGTGCGATGGTCGCGGCCTACCTGACCGGCATGGCGGCGACGGCTTCGGCAGTACCGGCGAAGGTGACCGCCAACGGCGCGACCACCTACCTGGTACTCGCGAAGAAGGGTGCATCGGCCGGGGCCGTCGCCCAGCAGCTGCGCAAAACCGGCGCCACCGTCACTCACGTCAATACGGCCATCGGACTGATCACCGCGCGGTCGTCTGACGCGCGTTTCCGCCAGAGCGCGAGCGCCATCGCGGCGGTGCAGGGCGTCACCGCGGACGCCGTCGTCGGCGCAGCTCCACAGCGGGCCAAGGGTCCCGACCCGGTCGAGCAGGAGCACATGTTCGATCGGAGCCGGGCGAACGGCACCGGCAAGGGCGTTCCGCCACCCCCGGCGGGCCATGACCCCTTCGACGGGCTGCTCTGGGGCATGGAGATGATCCACGCGTTCGAGGCGCACGCCGTCGAGCAGGGGGACAAGGTCCGCGTCGGCATCCTCGACACCGGCGTGCAGGGCGACCACCTCGACATCGCGCCGAACTTCGACGCCGCCTTGTCGCGGAACTTCACCACCGACATCCCGGCCATCGATGGCCCCTGCGAGCATGTCGGCTGCGTCGACCCGGCGAACGAGGACGACGGCGGGCACGGCACGCATGTCGCCGGCACCATCGGCGCGGCGCTCAACGGCCTGGGCGTCAGCGGTGTCGCACCGCAAGCCGACCTGGTCAACATCCGCGGCGGTCAAGATAGCGGCTTCTTCTTCCTCGGCCCGGTCGTCAACGCGCTGACCTACGCCGGTGACAACGGCCTGGACGTCGTCAACATGTCGTTCTACGTCGACCCGTGGCTCTACAACTGCGTGGGAGGCGCTCCCCAGGACCGAAAGTTCCCCCAGGCCGTCGCCGAGCAGATGACGATCATCGAGGCGATGAATCGCGCTCTCACCTACGCCCACGACAAGGGCGTCACGCTTGTCGGCGCCCTCGGCAACAACCACGAGAACCTGACCAAGCCGCGTCACGACTTCTCGAGCCCGGACTACGACAACCCGGCCTACCCCTGGGACAACGCGCCGTACGAGCGGACGATCGACAACGCCACCTGTTACGACCTGCCGGCCGAAGGCCCGCACGTACTGGGCGTCTCCGCCCTCGGCCCGTCGGGCACCAAGGCGGACTACTCCAACTACGCGACCGGCCTGTCGCCCGAGATCGAGCTGTCGGCTCCGGGCGGCTGGTACCGCGACGGTTTCGGCACGGACTCCTACCGCACCAACGGCAACATGATCCTGTCCTCGGTGCCTCTGGTGTCGCTCACGGACACCGGGGAGGTCGACAAGAACGGCAACATCACCAAGCTCGGCCGCACCAACGGCGTTCTCAAGGCCTGCGACAACGGCAAGCAGAACGAGAACACCGCGACGTGCTCCTACTACGCGTGGTACCAGGGCACGTCGATGGCCGCTCCGCACGCCAGCGGGGTCGCCGCTCTGGCCGTGGGCGCCCACGGTACGGGCACGTCGGCCGCCAACTTCGGACTCGCGCCCGACACGGTCCGTTCGATGCTCATGTCGACGGCCACCAACCACGCCTGCCCGGCCGGAGGCGTGCAGTCCTACGAGCGCGAGGGCCGCTCCGCGGAATTCACGGCGACCTGCTCGGGCACGGTGGACTTCAACTCCTTCTACGGCGACGGCATCGTCAACGCCTTGGGCGTCGTCAAGTGACGCCCTGAGCTCGGCACGCGGGTCCCGGCGCCTGAGGCGCCGGGACCCGCTGTCCTGGGGGTGCCGACCGCACGTCTGGCGGCCTGCGCGTGAGGGACGTCGGTGCCATTGTCCTTGAGGCGGATCTCCGGCCTTTGCTGGACACTTCTTGCAGAGGACGACCTCGGTGGCCGATCGGCGCGGCGCCGGCACCGTTGGCCGCTTGGCCGACGCGAGCGATGAGGAGACTGCAGTGACAGTGACCAGCGGGGCTGCCTACGCCCCGGCGCCAATGCCCTCCCCGGTGGTGGAACCGGGAGAGTTCGTGTTCGGAGCGGTCCGCCTCGACCACGGGCACATCAACGGCATGAGCGAAGGACTGCTCGGCGCCGGCGGCACCCTGAAATGGGTGTACGACCCCGACCCGGCGAAGGTGGACGCGTTCCGCCAGAAGTTCCCTGACGTGCAGGTGGCGCGCAGCGAGGAGGAGGTTCTCGGCGACGAGGCCGTCCGCCTCGTGGCGGGTGCTGCGGTCACCTCGGAGCGGTGCGCGCTGGGGCTACGGGTCATCGAGTCGGGCAAGGACTACTTCACCGACAAGGCACCGCTCACCACCCTGGACCAGCTCGCGGCAGCCCGGGAGGCGACCGCCCGAACCGGTCGGAAGTACGCCGTGTACTACTCCGAGCGGATTCACGTGGAGGTGGCCGTTCTGGCCGGCCAATTGATCGAGCAGGGCGCGATCGGCCGTGTCCTGCAGGTCATCGGCTTGGGTCCGCACCGGCTGGGCGCGGCCGGCCGTCCGGACTGGTTCTTCACCAAGGAGAAGTACGGCGGCATCCTGTGCGACATCGGTAGCCACAACTTCGAGCAGATGCTGCATTTCGCCGGCGCGACCGACGCCGAGATCACCAATGCCTCGATCGCCAACTACAACCACCCCGAGTACCCCGAACTCGACGACTTCGGCGAGGCCAACGTGGTGATGGACAACGGCGCCACCGGCTACTGCCGGGTGGACTGGTTCACCCCTGACGGGTTGAGCACCTGGGGCGACGGGCGGACCTTCATCCTGGGCACCGACGGCTATGTGGAACTGCGGAAGTACCTCAACGTGGCCACCAACGAGGGTCCCGGGCACGTCTTCCTGGTCGATGGCAAGGGCGAACACCACATCGTCGCGGAGGGAAAGGTCGGCTACCCGTTCTTCGGCCAGCTGATCCGCGACTGCCTGGACCGTACCGAGACGGCGATGACCCAGGAGCACGCCTTCAAGGCCGCCGAACTCTGCGTCCAGGCTCAACTCCAGGCGAGGGTGCTTACCGCCTAGTCCCTATCGCGAGTCCGGCGACGGCGTGCTCGAGGTGACCGCGGCGCGTCCCGCTTCCAGTCGGGCGATCGGCACCCGGAACGGTGAGCACGACACGTAGTCCAGTCCCGCGTCGTGGAAGAAGCGCACCGAGGCGGGATCGCCGCCGTGCTCTCCGCACACACCCACGGTCAGGTCGGGACGTGTCGCCCGCCCGCGGTCGACCGCGACGCGAACCAGCTCGCCGACGCCGACGGTGTCGATGGTCTCGAACGGCGAGGTGGCGAAGATGCCCAGTGCGAGATAGCGGCTGAAGAACGCGGCCTCCACGTCGTCGCGGGAGAAGCCCCACGTCATCTGAGTCAGATCGTTGGTGCCGAACGAGAAGAACTCCGCCGTACGCGCGATGTCACCGGCGGTCAGGGCTGCGCGCGGCACCTCGATCATGGTGCCGATCGGGATCGGCGGAACGCCCGCCACGTCGCGGAGGACGGCCTCGGCCTCCGCGCGTACCGTCTCGAGCTCGTGGTCGGCCGCGACCAGCGGCACCATGATCTCCGGCCGGGGGTCGCCACCCGCGGCGGCCCGTGCGGCAGCCGCCTCGGCGATGGCGCGGACCTGCATCGCGAACAGACCGGGCACGACCAGGCCGAGCCGCACACCGCGCAGCCCGAGCATCGGGTTCTCCTCATGCATCCGACGGACCGCTGCCAACAGCTCAGAATCGTGGCCGGGGTCCTGGCCGAGGGCCTCGGCGCGGGTGACCCGCGCGGTGAGCTCCGCCAAGGCCGGCAGAAACTCGTGCAGCGGCGGGTCGATCAGGCGGATGGTGACCGGAAGGCCGTCCATGGCGGACAACAACTCGACGAAGTCGTCGCGTTGCAAGGGAAGCAGTTCCTCCAGCACCGCCCGGCGGGCGTCGTCGCCGTCGGCCAGGATCAGCCGTTCCACCAGTGTCCGGCGGGGGCCGAGGAACATGTGTTCGGTCCGGCAGAGGCCGATGCCGGTGGCGCCGAACCGGCGCGCCCGGGCGGCGTCCGCGGCGGTGTCTGCGTTGGCGTGCACGCCGAGCCGGCGAACCGCGTCGGCGTGACCCATCAACCGGTGCAATGCCGCGACGAGCGGGTCCCGGTCCGCGCGCAGTTCACCCTCGAAGTATCGCACCACGGGTGAGGCGTGCATCGGCACCGCACCCGAATAGACGTGGCCCGTCGTGCCGTCGAGAGAGATCACGTCGCCGGCGCGCAGCACAGTGTCGCCGATGGTGATCCGGCCGCCGGCGGCGTCGATGACGAGTTCCTCGGCCCCGCAGACGCACGTCTTGCCCATCCCGCGGGCGACGACGGCCGCGTGGGACGTCTTGCCGCCGTGGCTGGTGAGAATGCCCTGCGCCGCGATCATGCCGGGCAGGTCGTCCGGATTGGTCTCGCGCCGCACGAGGATGACCGGCCGGTCCGCCGCGGCGGCCTGACCGGAGTCGAAGACGATCTCGCCGACCGCGGCACCGGGTGACGCGGGCACACCCGTCGTCAGCGGTGGGGGAGCGGCAGCGGTATCGAAGCGGGGGAACATCAGATGGGCCAGCTGCTCGCCGGTGACCCGTTCGAGCGCCTCGTCGAGGGCGATGACGCCGTCGTCCACGAGCTGCGCGGCGATCACGAAGGCGGCCTCCGCGGTGCGCTTGCCGACCCGCGTCTGCAGCATCCAGAGCTTGCCCCGCTCGATGGTGAACTCGATGTCGCACAGGTCGCGGTAGTGCTCCTCGAGTTGTGCCATGATCGACATCAGCTCGCGGTAGCTCGCCGGGTCGATGCCTTCGAGTTCGTCGAGGCTCACCGTATTGCGGATGCCGGCCACCACGTCTTCACCCTGGGCGTTCTCCAGGTAGTCGCCGTAGGTGCCGGGGCGGCCGGTGGCCGGGTCGCGGGTGAAGGCGACACCGGTCCCGGAGCCCCGTCCGCGGTTGCCGAACACCATCGCCATCACGGTGACCGCGGTGCCGAGATCCTGCGGAATGCGCTCCTGACGCCGGTAGAGGACAGCCCGCTCGGCGTTCCAGGACGTGAACACCGCGGTGATGGCGAGGTGCAACTGCTCGTCCGGCGCCTGCGGAAAGTCCCGGCCGGCGTGTGCCTGAAAGATTTTTTTGTACGTTTCG